>Ga0310691_10000110_pt1 | contig 161324 bp, 117 predicted proteins | sample 176DNAGHGlowgp2_FD_203887 | JGI IMG/M metagenome (GOLD analysis project Ga0310691, IMG submission 203887) | Sheep rumen microbial communities from Palmerston North, Manawatu-Wanganui, New Zealand - 1766 DNA GHGlow gp2 (v2) (version 2) | ecosystem: Host-associated > Mammals > Digestive system...
CCAATTCCCCGCAGTAATAATTATAAGAACTATCTTTTGTATTACTATGATATTTGTGCTGTGCTCAACGAGTTCCAAGAAAAAAATGGACTAACAGATGCAGAGCTTTGCGCATGCCTCTATTTCTTCGCTCCATTATGTATCAATGACAAATCAGAAGAGACTGAACTGCCACAACCAACTAATGTTTGGTTCACTGGTACAAAAAATCAGAATGATTTCGATTTGATTGACAAAATCGAAGAAGATCCTAGTATTACAAGTATATGGGCGTGCAACGAACGAACTCGAAAAGGAGACATTGTTGTTATGTACTGTACTTCTCCTCGAAAATATATCCATTCGATTTGGCGTGCAGTGGATGAAGGTATCTTCAATCCCTTCGATTACTACCATAGCCGAAGCAAATTGGGACATGGTGTTATGTGCCCAAAAATCACTTATGAAGATTTAAAGGCAGATTCATTTATGAGCCAGTTGCCTATTGTCAGAAAGAATCTTCAGGGCATAAATGGTGTAGAACTTAAGCCCAACGAATATTCTATGTTGCTTAGTATGATGGAGCAGAAAGGTGACATAAGCAGTTTGCCACGGCTATTAGGGTCAACTGATATTGATTTCGGTGAAATCAAATTGGAAAAAGACGTAGAGGAAAGAATCCTAATTCCAATTCTTAAAGAATTAGGATATGTGGAATCTGATTGGACAAGACAATTGAAACTGAAAGCTGGACGTATGGAGAAGGCAATTCCTGATTTCGTTTTCTTCCCTTTGGGAGAGCATCATTTTGAAACAGCACCATTCATTATCGAAGCTAAATTGGATATGTCTTCTGTTGTTGAACAAAAGAATGCTTTCAATCAAGGACATTCTTACGCAAAAATGCTTCGTTCAAAGATGATGGGCATTTGTGATCAAGAGCGACTTATAATATATAGGGTAGATGAAGATGGCAATATTAATAGAAACGCTCCTATCTTTGAAAACCATTGGGTTGTCATCTATACTGATGCTAATGTTAAGGCTAGACTAAATCAAATTATTGGCAAGAATGTTGTGAAGAGTATATAATAACTGCTTTAAAAAAAGTTAAATCACAATGGGTGGGAAACAAAATTTCCCACCCATTTCTTATCTTTGCACCGTCGAAAGACAAAAGCGAAAAAGTCCAGTATTAACTATTAATAAATAAATGTGAATTATGACAAGATTAACGAAATCAAAGTATGTGACCTATGTGCGGTGCCCCAAGGCATTGTGGTTGTCGGAAAACGAACCAGAGATTGCTGTGGAGGATCCTCAAGCAGAGTCGAGAATCGAAACCGGCAAGCGAGTGGGAGATTTGGCCAAGGGACTGTTGGGCCCCTATACCGATATTTCCATCAGCAAAGAGGATGGAACGCTCGATATTCAGAAGATGAATGTCAAGACTTTGGATTGCATCGTTAGAGGTGATAGGGTGTTGGCCGAAGCTTCTTTCTCATCTGGAGACAATCTGTATTGTGCCGTGGATCTGCTGGAAAATACTGAACGTGGTTTCAACATCTATGAAGTGAAGAGCTCGACAGGTGAACACCCAGAGGATTATTATGACGATATTGCCTATCAGAAATATGTAATGGAAAGCGGATGCTTACATGTGGAAAGGACTTACCTGGTGTTTGTCAATTCCGCCTATGTTCTCGATGGGGAATTGGATATTCATAAGTTCTTCAAGATCATTGACGTTACTGAGGATATCAAAGAGGCATATTCAGCGGTTAAGGAGAATGCCATCAAGGCTCAAAAAGTATTGGAGAGCCGCTATGAGCCTATCATCGAATTATCCAAGGATCGGTGCAAAGGGGTCGGGGATTGTCCTTTCTGGAAATACTGTACAAAGCATGTGCCTGAAACTTCGGTGTTCGACCTATATCGTATGCATTTCAAAAAGAAACTCGACTATTATTTTAGGGGTGTTATTTCGTTCGAGCAGCTACAGGACGAGGGCATCAATGAGGTGCAGAAGATACAGGTGGATTGTATGTTGAATAACGAAAACCATGTCGATCCTTATGGAATCAGGGACTTTATGAGGAACCTGTCGTATCCTCTTTACTTCCTTGATTTCGAGACTATGCAATTGGCGATTCCCGAATACCAGGGTACGAGACCCTATCAGCAGCTGCCCTTCCAGTATTCGCTGCACTACATCGAGCATGAAGGTGGGCCATTGATGCACAAGGAGTTCCTAGGCATTTCGGGAGAGGATCCACGCAGAACATGTGCCGAGCAGCTTTGCAAGGACATCCCGCTGGACGTCTGCACAACTGCCTATAATAAGGCTTTCGAATGTACGCGCCTTAAGGAGCTGGCCGAGGATTTCCCTGACCTTGCCGATCATTTGTTGAACATCCGTGACCACATTGTGGACCTGCTGACCCCATTCCAGAAAGGCATGTATTATGTGCCTGCCATGGGAGGCTCATTCAGCATCAAGAGCGTATTGCCAGCATTGTTCCCCGATGATCCTTCGTTGGATTATCACAACTTGGAGGGAGACGTGCACAATGGTGGTGAAGCTATGAACATCTTTCCAAAGATCAAAGATATGGAGCCTGAGGAGCAGCAGAGAGCTCGTCAGTCGCTGCTGAAATATTGTGAACTCGACACCTTTGCCATGGTGAAGGTGTGGCAAAAACTGTTGGAACAATGAGAGATTCGAAAGAGAACCATAGGCTGCGTGCCCTGCTTTGGATCGTGAGGCTCCTGGAGAAACATGGTGCCTTGACCTTGAAGGAGATCAACGAATACTGGTGTGCAGACGAGAGCCTGAGCGATGGAGTACCCATCGAGCGGCGTACGTTCTACAACTACAAGAACGCTATTGCGGACCTGCTGAAGATTGTCATCGAATGCGACCAGCGCGATGAGAACCGATACAAGATCGTGGCACGGGACGAAGATGACGAGATGAGCAAGTGGCTGATCAAGTCGTCGGCAGTGAATGAGATCCTGGCGAGCAACGCAGATATGCGCAGTCGCATCCTGCTGGAGGAAATCCCAGCAGGACAGGAGTTCCTGATTGAAATCATGGAGGCAATGCGTACTGGGTGCAAGATTGAGTTCGAGTACAAGCGATTTACGGACAGTCATGTTCAAAAGGTCAAGGGCGCTCCCTATTGTGTGAAGCTGTATCATCAACGCTGGTATGTACTGATGAAGGAGTGGCGCACGCTATTGGTGAGCCATGACCTGAAGGAGGAGATGCATGTCTATCCGCTCGACCGCATCTTGTCGATGAAGGTCACGGACGAGAAGTTTGTGTTGGATGAGAACTTCGATGCAAAAGAATACTTCAAGTATGCCTTTGGCACCCGTGTCGAAAAAGACAATCCTCCACAGCGTGTGTTGTTGAAGGTGGTAGATTGCCAGCGTGACTACCTTCGTACACTACCGCTACATGCCTCACAACGTGAGATAGAGACACAGGATGAATACAGCATCTTCGAGCTGCACGTGGCTTTGACTATTGAGCTGACGATGCAGATACTATATTACGGCGCAAGGGTGGAGGTGTTGGAACCCGCAGATCTTCGCGAGGAGATTGAGGAGGAGGCATATCAGCTGAACATGGTCTATTCGAGGGAACCCGAAGAGTCGAACTGCTGAAGATAATCATCATCTTCCTGAAGGGCGCGCACTTCCAGCGTATCGTCATTCGAATAGATGCGCTGATTGTCGCGCTCCCGTCGGAACGCTTCCATAGCTTCCTGATAAGTAGCGTAGAAACCGATGTGATAATACTCATAGTCATAGTGGTCGAAACCGCGAAGCTCGTAGATCATGGCAGTATTCGCTTTAGGTGCTTAATATAATCCTCAATAATCCTTCCTGAAATCACATCTGGCGACGACAGCAAGAAATCGTCGCCTTCTTCGTCGCCATATAGTTCATCTATCGGGTAATTGCCGGAATAGATGAACTCGTTGCGTATCCACGTGCCAAAACCGAAGTGCAGTTCTGTTGGGTCGGCTTTCATCAGTTCCCTTTTCTCCTCCATTGAGAGGCATGCATCAATGACCGAGAACAAATCTTCCTTGGTCAGAATGTCCTTCTTTATTGCATCATTTTTCATAACATTAATGTTGGTTGTGTTAAACTTCCATTTGAGTCAATACAGTATGTCTGCTGCGTATTTATTTGCTGCAAAGGTAAAGAGAAGGTGTGAAAAAAGGTTTCCCACTTTTAGGCCAAAATAATGTTGGCTATAAGATAATACTATTTTGTTATTAATGTTTTTCTAACACTACTGTCCAACAAAAGTTGGAAAAATGACATTGTAAATACTTAATATCCAAAAGAAAATCGGCCGAAATTTCAACCGGAAGATTTGAAATTGCCATCAAATGACTATCTTTGCACCCAATTAGCAAAATGAAAGCGAAAGGGTTATAAGATGAACAAGGGCAGATATGTATTCCGCCAGATGTGCGATTTCCTTCCGAACGACAAAATCGAATGGATAATAGAGAAATATAACGGAGATCGTTATACCAAGACATTCTCATGCTGGCAGCATTTGCTGGTAATGATACTGGCTCAGCTGTGGCAGTGTAGAAGTCTGAGGGTACTTGTGAATGTGTTGAATTCACAAAGGGGCAAGCTCTATCAGATGAGTATAGGCAGAGGTGTATGCCGAAGTACATTGGCTTGGGCAAATGGACACCGAGACTATCGCATCTTTGAAGAGATAGCCAACTTGATGATCAAGAATGCGAGAGCGGTGAGATCAGGTCATTGCCAGGACAAATACCTTGATGATAAGGTTGTCTATGCATTCGACTCCTCGACAATCTCTCTTTGTCTAAGTATCTTCAAGTGGAGCAAGCAGCATCATGACAAGGGAGGCATCAAGATGCACACCTTGTATGAAATAAAGACTGATGTTCCGACATTTGTGTATATAGCGGATGCCAGTCTCCATGATTCAAAGTCAATGATTCAAATCTCCTATGAATCAGGCGCATTCTATGTTTTCGACCATGCGTACATGGCTCTATTCAATCTGTATGCTACATCAGCTTGGTGCTTTCTTCGTTGTGCGAGAGAAGCGCAATATGCGCTTCAAGGTCATGGAAGACAAGTATTACAACAATCCAGAATCAGGAATACTTGCCGACCAGTTGATTGAGTTTACAGGATACCTAACCCATAAACGTTATCCTGTGGTTCTCCGCAGAGTGGTATTCTATGACATCGAAGGCTCACGCCGATTTGTCCTCTACACCAATAATCTGCAGGCTACTGCTGAAGGAATCGCTCTCCTTTATAAATATAGATGGAGAGTGGAACTCTTCTTCAAGTGGATCAAGCGGCATCTGTATATCAAGGTGTTTTATGGGACATCTGAGAATGCTGTAAGAATCCAAATATACTGTGCTATCATTGCATATTGTCTTGTCGCTATCCTTGAAAGGAAGATGCAACTCAATATGGATATCTACTCTGTCCTTCAGATTTTGGAGAAGAGTGCTATAGACAAAACTCCATTTAGGGAATTATTTGAAAATAGCAAAATGTCAGAAGAGGATACTCCAGATGATAGCCTTCAACTAACTATTCAATTTTAATTGGACACTAGTGATTGCATAATGCCGATGAATATAGTTTGGCATTTACTTCCTATAGAATGGCTACATATTTTGCAAAAACAAATACCGGACTCGAAAATAAGGAAAATAAACGAAAAAATCGGTCTATTTTGATTGTTTAATCCTAAAAAAACGTATATTTGCAGCGTACATCTCGTATGAATCGCAAACAAAAGCGGATAATGACTACCAGAGAGACGAGAATGGCTGCGACTCTGGCATCAATAGCCAAGCCGAACTGCCAGGGAACTTGCAAATGGTTGGTAAACTATATAATTTGAATCTCAATGAAAATTATTCATAACTTTAGACGTATCGGTTTAATGACGCTCCTGATGTTGCTGATGCAGCATCTGTGTGCGCAAATCACTTTCTATGAGGTTACGACACCTGAGGCAGGAAAACTGGAAACGACACTCGGAGACGACAAGGACAGCATCGTAGCATTAAGGGTCATGGGAAATCTCAACGCTACTGACATCACCACCTTGCAAACGATGTTAGGATTCAGCAACGGCAAATTCGTGGATTGCAATCTCAGAATTCTTGATTTAAGTCAGGCTCATATCGTAGAGGGTGGCGAACCTTATGGCGTCTTAAGAAATAAAACAGAAGCGGGCGTCATCGGACGCGAGATGTTCGCATGGTGCTACGGATTAGTGGCCATCGCATTACCTGAAGATACGAAGAAGATTGACGAAAACGTCTTTGGTGGATGCAACAACCTTTTAGAATGCGTCATGCCCAATGGCATCGACAGCATAGGCCGTTGCGCTTTCCAAATGTGCTGGTTTCTGCAGTATGTAAAGCTCCCTGCGTCATTAAAATACATTGGCGAATTAGCATTCGAACGATGCATGTGTCTGAAAGAATTGTATATCCCTGATGAAGTGACGGTGATCGAGACCAATGCCTTCGCAAGATGCGACAGTATTGAAACCGTGAGGTTGTCACCCGTTCTCAAGGAGTTGCATCCTGGTGCCTTCCAAGAAAATTTCTTACTGAAGGAAATCGAAATACCGGGAGGTGTGAAAGAAATCGGCAATCGTGCGTTTTACCGTTGTGGTAGTTTGCAAAAAGTGAAGCTGAACGAAGGCACCGAAGTCATCGGCCCTGGAGCCTTTGAATTATGCGAAGTGCTGAGTGACATCAATTTACCAAAAAGCACAAAAATGATTGACGGCTGGGCATTCTATCGTTGCAACTCACTGAAGGAACTTCACCTGCCTGACAGCATTACTGAAATAGGTCAACAAGCATTTAGCGCATGCAAGCAATTGGCGACAATCAACATCCCCGCATCGCTGAAAGTCATCCCAACAGACGCTTTTACTCGTTGTGAAAGACTGAAAGAAATCACCATCCCCTCTACCGTTAACGAGATACATAATAACGCTTTCTGGTTTTCGGGATTGGAAAGGGTGGCTATCCCCTCCTCGGTGACCTTTTTTGGAAGAGACATCTTTTCCAAATGCGAATATTTGGAAGAAGTGAGCCTGCCAGATAATATGACCGAGATTACTGATCACTTTTTTTATCATTGCCACAGTCTGAAGGCAATCACACTGCCCAAGAGCATCACAAAAATTGGAAAATACACATTCGTGCAATGCCCATTCATCACACTTTACCTACCCAAAGGTGTGCAGTCCTTAGGAAAATTCAGTTTGTTCCAATGTTCGAAACTCGAATTTTTATATATACCCTCGACTTTGACAAGTATTGGCGAATCCGCGATATCTGAATGCACTGCTCTCAAAGATATCTATTGCGACTGTCAGACTCCACCCACGTGCGAGAGAAACGTGTTCAGTGGCTCGAGAACCTATCGGTGCACGCTGCATGTTCCCATAGGCACAAGCCAAGCTTACCAAGCAGATGATACCTTCAAGATATTCAGTAACATCGTGGAGGAAGATATGAGCGATATCGACCCCATCATGATGGATAGAAATGAATCGCAAATCCACCTCCGTTATTCGCCGAATGGGACGTTATTGCAAACAAATCGGAAAGGCTTCAATATCATCAAAAACGCAGACGGAACAGCACGTAAAATCTTTTGCAGGTAATCGAATTGCCGAACCTGACAACCCGAAAACCGCTGCCATCAACCCTATTTTATGCGTTTACTCAAGTTTCGCATTCGCTTGACTTGATGAAAATGAAGGGAGTTAGCGCCCAAGGGCACTAACTCCCGATAACTCCCCTCAACTTTCGCACTTGCGAAAGTTGAGGGGAGTTATCGGATGGTGAATATCAATCAGTAGGATTCCACTGCATGAACCAGCGCTTTTGGTCCTCGTAGGGCATATTGAAATAACGTGCCTCCTTGTCAAGCGCGCGCATCTGCTGCATCTCTTCGTCGCTCAGCTCGAAGTCGAAGACCTCGATGTTCTCCTGGATATGGGCGGGATTACATATCTTCGACCGTTGTGAACATGAAATTGGACTCGCGGTGCTTGATGAGCCACTTGCCGTCCTGCTTCACATAGGTGTCGTGATAACGTACGCCGCTCTGGTTTCGCTTGCCATTGCCGATGAGTGTCACGAAGCAGTAGGAGATGCCTGTGGCCGTATCGCCGTCAATCTCCACCGTCTGCTGACCATTCAGGTGATAGACCACATCGAACTGGGCGAGATAACTGGCGAATGCATTACCAATCTGCTCCTTTCCCTTCATCACCGAGACGTACTCGCCTACCTTTGAGTGCACTTCGGCATCGTCGGTGAACAAGTCCATCTGCGACTTGACATCCTTCACGTCAGCAAGGTTGGAAAACGTATCCACGAGTTTCTTGAGTGCCAGCTGGTCTTCAGTCTGTGCACTTGCCCATGTCGTGGTCATCAGGGCGAACAGGATAAACAGAATCTTTTTCATAATTATCTTTTTTTATCGTGATGAATTATTAGATGAATTTAGATGTTCTTGATGAATTTGGCGGGATTGCCACCTACGATGGTGTTTGGAGCAACGTCCTTGGTAACAACAGCGCCGGCAGCTACTACGGCATTCTCGCCGATGGTCACACCAGGCAGGATGATGGCACCTACGCCGATCCATGCATTGCGGCAGATGTGGACGGGCTTGCAGCGAAGCACCATGCGGTTCTGGAAGTCGTGGTTGTCGGTGACGATGCGCACGTTGGGACCTATCATCACACCATCGTCGATGGTGATGCCGCCTGCAGCCATACAGGTGAGCGAATGGTTGACAAACACGCCTCTGCCGATCTTCATCTGACAGGCGAAATCGATCTGCAACGGGGGCATCAGATAGCTGGTCTGGTCGAGGCTGCCATTGAAGAGCGTCTCTTCGAGCGGACGTATCTGCTCGGGCATGGGTGCCGTCGTGTTGATCTTGAAACAGATGTTTGCGCAGTCGGTCATGTGCTTGATTGCCTCTGCATATTCGGGTGTCGCCATGTTGACATCGGCACCTGAGCGAAGTTGTTCGAAAATGTTCATAATGATATAATTGTTAAATGGTCTGGTATTTGGTCGCTTCGCTCAAAATTACAAGAAAATTAATTTTAAAATTATCAAAAAGAATATGTCAAAAAAGAATGTCGTTATAAATCCCGACCCTTTTTTTCTTATAATTTTTTGTTTTTTTTATAATTTTGAGCTTGCGACCTTTTCATCTTTGTTTTCGCGGTGCAAAGGTACGGCAAAAAAGGCAATCTGTTGTTACCCAGATTGCCTTCATAGTTTCATATTTTGCCGAAAGTGTTATTTTTGACGATATTCGGAGGGAGATTTGCCCAACATCTTCTTCACATAACGCGAAAAATGAGAGATATTTTCGAAGTTCATCAGGTCGGAGATCTCGCTCAGCGTCTTGCTCGTGTCGTTGAGCAAGGAGACCAGTTCGAAGGAGGCATAGAACTGAATCCATTGCGAAGCAGGCAATCCCGTCATCGTGCGGCACACCTGCGAGAGATACTTCGGCGTGATGCAAAGACGGTCGGCATACCACGCCACCTCGCGCTCGGTCAGCACGTTTTGCTGCACCAGGGTGAGGAACCGCAGGAAGAGGCTGGCCGTAAAGTCCGACGTCTCCATCTGTGACAGGCCGTGCTGGCACACCGTCCAGAGGTCGAAGAGGAAGATCTGCATCGCACGTCCCAGCACCTCGCGCTTGAAGGCCGTATCGGGCTGGGCCAATCGGCTGCGGAAGAGCGCGAAGTCCGACTCCATCAGCCGACGGCCCTCGTCGTCGAGGTGGATGGAGGGATTGATGCGGATGAAGATGAAGCCCTTCGAAGCCCAGATCATCTCGGGATTGTATTGCTGGAGGAACGTGGGCGAAGCCAACAGGACTTCGCCCTCAAAATCGTCGGAATAGGTCACATCCTGAATTGAATTGGACATCTGCCAGATGGCCAAGTCGCCCTTTCGCGAACAGAAACCGTTCTTGCCATCGGAGAAGGTCATCGTGCCCTGCTTCACCAGGACATGTACATGATAGTCGGCGATGAAGTCGGAAGGCATCCGTCCATCGGCCGTGCTGATAAGATTGCATCCGTAAAGTAATTCCATGATCGTTGATGTTTTATTTGACCAAAGCGCAACGTGCCTCGTAGAAGCTGCGGAAGTCGCTCCAGCGGTAATAGGGATAATTTGTGGTGGGCACAGGCAGACTGGCTTCGCAACCGTTGAGCAGGCATTTCACGAGCACATCGTCCGCCCCACCTTTGCCACGATAGAAGATGAGCTGGATGTTCGAGGCCTTGCAGGTGTTCCAGTTCTGGTAGCAGTTCTTCACCTCGTAGGGATCCTCGGGATCGCGGTCGGCGCCATTGATGCCCATCAGGACGGTGAGGGGACCGATGCAGGTGTCGTGTCCGAAACGCAGGTCGGCCACGCGCTTCACGCGGCCCGTGATGACAGCATCGGCCTTGGCGATGATGTCCTCGAGGATGGGAATCATCTCGTATTGCGGACCGAAGACCCACGAATAGGAACCAAGGTTCGAAGCCTCCCATTCGCCGACCAACTCCTCGTCGCTGACGATGCCGTCCATCATGCCCTCGTGGCCGATGCTGGGCAGCGAGGTGTAGAGGTTGAGGAGTTCGCTGCCGATGCGACCAGGATTGCCCTTCAGGCCCTCGGTGCTGGTGAAGACGCGGGAAGTGATGTCCTGGCGCAAGGTGCTCTCGTGCTTGAACTGGTCGCGATGCTGTTCGAAGCGCGGATGCACTCTCGGGAACTCACGTCGGGCAGGATTCTGCCTGTCGGTGGGCACCACGCCATCGAGCGAGAAGCGCGATGACTGTTCGCGAATCTCGAGCTTGGGGTTGCACTGGACGAGTTCCTGGCAGAAGGCCGACATGCTGATCACGCAACGTCCCGACAAGGAGGAGATGGCAAGCACGTCACCACCCTTTTTGAACACCTCGGGGAAACGGTTGTACATGGTGCGTGCAATGCCCTGGTGCTGCTGCCAACCCACTTCGGTGAGTTCGCTCACACCCGTCATCAGTTCGTCCTTGACGGCCATGAAGCTGTCGCAGAACTTCTCGCCGCGAGGCGTAAGCTGATGCTGCTGGCGTGCCGTGGTGAGCAGGGTGTCGAGGTAATGATAGAGATGGTCGCTCCAATAGTAGCGCGAGCCATGACGTGCGTAATGGCTGATGTAGAATGCCTTGTAGCCCTTGGGCGCCTTGGTGAGACGGACGTCCTCCTGCCTGTAGGGATAGTCGTTGCCATACGCCTTGCGCGGATTGGCCTTGAGCTGGTCGAGGGCGGAAACGCCCTGCGCCTCCATTGTGACGGCAAGGAGACTGAAAAGGAAAAGAATGAAGAACTTTTTCATGGAGGTAATATTTATAAAAGGAAAAATGACGGGGCGAAGCTCATTGCTTCACCCCACGATATACTTGCTGCCCGGAAGCAGCGAGATGAGCCAGGTTACCAGCGCACTGCATGCGTAGGTGAGCATCGCGATGACCGGGATGGCCAGCCATACGGGAAGCGATGGATTAGCCACGTCGCCAGCGATGATCCACTCCGAAATCGGGATGAGGAAGAAGATGTGCATCAGGTACATGCCGAAGGTCAGCTTGCTGATGCGCGTGATCCAGGCGGGAGCCTCCTGGATGCAGGAGAAGAGCAGGAACGCGCCGAACGTGGTGATGAGGACGTTGAGCGTACAGAACTCCCACGACCATTCCGCCATCGGGGTATCCAGCATCTGTCCGGGAACGCATTTCCACCAGAAGCTCCATGCCGTGAACGCAGCGCCGAAGAGGAAACACAGGCTGCCCACCTTGATACGCTTCGAACGCGACCAGTCGAGGTGCACACGGATGTAATGCGCCAACACCAGGTAGCCCAGATAGCCCGAGCAGTACCACAGTGCGGAGAAGTTGTTCCAGAAGCATTCGCCCCACAGTTCAGGCGACACGAAGCGATGGAGCCAGGGGATGAGCGTCGAGAAGGCAAAGATGCCGAGGAACGTCAGTTCGTCTTTAGAGCTGGCCTTTTCCAGCCAGGGCGACACCACGGGGATGATGAGGTAGATGCTGATGAGCGGATACATAAACCACAGATGGCCTGCGATGGGCGGGAAGTTGAAAGGCACCATCTTCAGGTCGTGCAAGGCCTGTTCCTGCGTTGTGCCTCCCCAAGCCAAAGGCAGCACGGCATAGAGCAGCAGGAAGCACACAAAGGGTGGCAGGATGCGCAGGAAGCGCCGGCGATAGAACTGGCTCATCGTCATACCTTCGCGCATCGGGACGAGCAGGAAGGCCGACACAATCATAAACAGCGGCACGGAGATACGCCCAAAGAAACCATCATAGATGGATACCCACAGGCGATTGCTCTCGTTGGCCAGCATCGTATAGGCATCGTGGTCAACGTAGAAACATTCACTCGCGTGGACGACCATCACCAGGAGGCAGGCCACCACGCGAATGTAATCGACAAAGGCAATACGGGGAGAAGGAGTTTTCAATTAACAATTAATAATTAACAATTAACAATTAAGCAGGGCGTCGGCCAAGGCTTCGAGCTGCGGGATGTCTGCCTCCTTCATCGACGACTTGATGGTCACCATCGGCTCAACGATCTTGACGTTCTTCATCGGTTCGAGCAGGGCCTTCATCGCCTTGCCTGCCGAGGGAGCCCAACTGCCGTTCTCCACGATGGCAACGGTGCGGTTCTGATAGGCCTTCATCTGCAACTTCCAAAGGAAGAAGTGCATGGGTGGGAAGACGTCGGCATCGTAGGACGAAGCGCAAACCACCAGCTTGCCCATACGGAAGGCATCCTCGATGGCCTCGGCCATATCGTCGCGGCAGAGGTCGGCGACAGCCACCTTGCCTGCACCCTTTGCCTCAAGGATCTCGGCAAGCTTCTCGGCCACCTTGGCGGTGTTGCCATGGATGCTGGCATGAGCCACCAGCACACCCTTGGTCTCGACGTCGTACTTGCTCCAGATATTGTAGAGACGCAATGCCTCGGCCAGCTTCTCACCCGTGAGGATGGGGCCATGCAATGGGCAGATGGTCTCAATGTCGAACTTGCCGGCCTTCTTGAGTGCGGTGCTGACAGGAGCGCCATACTTGCCGCAGATGTTGAAGTAGTAGCGGCGAGCCTCGCATGCCCAGTCGTCGGGATCGGCATCCTTCACGCCAAACTTGCCGAATGCATCGGCCGAGAAGAAGACCTTCTCCTCGGGGCACCAGGTCATGATGACCTCGGGCCAATGCACCATCGGAGCGGTGATGAACTGCAGGGTGGACTGACCCAACGAAAGCACATCGCCTTCCTTCACGGCCTTGGTGCCAGCGGCATCAAATTTCTCGTCGAACTGTGCAGCGAACTGCAGGGCTTTGGCCGAAGCCACGATGACAGCCTCGGGATAGCGGGCACGGAATGCGCCCACCGAACCACTGTGGTCGGGCTCGTAATGCTGTGCGATGAGGTAGTCGGGCTTGCGGCCATCGAGGGCCTTCTCGAGCTTGTCGAGCCACTCGTCGGTCTTGCGCTTATCGACGCTATCCATCACGGCAACCTTCTCGTCGAGGATAACGAAGCTGTTGTAACACATGCCTTCCGGCAAATCATACTGGCTCTCGAAGAGCTCCAATTCGGGATCGTCACACCCGATGTACTTGATCTTTTCTGTCATATTTTTTTGGGGGGGTAATAGTTTTTATAGTAGCTATAGTATTTATAGTGACTATAGGAAATATTGGTACTATTATTATAAGCAGGGCAGCGCGCGGAGGTGTGCCTCGATGGTCTTGCCCAGGCGGATATGGCCGGCATTGTTGGGGTGCAGGCGGTCGTAGCGCACGGTCTCGGGCTTCGCCTCGGGCTCGGCGAAGTACACGCCGTGCTCAGGCTCCATCGGGAAGAGGCCCGAGTCGCGATAGAGGTCGATGCAGGGCACAGCCCAATACTGGCAAGCCTGGCGCAGCACGTCCATATACTCCTCGATGTAGTGGCCCTGTACGTTGGTGAAGTCCTCATCGGGCTGCACGTTGAACTTGCCCTTGGCAGGGTCGCTGAAGTTGGCATAGGCGCGATGGATGGGCGTCATCACGATGATCTGCTTGGTCGGGTAGTTGTGCTTGAGCCAGGAGAGGCACATATTGATGCGGCCGCAGAAGGTCGTGTCGTTCATGCACCACTCGCGATGACGGGCAGCCACCATCTTGCCGTTGCGGTTGCAGATGGTGTCGCGTTCGGTGAAGAAACGGCCGATGGGGATGCCGTGGTTATAGTCGTTGGTGCCTGCCCAGATGAAGATGGCATCGATGGTGGTGCTGTCGGTCTGCTGCATCAGCTTCGCCTTCTCCAGTATCTGGTGCCACTGGTGGCCGCTTCGGGCATAGACACGCGGCTCGATACCGAGCGAATCGCGCAGGTAGTCGTAGTAGTGGTAATTGGCGGCACGATTGTTGGGGTCGGTCATCGAATCGCCCAGAAAGGCGCAACGCTTGCCTTGCCACTGTGCCATGCAGGCAAATGCAGTAAAAAGGCAAAAGAGTAGAGTCAAAAGATTCCTTTTCATGTCAATATTCTATCTTGTTAAGAACTCCATTTGAAAATGTGCGGTGCAAAGATAATCATTTTGTTTGCTTGCTCCAAATTTTTCGGAGGAAAAAATGAAAATCTTTGGAAATGTGTAATACAGGGGCTGACAAAATCTTTGGAAATGTGTAAAAACAAAAAAACACGACACCTTCGGATGTCGCGTCTTCATTGATTTTTACTAATATTATAAATGTATCAAAGCGCTTGGAAGGCCGTCACACCTGGCACCCACGACGCAGGGACCTGTAAGGCTGCGAAGACGAATGGTGGCTCGACCATTGGCAGCCTGGATGCGACGGGAGCCTGTGGTGGTGCCCTGGTTGACGAGCAATTCGCCATCGCCGGCAATCGAGAACTCAATCCAATCGCTGCTGTCGAGACAGCGGATGCCATTGGCGTCGTAGAGCTGGGCCTCGATCAGGTCGGGGGCAATCCGCGTGAGTCGCAGTTCGGCAGGCTTTCCCCAATGTTCGGTCTGATATTCGGAGGTAATCTCGTCGGACAAATCCTTGGCGACGGCCTTGATGGTGTTGGTGCCTCGTTGCAGGACGACGTTCCAATGGAAGCCCTGGGCGGGATAGTCCTCGATGTTGCGCTTGCGCTTGCCTACCGACTGGCCATTGACGAAGAGCTCCACCTCGGGCTGATTGGAATAGACGAGGACCTCACGGGGTTCGCCTTCCTCGCCCCAGCGCACAGGCCAGGAATGTCCGTAGATGTGAAGCATCGGCTGGCTTGCCCAATAGCTTTGGAACACGTAATAACTCTCCTTGGGTGTGCCATCGCGCTGCACGACGCCCTTCTGGTTGACGTAAGGAATAGGATTCGAGGGACGCAGCGGGGTGCAGAAATCCTTGAAGGTCCAGAATGCCGATCCCGTCAGGTCGGGCATCCTGGCCTGTTCCTTCAGATGCCAATCGAAGAGACGGACAATGTAGCTCTCCGACCAGTCGCCTTTCTTGTCACCGACCTCGATGTCGAAACCCGACTCGGCATGTCGGCCCGCATGACTGTCGCCTCCCCATTCGGCATGCAGGAAATGAGGAAAGCGTGCGATGGCAGCCTCCTCCATCTCGCGATAATCGGTGAAGCGTCGGCTGTACCAACCTGCCCAAATCGACGGCGAATAGATATCGACGATGTCGGCACAGAAGTCGCAGCGACGAATGACCGTCTTTCGCAGGGGGTCGAGCCGATGGGCGTGATCGTTGAGCGAAGTCATCAGCGAACGGATACCCATCGTATCGATGATGGTAGAGAAATCGCCTGGCCAGTCATTTTCGTTGCCGAGGCCCCAAAGGATGATGCTCGGATGATGACGATGCTGGGTGATCATGTTTTCGAGCATCCGATGAGCCTGCTGCTGATACTCTTCTCCCCCTACTCCACCACGGCACCAGGGAATCTCTTCCCACACGAGGATGCCGAGCGAGTCGCAGAGGTCGAGCACGAGGTCGCGCTGTTGGTAATGACCCAAACGGATGAAGTTGGCACCCATGTCCTTGATCTGCTGCATCTCCTGTCGGATCTGCTCATCGGTCATAGCGGCACCCACTCCGGCATGGTCCTCATGGCGATGTGTGCCCTTCAAGAGCAGACGGCGACCATTGAGGAAGAAGGGCCCGTGCTCGCGGAACTCATAACTGCGGAAGCCGAAGCGACGCTCGATGACCTGTTGGCCACAAGTGATACGAAGCGTATAGAGCGATGGCGAATCCACATCCCACAACGTAGGTTTCCTGATGCGGATAGGCAGACCGATGCCCCCTTCATAGACCGTCTTTCCATCGGGAGACACGATGCTGCAACTGACGTCCCCGATATCTGACGGCGAAGTTTTCACACTTACCTTGTCGTCCTCCACATCGATGCGAACATCGCTGATGTAGCGCTCGGGCAGATACACCAGATGAACGGGGCGATAGAGTCCTCCATAGAGGCAGAAGTCGCTCATGTCGGAAGGAATCATCTCCACATCGCGACTGTTGTCACAACGCACGGCAACGGGATGCCGGCCATTGCCGACTTCGGTGATATCGACCGTCCAACGGTCGTAACCGCCCACGTGCGAACCCATCAGACGGCCATCGACATAGACCTGCGTCTTCTGGCCTGCCCCTTCGAACTCCAGCAAGGTATGTCCCCCAGCATAGGGATTTGCCACCTCGATGGTGGTGCGATACCAGGCAGCACCCTGATAGTAGTTCACGTCGGGATCGACACCATCTTCGGCATTATAGCAATGGGGAAGCGTGACGTCCTGCCACAACGGGACGCTTTCGGGTTTCCCTTCCTTCACGGGACGCTCCACCTCCCAGACGTTTGCCATGTCGGTGCGAACGAATTGCCATTGGGACAAATTGACCTGTGCACCAGCTGTCACAGCCAGCACACAGGTCGAAAAACAAAGCACACACAATTTGGTCATGGTTGGGAGGGGGCGAAAGGTTCGAGAGGTTCGAGGGGTTCGAGAGGTTTGAGAGGTTAAGAGGGGCTAACAACCTTTCGCTCCGAGCTCTGCTCGCGTGGAGCGAAGCGTAACAACCTTTCTTAACCTTTCGAACTTTTCAGAACCATCATTTATTCAGCTTGTCTCTTCTATGCAGCGCCTCGAGATAATAGTAGTCGGCATAGTTGATGGGGACGTCGATCTCGTCACCGGCGGGATAGTTGCCCGTGGCGTGCAGCAGGAGGAAGCCCTGTGCGGTGCGCGGTGCGGGCTGATAGCTGGTCTCCAATGAATGGAGCACGCGGTCGGCATAGCTGCGATAAGCGGCTGCGGTGTCGGCATCGACATAGGTAGCCAGTTCGTAGAGCGCCGAGGCGATGATGGCTGCGGCCGAAGCATCGCGTGGACATCCACCGTCCTGGGCAGGACCCACGCCAGTCTTGATGGCAGGGTCGCGCATGTCCCAGTAGGGAACCAGGTCGTCGGGCATATCGGGTTGTGACATCCAGAATGCGGCAATCTTCTGCGCCTGCTCCAAGTAGGCCTTGTCGTGGGTATAACGATAGCACATCGTGAAGCCATAGAGACCCCAGCCCTGACCACGACTCCATACCGACTCGTCGAAGAGGCCCTGGTGGGTAATGCGCTTGATGACGCTGCCATCCTCGGGATTGTAGTCCACCACATGATAGGAGGAATAGTCCTCGCGGAAATGATTGCGCATGGTCGTGTTGGCATGCGAAACGGCAATGTTGTAGTAGCGCTTGTCACCCGTGATGCGTGATGCCTCGAAAAGCAGTTCGAGGTTCATCATATTGTCGATGATGACAGCGAACTTCCATCGGTCGGGTGTGCCCCAACTCCAACTGCGGATGCAACCCACACGTTCGTCGTAACGAGTGATGAGCGTCTTGGCAGCCTTCACGACAACGTCGCGATAGGACTGCTCGCCTGTCAGTTCCCAGGCCTTGCCGAAGGTGTTATAGACCATGAAGCCCAGGTCGTGGCTTCCTCCATGGTTCTTCACCGGTTCGATGGGCCAGGTGTTGCTGACCGCCTGCTGACGCCAGAAGGGATCGTGCGAATACTGGTACATGTGCCACAGTTCGCCACCAAAGAATCCGCAGCACCAGTCGGGCTGACGCACCATACGCAAATCGCCGTTCTTCTCCACGCAACGTGGCATCAACGACCAGTCCTTGCGGTCCTTGCGTATCTTGTTTGCCTGGCTGAGCTGGTAGCGCAACTGCACATCAGCACGGGCGAAAGCGTTGTCGGTGAGGTCGGGCGTATAGTAGAGCAGGAAGAAACGATCGGCAAAACGACGGATGACGTTGTCCTTGGCCAACTGAAGGTAGTCGGAACGCTCGGGTTCGAGCAAGTAGAGACGATAGAGGTCCTTGGCCAGTTCGTTCTGCTTGTAGTCCCACTCGCTGATCTGCTGGTAGGGCCACTCCTCCACCTTCCTGCCCAGATAGGGAGCCAGGAAGTCGGCGGCTTTCTCGAGCAGGTCCATACCCTCGGGCTGATAGCCTGCCTGTCGTGCCAGCTGGAAGACGTCGATGATGTGCGTCATGTTGTACTGCGAGTAACCGAAGGCCAACGTACGACGCAACTCGTTGGGCTGCTTGCCGTCGGGCTCGATCTGCGTCAGCATGCGCTTCTCGTAGAACTGTGACAGATATTCCTCCATCACCTTCTTGTCGCCCACAAATTTGGCGTAGGCGATGACCTGCACATCGTGGGCAGTGGCGTGGTTGTTGCGCTGGTTTCCTTCCTCAATGCCCTGTTCGCTGGTCAGGATCCAATGGAGAAACTCGGCAAACCATTTCCGAAGCGCCTTGGCATCCTTGGCGGTAAAGGCCTTTGAACCTTCGAGCAGTTGCACGGCATCGAGCATCTCGACAAACGAGTAGGCATCGATAACCCCGTAGCAGCGTCCCCGGCCATTGAACTTGCCGGGCACGATCTGGGCATGGTTCAGATTCGGATTCATCCTTGTGTCCTTGTCCAGGAACCATACTCTCAGCAGTTCGGCAGCCTTCCGGGCATAACGCTCGTCGCCGCTGAAATACCAAGCCAGCGAGAGGGTGGTGACCCCGTTGGCCATCAGCGCCAGTTTCGGACGGTCGAGGAGTTCCAGTTCGGGATTCGACACACCGTCGCGAGCGATGTAGGGCAGTCCGTCGGGCTTGGTCGGATCGGGCCAGTAGTAGCGGCTCAGACTCAGATAGTCGTGCTTGTCGCCACTGGCCGGCACCTTCTCCTTCATCATCACCGAAAGCGGCTGGCGCTGCAATTCGCTCTCGGCCTCGTCGAGAAGATGACGATAGGCTGTGGCGTAGGCCGGCTGTTCCAGCGAGGCTTTCACCCGGGCGAGGTGAGCGCCGTCCCAGATGGACTGCGCCCCCGCCATCGCTACGGGCAAAAGAAGGAGGAATAGACCAACTAACTTATGAATCCTCATAAACCCTTAAGTTATTTGATGGTTACTTTAACCTTATAATTAACGGTGAGACAGCGCACTTCGTATTCTGCCGTCTTGTTGTTGGGCACATAGTACTCGGTATCGTCGTCTTTCGTTCCACCGTTCGAAATGCGCAGTTTGCCATCGGCATCCACATCCTTGGGGTCGAAGGTCATCAGCGTCACGTCGCCGGTGGCTCCATTGAGCGCCTTCACATAGAGTTCCTGCACGCGATGGTTGTTGGTGTTATCGGGCGAACGGAGATCCCAGGTCAATACCCAGGCACCGTTACCATCCTGCTGAAGGACGTTGCCGCTGGCATCGGTCACCTGGTAATCGACACCGAGCGTCAGTTTGCTATCGACATAGACGAAGGCCTGGGCATCGAAACTGCGCGTGCCTTCGCACCACAACTGTACGGGCACAACCTGCTGGCTGCCCTGGTTGACCGTATAAGTCTTGTCGTTGTTGCTCTTGGGCCCCCAATCGGCAAAGGCTACGATGAACACATTCTGATAGTCGGGATTGTCGTTGCCCCATTCGTCGTCCTCACAAGAGGTGAGCGTCGAAAGGCCCATCACCATGGCCATTGCCAGCGCGAACTTATTCATATAACGTTTCATATTTCGAAATATTGTTTTTATTTGGAGTAAAAGGGGAGTAAAAAAGGAGTAAAAGGGTAGTAAAAGGGACGATACCTTCTATTGTAGGAATTTGTTCTGTTCAAACCAACAATTGTTAATTGTTAATTATTAATTGTTATTTGACTCCGATTAATTCCATCCCGGGTTCTGCACCACGCTGCCTTCCGATGTGGCAATCTCGTAGGTAGGAATGGGATAATAGTAGTCCTTGGTGGGATTGAAGGTGCGGTTGGCAGCGTCCTCAATCACGTAGATACCACCCTGATCGGCCACCTTGCGACCATTGAACATACCGTTCTCATCGGTCAGACGGCTCTCGATGTTCTCACGCTGGGTGCTCAGGTTGTCGGCATCGTTGTACTTCAGTCCGAGCATAGTCTGTGGCAGCACCTTTTCGGCAATCTTCCAACGGATGATGTCGTTGTAGCGCAGGTTCTCGTCGATGAACTCCACAAGGCGTTCGCGACGGATCTCCTGGAGCATATCCAGGCCGTTGGCAGCACAGAAGGCGTTGGTCAGCAAAGCCTCGAAGCCTGAACGATGGCGCACCTTGTTGACGGTGGCATTCAGCTGGGCATCGGTGATCTGGCCGTTGTACTCATAGAGCGCCTCGGCGTAGGAGATGAGGATTTCGGCATAGCGGATGATCATCTTGTCAACGGTCTCCTTGTTGGTGGTGTTCCACTCTTCGAGCATGAATCCCTTCTTCAGGCCGTAGCCATTGCCGTGCTGGTTGCCGAAGGGGTTATAGCCGGCCTTGTAGGCTTCCTCGTCCTTCTGGTAGAAGGTCATTGCCATACGTGGGTCACGATTGATGAACACATCGTTGTGGTGGGTTTCCTCAACCTTCAGCGTGGTCTTCTCACGGGGCAGACCGTCGGTATAGAGTATCTGGTCGATGGTCTGGCGAGTTACGCTGACAGCGTTCTCCATACCACGCGAATTGTTGTGGGTGATGACAGCACCGTCACCATTGGGGCCATAGATCTTCACGAAGACGTTCTCCTTGTTCTGACGACCTTCGCCATCGAAGTAGAAGAGTTTCTGGAAGTCGGGATAGAGGTCGTGCTTGCCACTCTGGATGAGACGCTCGGCAGCATCGATGCTCACCTTGAGGTGCGACTTGTAGTCACCGCCCAGATTGTGATACTTCGAGAAAGTGCCCTCGTAAAGACCGATGCGAACCATGAGGCCAAGGGCTGCGCTCTTCGAGACACGTCCCCAGTCGGCAGCACTGCTCACCTGGTCGATTTCGGGCAGATATTCCTCAGCAAACTTCAGATCGGCATAGCACTGCTGGATCACCTGTTCGCGGGGCGTGCGTCCCATCTTGATGTCGGGATCGCTGGTCGAGTCGAAGGCCTTCAGGATCAGGGGCACATCACCGTATTTCTTCACAAGGTCGAAGAAATGGAAGGCACGGAAGAAGTATGCTTCGGCCAGCCAGCGGTTCTTCTGGGCATCGGTGAGCGGGGCATTGCCACCCTTCTCGATGATGTTGTTGCACACGAAGATCTTCTGGTAGGCGTTGGTCCAATCGCCTGAAGTGGCAGGGATGCTCCAGCTGCCGCTTGAGGTGGCATTGGCTGCGGTTCCGATGATGTCGTCGGCACGGGTGTCGTGCGAGAAGCCCGGAAGGTCGACATACAACTTGTTGCAGGCACCACGCAGGTCGGTCTCACTCTGCCAGAAGGTGTTGTCGGCGAGTGTGGTCTCGGGCAGTCGGTCCAGTTCGCAACTGGTGAGCGACATCATGCCGCATACGATGCCGGCTGCATATATTGATTTGAATATATATCGTTTCATACTATTTTCTAAAAAAGCTTGATTACAACTCAAAACTTATGGCTCATGGCTTATAAAGTTACGTTCACACCGAACGACCAGGTACGGAAGAAGGGATAGTAGTTACGGCCTACATTGTTGCCCGACTCGGGGTCGAATACCTTCAGGATATCCGACTTTTCCCATATGTCGTTACCGCTGACATAGATACGCAGCTTGTCGATGTAGCGCTTGGGAACGGGGATGGTATAGCCGACCGTGATGTTCTTCAGACGGAGATAGGAGGCATCCTGTACCCACTTGTCGGAGGGCTGGAAGTTGAACATATCGCCGTTATAGTTGTAGAGACGTGGCCAGTAGGCATCGGTGTTTTCGGGAGTCCAGTAGTCGCGATGGATGGTCCAAGGCATCTGGTGGGTACGTCCGAAGGGTGAGATTGCCTCGGTGTCGATGAGCAGTTTGCGCTTGGCAACGCCCTGGAACATCACTGCAACATCGAAGCCCTTCCACTTGGCCGAAAGGTTGATGCCATAGAGATAGCGTCCGTTGGTGTCGCCCAGATAAACGAGGTCGCCGTGGTTCTCCTTCGTGCCGTCGCCGGCACCTACCTGGTGGTTGATGGAGCCGTCCTTGTCGGGCAGCGTCAGGAACTTGACGTCACCGGCGCCGATCTTGCCATCGGAGAACGACTTGTAACCCGGATGATCCTGCTTATACTGCTCGTACTCTTCCTTGCTCGACCAGTAGCCGTCGGTGGTGTAACCCCAGATGGTATTGAGGGGATAGCCCTCGATCAGCTGGCGGGTACCGGCAGTGATCACGTCGGCTCCGTCGTATTCGACGAGTTCGTTCTTCGAGTCGGAGAGGTTGAATGCCACCTGATAGCTGAAGTCGCCGATGCGGTCGTTCCACTTGATCTCGAACTCCCATCCCCAGGTCTTCAGCTTGCCGATGTTGACAGCAGGCACACCGATACCGATGGTGTGAGGCAGCTGCAGGTTGGAGAGCATGTCGTTGTTATATTTCCAATAGTAGTCGAACGTAGCGTTCAGACGGCTGTTGAACAGGCCGAGATCGACACCGAGGTTCGTGGTCTCGATGGTCTCCCACGTCTTGTCCTTCGAAGCGAGCTGGCTCTGATAGTAGCTCTTTTCGGTGATGTAGGTGGTCGATTGCGAGATGGTGGCGATGTAGTCATACAGGCCGAGCACCGCGCCGTTACCAAGCTGACCCCATGATGCACGCAGTTTCAGGTTGCTTACCCAATCGAGCTTGAACCAAGGCTCCTGGTTCACACGCCAGGCTGCCGATACCGATGGGAAAGCCTTCCAGCGCTTCTCGGGTGCCAGACGTGACGAACCGTCGTAACGGATGTTGGCCTCAAGGAGATAACGCTCGGCAAAGTTGTAGTTGATACGTCCGAAATACGACATCATTGACCAAGGCTGGATCAGGTCACCCAGCGTGGTGTTCGAAGCCTCGGAAGCATCGTAGTAGTTGAACGAATAGAAATCGTTGGAGTTCATATTGCGTGCAGTAGCATCGAACTGGTCCTTGCGATAGTTCTCATAGCTCGTACCGGCGAGCACCTGGAAATTGTGCTGACCTGCCTCCAATGCATAGTTTACGGTAGCCTCGAACTGATCGTGGTAGTCGTTGTTCTTCTGACGATAGAGCGAGTTGGGGTTGTTGGTCTGCTGACGGATGGTGGTGCCGTTCATGGCGTACCATGCCAGCCAGTGACGCTCGGAACGCTGGGTATAGTAACCAGCACGGCGGCTTGCACTCAGGTTCACGGTGAGACCCTTCACCAGATTCTTGATGGTCAGTTCACCCTTGCCCAGGAAGGCTTCGTAGAGCGACTCGTTGGTGCCACCATTCTTAAGGATGTCGATAGGATTGACCTGAAGGTCACCACTGTAGGGCTGTGCATCGTAGTTGGGAGTCTCTTCGGGCTGCCACAGCAACTGACGCGCACGTGCGCCGTACATTGTATTCAGGATACTGCCTGCACCACTCGATGGGGCGTTGTTCTTCTTCGACTGATACTGCACGTTGATGCCCAGGCTGAGATACTTGTTCAACTCGGCATGCAGCTTGGCATGCAGGTTCACTCGGGTATTGTTGTTCTTGGCATATTTCAACATACCGTCCTTGAAGTAGTAGTTGCCGCTGATGAGGTAGTTGATGTTCTTCGAACCACCACTCACCGAGATGGAATGATTGGTCTGTCCGGCCCAGTCCTTGGTGCCTTCGTCCACCCAGTTGGTTGCGGTGAACTGCTCCCAACGTCCGTTGTTGTTGTTGGGGTAATAGTTGAAGTTGGGGTTAGCCACCCAGGTGGTCTTCTCCTTGTTCCATTCGTAGGCACCGCCTGCATTGTATCGGCCAATGTTGATCCACTGCTGCTCCTCCCATGCGGGCAGACGTTCTGGCATATTGCCTGGCATATTGACAGCATAGTAGCCATTGTAGGAAACCTTCGGCTTGCCCTCGCTACCACTCTTGGTGGTGACGAGCACAACGCCCGATGCGGCACGTGCACCGTAGATGGCGCAGGCCGAAGCGTCCTTCAGTACCGAGATGCTCTCGATGTCGTCGGCATTGAGCAGGCCAAGGTCACCTTCAATACCATCGATCAGCACCAGGGCCGAAGTGGCATTCACCGATGAGAAACCGCGGATACGCATACCGCTGGTCTCGCTGCCTGGCTCACCGCTCGAACGGAGCACAGCCACACCTGGCATTTCGCCCTGCATGGCGCTGAGCACATCGCTCGAAGGCTTGGCTGCGAGCTTGTCACCATCGACAGCACTCACGGCACCCGACAGGTTGACTTTCTTCTGAACGCCATAACCGATGACTACGACTTCGTTCAAGGTCTTGTCGTCTTCCTCGAGAAGAACAGTATTGCCGATTCGTGTGGCAAGGATCTCCTGAGTAGAATAGCCGACGTAGGAGAAAGTGATGGTTGCGCCCGACTTGACATTATGGATCACGAAGTTTCCGTCAACGTCGGTAACCGCACCGTTCGTGGTGCCCTTCTCAAGCACACTCACTCCTATCAAAGGTTCGCGCGTAGAGGCATCGAGCACCTTGCCTCGGAAGGTCTGGGAACTTTGGGCAAAAAGGCCCACGTCCAGGAGGAACATGATACAACCGACAAGCATCAGTCGCATGCATTCCAATGATAATGTTTTTTGTTTCATAAATGTTAGTTATTGTAGATAAACATGAATGTTGATGGTGCAAAAGTAGGGGTTTCCGCCAAACTAAGCAAACATTTCACTACATCACAATTACTATACAACACAACATCGACTACATCACGACTTTCTCATCGGTTACAAAACACACTGATTTTCAACGAATATTTGCATTTCGCACAAAAAAATCCACATAAATTTGTTTTCATGAAAAAATAGTAGTATCTTTGCACCGCAAAACTCATCGTGTTTTATTAATTGTATTTTTTCAATTGAAAACGATCTTACTTCTAACGTTCCTCCTGGCTCTGGCTTCGATGCCAGGTAGGGCTGAAAATCACTGGCAACGCGTGGTGGTGAACTACACCCGTCAGCAATATCATTCAGGCAACCAGAACTGGCAGGCCGCTCAAAGCAAGGAGGGCTGGATGTACTTTGCCAACAACAAGGGACTGCTGGAATACGACGGCAACACCTGGCAGACCTACCCGCTGCCCGGCAATGTGAAGGTGAGAGCCGTCAGGACCAGCGGTGACACCATCTACGTGGGTGCCTTGGGGCAATTCGGTTTTTTTACGCGTAATCCCAAAGGACAGCTTGTCTACCATCGACTGTCGGAAAGCGTCGAACGGGCAGGGCAACTGAACATCTGGAACATCCACCAGATCGGGCACGACATCTACTACCAGAGCGACAATCCCCTCTACATCAACAATAGCGAGACGAAGATCAACAGCCCGCTCGGCATCAGCTACTCGACGGTGGTCTATAACCGGCTCTATGCCGTCGGGTCGCGAGGTGTTTTTGTGCTTGTGGGCAATGAATTCCAGCAATTACAGGGCATCGACATCAGCCAAACCTCTCGCATCGTCAGCATCCTCCCCTATCCACAGGGGAAGCTGCTGCTCGTGAGCAGCGACCAGGGCCTTTTCCTCTATTCCGACAATCATATCGAACCGTTCCACACGGCTGCCGACGAACTGATTGCCCATCGTGGGCTATCTTCGGCGGCTTGTTCGGGCGACATGCTTGCCCTGGGCACGATGCAGGACGGCGTGATACTGCTCGACCTCAAACAGAACACGATCGAACGGATGTCAATCAACCAGGGGCTGCAGAACAAGACAGTGCTTTCGACCTTTTTCGACCGCGACCAGAACCTTTGGCTCGGGCTTGACAATGGCATCGACTGCATCCCCATGCGTTCGCCCCTGCGTTTCATCAACAGCAGGCAGTCGCCCATCGGCAGCGGCAATTGCAGCGTCGAATACCAGGGGCGCCTCTATCTCGGCACCAACCAGGGACTCTACGAAATGGCAGGTGGCGACATCCGCTTCGTAGAGGGAACTGACGGACAGGTGCTTTGCCTCGACACCATCGGAGGACGCCTTTTCTGCGGCGGACGACAGTTCTTCCTCTCCATCGACGGCAATCGAATCATACGCTATAAAAATCGTGGAGTGTGGGGTGTGAGACGCATCGGCAATCGCGACGACGTACTGCTGACAGCCTCCTATTGGGGCCTGAGGCTGATGCGCCTGCAGGGACGCGACTGGGTGATGGCCGAAGATGTGAAGGGTGCCGACATCTCAGCCAAAACGTTCTACATCGAGGACGGACTGCCCGTCGTTTGGGTGGCCAACAAGGAGAAGGGCATCTTCCGACTTACGCTCACCGACGACCTGACGGAAGTCAAGAGCCGGAAAGGCTACAATTCCGAACTGCTGCCAAAGGGTGACAACGTCTGCATCACACGCTTCGACGGAGAGACTGTCGTAGCCTCGCGCCAGGGATTGCTGCGCTACGATGCAGCGCACGACAGTCTGGTGCTTTTCACTGAACTCGAAGACCGGCTGGAGGGGCACGTGCCTTACACCTACCTGCTGCAAAATGCCAATGGAAACATTTGGTATGCTGCCGATGGCACGCTTCATCTGGTAAGGGGATCACGCAATGATGGTTATCTGAACGACTGGCTGATGGAGGACTTCGAGAATGTCAGCCTCAACGGCGACCAGGCCATCATCGGCACCGAAGAGGGTTTTGCCATGCTCAGCCTTTCAGAACCCTCCTCCCCCTCTGATGAAGGATTTGAAGGAGGCTCTACCAATCCCCTCAAACCTCTCGAACCCCTCACCCCCTACATTCGCCGCGTCTATATCGGCAATGGTGCCGACACGCTCTATTACGGCTGCCAACCGCCTGGCGACATCCGTTGGCGCGACAACTCCCTGCGCATTGAGTACAGCGTCAGCAATTATGACCCTGCCCAGTCGGTACTCTACAGTTATTGGCTCGAAAAGCAGCGGAACGGCTTGCTCTATGCCGGCAGGAGGACAACCGAGAGCGAATGGGGTCCGTATTCGCGTCGAAGCATCAAGGAATACACCAACCTGACTGAAGGCACTTACACGTTCCATCTGCGTGTCATCTCGAACTACAGTGAGAATCCAGTCGAAACCACGTTCCATTTCACGATTCTGCCTCCCTGGTATCGCTCGTGGTGGGCTTATCTGCTCTATGCACTGCTGCTGGCTGCACTCGGCTTCGAAGCCTATCGGCGTCAGAAGCGAAAGCGCCAAAAGCTGATTGCCCAGAAGGACGAGCAGATTCACGAACGCGAGGAACAGATTCACGAGCAGGAAGAGCAGATCCTCGAACAGGAGGAGAAGATTGCCATTCTGCGAGAAGAGAAACTGGAAATCGAACTGCGCTCGAAGCAGGACGAGCTGGTGCGGTCGAGGATGAACATCGTGCGCAAGAACGAGATGCTGCAGGAGATCAAGAAGACGGCGGTCAGCCTGAACAAGTCGCTCAGCGAAGAAAACCTGCCTGCCTCCAAGAGGCGCATCATCCGTCTGATCGGGCAGATTGACACCAACATCAGCCACGACGACGACCTCGATGCCTTCCACGACTCGTTCGATGCAGTGCATCACAAGTTTCTGCAGACACTGAGCAAACGCTATCCTGACCTTTCGCACAAGGAAATGATGCTGTGTGCCTATATCCGCATGGGACTGCAGTCGAAAGAGATTGCCCCTCTCCAGAACATTTCGACACGAGGCATCGAAATCAGCCGCTATCGAATCCGTCAGAAACTTGGGCTCGACAAGAGTGCCAGCCTCACTGAATTTCTGATGCACCTCGATGTGCCCGACACTGACCAGCAATGACACAAAATTGACAATTGTAATTTGTTAATCGCACCAAAATAGTAAATTATTAATTGTTAATTATTAATTCTTATACCATTATATTTAAATAATGTGTATCTTTGCGCCATGAATTTTAGTGAATTAGGATTAGATCAGGGCGTGATGGATGCCCTGGAATATATGAAATATGGCCAATGTACTCCTGTGCAGGAGAAGGCCATCCCTCCCGTGCTCAATGGCGATGATGTGATTGCCGTGGCACAAACGGGCACCGGCAAGACCGCCGCCTACCTGCTGCCCATTCTTTCGAACCTGAACCGCTACCGCTACCCTTCCGACGCCATCAACTGCGTCATCATGGCCCCCACCCGCGAGCTGGCCCAACAGATCGACCAGCAGATGCAGGGTTTCTCCTACTTCGTCGATGCCTCTTCAGTGGCTGTCTACGGCGGTGGCGAGGGTACTGATTTTGCCGCCCAGGAACGCGGCCTTCGCCAAGGTGCCGATGTGGTGATAGCCACCCCGGGGCGCCTCCTTTCGCACATCAATCTGGGATACGTCGATCTGTCACAAGTGTCATTCTTCGTACTCGATGAGGCCGATCGTATGCTCGATATGGGCTTCTACGACAACATTATGGCCATCAACAAGCTGCTGCCCGACGACTGCCAGAAGATTCTCTACAGCGCCACGATGCCGCCCAAGATCCAGCAACTCGCCGAAAAGATACTCTGGAACCCCGTGATGGTGAAGATCGCCATCTCGAAGCCTGCCGAAAAGATTCACCAGCAATGCTGCATCTGCCACCAGGCCCAGAAGACGCCTATGCTCATCCGCTTCCTGAAGAAGTTCTTCGGCGGCAGGGAGGACGGCTACGTGAAGGACGAACTGCTCCAAAACCCCGAGAAGCGCGTGGTGGTCTTCGTAAGCCGAAAGGCCGACGTGCGCGACGTGGTGCTGGGTCTGCGCAAGAAAGGTTTCCAGGTGGCTGCCATGCACTCCGACCTGGAGCAGAGGGACCGCGACGAGGTGATGAACGCCTTCCGTGCGGGTCGCACCAACGTGATTGTCGCCACCGACATCGTCTCGCGCGGCATCGACATCAGCGGCATCGCCCTGGTGATCAACTACGATATGCCGCACGACATGGAGGACTACGTACACCGCATCGGACGCACGGCTCGTGCCGACCACGATGGCGAAAGCCTCACCCTGGTGAACTGCGATGACCGACGCGACCTGCGCAAACTGACCGCCCTCGAAAGGTTCATCGACAAGAAGATGGAGCGCATCGCCGTGCCTGACGAACTGGGCGGCTGCGACTACAAGGAGGCAAGCCCACAGGAGGACAGGCCGAAAAGACAGCATGGCAACAGGTCGTCGAAGCGACCAGGCAACAAGCCGACAAGAAACCAAGGCAAGAAAAGAAACAATCAATAAATCCCACCCAACATCATGACCCAAAAACTCAGAATACTCCTATCCGTCATCGCGGCCATGGTACTGCTGAGCACGATGCCGACACAGGCAGCGCCTGCACGTCGCGGCCCCATCACCATGCTGCAGCCCGACGGCAAGACCATCACCGTGCTACTGCATGGCGACGAGTGGTGCCACTGGACCACCGACCTCGACGGCAACCTGCTCGTCACCGACGAACGGGGCTTCCTCCACATCGCCAACGCCACCGAGCTTGCAGCCTGGGAAACCGAGAAGGCCCAGCTGCTGAAACGTCGTGCCCAGGTGAATGCCGCACGCCACGAACGCCTGCGCTACAACCGACGCGCCCAGGCCATGCGTGCCAGATTTGCCGACGGCACGGATAATGACAGCATTGCCAACGACAGCATCCCTGCCGACAGCATCCCTAACGACTCGATCGTCTATGACCCCGACTCACTGGTCTGCGACAGCACACTCGCCCCTCACTTCGGCTTCCCGACAAGAGGCAAGGTGCGCGGCCTCGTTGTGCTGGTGGAGTTCCAGGACGTGAGATTCACCATAGACAACCCTCATCAGGCATACGTCGACATGATGACAAAGGATGGCTACGACCGCCCACGCTACGAGGGCAGCAGATTCAAGCACATCGGTTCGGCCCACGACTACTTCTATCAGAACTCGTGCGGCGAGTTTGACCCGCAGTTCGACGTCTTCGGCCCCATCCTACTGAAGGACAGCCTCAAATACTACGGCAGAAACAACGACGCAAAAGCCTGGGAGATGATCACAGAGGCATGCGACTACCTGAACGACAGCCTCGACATCGACTTCTCGGCCTATGACACCGACAACAACGGTATCGTCGACTTCGTCTTTGCCTTCTATGCCGGCAAGGGCGAAAACTACACCGGCATGAAGAGCGACATCTGGCCCCATGCCTGGGACATCTGGTCTGCCTCGGGCAAACAATACACATACGATGACCTCGCCCTGTCGGACTATGCCTGCTCGAACGAACTATACGGCGACTACATGGACGGCGTAGGCACCTTCTGCCACGAGTTCACCCACGTCCTCGGTCTGCCCGACCTCTACAACACCGCCAACGGTGCGCCTGCCACATGCACCCCCTGCGGCTTTGACCTGCTCGACGAGGGATGCTACAACTTCAACAGCTTCATTCCCGCCGGCATGAGTGCCTACGAGCGCTACGAACTGGGCTGGCTCACACCCGTGGTCCTGTCGGAACAGAAGACCGACACGCTGATGGAGCTTAGCACCAGCAACCAGGCTTTCATCGTGCCCATCACCGAGGGTCTCGACGATCCACGCGAGGGCGAATACTACCTCTTCGAGAACCGTCAGCTCAACGGGTGGGACGCCTACATCCCCGGACACGGTATGCTGGCCTGGCACATCGACTACAAGTCAAGCCTCTGGACCTACAATACGCCCAACAACTGGCCCAACCACCAATGCATCGACCTCGTCGAGGCGGGTGGAAAGAAGAAGTCGGGTGGCAACTACGTGCAAGACGCCAGCGCTCCGTTCCCCGGCACGACGGGTGCCACCGCCTTCACCGATGACACCAAGCCAGCCTTCAGCGGATGGGCCAGACCAGGCTCCAACAACTCCTCGCTGACCGTCAGGCTCGAGAAGCCCATCTCGAACATCCAGGAACTGGAATATGTCGATGAGACGGGCGCACAACTAGGTCCCGACATCATCACCTTCGACTTCCGCACGGCTCCACCAGCTGCCATCGAGACCATCGAGATGGACGTTGTGCCAACGACTCCACGCACTGCCAAGGCATACGTGAACGGCCAACTGCTCATCAAGACCGAGCACGGCACATTCGACGCGATGGGGCGACGCAAATAAATACACACCTAACAACTAAATGAAAGTGACTCAACGAGGTATTGATTCCCGTTGAGCCACTTTTTGTCATTTGACAACCACATCATTGAGGGACTGTCCCCTGCTCCAAAAGCGTGCTATCAGCGACACTCGGACCATTGGGGATATAGATGCAAGGATGGCAGGTCTGAAGGCAGAACGCCGTCACCAGCAATGCCACCAGCACACATAGGGCGACCATTAGTCGAGCTGCCTTCCTTTTCATCGGTTATATCACCCCTTTTCAGGCATCACAAGTGCCATACAGAAGTATAGTATCAACCCCGGAATGAGGCCTGTGAAGATGGTCAGGGCCAAAATGCCGACGCGAACTAAGGTGGGATCTACGTCAAAATACTCGGCTACGCCGCCGCATACGCCAAACAGTTTCTTGTCGTTGGCCGATCTTGTCAATTTCTTTTCCATAATAATATAGTTTTAATTGTTCTTATTTTTCGATGCAAAGATAATGCTTTTGTTCCAAACAACGTATTTTTTGACAACGTTGTCAATCGCGTCGCAGATGAATATCGAGCGGTATGTTCACCTTCAGGCAGATGTTGCGGCCCATACCCGCGACACCCATACGGCCCGTCAGGGCATTGGTGTCGGCATATTTGAGTCGGCTCAGATGTGACTGATAGACCTTGTCGAGCAGGTTCTGGCAGGTGAGCGACAACTCGATGCAGTTATGCCCCTTCAAGTGCAAATCCACACCGGCCGAAAGGCTCAGCAACGCATAGTCGGGCGTAGCCGTCTCGGTGTCATCCACGCCATAGAAATGATCCTGCCGGAAATTGTACTCTATGCCGAAAGCGAGATAGGAACGACGGAAGTGGCTGCGTCCGAAGTCCTTGAAAATGTAGCGCAGGTCCATATTCCATCGTGGGGCAGGTATCATTGGTAGATACTTGCCCTCGTCGTGACGATGCAACTGGCGTGCCTCAACAACGCTCAGCGAGTTCTCGAAGTGAAAGGCATTGACTGGATGCAGGTCAATGCTGATTTCGCCACCCACAAGCTGGGCATCACCCTGGCGATACTGATAGGTCTGATATCCTTCGGTCAGGACTCCCGCCAACTTCGAGAGGTAGATGTAGTTCGCGATGCGATTGGCGAAAAGGGCTGCCTGCAGGCTGACCCAATGCGTGGTGTAATCCATGCCTAGATCGAGCTGCTGGCTGACCTCAGCCTTTAGCTGGTCATTGCCGAGTTCATATTGGATGCTTCCCTCGTGAACACCATTTGCCGACAGTTCGCTGACCGTAGGTGCACGGAAGCCGCGTGCCCAATTGACCCTGAAATTGAGTACGTCACTGACGTTCCAAACTACACCGAGGCTACCCGTTACACCTGAGAAATCCCTGTCGAGTGCCGCGAAAACCTGTTCATTATCCTCAGAAAGCGCATCTGTCTTGAGCGAACGATTATCGAAGCGCACTCCGCCCGAGAGGTGCCAATGTCCGAGCTGGCGATTGGCTGTCACGAATGCACCGATGTCGAGCAGATGGTAATCGGGAATCAGGAACTCCTCCCCTTCGTTCACGTTCTTCTGCCACATACCGCCCACGCCAGCAGCCATCCTCCAGTCGTGGGGAAGCTGGAGCTGGTATTTCAAGTCGTAGTTCACGGTGTAGAGTTTCATGGCGAGTTCAGCCTCATCGATCGACTCCTCAAATTCGCGGCGGAAGTTGCGCTGATAACCTACAATTGCCTTCAATTGACCAGCACCCAACTGCCACGCGTTGTCGCTAACCACCTTGGTGTGAAGCACGCGCTGCGAAGGCAGTTGCACGCCATAGCCTTTTGCCGTGTTGCCGTCTTCCCAAATCAGTTCGCCTGTCTGCTCGTCGCGCTCGCCCTCGACGATGCCCGGTCGGAAATCGACGTGCGTGAAGCGGAGCCAACTGTGTCCCCATTCGCGGCTGACACCCAGCATACCCTGGAGGTCGCGCTCCTTGAACCACGATCCGGGCACATAGCCATCGCGATCGTTGCGGTAGGCATGGGCCGCCTTGTCGGTGAAATGCCAGTTCCAGACAAAGCTGCTGACATTGCCTGCAAAACCTACAACGTTTTCCCACAAGCCCTGGTTGGACTGATACTCGCTGCCCACGTGCACCTGCAGCAGCCCTTCGTCGAGCACGGGTTCGGGATGCAGAATCATGACACCTGCGATGGCGTCGCTACCATACATCAGCGAAGCGGGGCCCTTGAGGATCTCTACCGAATGGATGGCTTCGGCAGCCACTTCGAGGCCATGCTCGTCGCCCCACTGCTGGCTTTCCTGGCGTATGCCCTGATCGACCACCACCACGCGATTGTAGCCCAAGCCTCGGATCACGGGCTTGGAGATGCCCCTGCCTGTGCTGATCTGCGAAAGTCCCGGGTGACGGCTGATGGCATCAATCAGGTTGCTACCCGTACTGCGAAGCAGATCTTCGGGCGACACCACCATAAAGGGTGCTGAAGCATCACGCAGACGCTGAGTGCCCGTGATGCCTGTCACTACGATTTCGTTCAGTATCGCCTCTTTCATTGGGTCGATACTGTCGTTCACGAACGCACTGTGTTCGTGTATATCTTGCGCTGCCGCCGTTATCGACAGCAGTAGCATCGGTATAAATAAATGTTTCATGCTTACTTTTCGGTGATTAATGAATGACCCAAGTTTCACAATTGTCAAACCTGGAGAATAAGATAAGAAAGAAATTAATTACCGAAAAGCAGGTGGAGCTCGCAAGGAAATATACAGCACGACGCATGGATACCCTTCGGAAAGGGAGATACAGAATCGTACAATGTCGGAAGTAAAATAAGTTTTGTATCCTGCTGTGTCTTCTCCCAGATATGGTACGGTAAGCCATTGGCACAGCATACACTCGCCACTGTTATCGTCGGCAGCGAGGAAATGCCCGCTATGAAAAACGTGGTGCTGGCAATCGGCACACTCGACAGTCGTCGGCACGATATAATGATGCACGTGGAGGACCTTCGTCCCCAACGACATCATCATGACGAGCAGCAAAACTACTGCGCTGAAAATCTGCCGGTGCCTAAGTTGCATACTTTGGGTTTATTTCAGCGCCAACCAATCCAGCGGTTGACATCCACGCTGTCCCTATAAAGCGGGGCAATACTGATGTCACGCGTATCAATGCTATCGTTGCCAAGCAGGAACTTTTCGATGAAGGCCTCCACCTCGGGCAACTGCGACTCGGGCAACTGGCAATGCCCATGTCCCGCCACGATGGAGTATCCCACGCGGTCTTCGATGCCGAACTGCTTCCATACTTCACGCGCAGCATTGACCGAGACGTAGGCCGAAGGGTCGGCCAGCCAGGGGTAGTCGGGATTGCCGAGCACCAGCAGGGCACGCGGGCAGACGAGGGCACAAAGCTCGTGGTGGTCGTAGGGCAGGTGATAGACGCTGTCGCCATGAAAGTTCTCCCGAAGGCTTTCGAGGAACCAATGGTAGTCGGTGCGGTCGAGGTCCTCCACGCCCTCCATCTCATGCGAGACGCGCCAGGCGGCAGCACCTCCTCCACCGGGCTCCTGAGCGATGGTCAGCGCCACTCGCTCGTCGAAAGCGCCGCAGAAGAGCGCCATCTTGCCAGCATATGAGCAACCTGTCACGCCGATGTGCTGCGTGTCGATCTTCGTTACTTCGGGCCCCAGCTGCTGCAGGCCATCGATCAGTCGGCTCAGGCCCCATGCCCATTCGCTATAGGCGCCATTATTGATCAATTCGGGATAGAGGCGCGTGAAGCCGTACTTCGTGCGGTCCAGCTCGCCCCTGAACTGCGAGTAGCCGCACACCTGCCGCTCGTGGTAAGTCATCAGCGCAATAGGACGCTCGGCAAAGATGGAGCCGGGCAGCGAGATATGGCTTGTGCCGATCATGAGCGGATAGGGCGGCTGCCCCGACGTGGGATAGGTGATGAGCGAGCTCAAAGTGAGCGTCTCGTCGCCGACAGTGACATCGACGAAGAGCGTATCGCCCGCCATGCGCGCCTTGACCTGACCCGCCTCGACGCTGGGCTTGGTGCCGATCTCATAATGCTGTATCTCTTGGGCAATCTCGGCGCGACGACGCGACCACGAGGCGAAGTCCTCGGAGCGTCCCGACCCGTCGCTCCATGCCAAAGGGTCGGTCAGACCCATGACGCGCGGCAATGCATCGCGTGCAGGCATCGACGGTGCAGCAAAGGCTGCTCCTGTGTTCTCAACGTCATAGACAAGGGGCACCTCCGTCTCTTTCGGAGCCGTACAGGCTGCAAGCGCCATCAGCGCAACAGCGACAAGAAAAGAATTTTTCATGCTGAAAAGACTTTATTTATAAATATAGAAACGGTCAAATACGGATTATTTTGACTCGGCATTGTTCAGGCTGGCAGCTTCCTTGCCGATTTTCAAGTACCGTCCGTACGTCAGCATACGCCACACCCACTCCAACAGGCCGTATTGGAACCGGCTTAACCACAGGCGGGCTACAATGGCTTCGAAGATATAGACGCCGAGGGCGATGAGCAGGACGTGGCCCAGGCCGATGTAGGCGCCGAGGCCGAAGCCGATGCCATAGAACAGCAGCATGCCGAGCAGGGTCTGGCCGATATTGGCAATGATGATCGAGAAGCCCATGCCGAACAGGAACGAGAACAGCGTGTAGAACTTGCCATCGACCAGCAGATAGAGCAGCCAGTGGCACCCTCGGTCGAGCGCGGCTGTCGGCAGGGCGGCCTGCGCCTCGTCGCTGAGGAACGTCCACAGCGAGAACTCGGGGAAGTTGGCAAGCACAATGCCCAACAGCGCAAAGCCTCGCAATGCATCGAGGATGATGTAGCGCTGCCTGACTGCGACAGGGGCACCCTGCAACGATGTGCCGTTAGTATGTTGTCCGTTGTCCATTTGCCTACTTAAACATATTTAATATATGAATACTATAAATCGGGCACAAAGATAGTACATTATTTGTCAAATACCAACTTTTTGGGGAGAAAACGAGCCATCTTCTCATTTTTCGACCCTGATAATGACCGACATCTTGAAAAAAAGTGTATATTTGCCGTGCTTTTTTTGAAAGAATTGCTTCATCACCTTAAAACGTAAAACAATGAAAAAGAATCAGAACGGAACCCCGCAGCAGAATCCGCCTTCATGGTTCAACTGGAAGACCATAGGCTGGATGATGCTTACGCTGACGCTATTCAACTGGCTGCTCTACCCCATCATCGGGCGCAACCAGATCACGAACACCGACTACACCTCGTTCGTCGCCAGTGTCGATAGTGCGCAAGTCAAGAGTGTGACCATCAAGGACGGCATCATCTACTACACCAAGCCCGACGCACAAGGCAAGGACCGATACTTCACGACGACCGAAGTCAACGACCCCGGTCTGGTCGATCGGCTGCTGCAGGCCAAGAGCCCCAGCGAAAGCGGCAAAGTCGAATTTTCGCAGACACCGCCCGAGAAAAATTCTCCGCTGCTCGATTTCTTCCTGTGGTGGATACTGCCGGGCTTCCTGTTCTACTGGATATGGCAAGGTGCCTCGCGACGCATGATGAAGGGCGGCGCTGGGGGCAACTTCCTGTCGTTCGGGCAAAGCGGCGCCAAGCTCTATGCCGAGGATGACGTCAAGACAACGTTTGCCGACGTAGCCGGACAGGACGAGGCCAAGGCCACGCTGAAGGAGATTGTCGATTTTCTCCACAATCCCGCCAAATACACCGAACTGGGTGCCAAGCTGCCCAAGGGAGCCCTGCTCGTAGGCCCTCCAGGCACAGGCAAGACCTTGATAGCACGTGCCGTGGCCGGCGAGGCCAAGGTGCCCTTCTTCTCCATCTCGGGTTCCGAGTTTGTGCAGATGTTTGTGGGCATGGGTGCCGCCAAGGTGCGCGACCTCTTCAAGCAGGCCGACGAGAAGGCCCCGTGCATCATCTTCATCGACGAGATTGACGCCATCGGCAAGAGCCGCGACTCGAGCATGGGCAACGACGAGCGCGAACAGACGCTCAACCAGCTGCTCACCGAGATGGACGGCTTCGACGGCAACAAGGGCCTGGTCATCCTCGCTGCCACTAACCGTCCCGAGACGCTCGACAAGGCGCTGCTCCGACCCGGCCGATTCGACCGCCGCGTCATCATGGAGCTGCCCGACCTCGAGGGACGCAAGGCCATCCTGGCCGTCCACCTCAAGAAGGTGAAGCATGGCGAAATCGACATGGATGTGGTAGGACGTGCCACAGCCGGCTCCAGTGGTGCCGACATCGCCAACATCGTCAACGAGGCTGCCCTGCGTGCCGTGCGTCTGGGCAAGTCGCAGGTCGAGACGGCCGACCTTGAGGAGAGCGTCGAGACCGTCATCGCCGGCGAACAGAAGAAGGGTGCCGTCATCTCGCCCGACGAGAAACGCATCATCGCCTATCACGAGATAGGCCACGCCATGGTGGCCGCCTGCCAGAGTCATTCGGCTCCCGTGCAGAAGATCACCATCATCCCGCGCACCAGCGGCGCCCTGGGCTACACCATGCAGGTCGATGAGGGCGAGAAGCACCTGATGAGCCGCGACGAACTGCTGAACCGCATCGCCACGCTCACGGGCGGACGTGTGGCCGAAGAGGTACTGTGTCACACCTGCACCACCGGCGCCAGCAACGACATCGAGAAGGCCACCCAGCTGGCCCGCGCCATGATCACCACCTACGGCATGAGCGACAAGTTCGGTATGATGCAGCTCGAACAACAGACCAATCGCTACCTGGGCGGCAACTCGACGCTCACCTGCTCGCCCGAGACCGGCCGCGAGATCGACAACGAGGTGCGCGACATTATCAGCCAGGCCTATCAGAAGGCCGTGCAGCTCATCACCGAGCATGAAGCCGAGATGCACGCTGCCGCCGAGATTCTGCTCCGCAAGGAGACCATCACCGGCGAGGAGTTCATGAAGGTACTTGACAAAAAGAACTAATCATCGGCATTCATACAGCAATCCCCTGCCTTTCGAAACGGGCAGGGGATTGTGTCGTATATATAGCTTGGCTTATGCTCCGTGGAACAGATACTCGGTCTCGATGTCGGCCGTGAGGCGAGACATCAGTTCGATCTCCAGCCCGTCAGCCACGTCGAGGGCCCGTTTGAGCAGGCGGTCGGAGAAACGCTGCAGCATGTCGCGTGCCTCCATGGGGCGCTCCTTATAAATGCTAAGGTATTCGGCCTCCATCTCGCGCTGACGCTGGTCGTTCTCGGCCTCGAGCTTGGCATAGGTTGCCTTGATGATGGGAGCATAGGCATTGTAGTTCATCATACCGAGCGTCATCACCCTGCGGAACTTCCAATAGGCCGACTTGTTGTCAGCGCGTCCCACACTGCCCAACATGTAAGGCTTCGGATAACTCTTCACGCCCTGATAAAGTGGAAGGAACACGCTGAGGTCTGCCATACCGAAGGCCACAAATGAGATGCAGCCGATGGCCTTGGGCAACCACGGACGATATTGCATAATATGGGTCTGCTGGGTGCGGAAGATGCTGACGGGACGATAAGGTTCCTTTCCGTTCGAATGGAGGTAGGGATCGTGCTCCGTGCCGTCGTAGTGGAAACGGAAAGCAGTGCGCATATCCTGCAGCGTAATCTTGCGCTTGGCCTCAGCAAAGACGGGGAAGGTATTCTTCGTCACATCCTGCACCATATCGGGAGTGAACAGCTGCTGCAATCCCCAGACACGCGGATAGTTGTAGGTGGTGTCGAGTTTTTCATCGCGCTGATATACCTCGTGGAAATCAAACTTGCCCTTGCCGTCCCATAATCCGTTCTCCTTGGCAAACTCCATCAGACGAGGAGCAGCCATAAAGTTATCCTTGTCGTTGGGATCATAGTCGCGGTAACGACTTTGGTTGCCTGTCACAAAATACTTGTCCTTGGGGATACGGGTAGCGAGCCAGAGGTGGCCGCAGCAGTTCTCGAGATACCACGTCTCGTTCTCGTCGATGAAGCCGATGCCGAAGCCTTCGGCCGAACCGTAATATTCGATGAGCGAACCCAGTCGGGCCACACCTTCACGTGCAGTGTGAATATAAGGCAAAACGATGTTGAACGTGCAGTTTTCGGCAAGTCCGTCAGTCACATAGGGGTCTTTTGCCAAAGCCTTGTCGCTACTGAATATGGTCTCGGTGGAACTCATACCGACACCTGCCGAATTGAAACCACAGCTGCCCCATTCGCCTGGGAACTGGGTGTCGGGCATCGCCGTATAACCCAATGCCTTCTTCGGCAACGGGCAACGGAAAGCACTGTCCTTGGCCACGAACTCCTCAGGGCCGAAGTCGGTAGCCTCGTGAACCTCGAAATTGATCGACGTCATGGCGGTGAAATCACTCGAACGGGCCAGCATACGGCTGCCGTCGGCAGTCTGCTCCTCTCCTACGATGATGGTGGTACACTCGGAAGTAAGTTTGTTCTCACGCTTTGTTTCGTCTTTTTTCATATCGGTATTGTTTGGTTTATTATAACTATAATAACGCATTCTCGCGAAGATTATTGTCCAATTTAGTTATAAAGCGTAATTTTTTAGGAAAAACATACTGAATTCAAAAAATAATCATTATCTTTGCAGCGCACTCCAAATGGCAAACAATATGAGAACCCGCACACTCCTCGTCATCCTACTGATGGCAATTTGTTTCATCGTCAAAGCCGCCGACGGCACAACGACCTACAACGGCACATTATCGAACATCCAAATGAATGACAAGACGTTTCCTGCCCTGCCCGACAAGACGTTCACCCTCACTTTGTCATCTGCCGACAAGGGAGTCATTGACGGCGAAGTGGGAAGAATCGGCAAGATGCCGGGCACACTGCATTTCACCATTCCCGTGACCCTGGCTCCCGACGGCACGCTGAAGGCGGCTAAAGGTATCGAAGCCGGCAAGATGACAATGAACATCGGCCTCACCCGCAAACTCGTGACCGAAGACTTTACGGGAAGTGTGCGCGACGGACAACTGTATTTCGTCCTCCATATCACCAGTTCGATGCTTGGCATCACTATGGCAGATGCCACGCTGACGTTCGATGGCGAATCGAAATGAGTACCTAAAAACAGGTATTTTCATCCGCCCGTTGCTCTTTTTTGCACCTTCGGAATGCGACTGTAAAGAAAAATCGATTAACTTTGCAGCCCATATCGCACAATAGTATTCATACAAATTGCATACAGAATGAAGAACAGATTCCGCTCTTCGGCCAAATACCTCTTGCCCGTCTTCACCTTGTTGCTGTCTGTTGCCATTGCGCCACTTGCAAATGCACAGGATCACCACGAGCGTCGTGAAGTGAAACGCATTGCTGCCCGCAAGGGTGGCAAGACAATTACTCTGACCCTTATTGACAACAACGACCGTGGGCCCCTCATCATGGCCAATTGCCAGTTGAAGCCCTTGGGCGCTTACGCTGCCACCAACCTTGATGGCGTGGCCATTTTCGAGAACATACCCAAAGGCGAATGGACCCTCGAAGTGACCTACGTAGGCTATGAGACGCTGACCCACAACATCGTCATGGCTGGTGACGACGTGCGTCTCACCCTCGGCATGAAACCACAGACGCTGTCACTCCACGACGTGGAAGTTGTGGCGAAGCAGAGTGCGGCAGGCGAAGCAACAGCCTCGGTCATCGGTCGTCAGGCCATCGACCACCTGCAGGCTTTCAGTCTCGATGACATCATGCAACTCGTACCGGGTGCCGACATGAAGGTCACCAACCTCACCTCTCAATCGAACGTGCAGATCCGCTCGCTTGTCAATGACAACACCAACGCCTTCGGTGCAAGCATCGTCATGGACGGTGTGCCCATGTCGAACAATGGTGCGATGACGCAGGGCGGTTTCAGTAGCTCGGCTTTTGTGGGCACCGACACCCGACAGATCAGTGCCGATGACATCGAGTCGGTCGAGGTGGTGCGCGGCATCCCTTCGGCCGAATACGGCGACCTCACCAGCGGCCTTGTTGTGGTTCACTCCAAAGTGGGTGTCACTCCCTGGCAGGTCAAGGCGAAGATCAATCCTTCGGGACAGAACTATTCGGTGGGCAAAGGCTTCCACACGGGCCGATGGGGAACCATCAACTTCAATCTCGACTACGCACAGGCTTGGGGTGACCCGCGACAGAAGACCAAGTCGTTCGACCGCTATTCAGGCTCTGTAGGATGGAGCATCGACCCTACACGTCGCTTCAACATGACCACAAAGGTACGCTTCAACCTTGGCAAGGACTGGAACGGCAACGACCCCGATGCCATAGATGACGGCACCTTCAGCAGCGCCAAGAACCAGACAATTTCGCTGACTCATAACGGCAAGTGGTCGCTCAACAAGCCCTTCTCGCGCTCACTGTTCTACACTATCGACTTGAGCCTTAACCGCATGAAGTCGCGTCAAAGCGCCATCGTGCCCAATCCGTCGGGACTTCTTCCCATCCTCACCGCTCGCGAAACGGGATACTTTGCAATACCCTGGATGACTTCGTCGTATGCAGCCAGCGGCGGTACCACAAGCACTCCAGGCAACATCTTCCTGAAAGTTGGCAATGACTTCTTCATCAAGGCAGGACCTACAAGACAACGCTTCAAGTTGGGCGTCGATTACCATTTCGACTGGAACAACGGCATCGGCTATTACAACGACGACGAACGCCAACCTCTTCGTCCCAACAGCAGTGGACGCCCACGTTCGTTCAAGGAAATCCCGGGTGTTCATCAGTTCAATGCCTTTGCCGAAGACAACTTCACATGGCAGATCAACAAGGTGAACAAACTGAAGGTGCAGGCAGGTTTGCGCTTCACCAGTTTCCAGATGTTCAAGGATGAAGCCACCTACGCGCTTTCACCCCGTTTCAACACGTCGTTCACCGTCGCCCGATGGCTCGATATCCGTGCTGGCTTTGGTCTCAACTCCAAAACGCCAGGCATGGACTACCTCTATCCCGACAAGAAGTACACCGATCGCGTGGCTGCCAACTATCTACCCCAGGACAATCCTGCCGGCCAACTCCTCGTCTATCACACCAACGTTTATGAAGTGGCACGCACCGAAGGACTCAAGAACGCCACCAACTACAAGACTGAGGTCGGCATCGACATCAAATTGCCCGGCGACCGTCGGATGAGCATCCTCGCCTACTACGACAAGACGCCCACCGGCTTCAGCGCTGCCACCGAATACACCACCTACACGGCCAATTTCTACGATCTTTCTGCCGGATTGACCCCAGTCAGTGGAGCTGCCACCATCATCGACTATGGTAATCCCGCACGCATCGACACCGTTTTCGCCACCACAGGCAAGGTGGGTAACTTCAACGTCTCGGTCAACAAGGGCATCGAACTCGACTGGGACCTCGGCAAGATCAAGCCCCTCCAGACCAGCGTCTATCTGACAGGCGCCTACATGGAGTCAAAACGCTGGTCGAAAGACATGAATTCGTCCAACCCCACCAGTTATCCTGCCTACTATTCACAAGCCAACACCGTGCCTTTCAAAGTCGTCTATCCTTCGGAGATGAACACTTCCACCTATCGCAAGTTCAGCACCATGCTTCGTCTGGTGACCCATATCCCTGCGCTCAAGATGGTGGCATCACTCTCCGGACAGGCTATCTTCTACAACTATTCCCACAGCGAAGTGCCTGCCATGGATCCCATCGGCTGGATTGACACCGATCTCTCCTATCACGAGATTACCCCAGCCATGCTCGCTGACGATAATTATACCATCCGTGGCGTTTCGCTCCAGAAGCAACGCCGCAACGGCACCGAAAACGAGCCCACCAAGTCGCCCGTCACCTGGCTTGTGTCGGGTCGTCTCACCAAAGAACTTGGTCGAATAGGCGGCTTCTCGTTCTATGCCAACAACCTTCTCTACCACGAGCCCTGGAAATCCACGTCCCGTTCCAACACCCTCACCCAGCAGAACGCAGGGTCTTTCAGTTTCGGCGTCGAGCTCTACTTTAATTTATAACAACTATGAGATCATTCCTGACCACCTCACTGGCCTTCATATCCGCCCTTGGCCTCTCCAGTTGCCTGTCGAGCGATGACCAGACACAGCCCATTACCATCTATGTCAACGTCGAGAACCCATCGGGGCTCTCAGGTTTGACAGGAGGGCAAACTGTTTCCCTGATCAGCAGCACAGGTTACAACTATATGGCCCAAACCGATGCCGACGGCACGGCCACTTTCACCAATGTCATTCCCGACATCTACAACGTCAGCGCCTCCTGGAGCATCACCTCCGACCAATATATGGACGCAACAGGCGAAACGGTGCAGCACGGCACCTACGTCCTCTCGGGCGCTTTGGCCAACCAAGTACTCATCGACGATGCCACACGTCTTACCCTCAGTACCAACTGCGCACGCAAGCAGTCAGTACTCATCAGCAAGGTATATTATGCTGGGTGCAAGGACAACAACAACAAGAACTACCTCGCTGGACGTTTCGTAGAACTTTACAACAACAGTGACGAAGCCGTCGATGTAGCAGGCATGTACCTCTGCCTGATGGAGAGCGGTTCGACACCCGCCTATATAATTTCGACACAGACCGACTATATCTACATAAAGCAAGTATTTCAATTTCCCGATGAAGGACATCATATTCTTCAACCTGGCGAACACATTCTTGTCACCAATAGTGCTGTGAACCACACCGAAAATGCTGCAGCCGACTACGACGAAAGCAATGCCGATTTCGAATGCAAATCGAATGTGAACAATGCTCCTGCCAACAACCCAGCCACACCTGCCATGAAGCTCATTTGGACTGCCTTTGCCACCATCCCTAATATGAATCTCGTGCAAGGTGGCCCTTGCGGCATAGCGCTCATCGAGACAGAAGAGGATCCTGCCCAATGGGAACCTGTATATGCAGACGGCAAGTCTTCAGGCATCCAGCAACTCAAGGCTCCTGCCAAATACGTAGTCGATGGCGTGGACATCCTGAAGTACCGCTCCGATGGCACGGTCGATGTCAGCACCAAGCGATTCTATGACTATATAGATGCAGGCTATACCAATATCAATGCCGTCAATGGCTATAACGGCGAAGTGGTCTATCGTGTCGTCGAATCATGGACCGAAGACGGTCGCGCCCTGCTCAAGGACACCAATTACAGCCTCGATGACTGGGCTTGCTCCACTGGCATCAACATTGGCGAATACAAATAACCCCTATCCCCAAAATAGTCCCTTATGTTGCTATCCCATAGCAACTCACATCACCTCATAACCTCATGACCTCAATATTCACAACCGGCCCATCCCACTCCTTACGCAAGACAATCAGAGGGAGTCTCCTCCTTTTGCTTGTAGCAGTATGTGCTCCAATACAGGCGCAGGGAGACAAGACTTCGAAAGGCACTTATCTCTATCAGGATGCTCAAGAGGTGTGGCGTAATACCAGCAATGCAGCAGGCCTGGGCCTTGACTCGCTCACCAGTCGCGGCGTCACCTTCTTCGAACTGTCGCAACTCAATACCGATCACTACCTCGTGCAGAACGGCAATAAGCAGAACACCATTCACTTCTTGTCGGAGCGCTACCAGCGCATCGGCAAATACCTCGTAGGCTTCGGACGCTTTGAGTTCAACACGGGCCGCGACTTTGGCCGTGCTTGGTGTGACATGCTGCGCACCGAGCACAGCAATCCTTACATTTCGGGCAGCGACAAACCCGGCAAGTACGAGCGTCAGCTCATCGACCTCACCGCCCAACTCTCCACTGTGCAGATGGGGCCGATGACCTATGGTTTCCGACTCGACTACAAGGTGGGCGACTACTCCCGTCTGAAGGATCCACGTTCGCGTGTGATGATGGCTCAGTATCGCGTGGTTCCCTCCATCACCTACTCCATGGGACATCACACCTTGGGACTGGCTGCCCATTACCAGCGCTACAAGGAGAAACTGACCGGTCTCACTACCGTTCAGACCGACGCCACTCTAATGTATTATCAGGCTTCAGGTCTCGAACACGTCATTGGCACAGTGGGCGGTTACAATGCTTTCAGTCGCGAATTTGCCAACCATGAATTCGGAATCGAATTCGACTACAACTTCCAGACAGAAGCCTTCCAGAGCCTCAACTCATTCGGTTTCGAACATGCTCGCGAATATATGTACGAACAATACAAGGCTGAGCCTGGAGCCTGGCGCAATCAGGAGTGGCGTTTCGTGTCGCAGAACCGTATCTATCACGAAACCAAACTGCATCAACTGGATTTGACCTTGAAATATCTGCCAGCCTTGGGTGACGAGTATCGTCAGCAGAAAGTCATCGAACTCAACTCCGAAACGGGTTCATCGACTACCTATTACCAGACACTCATCACCTATAAGAATCGCTATGAGGTGTACGAATATCAGGCCGACCTCCACTATCGTCTATCGTGGCTCGAAGGCATAAAGACAAAGGCATACGCTAGTGCACGTGCCACTTATCAGTATGACAAGGAGCAGTACAACCTGCCTGTCTCATTTAGAAAAGTAGGTTATCTCGATGCTGTACTTGAAGGTGGCAGTGCCCTCTTCGATCGAAGCGAGCGTTCGTTCTGGGTTGAAGCCAAGGCAGGCTATCATGTCTCCACGACCTCTGAGCTCAGCCTTAACGACGCTTCCGGCATCTATGCAACCAGTGTACTCCTCCCCGATATGGACTATTATGGAGCAAACTTCTTCCATAGCCAGCTCGAACTGACTTATCTGATGCCCGTCACGTTCAAGAAGTACCGCAACATCTGGTTTGCCAAAATCGGCGGCTCCTACCTCAAGACTGACAACCACACGGATGGATATTATGCAGCCGCCTCGATAGGCATATATTATTAATTTCCGAGTATTCCGAGTGCTCCGAGTATTCTGAGTATTCCGATTACTCCGATAATCCTTCCCCATGCGCCCAGTCACCACCCTGCTCATACTCCTGTTGCAGTTCCTGGCACTCCAGGCCCAACAGTTGACCGAAGTGCCCAAAGACCTTTTGGGTCGAGACTTCGTGGTGGCAGCCCGAGTCGAGAAGGTGAGTCGCGACTGGTGGATGGGCAAGAAACACATCTGTCCTGGGGTGCGAATGTATGATCCACAACTCGTCCGTTTCTCAGTGCGTAACGACAGTCTGGTCATTACCACCTTCGACAAAGTATTCAAACCCGAACCTATTACCCTTCCTATTGTCTCGAAGCAAGGAGATAGTTATCTTGTTGACCTTGCACCTTTCTTCCTGCAAATCCAAAAGGGGCTCGACATCCTTTCAGGTAAAAGCCAGCCCGGCACCCTCACCGAAAGCAAAATCGACATGATGCGCGGCGACATCCGCCACCTTGAAGTTCGCATTAACCAAACCTACTCAGAACCCAGACCCACTCAGAACCCAGACTCGACAAGCAGTCCTTCCCCTAAGCAATGGGACCAAGAGGGTCTCTTCTCCAGCCCCTACTTCCTCTCCCTCCGCAAATCCCTGCTCCTCCTTCCCGAGCCTCCGATGCAGCGTCGTCCCGCCGACCCGCGTATAAATTACAAGGATAACGAGCACACTTACATCAACCGCTTCCGACTCGACAAGGACACCGACATCCTTTTCCACATTGACGATGCCTTCCCCAAACTCTGGCAAGATGCCATCCGACAAGGCATCGAGGACTGGAACATTGCCTTCCAAACCATCGGTCACCCCAACCTCCTCAAGGCCATTACCTTCAGCGAGAGCGATAGCGACTTTGACCCCTTTGACATTACCAGCAACACCTTTTTCCGCGTTGAGAGTCAGCAGGCAAATGCCGAAGGTCGTCATTGGATTGATCCGCGCTCAGGCGAAATACTTCAAGCCGATGTGCTCTTCTACTCCAATGTCATCACGAAACTCAAGTCTTGGCTCTTCCTTCAGACAGCTGCCTACAATCCCGTGGTGCGCAACGAGATTTCCGACACACTCGTGTTCCACCTCATCCGCTATGCCGCAGCCCACGAGATAGGACATTGCCTAGGCCTCGAACACAACTTCCGCGCCTCGCATGCTTATCGTACCGAAGACTTGCGCGACCCCGCATTCTGCGAAGCCTTCGGTACCACAGCCAGCATCATGGACTATGCCCGCTTCAACTATGTGGCCCAACCAGGCGATGGAGTGACCTATGTCTTCCCCCCCATCCTCGGTCCCTACGACATCTATGCCATTCAGGCAGGCTACTCCGACTTTCCCGATGACGCAGCCTATCGTGCGTTCATCGACCAGCATCAGGCCGATCCATGCTGTCTCTATCGCAAGGCCAGTCGCAGTGTCCTGCCTAACGATCCCGAAGTACAGGCATCCGACCTCGGTGATGATGCGCTGGCCTCCACACGCTATGGCATCGCCAACCTGCAGTACATTGTCGCACATATCCACGAATGGTGTCAGCCTGATGATTCCCAAGAGAGTCTTCTTGGCAAGGCCGACCCCTTCGAGGACAAGCCAGCCTCCCGCCTCGACCTCCAACATTACTATTTCGACCTGTTGGAGCACCTCTTGCCCCTCCGACACGACCCCGAAGTGCGTTCCTTCCTTGAGCTCCAGCTCAGCCAAGGATACCTCTTCCTCAAACATCCCGGCACCGATGCCGAGCTCGAAAAAATGAGGGACAACTTCATTGCTCGTCTTAATCATAAATAGCCTTTAGTCTTATAGTTAATTTAGTCGCTATAATGCTATAGCCTACCACCCGAAAAAATTATGAAAGCCTCATCATTCACACTTCTATTCCTTCTCCTCGCCTCCACCCTATCGGCGCAAGTCTCCTCAGGCATGTGGTTCCCCCATCAGGCTGTGTCAGACGAGGTCTATCAACTTCTGCGCAAAGACGGCATCAAGCTGAACCGTGAACAGATCTATACTCCCGATGGTACCTGCCTCTCCACCGCCATCCTTTCGCTGAGCCAGGACGGTGGACTCGCCTCACCCTTTGCCACCGCATCGTTCATCTCTGATGAAGGCCTCATCATCACCAACTACCACTGCGTGAGTCGTTACATCAAGGATATCTCCACCGAAGAAAATGACTACGTCAAGTATGGGTGTTGGGCAGAAAACCGTGAACAGGAAGCGCCCCTTCGCAACCTGCAGGTCAATCAGTTGCTTTCTTGCGACGACATCACTGACCAACTCTCCGAAGGCCTCGATGGTCTGTCTGCCAAGGTTAGAGCCGACTCGTTGGCCGAAAGAGCTTCCCGCCTCGCCAAGGCAGCCAAAAACACAGGGAACGAAGGTACACGCGTCTATGCCATGATGGGCGGTCAGCAATATGTCATGGCTCACTACAAGATTTTCCACGACGTACGCATCGTGGCCAGTCCCCCTGCCTCACTCGCCCTGGAAAGCGATGACAGCAACTGGCAATGGCCTCGCTATGCCTGCGACTTCGCCATACTCCGCATCTATGCTAACAAGGCCGGTCTTTCGACATCTTACAAAAAGACCAACATCCCCTACCGCCCTATCTCCTATCTCAAGATTGCCAAGAAAGCGCCCCGAAAAGGCGACTTCATTATGGTAGCAGGCTTCCCCTCACAGACACGCAAGCACATCCCATGGTTTGCCATCGACAAGATTGTCAACAACGACACCCGCTTCCGCATGGAGGTCACTAAGGCCAAGATGGACTACCTGAAAGCGTGTCAGGCAAAAGCAACAGGAGAAAAACGTTCGGCCTATGGCGTGCGCATCAGTAGCATCAACAACACCTACACCCGTGCACGCGGTGAAATCAACGGCACACGTGAAGGCAACGTTGTTCAATTGCGCAAACAGGATGACGATGCCCTTCAAGCCTGGATCAATGCCTCTCCCGTGCGCCAACAGGAATATGGTGCCACCCTCATCGAGGATATGTACGAAAACTACAAGCAGTTGACTCGCTACAACCATGCCGAAGAAGTCTTCAGCCAAGTGGTCAGCAGTGGCGCCACCATTTTGCCCTTCGCAGGCAAATTCGAGAAACTCCTCAACATCGACCGTGCCCATCGGCAGAACCGCGACAAGGCCATGCAGAACGAAATGAAGGAGATTCGTCGCATCGCTGACGACTTCTTCCGCCAGTTCGACCGCGAAGAAGATTGCGGTATGATGAAGACCCTCCTTCCATATTATATTAAGGAGATGGACCCCGAATATCTCGAAGACATCTTCCGTCAGCCCTACGACATGGACCGTCTCTATGCCCAATCCCTACTCACCGATTCTGCCAAAGTCAGTACCTTCCTCGACAACGCCATAGAACAAGGCACCGAAGCCCTGCAGCGCGACACACTCTACAACCTCTGTCTTGCCTTCTATCGCAACCGTGTGGCACGCATCAGCAAAGACAAGACTCCTTATGCCCGCCGCCAAACTGAACTCTACAGCACCTATATGCGCGCTTACAGTGATATGCTTCGCGACAAGGTCAAGGAGTACGATGCCAACAAGACTATGCGCCTTGCGCCCGGCAAGGTCAAGGACTTCAGCAGCAAGAAGGGCATCCCCGTGCATTGCTGTCTGTTGGCCAATGCCGAAACCGTCTCGGGCAACTCGGGTAGCCCCGTCGTCAATGCCAAGGGCGAACTCATCGGCCTCAACTTCGACCGACAGGAAGCAGGGCTCTCCTCCATGTACCGCAAGAATCCTGCCGCTATGCGCAACATTATGGTTGATATCCAATATGTGCTCTGGGTTCTTCGCAACAAATCTCACTCGCAATATGTGCTCGAAGAATTGAAATAAAAACTAAAACCAAAACAATATGAAAATCTCTACCCCAAAATTCCTTGCAGCAGCTTTCTTGGCAAGCGTTTGCCAGATTTCGTTTGCTGAAACCCTCACAGTGACCACCACCGAGGCCGGTACGCTCGCCAACCTTATCGACGCCACAGCCAAAGCCACGACCACTTCATTGAAGGTCAATGGTCCGCTCAACGGCGCCGACATCCTCTTCCTGCGCCAGATGATGACAGCAGGTCTCAAGTCGAGCGAGACATACGAAGGAGTCCTCGCCGAACTCGACCTCTCCGACGCCACTATTGTAGCCAGCGATGACCACTACTACGAAACCAGCAAGGTAGGCTACAATACGACCGACAACGAAGTGGGCGACTACATGTTCAACAAGTGTGTCACCCTCACCAGCATCAAGTTGCCTCGCACAGCCACCCGCATCGGACAAAATGCTTTCCTCCGACTCGAAAACCTCACCTCCATCGTGCTGCCTGAGGCACTCGTAACCATCGACAAGAGCGCATTCGCTTACAGCAATGCATTCACCGAACTGGCCTTCCCTGCCACCCTCGACAGCATTATGACCTACGCCTTCCAAAGTGCCACAGCATTGAAGACAATCAGTTTTGCCGAAGGTGCCTCCCTGCGATATGTGAGCGAAAGTGCATTCAACTACTGCACCGCGCTCGAAAGCGCCGAACTGCCCGCTACGGTGGAATACATCGGAGCCAGCGCATTTAGCGGTGATACAACGCTCACCAGTTTCACCTTCCCTGCCTCATTGAAGGAAGTGGGCAACAACGCCTTCCAAGGATGCTCCCATCTCTCACAGGTTTCTGAGATACCTGCAGGCGTGACCAGCTTCGGCTATGGTGTGTTCCAAAGTGCTCCACTGTCCGAAATCAAGGTGAACTCAGCCAATACCAACTATGTGGTCGAAAACAACGTGCTCTTCAATGCTGGCAAGACCGCTCTGATATACATGCCAATGAATTGTGGCAAGACCTCTTACCACGTGCCTTCCACTGTGACCGAGATCCTCAACTTCGCCCTCTACAAGGTCTCCACACTCAAGGAACTCATTCTCAACGACGGCCTTACCACTATCCAAAACACTGCATTCTCGCAAACCGGACTCGAGACGATTGTCATCCCTAGCAGCGTCACTACCATCAGCTCTTATATGCTCGAAGGTTGCACGTCACTCACTGGCGTGACCATCCTCGGCACCATCAGCGACGTTCCAGCCAATGCATTCCGCGAATCGGCCAACATGACACGCATCGCCTTTGCCCAAACCACTCCACCCACCTTCGTCCGCAACTCGTTCTATGGCAATCCCGAGACCATCTACGTCTATGTTCCCGCGGAATCCATCCCAGCCTACGAGACAGCAATAGCCCCGGCCAACCGCTCATCCTACATCTTCTGCGACATCAACACTAGCGACATCCAATTGCCAAAAGCAGAAAGCCAAATGCCAAACGCCTGCCTCTATGACCTCCTCGGACGTCCCATCCAAAGCCGCGCCAAAGGTATCATCATCGATGCTGGTCGTCCCGTAATCAATAAATAACAGCAAAAGGCTAATTCCAAAACATAATACGCTACTAATAATAGAGCAAGCATTCTGACGGCCGACAGGATGCTTGCTTCTATATGATAAGGTACTCTGTCGGCCGTCAGAGTGTTTCCGCAAAAGGAGGAAGCATTTTGTCGGCCGTCAGGATACTATTTCCCGCAAGAGAATGTACTCTGTCGGCCGTCAGAGTGTTATTTCCCGTAGGAGCAAGTACTCTGTCGGCCGTCACGATGCTATTTCTCGCAGGAACAAGTACTCTGTCGGCCGTCACAATGTTATTTCCCGTAGGAGCAAGTACTCTGTCGGCCGTCAGAGTGTTATTTCTCGTAGGAGCAAGTACTCTGTCGGCCGTCAGAGTGTTATTTCTCGCAGGAGCAAGTACTCTGTCGGCCGTCAGAGTACTATCAAAAAAAGAGGAAGCATCCTGTCGGCCGACAGAGTGTTTTCCCTAAAACAAAATTAGTTATTTTGCTATTTTTCCATTAAATTGGTAATTTCGAAGCAAGGCTGCTGGCCACGAGCGTCCTGTGTTTTCCAGGAAACGTGAATAGTCTTGGACTCGCCAGGCATCAGGGTGATGTAGTTGTCGCTATAGACGACAGGAAGTATCTGCTCTCCATCGGCACCCTTCAGGTTCAGACGCAAGAAGACAGCAGGCGAACGGCCCTTGTTGCGAAGTATGACATCAGCCTATTGTGTTTCGCCAGTTTGAGTAAGGTTGACACGTTGTTCAACCTCGGGCTGGGGCAAGGTGGCCAAGGCCTGATAGTTACCCTCTTCGCTGCCCAAGATATAAAGGTTCTCGGAGATTACTTTGCCCTTTTCGACCAGTTCGAGGCGGAGGAAAGAGACTGGAGCAAGAGGTTGTGAAGCTTGAGCAATAGGCAAGGTGCTGTCCTCGGTGCTGCTGACACGCACCTTCTGCTGACTGACTTTTCGACCATTGAGGTTGAAGACGGTGACGATGGCGGTTAATGCTGAATGTGCTCCTGCCGAATGGTTGACAACTTCTATGCTGTCGGTGAGGGCATTGTACTGGATATGCAGAGGTTCGCATGCCTTCTTGCAACCAAAGTATGCAGCCGTGGGATCGAAGTAATAGTCGTAGGTCTGCCAAACCATCGAGGGCCAGCAGGGATGGCTCATCCAAAGGAGCAGGCCTGGTCGACTGCGGCTCGTCGATTCGAACATGCCACGATAGCCATTGTAATTGATAAGCTGTGCCCAACGGGTAAACTCCTCAACGTCACGGGCTTCGCCAAAACCTTTACTAACCATCTGATTGAAGTCGGCAGCACGCTGTGCGCCCTGCATAGTAAAGTCATGCTGTCCCCACTCGTTGTTCTGTGGCCAAATTGAAGCAGGGCTGAACGTGCGACGCATGCTCTCGATATTCATCACGTTTGGCATGCCACGTTCGGAATGTATCTTGCCGCTCTGACGCTGGAAATACTCCTGCATCGGTAGGGCACGATAGGGGCCTCCTCCACTAACTCCCTCGGCAGAAGAGTGCGAAATATACTCCATACCCGGGGCGAGTGTGTGAACATACCGACGCAGACCGCGGTCGATGGCTTCGGGTGGGAAACCCTCATTTCGACCGCAATAGAGACCGATGCTGGCATGGCTGCGCATACGGCGCACGTAGTCCTCGGCATTACGAAGGAACATTACATCGTCGTAGGGATCGGGACCATCGGCGGGATTGGCGAGCCAAAAGTCCTGCCAGATCATGATGCCATGACGATCACACGCCTCGTAGAACGATTCGTCGCCTACTTGTCCCACCCAGTTGCGTATCATCGTAAAATTCATGTCGCGATGATAGCCGACAGCAATGTCATATTCACGTGAGCGATAAAGCAGGTTGTGTTCGTCAAAGCCCCAATTGCCACCCAACGGGATGAAGCGACGGCCATTGATAAAAATCTGCAAACTGTCGCGCAATCCAGTGTAGCGCATCTCGCGCAAACCTGCCTTATAATTGATAGAGGACGATATGCCCACCTCGGGAGTGAACGTGAAGCCTGCCTCGTAGAGATAGGGTTCACCATAGCCATTGGGCCACCATAGTTTGAAATCGTTACCTATGAGCTGAGGGAACAATGTGGGCTGGAAACGCACCTCTTGCTCAGTTTGGGCTGGCAAGGTAAGGGTTTGTTCGAAGCGCACGTCGCCAATAAAGCCACTCAATACACCCGTAACGGGTCGATTATCATAATTACGCACAAAGACCGAAGGCGTAAGGCTCACGGATGGGTCATTGTCCGAAAGTGTAGTCTGTACATAAGGGTCACTCACTGTGACCATACCTGTAGTGGTGAGATAGACCTCGTTCCAGATGCCAGCCTCACGGCCACGGACAGTGGTAATCCAGTCCCAGCCGACCGAAGCGTGGAAAGTGGGATTGTCGGCACCGACGATGCCGCCATTGAACTGTGTGGAGTTGGCATCTTTCTCCTTGATAGCAGCGAAATGATCGTTGCAAATGATTTCTACAGCCAAATGATTGCCTTTTTCGCGAAGCAATCCCGTGACATTGAACCTTCCGCGTTGGAAAGCGCCCTCAATGCTGCCTAAGCGCTGACCATTGAGGAAGACATTTGCCTTCCAATTGATTCCATCGAAGTTGAGCCACTGCTGGGTTCCCAGCATCTCCTGAGGCACATTGAATACATCCATGTACCAGAAGTTGGAACGGAAGAACGATTCGGAAATCTGATCGACATTGTCGGCATAGTTGGGATCGGGCACCGCACCTATATTAATATAGGAAGCAAGCACCGTGCCTGGCACTGTGGCAGAAATCCAATCCGTACAATCGAAATCGGGCGTAGCAATTGCTTCGCCTTTGGCCTCCACCTCCGAGGCTCGCTGCAACAACCAATTACCCCCACTCAGGTAATAGCGACCCTCGGACAAACCAGCTTCCCGATGGGGATAATTATCATGAATCAAATCAGAGCAGACCTCCATCTCCCTCAACGCATAATATCCAGCTAGACCTGCCTTGGTCATCGACACACGCACATAACGAGCTCGCAAATACGTGGCATTAATGGAGATAGTCGAACGTCCAGAAGAAACATTATCAGGTAAGTCAGCCACTCGCCGCCATGACATGGCATCGTCGGAAACCTCGATGCTTCCCTGCTTCGGCGCCTGATACCAATCGAAGTTCACTTGGCAGATGTGCAAAGGTTTTCCCAAATCGGTGTAGAGCCACTGCTCTCCTCCACCTTCGCTGATCCACATGCTGCTGAAATGCGTGGATGGCATGACATCGACAAGGTTGAGGTCTGCATCGAGAAATTGCACTTCACGGATATCCCAATGAGCCGAACCCTCCATCTCGAACAAAAGTCTGATATGCTGTGTCTGGATAGGAATCTGAAAGCGAATCCGCTCGTTGAGCACGCGTGCTGGCAGATAGTCCTGCGCCTCCTGTTTGTTGGGGTCGGAATGAAGCTTGTAATGAAGCAACGTACCGGGGAGTCCTGTTCCAACCTGTTCGCCAACGGTCTGCCAATGCTCACCATCGTCAGATGTCTGAATACGGAGGGCATAACCACGGGTGGCCACCTTGTCGTCGTAGGCTACCATACCTTGCAGTCGAACATTGGCAGCCTTGACCTGTAAGGCCCCACTCCAATCGTACTGCAACCAAGTGGAACTGCCCATTAGGACGTTACGTGAGTAAGGACCGCCGTCAATTGTCCATTCAGCTTCCCGACGCGGCAGGATGCCTGCGGGTGTAGATACGGTTAGTATCGACGGATCGCCTTCATCGATGATGCCATCGGTGACGAGATGTGCCGTATGGTTGTAGTCACGTGTCGAAGATGCCCATGCCGCACGATGAAGCGCAATGTTGTAGTAAGCGACGGAGTCGTCACCAAGTGTATAATCGCTCGAAGGGGCGAAATATTCATTAGGATCGCCAGGATAAAGTCCGATTCCCCTTGTTTCGGTTTCAGTCTGAGCCAATACCTGAGATACTGTGAGAGATACGACAATACACACCATCGCATAAACGCAATGGTGAAGGTTTGCTTTGAGGGTTTTCATGATTGCTAAAGAGATTAGAAGTAAAGATACATTCGATGACGAGTGTAATCACTGGTATTTCGTGAAATGGTACTTTTCACGCAGTTCGGCCTTCTCCTCATCGGAGCGCGAGGTGAAATAGGCTTTCCAACCCGGACAGAAGTTGATATGCCAACGCCAGAAGCGGCCAAGCAAAGAATTGGGTTTTGCGTCGTAGTGGGCGCGGAATTTGCAGTGTTCGCAGTTATGTGCCATAATTTTGGGGTTAAGAGGGGTTAAGAAAAGTTCGAAGGGTTCAAAGGGTAACGAAAGCCTTGAGAATACGGATGTCGTCGAGAGGACGATCGTTCTCGTCGGTAGGACTGCACTGAATGGAATCGACCACATCGAGTCCCGAGATGACCTGACCGAAGATGGTGTAACTGCCGTCGAGATGCGGGGAGCCGGGATGTTCGCGATAGTAGGCACGTGCCACGGAATCCATATGATGACGACCATGGGTCCATTCGAACATGGTGGAGTCAATCTTATTGAGCAACGAGTCATTGTAAGTCTTACCCCAAACGATATAGAACTGCGCAGCCGAACTGGACTGATCGGGATTGACATCATCGCTCGTTCTGGCAGCAGCGAGCATACCCCGTTTGTGGAATATGGCAGGATAACGAAACTCAGCAGGCACCATAGCGACGTCGGACTCGTCGGCGATGAGTTCATCGGGTGCAGCATGACGGCTGGTGCTGTCGCCCGACTGAATCATAAAGTCGGCGATGACACGATGGAAGAGCAGCGAGTCGTAATAACCCGACTGGACATGCTGGAGAAAATTGTCACGATGAAGGGGCGTTTCGTTGAAGAGTTGTACGACGATATCGCCTTTGGTGGTCTGCAAGGTGACTTCGCGCCGCACATCCTCTGTCTTATTGGTTCCACACGAAAAGACAAGTATCGCTAAGACGACTGGAAGAAGCAATCGGAGTCGGGAGTTTTTCATTCTTCTATATATTAACATTGAAAAGTTCGCTGCAAAGATATGTATTATTTTTGAAATAACCTTGCAATATCCATAATTTTCGCATTTTTTTGGGCAATGATAGAACAATATATAAAAAAAAATTATATCTTTGCACCCGTAAACGGCATGAAATGGGTACCTCGTAAGATTCCATGGAAATGAAGACCACAAAACTAACAACCAGGCTGAGCAGTATAGCGGTGCTGATAGTGGCGGCCTTGCTGCTGGAACTGACTACCGCCATGCAATACTTCTCGACACGAACAGGCATCACTCGCCAAATGGTCGAGATGGCTCATCGCGACCTGAGCGAATCAGATCGCACGGCTGAACTGAAACGCGAGGTGGAGCTCACCGTTGCGCAGATGCTGCCTACCTTGGGGCGACTCACTTCACAGCTTGCCTCCGACTCTTTGCACCTCTACATCGACGAGATTCTGGGGCAACAAGATGAGATTGTAGGCTTTGACTTTTGCCTCGTGAAGGGTAAGAATGGCAAGCCCGACGGCATCTACATCTACAAGGATGACAAGACAGGGGCGCCTACCGAACACCACATTGACTTCGACTTCACGAAACGCTCATGGTACCAAGAAGGCATCAAATGTGATGGTTTCTGGAGCGAACCCTATATGAGCAACTATAAGGTGATACTGATGTGCACCTATTCACGGCCTGTGCGCGATGCAGAGGGACAGATTGTGGCCATACTTGGTGCTGACGTCCCTATGCGTGACGTATCGGCCCTTGCTTCACAACTTTTCGAAGACCAACAACGCTCCCTCTTGCCCATCGTATTATTGCACGGCCTCGGGCTTCTGCTTCTTGCCTTCATCATCGTTCGCAGTGTCAGAAGCATCAGGCGTCTGCAAGTGGTCGGTGCCGAGAAGGAACGAATTGCCAACGAACTGTCTATTGCAAGTCGCATCCAACAGGCGATGTTGCCCAAGGCCGCCCCCCTGCCTGAGCATGGTAACGTGGAACTCTCCGCAGCACTCACCCCGGCGCGCGAAGTTGGCGGCGACTTCTACGACTTTGTCGTGCGAGACGAAAAACTATTCTTCTGCATAGGTGATGTCTCGGGCAAGGGAGTCCCTGCGGCGCTTGTGATGGCTATGGCGATTTCGGCCTTCCGTATGATGTCGGAACATGAATCGGCTCCAGAGCGCATCATTGCCCAGATAAACAACTCGATGGCTCGCGACAACGACTACAACATGTTCATCACCCTCTTCATTGGCGTGCTTGACCTCAAGACAGGGAAGTTACTCTATTCGAATGCCGGACACAAGCCTCCGATGATTGACAAACAGCCACTCCCAGTGACACCTAATCTTCCCGTCGGCATACTCCCGGAATTCGACTTCGCCCTGCAAGAGACAACAATAAAGAAGGGTTCCACCCTCTTCCTCTACACCGACGGACTGACAGAGGCTGAGAACGAAACCCATGAGCAGTTTGGCCTAGAACGGATGCAAGCAGTCATCGACAGTGCCATGCAAGAAGAAGTTTCGCCAGAGGTATTCATTGATCGAATGACCGAGGCAGTACACGACTTCGTGGGCGAAACCGAACAAAGCGACGACCTAACAATGTTGGCCTTACGCTATCAATCAAAGCAGGACTGCACAGCAGACATCGAACTTCAGCATCACCTCACCCTGCCCTGTGACGTAGCCCAAACGACACGCCTGGGAGAATGGATAGAAGGGATTTGCGAGGCTGCCAGTCTGAGCGCATCGGCTACTATGCAAATCAATCTCGCCATTGAAGAGGCAGTGGTTAATGTGATGAAATATGCCTATCCTGACAATTCGAACGGCGAGGTGCAGATTGATGCGTCGATTGACCACGAGTGGTTGAAGTTCATCATTACCGATGCTGGTCGGCCCTTTGACCCCACAACTTCGGATGACGTAGACACCTCACTTTCGGCTGAAGAACGCAACATCGGCGGACTGGGAATCCACCTTATGCGCAAAATGATGGACAGCATCAACTATGAACGTATCGATGGACACAATGTACTTACGATGGGGAAAAAGATAGTAAAAGGATAATTGTTAATTATTAATTGTAATTTTAGAATATTATGATGAAAACCACATTCAAAGAAGAGAAAGAACATCTGGTAATGGCCTTCGATGGCCGACTGGACACCGCCGCCTCATCGCAGACCGAGGAGGATATGCGCGTACTTTATGACTGCGAGGGTCGTGACATCATCCTTGACTGCACAAACCTGCAATACATCTCGAGTAGCGGATTGCGCCTCTTTCTGGGCCTGATCAAGAAAGCTCGTCCCAAAGGAAGCCACGTCTATCTCACAGGCGTAAGCGATGACCTGCGCCAAGTATTCGACGAAACTGGATTCACCGCCCTTTTTGAAATGCTATGACAAACGAAGAAATCGAACGTCTGAAGGCCGAAAACGCATCGCTGCGTCAAGAACTCGAACGGTTGAAAAATGAAATCATCCGTCTGGTGAGTCGTAACCTCGATATTTCTGAACGACTGGAGGAGGATGTGGAACTTCGCCGTCGCGCCGAGGTAGCACGAGAGCTCTTCGAAGGCAACCTTGAGCGCCAGCGCAATGCCGACCTGCAGGACGACGCCCAACTCATGGGCCTCATTGAGTTGCGCGTCGAAGCTGAACGTCCGCACCTGAAAGCAGACTTCAGTTCCGCCGACCTTGCCCATCTGCTCGGCGTGAGCCAGGAACGTCTCAATCGTCTTTTCCGCCACCAGTCTATCCACCGCACGCCCGAAGCCTACATCGACAACCTGCGCGTGCTGGCAGCTCTGCGTATGCTTCGCGAAAAGCCTCAGTGGACCATAGCTGCAATCGCAGAGGAGTGCGGACTTGGGAATATACGTACGTTGCAACGCCGCGTCCAGGAGGTGATTGGTATGACTCCTGCACAATATAGGCAGATGTTTGTCCCTGAAGAGTAACTTTTCACACACTTTTTACATAATACACGCCCCCAAAGCGACAGATTCAGAAGCTTGTCCATCTGCTTGTCGCTATATTGGGGGCGTGTCGTCATATACGAAGCAAAATACAAGATAAATATTTGGAGAATGAAGAAATAGACCCTACCTTTGCACCAGAGAAAACAAAAATCCTATTATTAACAAATAACAAAACAACAATATGAAAAAGTCTATTTTCTTCCTCTTCGCCCTCGTACTGACAAGTTGCCTTCCTCTTCAGGCCGACAACGACCAAGTAATCACCTTCGACCGTCTGCCCGCTACCGCCCAGGCAATGTTGAATCAAAACTTTGCCGACAAAGTTCCCCTGGTAATCACTGCTGACTGGGACGACTACAAGGTGATGTACGCAAATGGCGAAAAAGTAGAGTTCGACAAAAGAGGCAACTGGAGGGATATCGAATGCAAGGCAAGCCAAGTGCCCACTGATCTGATTCCCGCACAGATTACAGCCAATGTGAACGCCACATTTCCTGGCTCGTCAATCACCGAAATTGATCGCGACCACACAGGCTACAGCGTACAACTCAGCAACGGCTTGGAACTTGAATACAACAGGCGTTTCCAAGTGATTGAAGATGATGACTAAGCATCCTTGATACCAACCCCGCTATAACCATGATACAGACAATCCCTCCTTCGGCACAAATCCGGAGGGGGGATTGATTATAAACAAAAAACACCCAGCAGAAAGCCGGGTGTCACGTTGTGTTGTCTGTTCAGCGGTTTGTTTATTTTGCCACAGGAGCCTTGCGATCGCGAATGCGAGCAGCCTTACCCTGAAGGTTGCGGAGATAATAAAGCTTGGCGCGACGAACACGACCATACTTGTTGATCTCAACCTTCTCAATGAAAGGTGACTCCATTGGGAAAATACGCTCTACACCTACGCCGTCAGAAATCTTGCGTACGGTAAAACGCTTCTTGGTACCATGACCCGAAATGCGGATCACAACGCCTCGGTACTGCTGGATACGCTCCTTGTTACCCTCACGGATCTTGTAGGATACAGTAATCGTATCACCGCTCTGGAATGCTGGAAGCTCGTTGCCAGTGGCAAATGCCTCTTCAGCAATCTTCATCAAATCTGCCATAATGACTGAATTTAATTTAGTGGTTTATAATAAGAATTAATGGACCATCAGGCATAACTGGTAGCGTTCCCAGACATAGGCCTTGCATCCTGCCTCGCCCGGCATTCGTCGAAGAAGCCGCTAAAACTGGCCGAAAGCGGGTGCAAAGATACATCTTTTATCTCAAACAACGAAAATAATTGATGAAAAACTTTTGCACGGATTAAAAAATAATGTCGAAGCAGCTGATTTTGCCACTTCGACATTGTTTTTATTTAAGTTATTCAGCCGCTGTAAGCCAGCGACAGACGCGTTTAGAGCGCACTTACGATCTCCTCGGTATCGGTGGCAATCATCAGTTCCTCGTCAGTAGGAACGACAGCCACAGTGACCTTGGAGTCGGGGGTAGAGATGATAGCCTCTTCGCCACGTACCTTGTTGTTCTTCTCGGCATCAAGCTTGATGCCCAGGAACTCCATATCCTCAAGCACACCAGCACGGAACAACTTATCGTTCTCGCCTACACCACCGGTGAAAGCAATAGCATCGACACCACCCATAGCAGCAGCGTATGCGCCGACGTACTTCTTTACACGATAGTAGTAAACCTGGAGGGCGCGCTTTGCATCCTCATCGCCATCGAGAGCCTTGAGGGTAGCATCACGCATGTCGCTTGAACCACAGAGACCAAGCATACCCGACTTCTTGTTGAGGAAGGTGTCCATCTGAGCAGGAGAAAGTCCCTCCTTGTCCATGATGAAGGTAACAGCAGCAGCGTCGATATCGCCCGAGCGGGTGCCCATCACGAGACCCTCAAGAGGGGTGAGACCCATTGAGGTATCAACACACTTGCCATTAACAACAGCCGACATAGACGCACCGTTACCAATGTGGGCAACAATAATCTTCGAGTTGTTGGGGTCGAGACCCAGATACTCGATGGTACGCTTGCTTACGAAGCGGTGCGAAGTGCCGTGGAAACCGTAACGACGTACGCTCCACTTCTTGTAGATGCTGAGCGGAATGGCATACATGAAAGCCTTCTCGGGCATAGTCTGATGGAATGCAGTATCGAAGACGGCAACCTGTGGAACTGTTGGAAGAAGTTCCTTCACAGCCATGATGCCCTTGAGGTTAGCGGGATTGTGGAGAGGACCGAGGACTGCACATTCCTTGATGACATCGACAACCTCATCGGTAATCAAGCAGGACTTGGTGACCTTCATGCCGCCATGCAGCACACGGTGACCTACTGCCTGAATCTCTTCAGCCGACTTCAACACGCCATACTTCGGGTTGAGCAGATGCTCCTTGAAGACGAATTCAACGGCAGCAGTATGCTCGAGCATGAAGTTCTCAACGATGACCTTCGATCCATCGGGAGCCGTAAGCTTGAGGAACGAATCGGGCAGACCAATCTTTTCAACGCCACCTTGGGCAATGACGTTCTTGTTGTCGAATACCTTATACTTGAGGGAAGAGGAACCGCAGTTCAGTACGAGAATTTTCATTAATTTACCTAGTTAATTTTTAATAGTTATTGTTTAAAAGTTAATGTTATTTGGCAGCAGCACGCTCCTTTGCGCCGATAGCCTGGTTGCAGGTAACGACGATGGTCTGATAAACCTCATCGACATTGCAGCCGCGAGAAAGATCGTTGACAGGAGCAGCAATACCCTGGAGGATTGGACCTACAGCGGTGCCGCCGGTGAAACGCTGAACAAGCTTGTAGCAGATATTGCCTGCCTCAAGGCTTGGGAATACGAGGGTGTTGCAATGGCCAGCGATGGTGCTGCCCTTGGCCTTGCTGGCGCCAACACTAGGAACGATAGCGGCATCGGCCTGGAGTTCGCCATCAATCTGGAGATTGGGATCGAGTTCCTTGGCTACAGCGGTAGCCTCGACTACCTTGTCCACCATCTCGTGCTTGGCAGAACCCTTGGTCGAGAACGAAAGCATACCGACAACGGGAGTCTCGATGCCTGCGATGTCGTGAGCGGTCTGAGCCGAGCAAACGGCGATCTGACCCAGCTGCTTGGCATCAGGACAGGGTGTAACAGCACAGTCGGCGAAGACGAGGATACCCTCCTTGCCGTAAGCCTTGGCAGCCTCATTCTCCATAATCATGATGAATGCGCCCGATACGCAAGAGATGCCAGGAGCTGTCTTGATGATCTGGAGTGCAGGACGAAGGACATCGCCAGTAGTGTTGCGAGCACCAGCCACCTGTCCGTCAGCTTCACCCGACTTGATAATCAGGGTGCCGAGATAGAGAGGATCCTTCACGAGTTCGGCAGCCTTCTCAGGGGTCATACCCTTCTTCTCGCGGAGCTTGAAGAGGAGATCAGCATACTGCTGTGCCTTGGGATTATTAAGAGGCTCAACGATGGTAGCCTTATCGATGTTCTTGAGGCCATACTCCTTAACAAGGGCTTCAATCTCAGCCTTTGCACCAATAAGGATGATGTCTGCAACGCCGTCACCAAGAATACGGTCAGCGGCCTGGATAGTACGTGGTTCGGTGCCCTCTGCGAGGACGATTCGCTGCTTATTGCCCTGGGCTTTGGCAACGAGTTGATCCATTAATGCCATAGTGAAAATTTGTTAGATTTATTAGTTAGTGAAAAATGTTATAAGTTAATTGGCTATTCGAAAATAATAAGTCTGCATTCATGTGCAAAGATAATAATCTTTGAGCACATAACCAAGAGTTGGGACAACTTTTTAAAAAATTTGTCCGTTTTTATGAACAAAATCGGTTTTTCGGGGGAAAAACGGAATATAAATAAATCAAAATAAGGCAAAAAAGAATATCCCCTCCGAAAATAATCCGGAGAGGATAAGTGTCTTAAGCCAACTGTGCGGCAAGCGCCTTCCATAGCGTGTCGTCGGGGACAGGAGCCACGATGACAACCTCCTGCTTGGAAACGGGATGGACGAACTGTGCCTGACGCGAATGCAAGGAGATGCCACCATCGGGATTAGACCGCGGAGCGCCATACTTCAGGTCTCCCTTGATTGGAAGACCAATGTTGGCGAGCTGGCAACGTATCTGATGATGACGGCCCGTAAATAGTTGAACCTCAAGCAGCACATAACGCTCGGTGGAGGCTATCACACGGTAATGCAGACGCGCCTCCTTGGCCCCCTGACGAGGTTCACTGTAAGCGTAGGAACGGTTCTGCTTCTCGTTGCGGACCAAATAGTCGGTCAGGTCTTGTTCCTTGGGAGGCAAATCTGCGGTCGCTTCGGCAGCATTTTCACCAGCACCCCATACATTTTCAACGATGCACCAATAGGTCTTGTGAACCTCGCCACTCGAAAACATCCGGTTAAGGCGTTCGAGTGCCTTGCTGGTCTTGGCAAAAAGAACTACACCGGTAGTGGGGCGATCCAACCTATGGGTGACGCCGAGGAAAACGTTGCCGGGCTTCGCATCACGCTCCTTGATAAGGCGTTTCAATGTGTCGGACAATGGTTCATCGCCCGTCTTGTCGGCCTGCACAATCTCATGGCAGGTCTTGCTGACGGCGATGATGTGGTTGTCTTCGTAAATTATTTCCAATTAACCTAAAAATTATATGTTAATTCTTAACTGTTAATTGTTTACATATTCATACCGCCATCGATCTGGATAACCTGACCAGTAACATAGCTTGACATATCACTGGCGAGGAAAACGCAGACGTTGGCGATATCTTCGGTCTGACCACCACGACGAAGCGGTATCTTCTTCATCCACTCGTCGCGAACAGCCTGTGGCAGCTGAGCAGTCATGGCTGTCTCGATGAAGCCTGGAGCGACGGCATTGGCGCGGATACCCTTGGGACCCATCTCCTGAGCGATAGACTTGGCGAGAGCAATCATACCTGCCTTTGAGGCAGAATAGTTGCACTGGCCGGCATTGCCGTGAACACCAACTACAGACGACATGTTGATGATCGAGCCACCCTTCTGACGAAGCATGATGGGGCAACAAGCGTGAATGAAGTTGAAGGCCGACTTGAGATTGACGTTGATTACGGCATCCCACTGAGCTTCTGACATGCGGAGCATGAGTCCGTCCTTGGTGATACCCGCATTGTTTACAAGGATATCAATACGACCAAAGTCTGCCTTGATCTTTGCTACAACGGCTTCGGTCTCGGCAAAATCGGCTGCATTCGATGCATAGCCGATGCACTTGACGCCATGAGCAGCAATTTCCTCTGCAGCACGGTTGATGTTGGCGAGGTGCTCTTCGTTGAGCGCGAGGTCAGTGAATGCAATATCGGCGCCTTCGGCGGCGAACTTGTGGGCAATGGCATTGCCAATGCCGCGGGCAGCACCTGTGATAAGTGCTACTTTTCCTTCGAGGAGTTTCATAATGTGTAAAATTGTATAATATATTTAATAATGTGTATATGATCGAGCATGCGTGCGGACAATGCCATAGAATATCATCTTGAAAATGCATTCGCGAAGCCGAGCTGTAGGAACACCCAGAGCAGTAAATTGACCACGGATATTGGGCAGATCGAGACCACGCAAAGCATAGTGAATCGTAACGGCCACGACCGAAGCATTGTCGATGTCAAAGGTACCCTCTTCGATGCCCTGCTGCAAGATGCTGCGCAAGATGCTCAGTTCACGCACATCGAGACGTCGTCTTGCATGCTCGAGCTGGATGACATCGCGAAAGAACTCTGCCTTGAGCGAGCCATTACGGATCACCGTATTACGCACCTGATCAAGACGGCATAGGATATATCGCTTTAATTTCTCGTCGGCAGGAATCTCGAGAGGAGGTATTTCCTCAATAGCCTCGATGATGTGACTCATCTCGCTGTCGACTACAGCCAGGAAGATTTCCGACTTCGACTTGAAATACGTATAAAGTGTACGTCGACCCTTCTCCGACTTTGCGGCGATCTCGTTCATCGTCGTATTGTCGAAGCCCTTGGTGGCAAACAGCTGACGAGCCACTTCGATTAGTTCTGATCTCGTATTTACACTCATACCTGACATCGGAGCAGAATTGCTCACTTTTATTATTTGTGTGCAAAAGTACACATTATATTCATACGTTCGCCAAAAGGATTGCATTTTTTGAATTTTAAGCTATTTTTTATGCTCGATAACATAAAATTGACAAATATAGTGTGAAAATAAGCACTATTTTGCTTAAAAATTTGGATAAATAAAAACAATGCGCTATATTTGCAACGAAATATAGTGTCTTAATGGCACCATGTACCGTGTATTAACCAAATTACACCCGATAATCTAATCTATATGAGCTATCTGAAGTTTGACAAGACTCTGCTTACCAACCTTGAGCAATCTCTTGACATCGAGTATCTCCGCACGAATAAAAGTGGAGCGTACTCGAGCACTTCGGTGACAGGATGCAACACCCGCAAATACCACGGTTTGCTGGTCATTCCTATTCCGGAGTTGGATGATGACAACCATGTATTGCTTTCATCCCTCGATGAGACTGTCATACAGCATGGAGCAGAGTTCAATCTTGGCATCCACAAGTATGAGGGCGACACCTTCGCCCCCCGTGGACACAAGTACATCCGTGAGTTTAATTGTGAAACCATCTCCACCAACACCTATCGTGTGGGAGGTGTGATCCTGACTCGTGAAAGCCTTGTTGTGCTCCATGAGCCACGTGTCATCATCCGCTACACCTTGGTTGATGCCCACAGTGAGACAACATTGAGGCTGCGCCCACAACTCGCCTTCCGCAATGTGAACGAGCTTACACAGCGCAACAATCAGGTCAACTACAACTACGAGGTTGTGGAGAATGGTATCGGTTCCTGCCTCTACCAGGGTTATCCCACCCTCTACATGCAGTTATCGAAGGAGAACCAGTGGCACAGTCATCCCGACTGGAACATTGGTGTCGAATATCCGCGTGAGCAGGTTCGTGGCTACGGCTACAAGGAAGACCTCTTCATGCCCGGCTATTTCGAATTCTCAATCAAGAAGGGCGAGAGTGTAGTATTCTCGGGAGGCATCACCCCTATCAAGCCGAATGGATTGAAGGCACTCTTCACACGCGAGGTAAAACTCCGCACCACACGCGACAGTTTCTTCAACTGCCTCAAGATCTCGGCCACCAGCAACATCATCGAGCGCGACGGCAAGGACTACATCATCGCCGGCTATCCTTGGTTCAAGGTTCGTGCACGCGACCAATTTATCGCCGTGCCCGGTTCGACACTCGTCATCGGCGACGAGGCCGAGTACCACAAGATCATGGCAAGTGGCATAGAGGCTGTGCGCAACTTCATGCAGAACAGTGAAGTGGACAAGACCATCCATGAAATCAACTATCCTGATATACCTCTTTGGGCTGTTTGGGCTGTGCAGCAATATGCTATTCGCTTAGGCTTCAAGAAGGCCGCCGAAAAATATGGCGACTTCGTGGAGGAGGTGGTCAACTACATTATCGACGGCAACTCCGAACTGGAACTGCGCGAAAATGGATTGGTATATGCCAACGCCGACGGAAAGGCTATCACATGGATGAATGCCACCGAGTTCGGTCATCCCATCACCTACCGCACAGGTTACATCGTAGAGTTCAATGCCCTCTGGTACAATGCCGTCAAGTTGTTGATCGACTTGTACAAGGTAGATGCCAAGAAGAATGCTGAAAAGATTGAGGCGCTCGACCTGCTGGCAGAGAAGTATGAAGCCAACTTCAAGCGTTTGTTCACTACCCCGACAGGCTATCTGTACGATTACGTTACCGAAGACTTCAAGTGCGCCGACGTTCGCCCGAACCAGTTGTTTGCCATCGGTTTGACCTATACCCCATTCACCAAGCCCGAACGCAAGGCTGTGCTTGATATGGTGACTCGCGAACTTCTGACGCCTAAGGGCATCCGTTCGCTGACACCTACCGCCGGACTTTATCGTCCCAACTACTGGGGCAATGTGAGCCAGCGCAATGCTGCCTATCATAACGGAGCCTGCTGGCCGTGGCTGCTCGGCATCTATGCCGAAGCATACCTTTCGGTATTCACCAACTCAGGCGTCGCATTCATCACACGTCGTCTGTGGGCCTATGAGGAAGAGATGGGCCGCCACTGCATCGGCACCGTTTCGGAAGTCTATGATGGTGACCCGCCATTCCGCGGACATGGAGCACAATCACTTTCGATCAACCAGGCCGAGATTCTGCGCGCTATGGACTTCCTGGATCGATATGTTGAGCATTCAAGAAAAAAATAATAAATATAATCCAGAATAAACATGAAAGCATTAATGTTTGGCTGGGAATGGCCTCCTCATATCCTCGGTGGTCTGGGACCCGCTTCGTTCGGTATCGTACGCGGTGTCGTCAACACAGGAGAATGTGATGTTACCTTTGTCCTGCCAAAGCCACAAGGCGACGAAATCAAAGACTTCGTACACATCATTGGCGCATCGAATACGCCAGTGGTATGGAAGGACGTCGATTGGGACTACGTACAGAAGCGCCAGGGTCATGTGATGGATCCACAGGAATACTACGACCTGCGCAACTGCATCTACGCTGACTTCAGCAACCTCTACACCAACGACCTCGGATGTATCGAGTTCTCGGGCAAATATCCCAAGAACCTGCTGGAGGAAATCAACAACTATTCCATCGTAGCTGGCGTCATCGCCCGCAAGGAATTACAGCATGACGGCTTCGATGTAATCCATGCCCATGACTGGCTCACCTATCCTGCCGGCATCCATGCCAAGCAGGTGACCGGCAAGCCTCTTGTCATCCACGTTCACGCTACTCAGTTCGACCGCACCCGCGGCATGTGCGATGCCAACGACCCGACCTTCAAGATTGAGCTCGACGGCATGAACAACGCCGACCAGATTCAGTGCGTATCCGAGCTGACACGTCAGACGGTCATCAACCACTATCATCAGGATCCTGCCAAGTGTATCGCTATGCACAACGCCGTGGAACCCATGTCGCAGGAAGTGCTCGACATGGAGGCTAAGCGAGGCACCGACGAGAAGGTCATCACCTTCCTGGGCCGTATCACGGCGCAGAAGGGCTGCGAATACTTCGTCGAGGCTGCATCACGTTGCTTGCAGAAGGCCCCCAATGCCCGTGTCGTCATGGCCGGCAACGGTGACCTGATGGAACAGATGATCCATCTGGTAGCTCAAAAGGGTCTGGCCGACCGTTTCCACTTCACTGGCTTCCTTCGCGGCAAGCAGGTGTACGAAATGTTCAAGGTCAGCGATGTCTATGTGATGCCTTCGGTTTCCGAGCCATTCGGCATCTCGCCACTTGAGGCCATGCAGTGCGGCGTGCCTTCGATCATCTCGAAGCAGTCGGGCTGCGGCGAAATCCTCGACTACTGTTTCAAGTGCGACTATTGGGACATCGATGCCATGGCCGATGCCATGTACGCCCTTATCACTTACCCCGAGCTCCACAAGTTCATGCAGGAGAAGGGTCGCAACGAGGTCAACCAGATCACTTGGGAGAAGGTAGGCCGTCGCGTTGTTGACGCATACAAGAGATTATTAGGCTGGTCCTAAACAGCGACCAGGAATTTAATTATTAATTCTTAATTGCTAATTGTTAATTATGAAAACCGTTTGTTTGCTGTTTGAGATACATCAGCCCTTCCGTCTGAAGAAATATCGTTTCTACGATATCGGTGCAGACCATTACTATTATGACGATTATGCCAACGAAGAAATCCTGAAGCGCTTGGCATATCAGAGCTATATCCCTGCAGCCAAGATGCTGCTGGAGATGATTGAGGCTTCCGAAAAGAAGTTCAAGGTTGCTCTCTCGATTTCGGGTGTTGCCATGGAGCAGTTCGAGATGTACTGCCCTGAGTTCCTCGACTGCGTACGCGAACTGGTTGCCACCGGTTGCTGCGAACTCTGCTGCGAGACCTATTCCCACTCGCTCTCATCGCTTGTCGATCCCGAGGACTTCAAGTATCAGGTTGAACTCCAGAAGAAGATCATTAACGACACCTTCCAGTACGATTCGAAGACCTTCGTCAACACTGGCTTCATCTACAACGATGAAATCGGTGCCGAGATCGCTGCTATGGGATTCAAGGGTGTAGTTACCGAGGGAACCCGTCACGTCCTTGGCTGGAAGTCGCCCAACTACGTTTACTCCACCGCTGCCAAGCAGGATGTGGGACTGATGTTCCGCAACACCAAGCTCTCTGAGGATATCTGCCTCAACTTCCAGTATGGTCTCGATGCTGGCCAGTATATGGGTTGGATCGCTGATTCTCCTGCTGAAGAGAAGGTTTACCTCATCGCCATGAACTTCGACGTAATTGGTGGTATGAATCCCGAGTCGAGCGGAATCTTCAACTTCTTCAAGGCCCTGCCATACTTCGCCGAGCAGAAGGATATCCGCTTTGCTACACCTGCTGAGTGCTGGGAGAACATTCCACCCATCGCCGTTGCCAACGTTGGTCACCCAATTTCATGGGACGGCTACGACAAGGACGTCAGCGCCTGGATGGGCAACGACCTGCAGAACGAGGCCATTCGTGCCATCTACTCTATCTCCGAGCGTCTGCACATGTCGAACAACGAGATTCTCCGCCAGGATTTCGCCTACCTGCTTTCGGCCGACCACTTCAAGTTCATGTCGACCAAGATGGGCTCCTACGTTCCATTCTCACCCTATGACTCCAGCTTCGATGCATTCACCAACTACATGAACATCGTCAGCGACATGGAGATCCGCCTGAAGCAGGAATTCCCCGAGGAAGTTGAGAACGAGGAACTCAACCCACTTCTGAAGCAGATCAACGAGCAGGGCAAGGTTATCGAGAAGCTCCAGGCTCAACTCGAGAAGGCTGAAAAGAAGCTTAACGAGAAGAAGGCTGCTGCCAAGAAACCAGCCGCTAAGAAGCCCGCTGCCAAGAAACCAGCCACTAAGAAGGAAGAGAAGTAACTCTCTGACTTAGGCTCTAATCTATAAATTGCCGAATGGGATACACGCACAAACGGATGTATCCCATTTGGCATCTTCATTATTTAAAAGCGCGTATGCGTGCGCGTTTACACTGCCTTGATTAAACTCTCCCATTTTTACTCTCAAACCATTAACAACACATGAATAAGAATCTTACTTCCCTTGCACTCATAACACTTTTAGGCCTCAATTCCATTGGCTCCAATGTAGAAGCCAAAGTCAAACTGCACAGCATTGGCGACAGCACCATGCAGACCTATGACGAAAGCTCTGAGAAGCGTGGCTGGGGCCAGATGCTACAACAATTCTTCGATTCGGAATTTATCACCGTCAACAATCGAGGCAAATCTGGAGCAAGTTCAAAGTCCTTTTATCAGGAGAGCGCCTATTGGCTAACAATGGTCGCCTCTAAAAGTTCAGCTACCACTATCGAAGAGGGTGATTATGTAATCATCCAATTTGCTCATAATGACGAAAAGAATGAAGGCGCCGACGGAGATACCGTCAAAGCCTATTATAATTATATTGGCGATGCCACAACGGCTGCTTCGACAGACTATCGTGGTACAACTCCCTACGGAACCTTCAAGGGTTTTATTCGCAACTTTATCAACGAAACCAAGGCTCGTGGGGGCAAACCTATCATCGTCACACCTATCTGCCGCAAGTATTTCAGCGGCAATACCATTCGTCGTAACGGTATGCACGACCTCGGAGACAAGTTTACCATATGTGACGGTCAATCGTACAAGACCGACAACAGTTTGCCTGCAAGCGACAACACCTACGACTATGCACAATCTCTCATCGACGTCGCTGCCGAGTATGAAGACGTCCCCGTAATTGACCTCACGCAACTCACCGCCGAACTCTATCTGAGCTATGGCGAACAGTATTGCACCGAGAATCTCTTCTGCTCTAGCGACAATACCCACACTATAGCCTTGGGTGCCACATTGATTGCCCGCACTTTTGCACAGGCAGTCAAGAATGGCGAGAACATGATTACCAAGGCTACGAATTATAATGCCGACAACAAGGCTAAGTCTGATGCCATCCTTGCCGAACTGGCAGAGCACGTCATCGTCTCGAACGAAATCACCTTCAATCCACAAAGTGGCGATCTCGGCAAGGGGTACAATGGACAAACCTTAACCAAGGAATTCAACATTTCAGCTTTTGGTCTTGCAAACGAAAGCGGCACTTTCACCTTCACTACTACCGGAGACTTTCTGGTGAGTGCAGATAAGGAGAACTTCGGCCAGACAGCTGAAGTGTCCTACACCGGCTCTAACCTGATTACGTCCGTTTACATTCGTGTTCAACTCAATGGTACCGGGACAGTAAACGGCACACTTACAGCAAGTGATGGCACCAACGAAAAAACACTCGAACTCTCTGCGTCAATCATTGCTTTGGGTGGTGAGACCGAAGAGTGCAGCGTGCTTTGGGCAATGAATGGTGGCAATTCTTCTGTGACGGAAGGCGCTATCGAAGCTATCGACCAGACCTGGAGCGGCATGTATGCAAGAGACTATAGTAGCATCAACTCGAAAGCAGTTTGGCCAGAAGAAAGCGGTTATGACGCAACTCGCAAGGTTCAGCGAAACTGTACTCTTGAAGATTCTTGGCCAGAAGGCGAGATCGACGAGGTTTCGACACGTTATATCCAGCTGGGTGTGAAAGCTCCTGCTCAAACCCTCATCAACCTCGACAAGATCTCAATGTACGTTGCAGGTGCAGGCGGTTCCGGCATGCGTTGTAAGGTATATTATGACACCGATTCCCTCTTCTCCAGCCCTACTCAGATTGCAGATTTCTCCGGAGGTATGGCAGGCAATACGGCCTACCTGGTTGAGAGCAGCATAGTGGAGAGTATTGAAGATGGAGGTTGTCTTTACATTCGTGTATATCCCTGGTACAATGGCGGGGCCGCCAATGCCAAGACCATCTGTCTTGCTGATGTTTATGTTCATGGTTTCGCTCAAGCATCCAGTGTATCTATCCCAGATGCCACATTAACCTGGGCATTCAATGGTGGTGATGCTGATCAGCATCCCGAATATGATCCATTCGAAGCAAGCGCATACTTCAAGAATGATGTGATTACACTCGGTGAAGAACTCGCATTCAATGGTACTAAGGCATGGAGTGGATCAACAGGTGCGGCTACCTTCACTTCCATCATTTGCACTATGGAGAAGGGCACCAACAACAGCGCTGCTCCCTGTGATGCCAACACGTTGACCTTCTCTGTCGACTTGACCAATGGTGGTGTCTTCATTCCACAGAAACTCTCCTTTGATGCTGCCCGCTATGGCACAGATGGCGGCAAATGGCAGGTTGCTGTTTGTGCAGGCGATGACGAACTAATACTAGACAAGGATTTCACTCCGAACCGTTCAGGCAAGGATATGGAACTTTCCCAGTACTCCTACGACATCAATGGACTGTCTGCCGACGAGGAGTCTCCTCTCAAGTTGAAGTTCAGTATCTACAGTCTTGGTGGCACCAAGGATCATGGTCTTGCCAACGTTGTTTTGACTGGCATCGTAATGGGCAACAGCGATGACTCAAAACTCGAGATCCAATCCATCTCTCCTGAGACAGGCGAGAATATTTCCCGCAGTGGTCGCATCGTTGTCAACTACAATGCACGTATAGCTCAAGGTGAAGGCGAAATCACCCTTACCAACAATGCATCGGGCGAAACCAAGGCTATCATTCCAACTTGGAGCAATCGTGCCCTTACCATCAACTATTCCGGACTCGACTACGGCACTTCTTACATACTCAGCATTCCTGAAGGCTACGTCGTTGATGCTGCTACTGGCAACAAGAAGGCTCCTGCCCTCAACTATGCAATGAATGTCATTGAGCGTCCCGTACCATCTCCACGCAGTTTCAACGCCATTGTCGATGCTTCCCTCAAGCAGTTGGATTATCGGGACAAGATAGAGGCTACCGAAGACATGCCTGCACAGTATCGCACTATCCAGGCTGCCATCGACGATGCTCCTTCCAAAAGCACTGAACCTTACCTCATCTACATAAAGGAGAGCACCTATCGTGATCCTAACTTCTCCTTCTCATCTGGTTATGGCACACGCTACACTGATCCTGAAAACAATGATGGAACAGAGACTACCCGCATCAACAACGCCGGCATCAACGAGTATGACTCGTGCCGTCTCGTTTGCGTCAACAAGCCCAACATCCACCTCATTGGACAGAATCGCGACAAGGTCATCATCTCCGGCGATCGTCTCGATGGCTCTACCAAGACCGACCACAGCCGCGTATGGTATCACATTAGTGCAGGTGCAACCCTTGAAGTGCAGGCCGGCGGCACAGACTTCTACTTGGAAGGCTGTACTGTCGACAATGAGAACTGGACCATCGGCAAGATGGAGGGTCCTCAGGCTTTGGCTATGAATATTTCCGCTGACCGTGCAGTGTTCAACAACGTTCGTACTCGTTCTTACCAGGACACCTACTACAATGGAGGAACCTACAACCGAACTTTCTGGAACAATTCAGAAATCGAGGGTTCTGTAGATTTCATCTATGGAGATGGTGATGTCTTCTTCGAGAATTGTTTGCTCAACATCAATCGCCCTTCTGGCGGTTACATTGTTGCACCAAGTCACCCTGCAGAGACTCGCTGGGGCTATGTCTTCAACAACACAACCATCACCACAGATGATGTTGAAGATCCATCTCGCTACAACATTTGGTTTGGCCGTCCGTGGCATAACAATCCAAAGACCGTATTCCTCCACACTCAATGCGAGCTTAGCACCAACGACTCCATCTGGTTTGACCATATGGGAGGTCTGCCTACCATCTGGGCAGTCTATGATATGTGGAATGCCAAGGGCAACCAGATGTCATCCGTCAGTCGCAAGTGCTACTATTACACTGACGATGCAGGCAATAAGATATGGGGCGCTGCCAAGAATGAACTGACAGCTGAAGAAGCTGCAGAATATACTATCACCAATGTCTTCAGCGGTGACAAGTCAAACAACGCTTCCGGCTATTGGAACCCACAAACCTATGTGGATAAGCCGGCGACACCTGAGCTCAATGTCGTTGGAACTGACATCAGTTGGAACGCCGACAAATATGCAATCTGCTACGTGGTAACCGTCAATGACACGCCCGTTGCATTCCCAACTGAATGCAAATACACGGCTCAGGCTGGTGACGTCGTAATGGTTCAGTCCGTTGGCGAACATGGCACTCTGTCTGATTTGTCAAAACCCGTCACCATTAGTGGCGACGGTATCTCCGACATCCATCAGGAAGAAAAAAATGTCTCTACCTCCTACGACCTGTTGGGGCGCAAGGTAAATGAGCCTTCCACTCATGGCATCTTTATAGTCAAAGGTCAAAAGATAATCAAGTAACCTGGAAATGGTCAGCAATCGTAAGTCCATACCTCCCTACATACGACGCAGCCTCCTGGTGCTCATCATCTTTTTGATGGGCATCAGCGTGGCTCGTTTCTTCGTCAGTATGCATCAACAGGAAGAACGCATCGAAATACTCGAGGCCCAAGTGGCTCAATTGCTAGCCGACACTACACGTCTCCAGATTCCTTCACAACCCTTGTATAACCGCGGCTACCATCAACAAAATGGAAATTACTATCACACGTACAATCGAAACAACCATAATCATTATCGCCAAAGTCATTCAACTCAGGGACAGCGCAAACCCGACCAATCTTTACGCAGTTCAGACGCCATTGCTGACAGTACCGCAAGAACCAATGTCCCACAATCTTCCCCCTTCATCTCTCAAACGGGGGAACGCCCTCGCAAATTCACCGAGCCTCACCTCTTTGACCTTAACACCATCGATAGCCTGACCCTCATCCGAATCCCAGGCATTGCCGCACGTACGGCATCGGTGATTCTCAAGAATCGCCTGCGTTATGGAGGATTCTATAATCCCCGGCAACTGCAGGAATTCCTCACCTGGGATGCCGCGAGAGATTACATGGAAGAATGGTGCACAGTCTGGTTCACAACCGATGCCAACCGACTCCGGCTCATTCATGTCAATGAAGCAACGGTTTCCGAATTACAACGTCACCCATACATCTCACACGAACAAGCCGTCGAAATCGTTCGATACCGCACACGGCACAAGCGACTGGCTTCAATCGTTGAATTCCAGCAACTCACTACATTTTCTGCCGAACAGATTCAGCAGATACTCCCCTATCTCACATTCGAATAAACACTACATACCAAAACCTGCGAAAAATGTCTCGAATGTACAACACACTAAAAGCACTTATTATACTAATATCATTTATCCTGTTCACTGCATGTCGAGAAAAGAAGTATCATATCGGTGTATCGCAATGCATACACAACGACTGGAACCGACAACTCATCAAAGACTTGCAGCGTGAGGATAATTCCTATCCGGAAGTGGAACTGGATATCTCACACAACGTCACCAATGCATCGGAACAGATTGCCGATGTTCGACGACTAATCAAAGCCAAGGTCGATTTAATCATGATCCTGCCCGAGACAGCCGAAGCATTGAGCCCCGTCGTTGACGAAGCAGCGGCTGCTGGCATCCCCGTCATACTCATCGATAGTGAAACCACAAGCACCAACTATACCGCACGCGTCTCGGTCGACAACAGAGACATCGGCATCCGAGGTGGTCAATTTGCCTCCTACAGTCTCAATGGTCACGGCAAGGTGATCGAAGTAATGGGCATCAAGGAATCCACATCCACACTCGAACGACGCAAAGGGTTCCACGAAGTGATTTCGAACTACCCCGACATACAAGTCATCGATTCATGCGAAACGAATTGGACCTACGAATCTGCCTTTCCGCTTCTCGACAGTCTGATAGCATTGCATCCTGATGTCGATCTGATTGCCGCCTACAACGACCCTTTGGCTATTGCAGCTTACGATGCCTGTCAGAAACACAATCTCAATAAGAAGCCGATCATCATGGGCATAGATGCGCTCGCAGGCGAGGGTCAAGGCATACAATGTGTTCTCGATGGAAAAATCGATGCCACCTGCACTAACCCCACCTGTGCACTCGAATCATTCCAACTGACACTCGATATTCTGGAGGGACGTCCCTACGAACGCGTCACTAGGCTCCCAACCCAACTCATCGACCGCGACAATGTGCAAATGGTGCTTCGACAGGAGCAGCACATCGAAAAGATGAATCAACGCATCGAAGCAGTCAACGGACGTATGGGCAAGTACCTGGAACGCTCCAATATACTCCAACTGCTCATTTTGGCCGCAATCTTCCTGATAGCGTTGATTATCGGCTTTGTAATCTATGTCATTTGGGCCATGCAGCAACGCGCGAAACTGCGCAAAAGAATCGAAGACGCCACACAGGCCAAACTGACGTTCTTCTCAAACGTCAGCCATAGTTGTCGCACACCACTCACCCTTATCGCCGGTCCAATCCAGACCATCCTTGAGGAAGGAGGTCTTACCGAAAGACAAAAGGAACTGATTGCACTAATGGGACATCAGACTGACGAACTCATGAAAATAGCCGACAAGGTGCTCAATATGTTGCAGGATGATCTGTTTAAGAACGGCGAACGTCTTGATGCCATTGCAAACCAGTCTGTACAGAACACATTTGATTCAGCCGAAGTCCGCAAAGAAAACAATCGCATACCTTTCATCGATGTTGACGAAAGCCGCAAATCCATCCTTGTCATCGACGACAACGGCGACATTCGTAAATACCTCACTATGGTACTCCAAAAGAAGAACTACCTGGTGATCACAGCATCGAACGGAGAAGAGGGATTGCTTATGGCCAAGCAGAACATCCCCGACCTCATCATCTGTGATGTCATGATGCCCGTGATGAATGGTCTTGAATGCTGTCGACTGCTCAAGGCCGACCAAGCCACCAGCCATATCCCCGTACTGCTGCTCTCTGCCTATGCTCTCGACGATCATCGCATTCAGGGATATCGTTCAGGCGCTGATGCCTACATCACCAAACCATTCAATTCCGACGTTTTATTCGCACGCATCGACAACCTAATCAATAGTCGCAAATACATCAATCCCGCCAAGGACCGCTACAAGGAGATGACACGGGCTGAGTTCAGCGATGTGGACCGCAGTTTCTATAACCATTTCCACAGTTTCGTCTCCGAAAATATCAGTAATGCCGACCTCGACATCCAACAGTTGAGTGAGGAATTCAATATGAGTCGCGTGCAACTCTATCGCAAGTGCAAGTCCATCACTGGTAAATCGCCCGTCGAACTCATCCGCCTCATTCGTCTGAAGGCAGCCGACCGACTGCTGCATGAGAGCAGCAAGACCGTCTCCGAGATTGCCTACGAAGTCGGTTTCTCTTCACCAAGTTATTTCGCAAAGTGCTACAAGGAACAGTTCAACGAGTCTCCCACTGATGTACAGAAACGAAATAAGGAAAGCCAATGAAAAAAGACCAACCATCTTTCGATGATTGGTCTTAGAGTAGCGCCTACGGGACTCGAACCCGTGTACCCGGCGTGAGAGGCCGGTATCCTAACCGCTAGATGAAAGCGCCAGGGCCGTTTTGAAAAAGTTGGGTGGGTAGTGGGATTCGAACCCACGACATACAGAACCACAATCTGTCGCTCTAACCAACTGAACTATACCCACCATGTTGGCTAAAACTTGTTTAGCGGGTGCAAAGATAATGATATTTCTTGGAATCCCCAAATTTTTCAACGAAAAAATGCATATTTTTCGTTTAATCTAAGCAATATTGGCACTTTTTCGCCTATTTTTGCATCTTTTAGGTGACAAAATTTGCATTTCTCGCAACTTATTATTATCTTTGCCCCGTTGAATATATACAACCCTTTTACCTCAAATAACAACAACTATGAATCTGTTCGATCAAATCAGCGAAGGCATCAAGAATGCCATGAAGGAACGTGATGCAGTGCGTCGCGATACACTACGCAACGTGAAGAAAGAATTTATCGAGGCCAAGACCGCAGGTGGAGCCAATGGCGAACTTTCCGATAGTGATGCCCTCAAGATCATCGCCAAGATGGTAAAGAAGGGCAAGGATGCTGCCGAGCAGTTTATTGCCGGAGGCCGTCAGGACTTGGCTGACGAAGAACTGGCACAGGTCAAGGTGATGGAAGAGTTCCTGCCCAAAGCACTCTCTCCCGAGGAAATCAGCGAAAAGATCAAGGCCATCATCGCCGAAGTGGGTGCCACAAGTCCCAAGGACATGGGCCGCGTGATGAAGGCAGCCACCGCAAAACTCGCAGGCATGGCCGACGGCAAGGCCATCTCAGCGGCAGTAAAGGATCTCCTCAGCAAACTCGGATGAGAACCGTCACCCAACGCGTCAGCCGTGCATCAGTAACCATCGGAGGCGAACAGCGCTGCCAGATAGGCCGTGGCCTGCTCATCCTCGTGGGCTTCGAAGCTGCCGACACCCAGGAAGACATCGACTGGATGGCCCACAAACTGCTGGCACTGCGCATCTTCGACGATGAGCGAGGCGTGATGAACCGCTCGGTGATGGACGTCGGCGGCGAGATATGCATCGTTTCGCAGTTCACGCTCCATGCGCTCACCGCCAAGGGCAACCGCCCCGCCTACATCCGTGCCGCCGGGCGCGACATTGCCGTGCCGCTCTACGAGAAGTTTGTCCAGGCCATCGAGCATAGTCTGGGCCGACCAGTCGCCACGGGTATCTTTGGCGCCAATATGCAGGTTGAATTGGTAAATGACGGCCCTGTCACCATCCTCATCGATTCCAAGAACAAGGAATAACATTTATTACCCCTATTATTTATGAAAGACAAATATCTTGACACCCTCAGCAAGTACGACGTGAACCTCAGTGACGAGGAAATCACCAACGAAGTGAAGCAGATTGTCACTGAGAACTTCGATGCCAACAACACCACCGACGTGCTCAAGTTCAGCCTCGGCTGCATCGACCTCACCAGCCTCAACCCCACCGACAACGAGGAACGCATCACAGAATTCACCAAGCGCGTCAACGATTTCGAGGAGAAATACCCCGAACTTGACAACGTCGCTTCGATCTGTGTCTATCCCAACTTTGCAGAAGTAGTTTCCACCAACCTTGACGTCTCCGAAGTCGATACAACAGTCGTGGCCGGAGGATTCCCCTCCAGTCAGACGTTCGACGAAATCAAGGTGGCAGAGATTTCCCTCGCCCTTGCCGGCGGCGCCGATGAGGTTGACATCGTCATCAACGTTGGCCAGATGCTTGCAGGCGACTACGAGAGTATGTGCGACACCATCCAGGAATGCAAGGCAGCCTGCCGCGACAAGATCTTCAAGGTCATCCTCGAGACGGGCGCCCTCAAGAGCGCATCACTCATCGCCAAGGCTTCGATCCTCGCCATGTACTCGGGCGCCGACTTCATCAAGACATCGACGGGCAAGATCAGCGTGGCCGCCACGCCCGAAGCAGCCCTTGTGATGTGCAAGATGATCAAGGCCTATTATGAACAAACCGGCAACAAGGTCGGATTCAAGGTGGCTGGTGGTGTACGCACTCCGGAAGATGCCGTAATCTATTACAGCATCGTCAAAGCCGTGCTCGGCGACGAATGGCTCACCAAGGACCTCTACCGCATCGGAGCTTCCAGCGCAGCCAACAATCTGCTTTCCGCTATCATTGGCCAACCCGTAAAGCATTTCTTATAATGCTTTTCCAGCGCAAGCCCAGATAGGCGCCTCGTATCAAAAGGTATAGCAGGAAACTGCACCACAAGGCGTCGTTGGCATCTTCCAACAGATGTCCTAAGGCATAGCGCATCACAAAGAAACAGATTGTACCAAGCAATAGCGAAAAGAACATCTCACGTGTTGCAGTTGCTCCAATGTAGATGCCATCCCACATAAATGCCGCCACGCCGCAGATTGGTATGGCTGCTGCCCATGGCAGATAAGGCATTGCCGCCTCTATGATAAGGGTATCGTCGGTCAATAGGCCGAGGATGCCCTTTCCTGCTATAATATATAATAATGTGAAGAGCAGCATCACAATGCCACCCATGACGAAGAGTCTTTTCACCACTTCATTCACCCGTGTCTTGGCGCCTTCGCCCGATGTCTGGGCAAGTCCGAAATACTTGCCGACTAAAGCCTCTCCGGCCAAAGCAAAGCCATCGCTGAAATAACTGAAAAGTGTGAAGAGTTGCATCAGCAGCGCATTCACGGCAAGTAAGGTGTCGCCCATTCGGGCACCGAATGCCGTAAAGGCAGTAGTTACTGCAATCAAGCAGATCATTCGGAAGAAGATATCCCTGTTTACGGTGAAAAACTGTTGACAACTCAGTTCATATTCCCCAGATTTATCAACATTACCTTGTTCAAAACCTGTGGAAGGCGATTTATCAACAATTTTTGTGAATAACTCTGTTGACAACTTCATCTGATATCGACACCAGCAAATTGCGGCTAGTACACCCGCATATTCAGCTATCACCGTACCTAGCGCAACGCCCTTGACACCCAGTCCCACATGGAAAACCAGCAGATAACTTGCTACAATGTTCAGCAGGTTCTGCCCCACGGCAATATATAAGGGAAAACGTGAATTCTGATTGCCCACAAGCCAACCATTCATTGCAAAAAGTGCAAGGACCGCGGGTGCTGCCCAGATTCGCACACGGAAATACTGCAACGCCAAAGTCCACACCTGATCGGTAGGAGAAATGATGATGTGCGAAATCCACTCCATAGGTCGCTGGATGGCAAAGATGCCGATACCGCAAAGCAGCGACACGCCAAGTCCCATGCGCAGCACCTTCCTGACAGAGACAAGGTCTCGCCTGCCGTAAGCCTGGGCCGTGAGCCCACTCGAACCCATGCGAAGGAAGTTAAAAAGCCAATAGACCATATTGAAGATCAGTCCTCCCACAGCGATGGCGCCAATGGCCGCCTCGTTATTGAGGTGTCCGACAATGGCCAGATCCACGATGCCGAGCAAGGGCACAGTGATATTGGTGATGATGCTTGGGATGGCGATTCGTAATATCTCGCGGTTCATATTCTAATGCAAATTGGGTAAAAGATGAATCTTGGGTGCAAAGATAACTATTTTTCTTGAAAGAAAGAGCATCTGAATGTATTTTTTACTAAAAAAAGAAAGGATCAAGACTTTCACAAGTCCTGATCCTCATAACATTTAGATAAACACACACAAATTACATGAAAAGCCAAACTTAATCTCCAAATTATTGAAGTATTCTAATAAAACATCTTCGTTTTTGCGCTGCAAAGGTACGAACTTTTTTCGATTCCCGCAATAGCAGTTATTTCAAATATAAAACATCTTGCCCCGAATCCCCTCTCATTATCAGTATATTGTACGATTTTACACCTAAATAAATATAGCATCGATAAAATAGCAAAAACGATGGTTCTGATAATTTCGTAATTTCGGAATAACGGCATTACGAAATTACGAAATTCTAAAATAACGTCATTCCGTCAATCCATTATAACGAAAAGTCCCTTAACCAACATATATACATTGCAAAATGCCATGTTTTTCTGGCTTTCAATCGATTTTTTATCCATTTTCTTGGCAGAACCTATAAAAATGCGTATCTTTGCGCCCAATTTAAGCGCATCCTCTTCTCTTTGCGCATAAAGAAACATAATAACAAAATCAAATAAAAGAAATGAGAGTAGCAATTGTTGGTGCCAGTGGCGCCGTGGGACAGGAATTCCTTCGCGTACTCGACGAACGCAACTTCCCTATCGATGAGCTTCTGTTGTTCGGCTCAAGCCGTTCAGCAGGTCGTACTTATAACTTCCGTGGCAAGGATATCGTTGTCAAGGAGCTCAAACACGACACCGAGGACTTCAAGGGCGTAGATATCGCCTTCACTTCGGCAGGTGGTGGCACATCGAAGGAGTTTGCAGCCGACATTACGAAATATGGTGCCGTGATGATTGACAACAGCTCGGCATTCCGCATGGATCCCGACGTACCCCTCGTAGTACCCGAGTGCAATGCCAAGGATGCGCTCGATCGTCCCAAGGGAATCATTGCCAATCCCAATTGTACCACCATCATGATGGTTGTGGTACTGCAGTGCATTGAGAACATCAGCCACATTAAGAAGATCCGTGTAGCCTCTTATCAGGCAGCATCAGGTGCAGGAGCTGCAGCTATGAAGGAGTTGGAGACGCAGTATCGCCAGGTGCTTAACGGCGAGCCTGTCACCGTCGAGAAGTTTGCCTACCAGCTTGCCTACAACGTCATCCCGCAGATTGACGTCTTCACCGAAAACGGATACACCAAGGAGGAAATGAAGATGTACAACGAAACACGTAAGATCATGCACACCGATGCCCTTTGCTCGGCTACCTGTGTGCGTGTTCCATCTCTCCGCAGCCACAGCGAAGCCGTTTGGGTCGAAACCGAGGAACCTGTTAGCATCGAAGAGTTCAAGGAGGCTATCCGCAAGGGCGAGGGTGTCCAGCTCATGGACAATCCCGAGAAAAAGGAATATCCGATGCCTCTCTTCCTCGCTGGCAAGGACGATGTTTATGTAGGACGTATCCGCAAGGATCTGGCTGACGACCACGGCCTCTCCTTCTGGCTCGTTGGCGACCAGATCAAGAAAGGCGCCGCCCTCAACGCCGTACAGATTGCCGAGTGGCTCATTGCAAACAATGGTCTCAACGGCAAGAATTGATGGAATAGACTACTAAACCTCTACCTCTGGGAGAGTGAACGATTCTACCATTATTTCAGTATCTTCTTTCCATTGCTTATCAATAAACCCCTGTAACCTGCATCGACCTTTTGTCCTTGCAGGTTATATTTTGGCATATCGTCATCGAGACGACTTACAGAAATAGATTGGATAGAGACCATACTAGAGAAATCCAACAGTGGATGCTTGCTTCCAACCTTCCAATGGCAGGCATCAGGAATATCGGGGACAACCCTATTCAACTCATTGACCAGATCTTCGGAAGCGAACTCTTCAGCCGTAAGCTGACGAATGTTCTCGCCAAGCAATTCGGCACCAGTCCAAACCGGTTGTTTCGCCTCCTCGAGGGCAATCCAATAGCAGTTATCGACCTGGGCATCGGCATGAACATCGAAAGCGAGCGAGCCATTGTTGCGACGCTTCACGCGCAGATAGACATAACTGATGCAGTTGTTCACCACGCACGAGTTTCCGTCCCTCACACCGATGCGCCCTACAAGGCCGCCCATATCGTTCTTGCCAAAGACCCAGCCTTCGGCATAGCAGTTCTGCATCGTGGTAGTGCCTTCGAGGGTACCTGCCAACAATCCGCCCTTCGAGCCACCGCCCTCGCTGTAGCAGCTATCCACGGCACAGTTGAGCAGTTCGCTATCGATTACCTGCCCAGCAAGCACGCCGAATTGTGCATTGGTCAGAAAATAGGAGTCAGTGATGCGTAGGTTCCTGATGCTGGCCCCTTTGCACATCGAGAAGAGTCCAACATAGGTGATACTTTGATCCCAAACATAAAGACCGCTGATAGTATGTCCTCCTCCATCAAACGAACCTTCGAAATAGGTGCTCACACCATCCTTCACATGCCCACCGATGATAGGGGTGCGCTTGAAGACCGACGAGTCAGCCGGATAGTCGGCATACTCGTTTGGCCGCGTGGTTGGGACGATGCGCGTGAAAACCGAATCGTTGAACGTGATGTCGGTTGTCATCCGATAGAATACACCCTTTGTGCAGGAAGGATCTGCGTTCAGATCGGCAGCAAGTTTTGCCAGTTCTTCAGCTGTAGAAATAAGATAGGGACTCTCTTCGGTCCCATTACCGCCAGCATACGACGATGCGATGGTTTGGCCATCCCAACCCGAAGCCATCATATAAGCCGGGAGGAAGGACAATGCAAATAGTAGAAACTTCTTCATTGGTAATTAATTTGGTTTGCATGTGTGATTAAACGAATCTTTCAAGGCTGGAAATCTGCGTCCAACCGCTGCAAAGATACAAACTATTGTCCAAATCTCCAAATTTTCAGTACAAAAACTAATAATATTCGAAGGATAATCATCTTTTTTCGCCGCATAACCATTCTTGGCCAAGATTGGTTATTCTTCTGTGGGAGTATGACCTTTCTTGGCCAAGATTGGTCATGCGAAGATTGAAGCATACATATTTGATATTTGAAATTGTTATGCCGCGATGAAAGCATGACCAATCTTGGCCATAATTGGTTATGCTCCGTATGGATAAAGCACTCTGTCGGACGAGATAGTACTTGCTGCGATAGCGGCATGACCATTCTTGGCCAAGACTGGTTATTCTTCTGTGAGAGCATGACCTTTCTTGGCCAAGATTGGTTATGCTCCGGTTGGAAAGAGTACTCTGTCGGCCGTCAGAGTGCTTGCTACGATAGAAGTATGACCAATCTTGGCCGAGATTGGTTATTCTTCTGTGGGAGCATGACCTTTTTTGGCCAAGATTGGTCATACTACGAACGCGAAGAGCGAATTAAGGTTCAAGATTGATTTTCCGACAAAATCGATGCACACTTTTGATAATAATGTGCATTATCTACGTTCCAAAAGGGGCAAAAACGGGCATTTTGGAGGTATAACCCGCTGAATTTCGCGTCAATCGCTTTGCTGGCTCATTTTTTTTGTATAACTTTGCATCGTTTATTTAGAGCAATCGTTGTCATTATTCAAAAAAAGAAACAACAAAGAAACAATTTAAATATACATTATTTAATTTATGGCACTAAAGATTATCGTACTTGCCAAGCAGGTACCAGACACCCGCAACGTGGGTCCTGACGCCATGACTCCCGAAGGAACCGTCAATCGTGCTGCCCTTCCTGCAGTCTTCAATCCCGATGACCTCAATGCACTCGAGCAGGCACTTCGCCTTAAGGAGCAGTTCCCAGGTTCCACCGTTTCGGTCGTTACCATGGGTCTTCCCAAGTCTGCTGAGGTGATTCGTGAAGCTCTCTATCGTGGCGCTGATGCTGGTTATGTAATCACCGACCGCTGCCTCGGCGGCGCCGATACCCTCGCTACCTCTTACACCATTGCCCAAGCCATCAAGAAGATTGGTGGATTTGACATCATCCTTGGTGGTCGTCAGGCCATCGACGGCGACACGGCACAGGTAGGTCCTCAGGTGGCCGAGAAACTTGGTCTGACCCAAGTGACCTATGCAGAGGAGATCCTTAGCCTTGACCCAGAAGCCAAGAAGGTTGTCATCAAGCGTCACATCGACGGTGGCGTCGAGACCGTTGAGGCTCCACTCCCACTCGTTGTCACCGTAAATGGTTCGGCTGCTCCCTGCCGTCCACGCAACGCCAAGCGCGTTATGAAGTATAAGAATGCTACAGCTCCTGCTGAGCGCACTCCCGAACAGGCTGAGAAATTGGCTGCAGCCATCGCTGTCAAGCCTTACCTCAACATAACTCAGTGGGGTGCTGCCGACATCGACGCCGACATGAAGCAGGTGGGCAAAACCGGTTCTCCAACCAACGTGAAGACCGTGAAGAACATTGTCTTCAAGGCCAAGGAGAGCAAGACCCTCACCAGCAGCGATGCCGACGTAGAGGGACTGATTGTAGAATTGTTGAACGATAAGATTATTGGCTAATAGTATGAACAGCGTATTTGTATATTGCGAAATCGAAGGCAAGACCGTCAAGGACGTCAGCCTCGAACTCCTGACCAAGGGTCGCAAGCTCGCCAATACTCTTGGCGTACAGTTGGAGTGTGTCTGCGCCGGCTCTGGCCTCGATGGTATCGAGAACCAGGTGATGAAGTATGGCGTTGACCGTGTACACGTCTTCGACGCTCCAGGTCTCTTCCCCTACACTTCCAATCCCCACACCGCCATTCTCGTCAACCTCTTCAAGGAGGAGGATCCTCAGATCTGCCTGATGGGCGCCGACGTGGTAGGCCGCGACCTCGGTCCTCGCGTATCGTCTGCCCTCTTCAGCGGCCTTACCGCCGACTGCACCGAGCTTGAGATTGGTGATTTCGACATGAATGTTGGCTTTGATGCAAACATGAAGCCCATCTCCAAGCATTACGAGAACAAACTCTATCAGATTCGTCCAGCCTTTGGCGGCAATATTGTCGCCACCATCGTCAACCCCGAGCATCGTCCACAGATGGCCACCGTGCGCGAAGGTGTGATGAAGAAGGAAGTTCTCGACGAGAACTACAAGGGCGAAGTGATTCGTCACGATGTTGCCAAGTATGTTCCTGAGACCGAATATGTAGTGCGTGTCCTCGACCGTCACGTCGAGAAGGCCAAGCATAACCTCAAGGGTGCTTCGATCATCGTTTCCGGTGGTTACGGCATGGGTTCGAAGGAGAACTTCGATATGCTCTTCGACCTTGCCAAGGAAATCCACGCCGAGGTAGGTGCCAGCCGTGCTGCCGTCGATGCCGGTTTCGTCGATCACGACCGTCAGATCGGTCAGACAGGTGTCACCGTCCGTCCAAAGGTTTATATCGCCTGCGGCATCTCTGGTCAGATCCAGCACATCGCCGGTATGCAGGAGTCGGGCATCATCATCTCGATCAACAACGACCCCAACGCTCCTATCAACACCATCGCCGACTACGTCATCAACGGCACCGTCGAGGAGGTTATTCCTAAGATGATTAAGTACTACAAGAAGAACTCGAAGTAAGATGAAAGCATTAGATTATTTCCTGTTTATCTGTGCTATTGCTCTGCTCGGTATATCCTATTTCCTTAATACGAAAGGTAATTATGAACTTGCAGCTTTAGTAAACTTCTGTGCATATATTTGTGGTACAGTAGCTGGCACAAGAATAGGAGCAAGAATTTATAAGAAGAATCAAGAAAACAAATAAGATAATATGGCAAACTATTATAGCGATCATCCCGAACTGAAGTTCGAGCTTGAGAATAATCCGTTGATGAAGCGCATCGTTGAGTTCAAGGAGCGCAACTTTGCCGACAAGGATGCCTACGACTATGCTCCCCAGGACTTTGAGGATGCCCTCGATTCCTACGATCGCGTCTGCGAGCTCACGGGCGACATCTGCGCTAACATCATTGCACCCAATGCCGAAGCTGTCGATGCCGAAGGTCCTCATTGTGAGAACGGTCGCGTGCGCTACGCTTCGAAGACCTACGAGAACCTTGATGCTACCGTCAAGGCAGGTCTATGTGGTGTCACCATGCCCCGCCGCTACGGAGGTCTCAACCTCCCCAGCACTGCCTACACCATCATCAACGAGATGATTGCCTCGGCCGATGCCGGCTTCGAAAACATCTGGTCGCTGCAGGACTGCATCGAGACTCTTTATGAGTTTGGTGACGAAGACCAACGTCAGCGTTTCGTTCCACGCGTCTGTGCCGGTGAGACCATGTCGATGGACCTTACCGAGCCCGATGCCGGCTCCGACCTGCAGAGCGTCATGCTCAAGGCTACCTGGAGTGAAGAGGACAACTGCTGGCTGCTCAATGGCTGCAAGCGATTCATCACAAATGGCGACTCCGACATCCACCTCGTGCTGGCACGTTCGGAGGAAGGCACCAAAGACGGCCGCGGCCTTTCGATGTTCATCTACGACAAGCGCCAGGGTGGCGTCAACGTACGCCGCATCGAGAACAAACTCGGCATCCATGGTTCTCCAACCTGCGAGTTAGTTTATAAGAATGCACACGCAGAACTTTGCGGAAGCCGCAAACTGGGCCTCATCAAGTACGTCATGGCCCTGATGAACGGCGCCCGCCTCGGCATTGCCGCACAGTCGGTCGGCATCTCAGCCGCAGCTTACGAAGAAGGTCTGGCTTATGCCAAGGATCGCCGTCAGTTCGGCAAGGAAATCATCAACTTCCCTGCTGTCTACGACATGCTTGCCATCATGAAGGCCAAGCTCGACGCAGGTCGCGCACTGCTCTACCAGACAGCCCGCTACGTTGACATCTACAAGTGCCTCGAGGACATCGAGCGTGAGCGCAAACTCACTCCCGAGGAGAAGAAGGAACTCAAGAAGTTTAGCAAGCTTGCCGACAGCTTCACGCCTCTGGCCAAGGGTATGAACTCGGAGTATGCCAACCAGAACTCCTACGACTGCATCCAGATCCATGGTGGTTCGGGCTTCATGCTCGAGTATGCCTGCCAGCGCCTCTATCGCGATGCTCGTATCACCTCTATCTACGAGGGTACCACCCAGCTCCAGACCGTTGCTGCCATCCGCTATGTCACCAATGGTTTCTACGGCGAAGTCATCAACGACCTTCTTGCCGAGACTGAGATTGCCGAGCAGTATGCAAGCCTCAAGGAGCGTGTCGTAAAGATGGCTGAGAAGTACAATGCCGCCGTTGCCAAGGTCGTTGACCTGAAGGACGACGAGTTCAAGGACTTCTGTTCACGTCACCTCTACGAGATGGCTGCTGATACCGTGATGGGCATCCTCATCCTCCGCAACGCCACTCAGTGCCCCGAGCTCTTCGAGAAGAGCGCTAAGGTATATGTGCGCTATGCTGCCGCCGAGGTAGAGAAACACGCCGACTTCGTAGCCGATGCTCAGCCTGCCGACCTCGACAACTATCGCAAGTAATTGACAAAAGTGGTCGCTTCGCTCAAATCTCTTTTTTTATAGTAAGATTTTAGAGTGAAGCGACCATTCCCTTTAAAACTAATAGCATGAATTGGCTCAACGAGCTTTTGGTTCTTCATTCACCTATCCAAGCAACTGTCGTGCTGGCCTGTATCATTGCATTGGGCACTGCCCTTGGCAAGATCAGGGTGACTGGTATTTCATTGGGCGCCACCTTCGTCTTCTTTGTCGGTATCATGGCAGGAAGCCTTGGCTTCGCCATTGACCCTCAGATGCTGAAGTTTGCCCAAAGCTTTGGACTGGTAATCTTCGTCTATGAGGTCGGTCTACAAGTCGGCCCAGGTTTCTTTGCGACATTCAAGGGCGAAGGCATTCGACTCAATGCCATCAGTACCGTCAACGTCTTGCTGGGAACAGCAATGGCTTTTGGTTTGGCTTACGCTTGCAGCGTGCCGATAGCCGATATGGCAGGCATCTTGAGTGGTGCAGTCACCAACACACCCGCTCTTGCAGCAGCCCAGCAGACACTCGACCAGCTCGGTATCGACTCGCGCAGTTCTGCCTTGGGTTGTGCTGTCACCTACCCCTTGGGTGTGGTTGGTGTCATCCTAGCTATGGCGTTCCTCAACAAACTGCGTATTGCACAACAGGCCAACCATCCACCCCAGGACGATGGCAAGGAACCGTACTTTGCTACGTTCCAACTCAAGAACCCTGCCCTTTTCGACCAGAAAGTGAAGGATATCGTGAACCTGACACCTGCCAAGTTCATCATTTCGCGCATCTGGCGCGATACCGACACGACAGTGACTCCTGTCGGTGAAACAAGCCTTAAAGCCGATGACCGACTGATGGTGGTCACCGAGGAGCAGTATATTCCGCAGCTCACCGTGCTCTTCGGTCTTCAGGACAAGAGCCAGGACTGGAACCGCAAGGATGTGGACTGGGACCATCTCGATGGGCAACTAATCTCTAAGAAGATTATCATCACCCAGAGCTCAATCAATGGTCGCAAATTGGGTTCGTTGCGCCTCCATAATCGTTACAAACTTAATGTAAGCCGTGTGGGACGTATGGGTCTTAACCTACTTGCCACCCCTAACCTGGTACTGCAATATGGCGACCGTCTCACCGTAGTAGGTCGTGCCGAAGACATTGCAAAAGCAGAAGCCGAACTTGGCAATGCCAACCAGTCGCTCAAGGATCCCAACCTGGCTTCAATCTTCGTGGGTATCACCCTCGGCTTGATGTTGGGCAGCATCCCCATCTTCGTACCTGGTGTCAACCTTCCTGTTCGTCTCGGTTTGGCAGGCGGTCCCATCATTGCGGGTATCCTAATGGGAGCATATGGCTCGCGACTGCATCTGCGCACCTATACCACCCGCTCGGCCAACTTGATGTTGCGCGGTGTCGGCCTGTCACTTTACCTTGCCTGCCTCGGTCTTGATTCTGGCCCCGACTTTATCAGCACAATGCTTCGTCCCGAGGGCGCACTCTGGATCTTCCTAGGATTCCTCATCACAGTAATCCCTATATTACTCATCGCTTTCTGGTGTCTCAAATGGGGTAAGATGGACCTGGGCACCATCTATGGAACACTTTGTGGCAGCATGGCGAACCCGATGGCTCTCACTTATGCCAACGACAGTGTCGAGGGTGATGCTTCGGCTGTTAGCTACGCCACGGTCTATCCGCTCGGCATGTTCCTCCGCGTCATCATCATTCAAGTGCTTCTCCTCTTCTTGCTATAAATTTCTCTTTGAGATTATAAATGAAATGACAAAGGCAACCTTTTTTGAGTTGCCTTTGTCATTTATATAGCTTTGCTCGCACCTTTTTGAGATTTATTCAATCACAATCTGATATCGCGCTTCGAAAGTGCCCGAAGGAGCAAGAGTCTGGATCCAGTCCTTCTCCTCGTATGTACCGTCATAATGCACACGATCGCAACGTCCATACCAAGGTTCGATGCAGACGAATGGAGCGTTCTTTCCCGGAGGCGACCAAAGTCCCATAAGCGGAGCCTCGCTCTTGAGAGTAAGATATGGTTTACGATCGTTGTCGCACAACGTCACATTGGGAGTCTGGCCATGCTCAAAGATGAGCGCATCCTGATCGAAAGAGGACGTGGTGAGAGGCAAATAGCCGCCATCTTCTGTCTTGATCGTAGCGCTTTGTGCCGGATCGACGCATCCCTTCTCTGTGATAACACTCTTTTGCAAGGTAACCGCTTCATTGCCAAGTTTGAAAAAGCCGCGCGCGGTACTCTGAGCCAGTACTTCGTTCTGCCTTGCGACCCCTGCTGCCACATCTTCATTGCTTAGCAACGGCCAATAGAAGGCGGGATGTGCACCGATTTGGAATTTCAGTTCGTTTCCTTTGTCTGGATTGATAACACGCCAAATCACTTCGACTGCACGACCCACCAATCGATAACCTATCTCAAGGCGGAAAGCGTAAGGATACTTCTTCAAGGTCTCTTCATTCGACTCCAGCACGAACATCAGCTGAGGATTGCCATCGGCATCGGGAGCATCGCTGAGAAGCGTAAAGTCCATATCACGAGCAAAACCATGCTGACCTAACTTGTAAGTCTGTGGCACAGCATCGGATGCGGCACCAGGACCTGCGCTGCGATATTCGCCGTTCCAAACCGATCCGACGATGGGGAAAAGAACTGGCGAATGACGTTTCCAGAAAGCGGGATCAGCCTGCCAAAGATATTCACGTCCTGTAGCATTCAAAACGAGCGATGACAATTCCGCGCCATGCTCAGCCACCTGAATGGTGACAATTCCATTTGTAATGTTTTTCATAAGTTCTAATATTAGTATTTCTGCGGCAAAGATACACAAATATTTCGTCAAAAGCAATAAATTGGCATCGATTTTTGTTTTTTATAAAAAATAACCCTATCTTTGCCCCATAAAACTGAAGAAAATGAACACACAGAATCATATCAACGGACAAATTATACTACACGCACGCCTTCCCTATCACGAGATACGTGCACCGAAGGACTATATATATTATAAGGTACGCGTTATCGGCGGACTGGGAGGCGATGCCGAAGTCGATATCGTCAAACAGCGAGCCAATTGCATCAAGGTCTTAGCAAACATACTTCAAGTATGCATCCAGCACCAGCACATAGCACTCTATCTGGTTCGCTTTGAAGGCGGCGATACAGCCAACACAATACCTGCAAATGCTGAAGCCCTTGTAGCTATTCCTTCCGAAATGGAGCAGGATTTCAAGGACATCATGATTCAAGGATCCTGTGCATTGCAGGCACAATATGGTGTCACAGACCCAGATGCCGAGGTGCTGCTCGACAAAGCCGTATGGCACGGCAACATCATCGACGAAATATCGACGCGTTGCCTCCTCGCCGACCTGAACGGCATCCCGACAGGTCCCCTTGAGATGCGTACAGATATTATCGGCACAGCCATGACGAGCAACAACATCGGCTGCGTGAAGATGAACCATTCTTCTTCATGCTTCGAAATCATGAATGTCTGCCACAGTTTCAAGGAATATGATCTAAACCTCCTTGCCTCCAAGATACGTCAGATTCTGGAGGTCAGTGGTGCAGAAATCACTAATTGCTAATAACCAATTGTTAATTGTTAATTATTAATTGTTAATTAAATATGTTCTCTTCCCTTCGTCTATTCTTAGCAAGCATCTGCCTGCTGGCTGGAACCTCTATCGTCCTAGCTCAGGATGCAATCAAGCCAGTAACCCTTCGCCATCCTGCCACGGGCATCGAGATGACAGCCATCAACTACGGTGCTCGCATCGTCAGCCTCAAACCTTTTGGCATAGATGTAGTGCTCGGCTATGACAAACTGAACGATTATGTCGATACACGCCAAAACTTTGGTGCCGTCGTGGGTCGCTACATCGGGCGCATCATCGGTGGACATCTTGAGATCGACGGACACACCTACGAACTGCAAAAACAGGGCAGCGGCGACTGTGGACACGGCGGCAATCCAAACTTTGGTGGTCGTTTCTGGAATATCACCGCCACGACCGACACCACTGTGACTATGCGCTATGTTTCGCCCGACGGCGAGAATGGCTTCCCTGGCGAACTCACCCTCGACGTAACCTACACCCTACTGTCTGATGCCCTTCGCATCGACTATCGGGCCACAACCACCAAGCCTACTGTCTTGAATCCCTGCAATCACTCGTTCTTCAACCTCTCGGGTGATCTAGGCAGCGACATTCTCGATGAAGCGCTCTGGATTGATAGCGATAGTATTGCCCTTTATGACGAGAACAAACGCGTCTATGGCAAACTCGGTGCTGTTGCAGGCACACCATTCGACTTCAATGAGCCTTTAGCCATTGGCTACCGCATAGATGATGACAACTTCCAACTCGGTGTGACGGGAGGTTACGACCACTGCTATCAGTTGCGAAACTATCTGCGTCATCATCATGACAAATGCGGAGGAGGATGCTGTGGTAACAAATACAGTGACGATGCATTGCTCCGCGCTCCCGTCGCATGGGTTCACGACAATGAAACCGAACTCACCATGGAAGTCTATACCACTGAGCCTGCTATGCAGATCTATACGGCCAATGGGCATAAGGGCAATCTTATCGGCAAGGAGGGCAAGCCATACATCCGCCGCAATGCCATCTGCTTTGAGACAATGCATTTCCCCGACTCGCCCAACCAGCCACACTGGCCCAGCACCCTACTACGCCCCGGCGAAACCTTTAGGAGCACAACAATCTACAAGTTCATCAAAGACTAAGGAATGGACATCAATGTGCTACTCTCCCAGATGACCATCCTTTTCCTGGTGGTCATCGCGGGATATATCTGTGGACGCACACGTCTCATGACAGTCCCTCTAAGCAAGGGTTTGTCGGGCCTCATTGTCAATCTTACCTGCCCTTGTCTGGTCTTGGCCAGCACAATGGGCGAAGCGATGCCCGACCGCCGTCTTATCCTGCCTCTGCTCATCGTTGGCACAGCTACTTACGCTATCCTGCTTCCCGTCAGCGCCTATCTACCCCGATTGTGGGGATGCCAAGATCCCGAACGCGGCTTACATAGTTTCATGCTCACTTTCGGTAACGTTGGCTTCATCGGTTATCCCGTAGTGGCATCAGTCTTCGGCCCCGAGGCCGTTTTCTATGCTGCCATCCTCAACGTGCCTAACACGATTTCGGTATTCGTGTGGGGAGCACGATTCATTGCCGGACGCGACGTCAGCGGATCGTTGCTCAGCCGCCTTGTCACGCCCGCTATGATTGGCACCTACCTCAGTATTATCGTTGTGTGCACTGCCTGGCATGCGCCTCACATCATCGCCCAGCCCATCACGATGATTGGCAACATCACCGTGCCGGCCTCACTTCTCATCATCGGTTATAGCATCTCTCAGATACCTGCGAAACACATGGCAGGAGGTCCTCACGTGTGGATTACAAGTTTCTGCCGTCTTTTAGTCATGCCTTTGTTGGTATTTGCAGTATTCCAACTCATCGTATTGGCAATTCCGGGAGCAAGCATCGTCTTCGACCCCTCCATCGTCCGCATCAATACACTTATCATCGCCATGCCTGTCGCTTCTTTCGGCACCATCTTCTGCCTCAAGTATGGTGTCGATGAAACTGTAATGGCACAAGGCACTTTCCTGACCACCGTCCTCTCTCTCTCCACAATTCCTATCGTCGCAGGCCTGTTGTAAGGCGCAGAGGGAATTCCCCGATTTTTTGCATTTTAATCCAATAAAAGGTCTAAAAAGGGCCGCAACCCACTCGATGGATTGCGGCCCTTGCCGTGTATAAGATGGAGTCTGTTTAGAACTCGAGGGACTTGCGTGGAGCAGTGAATACGCGGCTGAAGTCGTCGCGATTGCCGACCACGAGATTATCGAACTCACGCTGACCGGTACCTGCAGGGATGAGGTGACCGCAGATTACGTTCTCCTTCATACCCTGGAGTGTATCAACCTTGCCGAGGATAGCAGCCTCGTTGAGCACCTTGGTAGTTTCCTGGAAGGAAGCTGCAGACATAAAGCTCTGAGTACCGAGGGCTGCACGGGTAATACCCTGAAGCATCTGCTCACAAGTAGCAGGCTGTGCATCGCGTGCATCAACAAGTTTCTTGTCACGACGCTTGAGCATAGAGTTCTCGTCGCGCAGACGTCGTGGCGAAACAATCATGCCTGGCTTGAGCTCGGTAGAGTCGCCCGACTTGGTAATGACCTTCATACCCCAGATGCGGTCGTTCTCGGCTGCAAACTCGAGCTTATCGACAACCTGGTTCTCAAGGAAGTTGGTGTCGCCTGACGAACGCACGTTGACCTTGCGCATCATCTGACGGACAATGACCTCGAAGTGCTTGTCGTTGATCGACACGCCCTGCAGACGGTAAACGTCCTGTACCTGGTTAACGATGTACTCCTGTACGGCTGTTGGGCCAAGGATGCGGAGGATATCGTTTGGTGTGATGGCACCATCGCAGAGAGGATTGCCTGCACGCACATAGTCATGCTCCTGAACGAGAAGCTGACGGTTCAGAGGAATGTTGTACTTACGCGAGTCACCATACTTGCCCGTGACAATGATCTCCTGAGTACCACGCTTGATGCGTCCGATAGTAACCTCGCCATCAATCTCGGTGACGATAGCAGGATTGGACGGGTTGCGTGCCTCGAAGAGCTCGGTCACACGTGGCAGACCGCCGGTGATGTCGGCAGCCTTGTTCGAAGTACGGTTGATCTTTACGATGACCTTACCTGGGAGCACCTCCTCATTGTCGTTGACCATGATGTGGGCGCCCAAAGGCAGGGTATAGGAAGCCAACACTTTCTCTTCCTGGGTGTTTTCGTCCTTGCCGAAGATGTTAACAACTGGAGCAATAGAGCGATCCTTCGACTCGATAACGATTCTATCTTCAAGACCAGTGGTGGCATCCTCCTCAACCTTATAGGTAACGCCTTCGATAACGTTCTGGTAACGGATAACACCAGCATGCTCGTTGACGACAACGGCATTGAATGGGTCCCATTCGGCGATAACATCGCCCTTCTTAACCTTCGTTCCGCTCTGGAGGAAGAGTGTAGAACCATATCCGATAGCAGCCTGCTGAAGGGTCATACCGGTATTGGGATCCTCGATACGCATTTCGGTCATACGGCTAACGACAACCTTCTGGATGCTTCCATCGAGCTGTGGGGCATCAATGGTACGGAGTTCCTCGATGATGAGGTTACCATCATAGCCTGCCTTGAGGTTGTTGACTGCAACGACGCTACCTGCGATACCACCGGCGTGGAAGGTACGGAGGGTAAGCTGGGTACCAGGCTCACCAATTGACTGGGCAGCAATGACGCCGACAGCCTCGCCTTTCTGTACCATACGGTTGGTCGAAAGGTTGCGACCATAGCACTTGGCACAAACACCGTGCTTCGACTCGCAGGTGAGTACCGAACGGATCTCAACACGCTTGATAGGGCTATCCTGGATTTCATCAGCAATGCGCTCGGTGATTTCCTCGCCTGCTGCGATAATCAGCTCGCCAGTGATGGGATGGATGATGTCATGTACCGATACACGTCCGAGGATACGCTCCTTGAGGGTAGCAATCACCTCGTCGTTGTTCTTGAGTTCGGTGCAGACAAGGCCACGCAGAGTTCCGCAATCCTCCTCGCGAATGATGACGTCGTGAGCGACGTCAACCAGACGACGGGTGAGGTAACCGGCATCGGCCGTCTTGAGGGCGGTATCAGCCAGACCCTTACGGGCACCGTGTGTAGAGATGAAGTACTCGAGGGCCGACATGCCTTCCTTAAAGTTGGCGATAATCGGGTTCTCGATAATCTGTGCACCTTCGGCACCAGCCTTCTGAGGCTTGGCCATCAGGCCACGCATACCTGAGAGCTGAGCAATCTGATCTTTCGAACCACGAGCACCCGAGTCCATCATCATGTAGATGGCGTTGAAACCACGCTCGGCCTCGGTGAACTGCTTCATCAGGGTCTTGGTAAGCTTGGTGTTAGTAGCCGACCAAACGTCGATGACCTTGTTGTAACGCTCGGTGTTGGTAATCCAACCGTTGTTATAGGTGTCCATAATCTGCTCGATCTCTTTCTGCGCATTGTTGATGATGGCAGACTTCTCAGCAGGAACAAGCACATCGCCAAGGTTGAACGAAAGACCGGCACGGAACGACTCGTAGTAACCGAGGTTCTTGACATCGTCGAGGAACTCGGAAGTACGAGGGATACCACAGTACTTGATGACGTTGGTGATGACACCACGGAGCGACTTCTTGGTAATGATCTCGTTGATGAAACCTACCTTGGCAGGCACCTTCTCGTTGAAGATAAGACGTCCGCAAGAAGTCTCGACCATACGCTTGATAGGCTTACGACCGTTCTCCTCATCGACATCGTCAACGACACACTTGATACGAGCCTGCATAGAGCAGCGACCCTCGTTCATAGCAATCATTGCCTCTTCGGGGCCATAGAAGGTCAGACCTTCGCCCTTGTCGTTTTCGCGAATCTTGGTGATGTAGTACAGACCAAGCACCATATCCTGCGAAGGAACGGTGATAGGAGCACCATTGGCAGGATTGAGGATGTTGTGCGAACCAAGCATCAGGATCTGAGCCTCAAGGATAGCAGCATTGCCCAAAGGAAGATGGACAGCCATCTGGTCGCCGTCGAAGTCAGCGTTGAACGCAGTACATGCGAGAGGGTGAAGCTGAATGGCCTTGCCTTCGATCATGCGAGGCTGGAATGCCTGGATGCCGAGACGGTGAAGTGTTGGCGCACGGTTGAGAAGCACAGGATGGCCTTTCATCACAAGCTCAAGGATGTCGAATACAACAGGATCGCGCTTATCGACAATCTTCTTGGCCGACTTGACAGTCTTGACGATACCGCGCTCGATAAGCTTGCGAATGATGAATGGTTTGTACAATTCTGCAGCCATGAGCTTAGGCAGACCGCACTCGTTCATCTTCAGCTCAGGACCTACGACGATAACCGAACGTGAAGAATAATCGACACGCTTACCGAGGAGGTTCTGACGGAAACGTCCCTGCTTGCCCTTGAGCGAGTCGGAGAGCGACTTCAACGGACGATTGGACTCCGACTTGACGGCGCTAGACTTACGCGAGTTGTCGAACAACGAATCGACAGCCTCCTGGAGCATACGCTTCTCGTTGCGAAGGATGACCTCAGGAGCCTTGATCTCCATCAGACGCTTCAGACGATTGTTGCGGATGATGACGCGACGATAGAGGTCGTTGACGTCAGAGGTAGCAAAGCGACCGCCATCGAGCGGAACAAGAGGACGCAATTCTGGTGGAATGACGGGCAGGATCTTGACAATCATCCACTCGGGTTTGTTGCGCTCCTTGGATGTACGGAACTGCTCGACAACCTGCAGGCGCTTCAAAGCCTCGGTCTTGCGCTGTACCGAACCTTCGGTATTGGCGCGATCGCGCAGTTCGTAGGACAGTGCATCGAGATCGACCTGCTGGAGGAGCTCGAGGATGGCCTCGGCACCCATCTTGGCAACGAACTTATTTGGATCATCATCGGGCAGAGCCTGATTCTTGGCACCTACCTTCTCGAGAGCCTCCAAGTACTCGTCCTCAGAGAGGGTATCGAGCTTGTGCAGGCCCTCCTTGCCCTTCTCAAGAGGACCGGGCTGAAGGATGATATAGCGCTCATAATAGATCACCGAATCCAACTTCTTGGTAGGAATGCCCAAGAGGTAACCGATCTTGTTAGGGAGAGAACGGAAGTACCAGATATGAGCCACAGGGACTACCAGACTGATGTGCCCGCAACGCTCGCGGCGCACCTTCTTTTCTGTTACCTCCACACCGCAACGCTCGCAGACACAACCCTTGTAGCGGATGCGCTTGTACTTTCCGCAGTGGCACTCATAGTCCTTGACAGGACCGAAAATGCGCTCGCAGAACAGACCGTCACGCTCAGGCTTGTAGGTACGATAGTTGATGGTCTCGGGCTTGAGCACCTCACCGTATGAGTTGTCAAGAATCTCTTCAGGCGAGGCCAGACCGATGCTGATCTGCGTGAAGTTAGTCTTCTTGGTGTTATTTTCTTTTCTAAAAGCCATATTTTATTTGACTATTATGAATTATTCAATCTTGATGCTTAAGCAGAGACCCTTGAGCTCGTGGAGAAGCACATTGAGAGACTCTGGGAGGCCTGGTGTTGGCATGTTATCACCCTTGACGATTGCTTCGTAGGTCTTGCTGCGACCAGTGACATCATCCGACTTGACGGTAAGGATCTCCTGGAGTGTATGGGCGGCGCCGAATGCTTCGAGCGCCCAGACTTCCATCTCACCGAAACGCTGGCCACCAAATTGTGCCTTACCACCAAGAGGCTGCTGGGTGATGAGTGAGTATGGGCCAATGGAACGTGCATGCATCTTATCCTCGACCATGTGACCAAGCTTCAGCATGTAAGTCACACCAACGGTAGCCATCTGGTCGAACGGCTCGCCTGTACCACCATCGTATAGCTGTGTCTTGCCATAGCGTGGAAGTCCAGCCTTGTCGGTCCATGCATTGAGTTCGTCGAGGCTTGCACCGTCGAAGATCGGGGTGGCAAAGTGCTCGCCAAGCTGATAGCCAGCCCAACCGAGTACTGCCTCGAAGATCTGTCCAAGGTTCATACGCGAAGGCACGCCAAGCGGGTTGAGAACGATATCAACCGGACGGCCATCTTCGGTGAATGGCATATCCTCGTCGCGAACGACCTTCGAAACGATACCCTTGTTACCATGGCGACCTGCCATCTTATCACCTACACCGATCTTACGCTTCTTGGCGATATAAACCTTGGCAAGTTTGATGATGCCAGTAGGAAGATCATCACCGATGCTCATATCGAACTTGCGACGTGACAGTTTGGCACTGATGTCCTTGCTCTTGCGGAGATAGTTCATCACAGTAGCCTTGATGAGTTCATTAGTGTGCTCATCATTGGTCCAATTCTGGAGAGTTACCGAACGATAGTCGATGCCGTTGAGTGCCTCGGCAGTGAATGCCTGGCCTTTGGCAATGACTTCGATGTTCATGAAGTCCTTAACACCCATCGACTCCTTGCCTTCGGTAAGCTTGAGAAGCTTCTCGACAAGCTGTTTCAGGAGGGCATCCTGCTGGTCCTGATATTCCTGCTCGAGAATTGGCATCATAGCCTTCTCTGCCCTGCGACCATTGCGGTCCTTATTGGCACGGCTATAAAGTGCTGTGTCGATAACGACACCATGGAGCGAAGGATTGGCCTTAAGCGAAGCATCCTTGACATCACCAGCCTTGTCGCCGAAGATGGCGCGAAGTAACTTCTCTTCAGGAGTTGGGTCAGACTCACCCTTAGGTGTAATCTTACCAATCATGATATCGCCTGGCTCAATCATCGCGCCAACGCGAACGATGCCGTTCTCATCGAGGTCCTTGGTTGCATCCTCGCTTACGTTGGGGATATCACTGGTGAGCTCCTCGACGCCACGCTTGGTTTCGCGTACCTCGAGAGTATATTCGTCGACGTGCACTGAAGTGAGGATATCCTCACGAACAATGCGCTCCGAAAGGACGATGGCATCCTCATAGTTGTAACCCTTCCAAGGCATGTAAGCCACCTTCAGGTTCTTACCGATGGCCAACTCACCACGCTCGGTGGAATAACCCTTGGTAAGGATCTCTCCCTTGTGAACACGCTGTCCCTTGACGCAGGCAGGCTGCAGGTCATAAGTGGTCGATTGGTTGGTCTTACGCCACTTGGGCAGGAAGTATTCCTTGATAGGCTCATCGAAAGAGCAGAACTCCTCCTCTTCCGTGCGGTCGTAACGTACACGGATGACAGTAGCATCGACAAAAATGACCTTGCCATCGCCCTCGGCGATGATCTGGGTGCGGCTGTCACGGATGAGCTGCTCCTCAATGCCGGTACCGACGATAGGAGCTTCGCAAGTCATCAGAGGCACAGCCTGACGCATCATGTTAGATCCCATGAGTGCGCGGTGGGCATCGTCGTGCTCAAGGAATGGGATGAGAGCGGCAGCGATGGAAGCAATCTGGTTGGGAGCCACGTCGCAGAGAGCAACTTCGGTAGGCAGAACCTTGGGGAAGTCGGCACCCTCACGAACGATAACGCCCTTGTCGAGGAGCTTGCCATGCTTATCCATACGCGCAGTAGATTGAGCAATGTATTTGCCCTCCTCTGCCTCGGCCGACAACCACTCAACGCCTTCGTCGGTGAGATCGACAACGCCATTCTCAACCTTGCGGTATGGAGTCTCAATGAATCCGAGGTCATTGACCTTGGCATAGACGCACATCGAGGAGATAAGACCGATGTTAGGACCTTCTGGCGACTCGATAGGACACAGACGACCATAGTGGGTGTAGTGTACGTCACGAACCTCGAAACCTGCACGCTCACGTGACAGACCGCCAGGGCCAAGGGCCGACATACGGCGCTTGTGGGTAATTTCGGCAAGTGGGTTAGTCTGATCCATGAACTGGCTCAGCGCATTGGTGCCGAAGTAGGAATTGATAACGCTGGAAATGGTCTTGGCGTTGATCAGATCTACAGGTGAGAAGTCCTCGTTATCACGAACGTTCATACGCTCGCGAATAGTGCGGCTCATACGGTTCAGACCGATAGCAAACTGGTTGTAAAGCTGTTCGCCAACGGTGCGCACGCGACGATTTGAAAGGTGGTCAATATCATCGACATCAGCCTTCGAGTTGATGAGCTCAATCAGGTACTTGATGATGGCGATAATATCCTCGCGGGTAAGAACACGGTTGTCGATTGGAGTAGTAAGACCAAACTTCTTGTTGATACGATAGCGACCTACCTCACCGAGGTCATAGCGCTTGTCGCTGAAGAAGAGGTTCTGAATTACTTCGCGTGCCGAAGTATCATCGGCAGGCTCAGCGTTACGAAGCTGACGATAGATGTAGATGACAGCCTCCTTCTCGGAGTTGGAGGGGTCCTTCTGCAGCGAATTGTAGATGATGGCATAATCATCAAGCTTGGCATCATCGCGCTGGAGAAGCACTGTCTCGGCACCGCTTTCGAGAATCTTCTCGATGTTAGCATCGTCGAGGATAGCCTCGCGCTCAACGAGCACCTCATTACGTTCGAGCGAAACAACTTCGCCGGTTTCCTCATCGGAGAAATCCTCGACCCAAGACTTGAGTACACGTGCGGCAAGTTTGCGGCCACGTGCCTCGAACATAGTCTTCTCGTTGACCTCGACGGTCTCGGCGAGGTTGAAGATCTGGAGGATGTCCTTGTCACTCTCGTAACCGATGGCACGAAGCAAAGTGGTCACGGGCAATTTTTTCTTACGGTCGATGTAAGCATACATGACGTTGTTAATGTCAGTAGCGAACTCGATCCACGAACCCTTGAATGGGATGATACGGGCTGAATAGAGTTTTGTTCCGTTGCTGTGGAGACTCTGGCCGAAGAAGACACCTGGTGAACGATGCAACTGACTAACGACAACACGCTCGGCACCATTGATGACGAAGGTGCCCTGAGGTGTCATGTAAGGAATCTGGCCAAGGAAAACGTCAGTTACCTTGGTCGTGAAATCCTCATGATCAGGATCAGTACAGTAGAGTTTCAACTTGGCCTTGAGAGGCACATTGTAGGTCAAACCGCGGAGCAAGCACTCCTCAATCGAATAGCGGGGAGGATCAACGTAGTAGTCGAGAAACTCCAACACGTAGTTGTTACGGGTGTCGGCAATAGGGAAATTCTCGGCGAAAACTTTGTAAAGACCCTCCTTCTTGCGATCCTCAGGCGGCGTATCCAACTGAAGGAAGTCGTGGAAGGACTTGAGCTGGATGTCGAGGAAGTCAGGATAGGCAAGAGGAGCCTTCGTGGATGAGAAGTTGACTCTCGGTTTTCTTGTTCCAGAAACTGTTTTTGTCATATTGTGTGACTATGAAATTGGAATTTTCTGCTTGATGTGGGCAACAGAATGCTGCTAAAGCAGAAACAATGATTTTCAGTCAAAAATTGAAAGCCGCAAATTGCAAAAAATCAAACTATTTTAAAAAATAGCAGACCTATAGACACGTCAAAAAAGGACGCGATGGCGTGCCCTTTCATACTTTTTTGCAGAATGTTTTATCATTCCAACCCCAGAACTCGGTAGAAGCCGGTCGATCCAAGGAAAAAGAAAATGCTTGTTTGAACTTTTCCGTCCAAAACGTAAAAAGGGTTTAGGTCCCCCTTGATGCGGAAAGGACCTAAACCTATGGGTGATGCGAGATCAAAATTACTTGAGCTCGACAACAGCGCCAACAGCCTCAAGAGTCTTCTTGAGAGCCTCAGCCTCTGCCTTTGGAAGAGCCTCCTTAACGGTGCTGGGAGCGCCATCAACGAGTTCCTTAGCCTCCTTCAGACCAAGACCGCAAGCCTCCTTAACGGCCTTAACGACCTGGAGCTTCTGAGCACCAGCCTCCTTGAGGACAACGTCAAAGTTGGTCTTCTCCTCAACAGCGGCAGCCTCAGCTGCGGGAGCAGCAGCAACAGCAACAGCTGCAGCAGCAGGCTCAATACCATACTCTTCCTTCAAAATCTGTGCGAGTTCGTTTACTTCCTTAACGGTGAGGTTAACCAACTCCTCTGCAAGAACTTTCAAATCTGCCATAATTGTAATTTTTTAATATTATTAATTTATTGAATAATTGCATATTGTTGGCTAGTAATATTACGCAGCCCATTCGGACGTGCTCGGATCCCAGCCAGTAATCCGATTACTCTGGGCGCTCGCCCAGGGTCTTGAGCACACCATGAATGGTGCCAGCGCCGCTCTGCAGAGCAGAGATAACGTTCTTTGCAGGAGACTGCAACAGAGCGATAACGTCGGCGATAAGCTCGTTCTTGCTCTTGATGGCAACGAGTGCCTCGAGCGAGTCTGCACCAAAACAGCCTTCCTCAACGTATGCTCCCTTGAGGTCAACGATCTGCTCCTTCTTGTTGAGGGTCTTGATAAGCTTGGCAGGCACATTACCAGTGTTGCAGAACATAATGGCGCTGGTGCCCTTGAAAGCGGTAGCGATAGGTGCTACATCAATACCCTTTCTTTCGAGTGCCTTGATGAAGAACTTGTTCTTTACCATCACAAGCTTGACGTCCTGCTTAAAGCACTCGCGACGAAGTGCGCTTGTCTTAGCAGCATCGAGACCCTCGATATTGGTTACATAGAAATGAGCATATTCTGAGATGAGACCTTCGAGCTTCTCAATATTGAGGACTTTATCTTCTTTCTTCATAATTATTGAATTGTTTCAGTTTGGTCCCAGTCAATGGGTTGCCAGACTGGATAGATAAATCTTATACCGGGATGAACCCGAAGTTTTTACTCGTCAATAGATTTGGTGTCAACCTTGATGCCAGGGCTCATGGTGCTGGACAGGAAGATAGACTTGATATAAGTACCCTTGGCGGTAGCAGGCTTCAGCTTGATGATGGTCTGGATGAACTCCTTGGCATTCTCTTTGAGAGCCTGGGGAGTAAAGCTAACCTTACCAATGGAGGTATGAACGATACCACCCTTGTCAACCTTGAAATCAATCTTACCCTGCTTAACCTCCTTAACAGCCTTGGCTACGTCCATAGTAACGGTGCCAGACTTGGGGTTAGGCATAAGGCCACGAGGGCCGAGGATACGGCCGAGAGGGCCAAGCTTACCCATGCAAGCAGGCTGGGTGATGATAACATCAACGTCAGTCCAACCTTCCTTGATCTTCTGGATGTACTCATCAAGACCTACATAGTCAGCACCTGCTGCCTGAGCAGCTGCCTCCTGGTCGGGGGTACAGAGAGCGAGCACGCGAACAACTTTACCAGTGCCATTGGGCAGAGAGGCAGTGCCACGTACCATCTGATTAGCCTTGCGAGGATCGACACCAAGACGGATGTCAATGTCGACAGAGGCGTCGAACTTAGTATAAGTGATCTCCTTCACGAGAGCCGCAGCCTCAGAGAGAGTATAAGCCTTACCTGCTTCAATCTTAGCAGCGGCGGCCTTCTGATTCTTAGTAAGTTTTGCCATTGTTAGTTTGAAGTGTTAAGGATTACAACTGTGGCTTTTCGCCGGTTACGGTGATACCCATGCTACGAGCTGTGCCAGCGATGAGATTCATAGCCGACTCAACAGTGAAGCAATTAAGGTCAGGGAGCTTGTCTTCGGCAATAGCCTTGATCTGATCCCAAGTAACAGAACCAACCTTCTTACGGTTAGGTTCAGCAGAACCGCCCTTGACTTTGGCGGCCTCGAGGAGTTGGACAGCTGCAGGTGGAGTCTTAACCACAAAATCGTAGGACTTGTCGGTGTAATAGGTGATCACCACTGGGAGCACCTTACCGGCCCTATCCTGCGTACGAGCATTGAACTCCTTGCAGAAGGCCATAATATTGCTACCCTTAGAACCAAGGGCTGGGCCTACCGGAGGTGCAGGATTTGCAGCACCACCTTTAATCTGCAATTTGATCTGTCCAGCAATTTCTTTTGCCATTGTGGAATAAATTGATTTGTGCCAGCATCGCTTCAGACGTCCGTTAGACTCGCGACACACTGGCGGTTAATATTTGTCTGAATCAGTACAACGGGATTGCTTCTCTTCCAGCGTAACAAGACTGCTCACGCAGCTGCCAGGCTCATCTGGCTCTGGAACCAGTACAAACTCCCTTCTGAATCAGGCCTCTTTAATGACTTGGTCAAAGTTGAGTTCAAGAGGGGTCTTGCGACCGAAGATCTTGACACTCACCTTCAGTTTCTTCTTTTCGTCGGAAATCTCTTCGATAACACCGTCAAAGTCCTTGAAAGGACCATCATTGACCTTGATGGTCTCACCAACCATGAATGTTACCTGGGCGGTCTCCTGTGCATCGATGCGTTCGTCCACATTGCCGAGCATAGCGGCAATCTGGTCATCGGGCAGTGGTTCGGGTTTTTTGGTCACACGCCCCATAAGGAAGTTGACCACATTGGTAGTGTTGGCCAATTGTGCCTGAACCTCGCCCACAAGCTTGCAACGCACGAAGACGTAGCCCGAGAAGAGTACCTTCTCCTTGATGTCCTTCTTATTGCCTTTCTGCACCACAACCTTCTCGGTGGGGACGATTACCTGCTCGACATTGCCTTTGAATTCACCATTCTTGATTTGTGCCTCAAGAAGTTCCTTCACCTTCAATTCCTTGCCGCTAATCGCACGAAGGCAATACCATCTGTACTCTACTGCCATACTCAAAACACTTTTGTGGGGTTAGAGATGCGCTTAAAGAGAATAGATGAGTTGCATCAAGCTGAACTTGGAAGCTCCGAAAGCCATATCCATAGCGAGGATCACAAGAGCGATAATCACGGAAGCAGTTAAAACGACTACCGAGCTGCTAGTTACCTCCTGAAGAGTTGGCCAAGAAACCTTATTGACCAATTCGTAATAAGATTCTTTTACGTAGTTGATGATTTTCTTCATTTTCTTATTTATTTATTGGCACGGGTGGTAAGGTTCGAACTCACGACACCTGGTTTTGGAGACCAGTGCTCTACCGACTGAGCTACACCCGTAGAATGCGAACTACCCGCGCAAGGGCGCCGATAGTCCGCAAAATGATTTACTCGTTGCAGTCAAGGAGATTAGAGAATCTCGGTGATCTGACCAGAACCTACGGTGCGGCCACCCTCACGGATAGCGAACTGGAGACCCTGAGCCATAGCAACTGGGGTAATCAGAGTAACGTCGATGGATACGTGATCGCCAGGCATTACCATTTCAACACCTTCTGGGAGCATAATCTCACCAGTAACGTCCATGGTGCGGAGATAGAACTGTGGACGATAGTGGTTGTGGAATGGAGTGTGACGGCCACCCTCTTCCTTCTTGAGGACGTAGATCTGAGCCTTGAAGTGGTCGTGAGGAGTAACGCTGTTGGGCTTGCAGAGCACCATACCACGCTTAACCTCGTTCTTGTCAACGCCACGGAGGAGAAGACCAACGTTGTCACCAGCCTCGCCCTCATCGAGGAGCTTGCGGAACATCTCGACGCCAGTAACGACGGTGAGACGATCAGCGCCAAGGCCAAGGAGCTGTACCTGGTCACCAACCTTAACGACACCGGTCTCGATACGGCCAGTAGCAACGGTGCCACGACCGGTGATAGAGAAGATATCCTCGATAGGCATAAGGAAAGGCTTGTCAAGGGCGCGAGGAGGCAGCTGAATCCAGTTGTCGCAAGCGTCCATGAGCTCCATAATCTTATCCTCCCACTCGGGCACACCATTGAGGGCGCCAAGGGCAGAACCGCGGATGAATGGGGTGTCCTCCTCGAAGTTGTACTGCTCGAGCAGGTCGCGCATCTCCATCTCAACGAGATCAAGCATCTCCTCGTCGTCAACCTGGTCGCACTTGTTGATGAATACCACGAGACGTGGAACGTTCACCTGACGAGCGAGAAGGATGTGCTCACGAGTCTGGGGCATAGGACCATCGGTAGCAGCAACTACGATGATAGCGCCATCCATCTGGGCAGCACCAGTAACCATGTTCTTCACATAGTCAGCGTGGCCAGGGCAGTCAACGTGAGCATAGTGACGCTTGGCGGTCTCATACTCGATGTGAGCGGTGTTGATGGTGATACCACGCTCCTTCTCCTCAGGGGCGTTATCAATCTGATCGAAAGACTTAACCTCCTCCTTGCAGAAGCCCTTCTTGTGAAGTACGAGTGAGATAGCAGCGGTCAGAGTAGTCTTACCGTGATCGACGTGACCGATAGTACCAATGTTAACATGTGGTTTCGAACGGTCAAATTGTTCTTTTGCCATAGTGTTGTAAATGTTTATTAAAAGTTTATATTGTTTGGTCTGATTTCCAGAAATATCGTCAGCGGCTACGGCGAGCCGCCCTTTTTGAGCCGTCACCGAGAGTTGAACTCGGGACCTCATCCTTACCAAGGATGCGCTCTACCACTGAGCTATGACGGCAGCATAACGTGAGCGAAAGCACTCGGGAGTGCCTTTGAGCGGGCAACGAGACTCGAACTCGCAACATTCAGCTTGGAGGGCTGACACTCTACCAATTGAGCTATACCCGCGGGTAAGGGGCGTATCGTCCCCACGTTTTGCGGGTGCAAAGGTAGAAAATTAATTTTATACCGCCAAATATTTTTACGACTTTTTTGAAAAATCCCCCCAAAAAAGGTGATTTTTCGCCTTTTCGGGAGGGACGTATAGCAAATTTGTCGCTTTTAAATGTCAAATTGTTGCTTTAAAACCGGTTAAGCACGTGTGAATGGTGTGAATCAATGTCTTTTTTCCTTAGCCTTGATAACTTGACGTTCAAGGGCCTCGATAGCCTGACTAGCGGCATCTTCAAATTTTTCGGCGATCTTGGAAGCGTAGAACAACTCGTCGCCTACATGGAGTTTGACTCCTACTTCCCTGTTAGACTTTTCGGTGGTATTAAGAATTTTCAACTGCACTTCGGCTACGCGGATCTCCGTGAATCGGTTCATCTTGCCGAGTTTCTTTGTGATGTACGCGTTGAGTGACTCTGATGTCTCGAAGTTGACGGACTGGATAGTGATCTCCATAATGGTCTCCTTTCTTTAAGATGTTAAAGTAAACTGGATGTTTATCACGTATGGCCTCACCGCATTACTTCGCGCGGGGATGGGCCTGTTTGTAGTTTTCTATGATGTCTTTTGGCGTAAGATGCGTATAGACTTCGGTCGATTGGAGGGAAGCATGGCCTAGCAGTTCTTTCACTGCCATTAGGTCGGCGCCCTCGGCCAACATATTGGTGGCAAACGAGTGTCTTAGGACGTGTGCCCCCTTGCGCGACAATTGCGGCAGATGGGCAAGGTACTTGTGAGCCAAAGCATACACCCGCTGAGGCGTAAGGGGATTGCCGTCGATATCAGTGAAGAAATGGTCAGTTTCCATTCCCACCTCGGCATTCCGGCGATCGCGATATTGGGCAATAAGCGCTTCGAGTTCGGGACCCGTAGGAATCAACCGCTCCTTGTTGCCCTTGCCCATCACCTTGAGTTGATGGCCATCGAGATCGACGTCTCGGTCCTTGAGACCTGCGGCTTCAGAGCGACGCATACCCGTGGAGTAGAGCATATCGATGAGCAAGTGGTCACGTATGCCCTCGAAGTCTTGACCATAGTCGATATCGTCGAGCAGATAATCCATCTGGTCTTCGCTAATCCAGACGGGCAACGTCCGGGGAATCTTGGGCGATGGCAGTAGCGTGAGCGGATTGGTGGTAATCAATCCCTGACGTCTCAAGTAGCGATAGAAGCTGCGAAGACAACATATCCTACGCTTGATGCTCGAAGCCGCCTGATGTCGCTGTCCCATTTCGGCCATCCACCCTCTGACAATGTTGAGGTCGGGTTGGAGCGGGTCGAACGAACCTGTCATGCGGGTCACAAAATCCTCGAAGTGCTCCAAATCGTCAGAATATGCCTCGACGGTGCGGTCAGAATAGTTCCTCTCGTACTGTATATAATTTAAAAAGGAGAGGATATGTCCATTCATAGTTGTTATTTCGACGGGTTAACTGGCAATAGATACCAAGGATTTGTGACACTGCAAATATAAGCAATTAATTTCATCAAACGAAATTTTAAATGCAAAAAATGTAAAAAACCGCTCATTATTCCATTTTTGTGCAAGTTTTGACACCTCTTACACGTAAAAATCCTCGATTTATGCATGTGTACGCAACTTATTCACAGGTCTCGTAGGCTTGACGAACTTGCGATACATCTTCAAGTAGAGCGGCACGCTCTTGTTGATAAGTCGAAACTTGTAGCGTTCGGTTTTGTTCAAGTATTTGTTGACCGAAAGCGGATAGTACGGCAGAGACTTGTAATCGCCCGGGAACTCATACAACCCGCATCGACAGAGGTTTGACAATGCCTGCGAGAAAAGGTACGACACACGATTGATGAAGGTGTAACGAATGGCCGACTCGATCTGCGTATGCTCCATAGCGAAATTCCATAGAATCTGGCAGATGTTAAGCAGGTCATCAGTCTTCTTGGGATTCTTGCTGTTGGTGATAGAGGCTGCTCGCTGATAGAAATTATACACGTTCAAGTTCTCGAACGCGATACGACGGGCAAAGAAATATGCCCTTGGTGTGAACTCCTGGTCTTCGTGATAGGCGCCATCGAGGAACTGCAGTCCATAGCGTTCGATGAAACCACGGCGATATATGGCAGCCCATGCGGCTGCCGGCATACCACAATTGAGCAGGAATTCCTCGCCTTTCACCGTTCGACCGTTTGTTTTGTCGATGATTTTATATGGCGTTGAGGTTCCCTTGTCTTCATCCACCATATTGAGTCCGAAGCAAAGCACATCGAGGCGCTCCTTCTCTGCCCTTTCGAGCAGACGAGGTGCGAAACACGACTCCAGGCTATCGTCTCCATCGACCCACCAAACGTAATTGCCTCTTGCCTTCTTGAAGCCAGCATTACGAGCAGCACTGAGACCGTGATTCTCCTGATCGATGATGATAACTGGGGCAGTCTTAACGTCCGACTGGGCCTCACGTGCCAAAAAGTCTTCAAGTACCTGGCGTGAATCATCAGTCGAGCCGTCGTTGACGCAGATGATTTCATAGTCATCGGGATCAAGACCTTGGTTACGAACCGATGCTAGGCATCTGCCCAGCCATTTCGATATATTATATATAGGTATAATGAAACTGAGTCGCATGGTTAATTAGGATTAATTTAAAATAATGTATATAGTAATAACGTAAGATGTCTCAATTTATTGTCTTGACTGCTTACGAAGTTTGAAAAGTTCATAATCCACCAGCATTCGATAGCGCAAGCCCTGACGTGTATGCCAGTACCATCCGGGATAACCATCGAGAAAACCTCCCATGAAGATGTATCGGCTGATGAAGTAAATGATGGGTCTGACAAAGAGCGGACAATGGGCATAGAGCCGCTTGACCCAACGTTTGCGCTCAGCACTGGTGCCGAATAGACGGCCTTTAACTTCATCGGCACCAGCCTTCTGACGCTCCATCTGAAGCATATTACGGGCTTCTCGCTTGGCATAGCCCTGATGCTTGGCCCACCACCAATCGAGGTCCCGCAGGTTCCAGTCGGTCTGGTCTCCGTTCCAATAGACGGTTTCCCCACCCATCACGATAAGATGTTCGTCCATCAGTTTATCTTCGCAACGTCCATACCCACGACGGATAATCTTGATTTGGGGAGCGGGATACCAGCCTCCATGCCTAAGCGGCCTACCCATGAAGATAATCTGCTTGTTAACATAGATTCCATTCACATTATCGGCTAACGCAGGCAGATGCTCCTCAGCCAAGGATGCCAAATGGTCGGTGATGACCTCGTCGGCATCCAGTCGCCAGATCCACTGATTTTCGATAGGGAGGTTATCTAGAGCCCAGTTGAACTGTTCAGCCTGATAACTGAAACTATGCTGGACAACATGAGCGCCGAGCCTTTCGGCGATTTCGCATGTTCTGTCGGTACTATATGAATCAACTACCCAGACGTCACTGCACACCTTTCGTGCCGAAAGGATGCAACGCTCCACATGGAGTTCCTCATCTTTTGTGAGTATGATACATGCAATATCCAACATAAGTCGACAACAGTTCAATTGTCCAACGTCTTGATCACGACAGCAGGATTGCCCCCAACGACAGTGCGTGGTGAAACATCCTTCACTACGCAGGCACAAGAAGCGACCACAGCGCCTTCACCGACCGTCACTCCCATATTGACATATGCCCGAGTGCCCACCCAAGCGCCCTTGCCGATTGTCACAGGGGCCACTACGAGTCCTGTCCTGGCATTGTTAGTCGTGCAGCTCTCGTGCCCTGCGGTGCAGACGTAGGCATACTGCGAGAGACAGGCATCGTCATCAAGCGTTACCCGTGCCTGATTATAGACGATAGCATGAGGGCCGATGCAACTATGCTTGCCCAGCGTCAATAGCCAAGGAGCCCACACCTTGCTCGAGGCATATACCTCGGCACTCCATGCCACATTTGCCCCGAACAGTTTCAGCAGAACGATGCGCCAAGGGCGAAAGACTTTGGTGCCAAAAGGACTAAACAGGCCGAAACGCACCACGTTCCATATCGCGCGGCGCAATTTGTTACCCAAAGTAACATGACCTATCGTCTGTTTAGGATACATAACATAAAACGTCTAACCCAAGAACCTCCACTTGAAATATTCTTTCACCCAACGCCAGGAGATGTGCTGCGATTGTACACCGAGATACTCGCCTTTGACGATTCGTTGGTTCAACAGCCGGGCATCCCGCTCTTCTTCCTGCATGACGACTACGGGCATATCGATAACCGTAAGGCTATCGTGCCCGACCTCGTGATAGAGTTGGTACTGCAACGCATAGTCGGCTCCCAAGGGATAATCGAGGTCAAACCGGCAAACGTCGGCGCGGATGAAACTCGATGCCACGCCGAATGCCGGCTCCAAAGGTATCACATCGATGGGCTTGGCGGCTTCGAATCGAGAGCCTTCACCATTGGGCTTCTCCTTCTGCACCCCGCCACCGATCATCCTGAGACTATCAAGGTTCAGTCTCTCCATCGAAAAGATCTGGGCAAGAACTTTCTCATTAGGGAATCGGTCGCCCGCATAGAGGAAAAAGAGCCACTGCTTGTCGGTGCCAACAAGTTCGATGGCTTTTTTTGTCGCCCGATTCATGGCGTCGTATGTCCCATTGTTCGGCTCACTGGTCCAGTAGGTCAATTGTTCATCATACCTCTTGACAATGTCCAAGGTCGTATCCGTCGAACAACCATCCCAAATGATATAGTTCATCCTGGGATACTGCTGTTCCAAGACAGAGTGGATCGTCTGTTCGACGACATCAGCATCATTGTGACAAACCGTAATGACGGTGATAAGCGGTAGTTCTGCCATTTGTCAATTGAATTTCGAACGCAAATAGCGAGCGGTATAGGAATTATCACAAGCACAAAGGTCACGAGGCGTTCCCTGGAAGACAAGGTTGCCGCCCTCTGCACCTCCTTCAGGCCCGAGGTCAATGACATGGTCGGCACATTTGATTACATCGAGATTATGCTCGATTACGACCAAAGTATGGCCATGCTGCAACAGGAAGTCGAACGCTTGGAGCAGAACATGCACATCGTACAGATGCAAACCCGTCGTTGGCTCGTCGAAGATGAACATCGTCTTGTCTCCAACCGATGAAGATGCACCGATGTTCGACAAAGCATTACGCGACCTGCTATCAGCCACATCGCCCAAGTAGAATGCCAACTTCACGCGCTGGTTCTCACCACCGGACAAGGATGATGACGACTGTCCGAGTTTGATATAGCCCAAACCTACCTTCTGCAACGGAAGCAGCCGACGCACCACATTCTCAGCATAGTTGGCACCCGCCAGTGTCTTGGTATCGCTATTTCCAAAGAATTCGATAGCCTCATCAACACTCATATCGAGTACATCGGAAATATCCTTGTCCTTATAGTGCACCTCGAGCACATCGCTATTGAAGCGCTTGCCATGACAAGACTCACACTCGATGACAAGATCGGCCATAAACTGCATTTCGACGGTGATAGTGCCCTCGCCCTTGCACTCCTCGCATCGTCCACCTTCAACGTTGAAAGAAAATGTTGCCGGCGTGAAGCCCATCTGCTTCGACAAGGGCTGTTCGGCAAAGAGTTTTCGAATCTCATCGTAGGCCTTCAGGTAAGTGGCTGCATTAGAACGTGTGGATTTGCCGATGGGATTCTGATCAATAAATTCGATGTGTTGTATCCTGCGCATATCGCCCTCGAATCCAGCAAAGGCACCTGGTGCATCACCAGCTTCGCCCATCCAACGCAACATACCACGATAAAGGATGTCGCGCACCAAAGTCGATTTACCAGAACCCGACACTCCTGTTACTACCGTCATTACTCCAAGCGGGAATTTGACGTTGATGTCCTTCAGGTTATTCTGTACGGCGCCACGCACCTCAATGTAGGACGACCATGGACGAGCAAGCTGAGGCACCGGAATGGTCTCGCGTCCGGTCAGGTATCTGGCAGTATAACTGTCACCCTTAGTCAGATCGAAAAGCGGACCTTGGTAGGTAATCTCTCCTCCATAGCGCCCTGCTCGCGGCCCTACGTCAATCAGCCAATCAGCTGAGCGGATAATTTCTTCGTCATGCTCCACCACGATAACAGTGTTGCCCTGATCGCGCAACTCCTTGAGCACATGAATCAACTGATCGGTGTCGCGACTATGCAGACCGATGGAAGGTTCATCGAGGATATACATCGAACCTACGAGCGCAGAACCTAATGACGTAGCCAGATTGATACGTTGCGACTCGCCTCCCGACAGCGAATTCGAGAGTCGGTCGAGCGTCAGATACGAAAGGCCTACCTCCTGAAGGAAATGCAGACGGTTCTTAATCTCGGTAAGCAACCGTCGGGCAATCATTTCCTCGTGTTCCGTCAAGTTCAGCTTGTCGAACCATACTATAAGGTCGCTGACCGACATACGCACCACTTCGGAGATGGATTTGCCTCCCACCTTTACGTATTCAGCCTCCTTCTTGAGCCTTGATCCATGACAAACCGGACAGATCGTCTTGCCGCGATAACGGGCCTGCATAACGCGATACTGGATCTTGTAGAGGTTTTCCGACACCATCTGGAAAAAGTCATCGATGCCATACAGCGTCTTACTTTCCTCCCAGCCGGTCACTTCGCTGACAGCATTCTCGCGTGCAGCCTCTTCGCGCTCCTTACGCGACATTACACCCGCAGGATAACCATGCCAAAGCAAATCCTTCTGTTCCTGTGTCAGCTGGTAATAAGGCCTGTGTACCGGGAATGACTGTCCGTCACTCAGTATCACCTCTCCAGCCCGCGAGATAAAGTATTTCTTCCATTCCGACATCTTGTCACCGCGCCAAGGGACAACACAATCCTCATAGAGTGACAACGCCTTGTTAGGAATTACCAGATCCTCGTCGATGCCCAACACCTTGCCAAAACCCTCGCATTTGGGACATGCACCTGCGGGTGAATTGAAGTTGAACATCATATCCGAAGGTTCTTCGAAAGTCATCCCATCTGCCTCAAAGCGTTTGGAGAATAACATCTCTTCGAACGAAGCATTGCTGCCCCATGACTTCAAGATAAACTCGCCATCGCCTTCATAGAAGGCAGTCTCGACCGAATCGGCGAAACGCGACAAGGCTGCATGGTCGGCAAATGGAAGCATCACGCGGTCGATTACGAGGTTGAAGGGATGCGACTCCACCTCCTCCAATCGGATGAAACGTCCATTGGCTTCTGCACGCGAAAAGCCGCTCTTGATCAGCACCTCGATGTGCTCCTTCAATGTACGCTCATCAGGCACTTCGACCTTCACCAAGATGGCAAGTCGAGTACCATCGGGCATCTGTTTCGCACGAGCAATGACATCCTCTACCGTGTGCTTCTTGACAAGTTGTCCGCTTATAGGGCTATAGGTCTTACCCACACGTGCATAAAGCAGACGCAGATAGTCATAAATTTCAGTTGACGTGCCTACGGTGCTTCGTGGATTGCGAACGATGACCTTCTGTTGGATAGCCACAGCCGGCGGAATGCCAAGGATATAGTCGCATTCAGGTTTTCCCATTCTGCCCAGGAACTGGCGGGCATACGACGAAAGTGACTCCACATAACGACGCTGGCCTTCAGCATAGAGAGTATCGAAAGCCAGCGACGACTTGCCCGAGCCTGACAAGCCCGTCACAACTACGAGCTTCCCGCGTGGAATCTCAACGTCGATGTTCTTGAGATTGTTCACGCGTGCCCCTTTGACGATGATGTTTCCTTCGTCAGTCGGATCATAGTCGGCCTGGCCGCTTCTTTTCCTTAATGCCTCTATCTGTTCCTTGATTGTGCTCATTTTAGTGACAATAATGCGATGCAAAGATAAGACTTTTGCATCGCATTTCCAAATTTTAGTCGATAAAAATGCTTAAATAGCCTTAAAGCGATAGCCCGAAAGCACCATATCGATGAGTTTCCTTATTTAAGTTCTAGTCTCACGACGTTTTCGACATGCTGCGTATGAGGGAACATATCGACGGGTTGTATGTCTGTGACGCGATATTTGGCATCGAGCAATTGCAAGTCACGGGCCTGGGTAGCTGGATTGCAACTCACATAGACAATCACCTTAGGTTCGGCCATCAGAATCACATTGATTACATCCTCATGCATTCCTGCACGCGGAGGGTCAGTGATTATGATGTCCGGCCGTCCGTGCTCCTGCACAAAGTCCTCGGTAAGGATGTCTTTCATATCACCGGCAAAGAACAAGGTGTTGTCGATACCATTGAAGGCCGAGTTAATCTTGGCATCCTCGATGGCATCTTCGACATATTCGATGCCCACCACCTTGCGGGCATTGCGTGCCACGAAGTTGGCAATAGTTCCTGTGCCAGTATAAAGATCATAGACCAACGCATCCTGCTTTTCGTCAAGACCTGCGAAATGACGGGCATGTTTGTACAGTTCGTATGCCTGGCGAGAATTGGTCTGATAGAACGACTTTGGCCCTACCTTGAATCGCAATCCTTCCATCTCTTCGATGATGTGATCCTTGCCCCAATAGCAGACAACAGGCTGGTCGCTCCATGCATCATTAAGTTTACGATTGACCACATACATTAGTGAAGTGAATTGAGGGAAACGTTCATGCAAAGCACTCATCAACCGGTCAATTTGCTTGACCTCATCTTCGCCGAACACGACAATCAGCATCTTCTCTCCCGTCGACGCCGTACGAACCACCATGTTGCGAAGCAGGCCATGTCGCTGACGCAGGTCGTAGAACGTCAAACCATTTTCGATGGCATATTGCTTGACCCAAAGGCGCACCTCGTCCGATATCTCTTCCTGCAGATAACAATGGTCAATGTCCAGCACCTTGTCGAAACTCTCAGGAATATGGAAACCAACCCCAGGTTCCATGGGCACTTCCTTGCCTTGTGCTCGCAATTCATCCATCTCCTCAAACGAGATCCATTTCTTATTAGAGAACGTAAACTCGAGTTTATTGCGGTAGCGCAATGTCTCGCGTGATCCATCAATCGGATGACACGTCGGCAACTCCACCTTTCCGATGCGCTGCAAGGCATCCATTACTTGCTGCTGCTTGAACTTCAACTGCTCCTCGTAGGGCACATGCTGCCATTTGCAACCTCCGCAAACGCCAAACATGTTGCACACAGGTTGCACGCGCACAGGCGATGCTTCGATGAGACGTACAATTTTCCCCTCGGCATACGAACTGCGCGATTTCAGGATCTGCACGTCACAGACGTCACCTTCAGCCGCAAAAGGTACAAAGAGCACTTTACGAATCTGATTACCCTCCTTGTCACGGCTGATGCCTCCATTACTGCCCACACTATCAAAGTGCGCTACACATTTGCCCTCGGCAGCATATCTTTCAATCTTTATGCCCGCAAGAATAGGCAATTTCTTCTTTTTTCGTTCCATTATTTGATAATAAATGTTAAAAATGCGCAATTTTGTGCAATTTTATGCGCAAATATTTGGCGCAATCAATTATTTGTCGTATCTTTGCAGCGCATTAAGATAAAAGCTATTATACTTACAGAATGACAGACGTATCTCGACCTTAAACATGAAGAACACGCGAAAAGAACCGAAACTCTATAGCTGGGAAGCCCAGAGTTAGAAGATAAGGGCCGTTAATCCGAAGGATTGGCGACCCTTCATCTTTGTCGCATTATTACTTCACCAAAAGCTCGTCACCGCGCTGTCTGACAATGGCGCGATAGAAGTCGTCACTATAGCGAGGCTGCATAGGAGAAACGGGAACACCCCATTGTGTGCGCTGGAACTTGCCATCCTTCTCCTTCTTGATGTTTCCATCCAGATACTTCACAAGCAGATAGACTGCCAGGTCCTTATAGCAAGCAGTTGCCGCATTGGCTTCGGTGGCACAGTAACCCGTCAGATACTTTGTTGCCTCTGCTTCATTACCAGCTTCGATAAGTGCCTTGGCATGTGCATCAACTTCAGCCTCCTGCTTGTCCCAACGTGCAAAGAGCGAATCACGCACAGCCTCCACGTCGATACTCATATCCGACCAGCGAGTATAGCGCTGCTGCGACACCCACGATGTCATCCAGAAGAGCGAGGTCCATGAGAAAGTCAGCAAATCGCCATTGCCGGGACGCAAACACTCTGGCACAGCCGACACATTATTATAAATAGGTACATAAAGGGCCGTAGCTGCATCATCCACACCGAACCAGGTCTTCGAACCAACCTCACGAGGCAACCAACCGCGCATCTCAGCAACAAACGTGAAACCTGTCTGCTGGGTGCCAATAGCACGTTCGTGCAGATAGGTAGGCGCATCTTTAGGTCCATCAGCTTCCACCTTCCAGTGCATCGGACGCCAGCGGTAAGGCACCTTGAAGGGGCCAGCACCCACATCTTGCGTCATATCCCAAGGTGTTCCTTCGAAGTGGTCGGCCATTGCTGCCTGCACGTCAAGATGAGATATCTTCTTGTCTGGCTTGATGTAAAGGGGAAGAATCTCCACCTGCTCGCCCTTGTCGTTCACATATCCATAAGCTGAAGGCTTGCCCTGCATATCAACAAACGGGAAATAACGGTCCATACCTTTGGCACAACGGTTGTACCATGCCCAAACACGACCATCGCAACCACGATAAGAGCTATAGTCCTGCTCGCCGAAAGCCATAGCGAAGTCGAAGTTCTGGTCTTCTCCGTAAGCCGCATACTTGCCGCATTGACGCGCGAATGAGATGAGGTCAGCGCTGAAATAGCACGAATCGCCCACTTCATAGCGCAGGTATTTCTTGGTCTTAAGGTTTGAACCCGGATAATTGATCACCGATGCCACCTTCTTCAACTTGCGTCCCACCTGTGGAAAGGTATGAATACGAGCCTGGTTGGCATGACCCGAGATGCAGTCCTCGGGAATCAGTCGAGCCACCCAGACAGCTCCTTTCTGTCCTGTGGCCTTACCCTCACAAATAGGAGCGCCAGGCGTTCCCTTGCCAATGAGATCCATCACCCAGATTTCGTTTGGATCGCCTATCGAGAAGGTTTCGCCCTCGGATGCATAGCCGTATTCCTCCACCAGTTGTGTCATCAAGTCGATCGCCTCGCGTGCAGTACGGCTACGTTCCAAGGCAATGTACATCAGCGAGCCGTAGTCAACGATTGCTGTCGTATCCATCAGGCTGAGGTCACCACCCCAAGTCGATTCGCCGATGGTCACCTGCCATTCGTTCTGGTTACCCACCACGCGATATGTGTGTGCAGGCTGTGGGATCTGTCCCAAAGGGCGCTGCGAGTCCCAATCAATCACCTGACGCATCTCTCCCACCCGATGATCGGCAGCGGGTGTAAATTGCAGGTCTCCGTAGAGTTGATGACTGTCGGCATTGTAACTGATCATAGTCGAACCGTTCACTGATGCCTTCTTGCCCACCAGCAGGTTGGTGCATGCCAATGTCGCTGGCACAATGGCCGCACTGAGCACTGCGGCCGCGATGATTCTCTTGTTCATTGTTTATATTTTATCAATCAAAAATTCTTCTCAAAGTTCACCTTCGTCTCATTACCCAGACGATCCACGGCATAGACCTCGATCTTATGATTACGGCCTTGGGTAATCCCGTAGTAGCAGGGTTCACCGAAATAGTGACCCGTGTTGTCCATATTAAAGGGCACGAACTTGCCATCGATAGTCACCTTGTGCCGACGTACGCCACAGCCCGAATCGACGATGTCGAGTTGTATCTTCTGATAACTTACCTTCGACAAAGTGACCTCTGGACCGCTACCATCGCGTCGAATGGCATAACGCCCGCATTGGCGCACCTGTCCGCTGATGCGTGCCGGCTTACCTTTCTTTGTCGAAGCCTCATAACTGGAGTTTCTCACAGCACCCTCGCCATCGACATTGGCCAAATAGAGTTGCTCGGGATGTACCGCCGAATCTGGCACATCAATGCTCAAGTCACACCAGGTATGTAGCGGTATCAGGGTTTCTCCCAAGGTATACACCTTCGAAACACATGGCACGTCGTATTTCTCCTCAGCCTTGTATGCTATACGGCGACCTTTTCGGTTCTTGCGGTAACGTGTCACTGTTCGCGTGGCTTGCGCCTTGTCTGCAATGCTGAAACGGAAATCCACGTCGGTATAGAACACACCTGGCGCAGCACGGAAATAGCATCCTGCCGTATCGATCTCAAGAGGTTGCATAGCCTGTGCCCAGAAGGCCTCGTTGTGCTCTGCAGCAGGAATAGGTTCTGTAGGCGGCACACCGCGGATAGTGAAATCAAGCGAAGTGAAATTACCATGTGCATCGGTAAGTTCATAGACGAAGTGGTAGGCACGCTCCTCATTGATGTCCACGATGCCATCACCCACGGCGGGATCGACCTGTTGCAAAAAGTTGCCGGGTTCGATGAATGACTTCATGATCATCGATTTCTGCCCTACCCATGCTGCATAGTCGGTCACCGTATTGTTGAAACGGTTCTCCGAATAGCGGAAGGCATCCTGTCTGAAACTGAAGATCTCCTGGTAGAGCGGCTCGCCTTTGTCGGCAAATTGACCTTCGAGGCGCATCAGCAATCGTAACTGCTTCACGCCATAACGATTCGATTGCCCGTCCATATAATCGTAGGCCTTAAGAGCCAGTCCTACACTTCCCCATGCTGTGAAAGGCTTCGTCAAGTTGCCTCCGATACCGCCTGTCGTGGCGCATACACCCGTCACGGGGCTCACCTGTCGTGTGGTCATACCGTTGGCCAATCCCTCGCCTGGCATCGGATAAAGATAAACAAAGCTGATGCGCGGTGCCTGTGTATCTTTCAGTTCACGCAGGAAGAACATCATCGGGTCGTAGCAGATGTCGTTGTCATCATCGGGTATATTGCGTAGTTCAAAGTGCACATGCGGTCCTCCCGAACTGCCGGTATTGCCGCTCAAAGCAATCACCTCGCCATACTTCACGGGCAAGTCCTCAGGAGCAAAGGTAATATCACAGTTGTTCAATTCCTCGTTGACCTGACGCTCGCGTACCTTCTTCCATATCTTTTTGCTGAACGTGTCGAGATGTCCATACACCGACGTGAGCCCCAGGTCTGGATGCTCCACGTAGAGTGCCAACCCATAGCCGTAGGCATTGATGCCCACGCGCCGCACATAACCGTCCGAAAAGGCATAGACCGGATGCCCGATGGTCTGGTCGGTCTTGAAGTCCAAGCCGCCATGAAAATGGTCGGGGCGTAATTCACCATAATTGCCCGCCAATGCAGGACGTGTATCGACAGGCAAGTGATAACGCTTGTTTGAATCAACCACAGGTGGAGCATCATTGAAACGTACTGATGCCCGCGCTATCTCCTCATTCACCCGTTGCGTCTTGCTCTGCGCACATCCCGGCAAAGCAAGCACCATCAAAGCTGCTGCGAATCCATATCGCAAGGTTGAAAACAACATTTTATTCATAATTAAGCGGCAAAGTTATCACTTTAGTTTCTATTTTCCAAATTTTCAGTGTCATTTTTTTCAAAAAGACAAAATATTTCGGAAAATCTTTGATGGTTTTAAGATTTCTGACTATCTTTGTCGCTCAATTTATAAACAATAATCAAACCAATTCATGTCATTCCCCACCCTTCGTCACCTTCTCTCCCTTGCAATAGCAGGAGTTGGAATCACGAATATTTTTGCACAAGTTTCACAACCATTGGCACCAGGCATCCGCCTGCAGGTCGAGCATTGTCAGCGCGTCGAGATGGAGGTCATCCCCTCCGGTAGTATGCAAGTCGTCGCTGTCCCCCTTTCCGAAGCCAAAGTCATGGGATATACCGATACGCCCATTCCTGCCGATGTACCCATACCCTCCAATATGCAGTACTGGCTTGAATGTGTCGAGCAGGGTGCCGCCTATGTCGCCGAGCATCCTGAAACCCAACTGGGCAGCAACTCTGCCCAACGCGCCACATCGAATGTCATCCGCCCCTTGCTTGGCCGCATCGAATGGGATCAGGCCGACCCCTACAACCGTCTGTGCCCATCAGGCACTCCCGTAGGTTGCGTTGCCACTGCAATGGCCCAAGTCATGCTCTATTGGAAACACCCCAATCAGGGCTCCGGCTCGCACACATGGACATGGGAAGGCACTACCCACACCGTCAATTACGATTCAGTCACCTACAACTGGGACCTAATGCTGCCAAAATATGGCCGAGCTGCCCATGCTACCCCAGAACAAGAAGCCGAAGCGGCCAAACTCAGTTACCATTGCGGTGTGTCCATCGACATGATGTGGCAGTCAGGCGGTAGCGGAACCTATACCGAGCACATTCCCAATGCCCTCCGCGATCATTTCGATTACAACGAACGTGCCGCAACCGTCTATCGTGAAAGCTACTCCTTCGATGACTGGAACGAACTGCTCATCAGTGAACTTGAGGCAGGTCGTCCCATCATCTTCTCAGCCAGCAGCGACGAGGCAGGTCATGCCTTCGTCATTGATGGCATCGACAAGGATGGCCTCTTCCATGTCAACTGGGGTTGGGACGGTTGGTACAACGGCTACTTCGACATCAGCATTCTCAATCCTTATGGAGCAGGCATCGGTGCCACCGAAACCGAGGTTGGTTTCTGCATGGGTCAAAATGCAGTCATTCAGGTTTGCCCCGATAAAGGCGTCGGCCGCCTCATAAGTCAAGTCAAGTCGAGCGGTGCATGGCTCAACAGCAACGAGAACGCATACGTCTTAAGTGCCTATTTCGAAAACACGTCCTACGACACGCTGAGGGGTGTGAGCGGCGTTGAGGTGCTCAACGACCTCGGTCAGCACGTGCGCTACGAAATGGGCGACACCATCACAATCTATCCCTACGGCACATGGGATCGTCGCCACAACCGGTACTATTATGCATGGACCAATACTTATGGCTATGCCCAAGGGTTGGCCGATGGCAACTATTCTGCCCAGCTTTGCTTCGAGCAGTTCGGTGCCGACACGGTGATTTGCGAAGTACCCACCCATTATTACTATACGCCGAAAATCGAATTCTCCGTCAAGGACGAATTAATCACCGCCATTACCAATTGTTCAGGCACCAACATCATCGAAGGCCGCAACTTCAGCCTCCAGGGGCAAGAATTAGCTGTCGGCAAGGAGTACATAGCCATCATTGACCTTGACAACCTTGGCAACGACCCCTTCAGCGGAGCCATCTCTCTCGAAATCATCACCCCTGATGGGAAAGAGACCGACATTCCTGACTGCGACTGTCCAGATCTGCACGTCTTCATTCCTGCAGGCGGAACCTACACTGCCAAGATTCCTTTCAAGATTACTCAGGAAGGCGAATGGAGTGCACGACTCCACGCTTACAACATCCCGATGGGCTATGAGATGCAAGATTGTCCTACCGATATACCAATCGCCTTCTCGTCCAAGTTCACCGAGGAATCACCTGCTTCACTCCTGCTAGTCGAAGCGCCTCAACTTCTTACCGAACGATGCGAGGTAGATGGCGAGATTGAGTTCCAACTGGTTGTCAGCAACGTGGGTGGCAAGTTCTCCGACCGCATAGGCATCCGATTCTATACTGGTCAAAGCACCAATGTCCAACCTGCGTTTACCATCGGCAACGATGTAGAGATAGCTATGAGTGCCCAGTCCGACACCATCACCATCAGCGGTACGCTCACCGAAGCAAAGGGCATGAAGAAATACTATGCCCGTCCCTACTATCGCGATGCTTATGGTGACGAGCAACTCCTCAAACTCTCCGATCCCGCTGGATCATCGTCCATACCCACAGCCATCGAAGTGCGCGTCTATAATGCCTCGGGCATCGAAACCATCACCATCGACGACGCCCCCGTCATTCGCCTCTACGACCTCTTCGGTCGTCCTGTCCGCCCCTCCTCTGGCCACATCACCATCAGCCCAAGCCAAAAGGCGTTTAGGAAATAACCCCTCACAGTCTCGTTCCGTCTGTTGCGATGCCATCGCAACATCAATTACCCCTCCCCCCCTTGCTCTCCTCCTTTACCGACATACACACCCACACTCCCGGCCGTCCAGGATCCATCCTTTCGGTTCCAGCCGAGGGGGTGGGTGCCGTCGTTGAAGCCAATCGCAATAAGCCACTCGACGAACGTCAGTATTACAGCATCCAACTTCATCCCTGGCATCTCACCGAAAGCAGCATCGATACATTCCTACGTGCTGTGGAACAGTACCGCGACGATCCTTACTTTGTCGCCATCGGCGAATGTGGTCTCGACGGGCTCTGTTCCACACCCCTCGACCTGCAACTCTCCGCCTTTCGTGCGGCACTCCAATCCGCCCAGTCATTGGGCAAACCCGTCATCATCCACTGTGTCAAACTGTGGAGTCAACTCATAGCCGAAGCCAAGCCATATATTACACAATCAAAGGGGACGAGTGAAAATACCCCTCCCCTAATTATTCACGGTTTCCGCAAAGGGCCACAACTCGCCCGTCAACTACTCGATGCCGGATTTTCCATCAGCATCGGCACCCACCATCATCCCGACATCCTCTCAATCATTCCGCCCCACCGTCTTTATCATGAGACAGATGAGGAAAATGATTCTAAAGGATTTTAAGGGATTCTAAGGGACGTATGTTTCTTGGGCCCCGAATCTACAGGCGCTTCTCTCGGACGTGACCGAACGGAAACAAGGTAACGTCCCTAAATATCCCTTAATATCCCTAATATCCCTAAATATCCCCTATTAACTTATAGCGTCACGACAACAGGCTTGATGGTGCCGTCGACATTGAACTCCATTTTGTCGATGCAAACCTCACGATTGTAGCCGGCAGCCCAACCTTTCTTGATGGCATCGGGACGTGCAAAGCGATGATAGACGATGTACCACTGGTCAGCACCTGGTTCCTGAATCACCGAATGATGTCCTGTGCCGAAAATCTGAAGTTTGGGATTCTGCTTCAGCACCACCTGACGCTCTACCTGCGCCGGTTGACCATTGCGAACAAGTTCCGTAGGGGAATCACTGATCAGATAACGCACCTGATAGAGTGCTGAGCGGGTATCATTCTCACTCCACATGAAGTAATAAAGGCCATTGCGATAGAAGACGTAGGTTCCCTCATTGTAATGGAAATCCTTCTTCTTGTCCCTTGGGATGAGATAGCGGGTCGACCCCGGCACGATGCTCACCATATCGTCGGCAAGTTCCGAGCAGGCGAGGAATGAATTGCCCCAATAGAGATAATACTTGCCCGACTTTGGATCCAAGAAGACATCGGGGTCAATGACTTGACCTGGTTCAGTGCTGTCCTCTCGAGTCAGCAACGGACGACCCAGCGCATCGCGGAACGGCCCGGCAGGATCGTCAGCAACCGCCACACCAATCTTACCCTCAGCCACGAAGTAATAGTAATACTTGTAGCCTTTCACCTTCGTCTTCGAGCCGTCGGCATAGACAGGCTTCTCGATGATGCAGGGTGCCCAAGCACACTTGTCCGCCCAAGTCACATCTTTCTGTAGGTCGAGCATCACGCCCTCGTCGTGCCAACGACGCATATCGGGCGAAGAATAGACACGGAAGTCATGGTTCTGCCATCCCTCCACGCCATCGGTGGTGGGATAGAGATAATAACGATGCGTCTTTTCGGAATAAAGAATCTCGGGATCAGCGAACAACCCGGATATTACAGGATTACTGACATCCGGAGCAAGGTGCATAGCCTCTTCACCATCGCTCCAATTCTGCAGTCGTTCATATTCCTCCTGAGTAAGGCGCAGGAACGAGCCATGCTGTGGACCATTCACGCCCTCGATATTGTGCGGATCGGAGAAGTTGCGCATATTCTTGTCGGCCTTACAGATGCGATAGTTCTTGGGATTGCTGCTATACTCGATGTAGCCGATGCGCCACCCTTCCTCGCCTGCAATCTGGAAGGCTGAGACACCCTCGCACTTCTTGTTGCCCTCGAAGTTGACAAAATCCTTGTCATCGGGCTCAGGCCATGGCCCCAAGAGTGATGGAGAGGCCGAAGTGAAGAGACCTGGCTGGCCACCTTCCTTCTTGATCATAAGATGATACTGCTGGTCGGTGTCGAGCCAGTTGATGTCAGCATCAATCGTAGCATAACCCCAATCGATGAGTACGCGTGGTTGCGTAAGGCGGGTAAAAGTATGGTCAGCATACGAATAGTACATACGATCGTAATCCTCCTCAGGGCGGTTGAGCAGCGAATAGTAGATCATATAGCCGCCCTTCGTGCCATCAGCCCAACGATAGTCGCCGTCCCAAATAATTTGCGGAGCCCATACACGGCAGATGGTGCTGAAATCCTTATAGGCAGGATTTGTCGTGTCGTCGCCATCACAGAAGATCGAAAGGCCCTTTCGGAAGTCGAACGACGTCGATTGCCAATGGATGAGGTCGTCACTGGTGAGCAGGTCGATGCCGAAGTTCTCCCACTCGCCACCTTTGTTCATCCGTTTGGTCATCGAGTTGTTCATATCGGTGGTCACCATCAGGTAGCCCGATCCATCAATCTTGCGGCAGATATACGCATCACGTGTGCCTCCTTCGATCTTGGCCATCTCGAAAGCCGAGAAGATGGAGTCACCGCAAAGCAGGTCGTGGTAATGCAGTCCGTCGCGCGAAAGAGCGTAGGCGGTCCACTGTCCGTGGTCTGACATATGGCAATAAAGGTATCCGTAGTCGCCCATCTGCAGATTGCCTCGCTGCTTTTGTTCCTGGCTGCATGCTGTGGTCATGAAGCCGAAGAATAGAATAGGAAGAAGATGTTTCATTGTATATAAGGAATAAGATGTGATTAAGGGTTAAAGCGAAATAATTGTTATTTGTTAATTGTTATTTTGAAATGTGTGGCGCAAAGATAATGAATAATTCGGATTGTTCCAAAAAATCTTTCGTAAAAAGATTATTTGGCAAATAATATTTGTATTTTTATTCCCTTTGCCACCATAATGCCATGGAAAAATACAGTTTTGTCCACATTTATTTTGAATAGTCACAGATTTGTGGTATCTTTGCACCGTGTTATGTTTTATTATGGGTAAATGAATAACAACGACTACATTATTCAGGTAGAGCACGTCACCAAGCGTTTCGACGACAATAAGGTGGTGCTCAACGATGTCTGTCTGAACATCAAGCGTGGCGAATTTGTGACCCTCCTGGGTCCGTCGGGATGCGGCAAGACCACTCTGCTGCGCATCATTGCCGGTTTTACGAAGCCGACCGAAGGCAAGATACTGCTCTCGGGCAAGGACATTTCCGATCTGCCGCCCTATCAGCGTCCCGTCAACACGGTGTTCCAGCGCTATGCCCTCTTTCCGCATCTTAACGTCTATGACAACGTGGCTTTCGGCCTGAAACTCCAGAAGGTGAGCGAGGACGAAATCGACACGCGTGTCATGTCGGCTCTTCGCATTGTGGGCATGAACGAATACGAGGAACGCAACGTCAACGAACTCTCGGGAGGACAACAGCAGCGCGTAGCCATCGCACGTGCCATCGTCAACCGTCCCCAAGTGCTGCTTCTCGACGAGCCGCTCTCGGCCCTCGACCACAAACTGCGTGTCGATATGCAACTTGAATTGAAGCAGATGCACCGCGACCTTGGCATTACCTTCATCTTCGTCACCCACGACCAGGAGGAGGCCCTGTCGATGTCCGACACCATCGTCGTGATGAACGACAGCGTTATCCAGCAGATTGGCACACCCACCGACATCTACAACGAGCCAGCCAACCCCTTCGTGGCCGACTTCATCGGCGAAAGCAACATCCTCAACGGCACGATGAAGCGTGACTTCGTAGTCTGCTTCATGGGTAAGGATTTCGAGTGCATCGACAAGGGCTTCGAACCCAATGCCCCCATCGACGTGGTAATACGTCCCGAGGATGTTGTGCTGCATAAGGAGCCGAGCGATGGACAATGGACTGGCCGCGTCACCTCGTGCATCTTCAAGGGCATCCACTACGAAATGCTCGTCCAGACACCCGATGGCTACGAGATTCAGGTGCAAAACTACACCGCCTATCCCGTCAATTCGGAGGTCGGCATGAGCGTAGTTCCTGAGAATATTCATGTCATGCCTCGCAAGAACCTCTTCAACACCATTCCTGCCACGGTTGTCGATTCGACGCACATCAACATGCTGGGTGCAACCTTCGAGACCAAGCCATTGACGCTTGCCAAAGGCACGCAAGTCAAGGCTGCCGTCGATTTCGACAAAGTAGATATGCTCGACGATCCTGCCGACGGCACTGCCGAAGGTCAGATTCGCAACATCCTCTACAAAGGCAACCACTACCTCATCGACGTGAAGTGCAAGAACGGCACGACCATCCAGGTCGATACCAACGACGTTTGGGAGGATTGGGACATGGTCGGTATCCGCATTAATCCCGAGGACATCCGAATTATCAATTAACAATTAATAATTTACAATTAATTTTTCGAAAATACGATAATTCGTGATAAGATATATGATGTCGAAAATACTTGCAAACCGAGCGAACTGGGCATGGCCCTATGCCATTGTTCTGCTCATCTTCGTGATCATGCCCCTGGTCATGATTGTCTATTACTCTTTCCAGGATGCCGAAGGTCAGTGGTCATTGCACAACTTCCATAAGTTCTTCCTCTCGACCGATTCGCTCAACACGCTCATTTATTCCATCGGCATAGCAATGATCACAACCATCCTATGCATCCTACTCGGTTATCCCGCCGCCTACTTCATGGCAAAAACCGAGTACCGATTGCCCAAGGTGATGGCCTCGCTCTTCATCCTGCCGATGTGGATCAACGTGCTGCTTCGCACGCTCGCAACTGTAGCGCTCTTCGACTTTGCCCATCTGCCTTTGGGCGAAGGCGCGCTGGTCTTCGGTATGGTTTATAACTTCCTGCCGTTCATGGTCTATCCCATCTACAATACGATGCTCAAGATGGATGGTTCGCTCATCGAAGCAGCACAGGATCTCGGAGCTTCGCCACGCAAAGTGTTCACCGAGGTGTTCCTCCCCCTCTCGATGCCAGGCGTCTATAGTGGCATCGTAATGGTGTTTATGCCTACCATTTCGACCTTCGCCTTGGCCGAACTGCTCACCATGAACAACGTGAAGCTCTTCGGCACCCTCATCCAGGAGAACATCAACGCCGGCCTGCTGGGCTATGGCGCAGCCCTCTCCCTCATCGTGCTGATACTGATCGGTCTCACCTCATTCTTCGACAATGAAGAGTAACGTCCCTTAAAATGAAGAAAGTCTTTGCCAACGCATATATCTGGATCCTGATGCTGCTGCTCTATGCTCCCATCCTGCTCATCCTTGTCTTCTCTTTCACCGAAGCCAAGGTGCTGGGTACATGGACGGGCTTCTCGACCAACCTCTACCGCAACCTGCTGATGGGAGAAGCAGGCGAGGCGCTCAACAACGCCATCTACAACACCGTGCTCATCGCACTTGTTGCCGCAGCCGTCTCGACCATCCTCGGCACATTTGCCGCCATTGGTATCCACAACATGCGCCATGGTCGCATACGTCAGGCCATCACCTTCACCAACAACATCCCGATGATCAACCCCGACATCATCACGGGTATCTCAATCTTCCTGCTCTTCGTCTTCCTCGGCATCGGCCGTGGTCTCTTCTGCGTCATCTGCGCCCACATCGCCTTCTGCACGCCCTACGTGGTGCTCAACGTCATGCCGCAACTCATGAAGATGAATCCCAACCTCTACGAAGCCGCTCTCGACCTGGGAGCCACACCGATGCAGGCGCTTCGCAAGGTCATTATCCCCGAATTGAAGTCAGGTATGATCTCGGGGTTCATCCTCGCCATCACACTGTCGGTCGATGATTTCGCTGTCACCCTATTCACCAAAGGATCAGGCACCGTCGAGACACTTTCGACCTACATCTATGCCGATGCACGCAAGGGTGGCTTGACGCCCGAACTTCGTCCCCTGTTCTCCATCATTTTCCTCGTCATCCTCGTGCTCCTTGTCTTCTACAACCTCAAGACGGCCAAGCAAACGAGCAATAACTAAAATGCTGCCAGCAACATGAAAAAGATATTGTTATTCTTCATCTCGGCGCTTTTCTTACTGACGAGTGTTCCCCTTTCGACCAAAGCCATCGCACAGGACCGCGCCCACATCCTCAAGGTCTATAACTGGGCCGACTATCTTGATCTCTCGCTCATCGAGGAATTTGAGGCATGGTACAAGGAACAGACAGGCGAGGACGTCAAGGTGCGCTATTCTACCTTCGACATCAATGAGAACATGCTCACCCAGATCGAGGTGGGACACGAGGACTACGACGTGGTCTGCCCCTCGGAATACATCATCGAACGTATGCTCAAGCGTGGCCTGTTGCAGAAAATCGACACCACCGGCTTTGCCCGAACCCACACACCCAATTGGTTAAGAAATGTCGCCCCGTTCGTGGCAGAGAAATTCCAGCAGATGGCTCCAAACGACGACGACAAGTTCGACCTCGCCAATCCCTCGCTTCGTGTCAGCGACTATGCCGTCGGTTACATGGGCGGAACAACAGGTTTCCTCTACAACACCGATTTCGTCGAACCCGAGGAGGTGGAAACTTGGGCTGCTCTTTGGAACGAAAAGTTCCAGCAGAAAATCTACGTGAAGGATGCCTTTCGCGATGTCTATTCTGTTTTGATTCAGTTTGCCAAATACGACGAGATCCTGAGCGGACGAACTACACGCGACTTCGAGGCCTCCAATCTCAGCGATGCCAACATCAAGGCAGTTGAAGATATTCTCATCAAGGCTCGTCCGCAGATTGCTGGTTGGGAAGCCGACTTCGGCAAGGAACGCATGACGCAAGGCAAGGCTTGGGTCAACCTCACCTGGAGTGGCGATGCCGCCTGGGCCATCGACGAGGCTGCCGAAGTAGGGTGTAACCTCGAATACGTGGTGCCCCAGGAAGGTACCAACTGCTGGTTCGATGGTTGGGTAATCCCCATCTATGCCAAGAATGTGCGTGCCGCCTCCTACTGGATCAACTTCCTCTGCCAGTCGGAGGTCGCCATTCGCAACATGGACGAGACGGGCTACGTCTCCGTCATCGGCACCCCCGAAGTGCTCGAAGGAATGGCCAGCGAAGAAGACTATCCCGAGACCGTCGATGTCCGCTACTATTTCGGCGACATCGTCATCCCTTCGGTGGACGAAGAGACGGGCGACACCACATGGATCGACTCGAAGGCTGCCCACCTCAACCACGTGCTCTATCCCAACATCGACGTCATCGAACGCTCCATCCTGATGCACGACACCGCCGACCGCAACGAGGCCATGCTTGAGATGTGGAGCCATGTTAAGGGCAACAACCTCAACTGGAAGATGCTCACCTTTATCCTCATCGTCACCGCCCTCATCCTCCTCTTCCTCATCGACAAGAAGACCCGCCAGTGGCGCAAGCATCGTAGGCGCCAAGCGCTCAAGAAACGCCGCGCTCCCGCAGTGTCATAATCGGCGGCCTATATTGGCCACCCATCATCGTCCAAGTCTGCAGCTATGCTTGGCTGCAAAACTCCTCAATAACCCCCTCATAACCCCAATATATGTTATCTCGCGCAATTGGTACCATCGTGCTGCTTTGTGTCAGCAATACGTTCATGACCTTTGCCTGGTACGGCAATCTGAAAATGCAGCAAGTTCATCCGCAGATCAAGGACTGGCCCCTCATCCTGATCATCCTCATGTCGTGGGGCATCGCCTTCTTCGAGTATTCTTTCATGGTTCCCGCCAACCGCATCGGTTCGCAGATCAATGGAGGTCCCTTCTCGCTGATGCAACTCAAGGTCATCCAGGAAGGCATCTCGCTCATCATCTTCACCCTCATCGTGGCCCTCGTCTTCAAGGGTGAGCCCATCCACTGGAATCACATCGCAGCCTTCGCCTGCATCGTCCTCGCCGTGTTTTTCGCATTTTTGAAATAATAATCAGAGTAATCAGAATATTCGAAGTATTCTGAAAAAAACAGAAGACTGCAAGCTTTATGTCATTCTATAGAATCACCGTCAAAGTAGGCTCCAACGTCCTCACCCGTCCCGATGGCACGCTCGACGTCACCCGCATGTCGGCCATCGTCGATCAGGTGGCAGCGCTCCATCGCCAAGGCATACAGATCATCCTGGTGTCCTCGGGTGCAGTCGCCAGCGGACGCAGCGAACTCAAGGGCCGACTCTCCACCGACCGGCTCGATACCGTCGATCAGCGCCAACTCTATTCCGCTGTCGGTCAGGCCAAGCTCATCAACAAATACTACGAACTCTTCCGCGATCATGGCATTGCCTGCGGGCAGGTGCTCACCACCAAGGAGTCGTTCGGCTCGCGCGGGCATTACCTCAATCAGAAGAACTGTATGGAGGTGATGCTGCAGGAGGGCGTCGTGCCCATCGTCAACGAGAACGACACCATCTCGGTCACCGAACTGATGTTCACCGACAACGACGAACTCTCAGGCCTCATCGCCACCATGATGTCGGCCGACCTGCTCATCCTGCTCAGCAACATCGACGGCATCTACACAGGCAATCCCTCCGACCCCAACGCGCAGCTCATCCCCATCATCAGCGACGATGCCGACATCAGCCAATACATTCAGACCAGCAAGTCGAGCTTCGGACGCGGCGGCATGGTCACCAAGCAGCGCATCGCACGCAAGGTAGCCGCCGAAGGCATCGAAGTCATCATCTCCAACGGCAAGCGCCCGGGCGTGTTGCTCGAACTCGTCCACGTCAATCCTGAAACAGGTTGCAACGAGATTGATCCCGAGGTGCGCTGCACACGCTTCGTGGCCGACAAGCACGAAGTCTCAAACGTCAAAAAGTGGATTGCCCATTCCGAGGACTTCTCGAAGGGTGCCATCTACCTCAACGAGGGAGCCGTGCGTGCCCTCCTCGGCGAGAAGGCGGCCTCCATCCTCCCTGTAGGCGTCACCCGTGTTGAAGGCTCGTTCGAGGCCGACGACATCGTCCGCATCCTCGCCGATACCGACGGCTCCCGTCTCGGAGTCGGCAAGGTAAGCTGCTCCTCCGACCGCGCCCAGAAGCTCCTCGGAAAGAAAGGCCAGAAGCCACTCGTCCACTACGATTACCTTTGGTTGGAATAGTCTGAAATCTCTAGATAATCTAGATAGTCTAGATAGTCTAGAAAGTCTATAGCAAAAAAAAGGCGCACCACTTTTCAGTGATGCGCCTTATCTTTGCAAAAAGCGGGATGCCTTACTCGGCAGCAACCTCAGCTACGACCTTCACAGGAATCTCAACGCTAACCTCGCGATGGAGCTTAGCAACAGCGACATACTCGCCGAGAACCTTGATGTTGTCGAGCACAATCTGCTTCTTCTCAACGTTAGCACCTTTGGCTGCGAGAGCCTCGGCTACCTGAGCGTTGCTTACTGAGCCATAGATCTTGCCCTCCTCAGATGCCTTCACAGCAAACTCGAGAGCACCAGCAGCCTTCACTGCCTCAGCAAGAGCCTCGGCATCAGCCTTGATCTTGGCCATCTTCTGTGCCTGCTGCTTCTGCTTCTCAGCGAGCTGCTTCAGGGCAGACTCGGTAGCAAGAATAGCCTTCTTGGTGGGGAGAAGGAAGTTGCGGGCATAGCCGTTCTTAACCTCTACAACGTCGTCCTTATAACCAAGGTTCTGGACGTCTTCAATCAGAATAATCTTCATAATCAGTCTAAAATTTTACTTGGTTAATAATTACTTCAAAAGGTCGGTTACGTATGGAAGCAGCGCAATCTGACGGGCACGCTTAACAGCGGTAGCCACGCGACGCTGGAACTTCAAAGAGGTACCGGTGATGCGACGGGGGAGAATCTTGCCCTGCTCGTTCAGGAACTTCTTGAGGAACTCGGGATCCTTGTAGTCGATGTACTTGATGCCGCTCTTCTTGAAACGGCAATACTTCTTCTTCTTGACGTCAACAGATACTGGGGTCAAGTAACGAATTTCGGTTGTCTCTGCCATAATTATGCCTCCTCTGTTTTAGGTGCCTTGAGTGAACGACGCTTAGCAGCATACTCTGCAGCGTACTTGTCATTCTTGACAGTGATGAAACGGATCACGCGATCCTGACGACGGAAATAAGTCTCGAGTTTCTTGACGACAGCGCCTTCGCCGTCGAACTCCAACAGGAAGTAAAAGCCGGTAGATTTCTTCTCGATTGGATAAGCGAGTTTCTTCATACCCCAAGCCTCCTCGTTAATGATGGTAGCACCACGCTTTTCGAGTTCAGCCTTTACAGCTTCTACCGTTTCCTTTACCTGAGCATCAGATAAAACGGGAGTCAAAATGAAAACGGTTTCGTAATGATTCATTTGATTTGAACCTTTAAGTTGTAAATTTTGATGGTTATTAAATAATGTGTCCCGGTCCGCTTTCCGAAGATTTTGGCCGAAACGCGGGTGCAAAGGTATAAAAAATCAGCATAAGTCGGTCATCTTACTCCTATATTTTTAAATAAATATCATCGAATTGTCTCAGTTATATCCTTTTTGCCAATCCGACATGCTAAACTTTTCATCAGAAAAACCAAATACTTGCATATCAACGGAAAAATCTATTATGATGAGCCTTAGGCAGAAAAACGGAACAGACCGATGTGGGTGTTTGTTGCAGCGGGACGGATGCAGATATCAACCTCGTTGATGCTGCTCTTGTGGTTACATACTGACTCAGCGATCTTGTTGCCGACATAGAGGCTTACTGAGAAAAGGATCACGGTGGTGAAGACGCCACAACAAAAGCGCGACAGACGGGAATAGACACCCCGAATTCTGTCGCGCTGATGTAAGCTTTTTAGCAAAAATAATACTCGTGATCCCATACGGAGTCGAACCGTAATCGAAGGAACCGGAATCCTTTATTCTATCCATTGAACTATGGGACCGTTGCCGAAATTGCGGGTGCAAAGATACGGCAAAAAAAATATAAAAGCAAATTCTTGGGGCAAAAAATGCATTTTGCCCCAAGAATTGTGGTGTGCCCGGACTTATCTTTGCAGGATTTTCCTGCCATCACGCACCTGGAATCCCTTATAGCCTTCGGGAACAGGTTGGCCAAAGAGGTTGATGGGAACGGATGTGGCTGGCGACACGTTGGTCTCAATGGCTTCGACATGCGACACTGCCGCCTTGCGCTCGTAAGGACCGAGGTCGCGCGCTACGCCTGTGACTTCCTGCCTCAGGAAGGGGAAGTCCTCCAGTAAGTCGTCGGGGATGCCATAGGCTGCATTGCCTGCATCAACAAGTCGGCTGTCGCTGAACAGTCGGCCGAAACGTCGGGGCAACGAGCCGTCGATGCTGCGTGGCTTGAGGGCATCATCCTCGTCGAGCGAGACGTAATCGTCCTTCGAGAATCCAGTGACGAGATTGTGGGTCCAGCCGTTCTTCGACATCGGTGTGACGATGGCATTGTAGTCGTCGGTGCCGACACAGATCTCCTGACGGCCGAGGCAGACATTGTTGTAGAAGAAGGTGTTGGCAGCCGATCCGCCCGACTCGAACATATAGTCATAACCATTGTCGAATGCCAGACAGCCGATGAGGACGTGTCCGTCCTTGTGATGGTTGCAGTCGAAACCCTTCACCGAACCCGTCCTGTCACAACCGAAGGCGATGCAGTTATAGACGTAATGGATGCCTTTCGACGAACCTCCAGTGCCATTGCCTCCGAGCTTGATGCCATTGCCGTTGCCGCTGAACGAGGCGGAGCCCGACAGATAGTCCTTCACCCAGAGATGGTCCTCGGGATTGCCACTCTCCCATGCCCAGCATTCGGCAATGATGACGCTGTAGTCGGTCTCATAGAGGTCCCAGGCATCGTCGGAGTTGCGCCAGGCACGGCAACGGATGAAGCGGTTGCCCTTGCCATTGTGCATCTTGCAGGCGAAACCATCGGCATCCGATCCGTAGTTGCTGTCGAAGTCGCAGTTGTGATGCGAATCGCAATCAATCACGTCGTTGTAGGCACAGAACTCACCATTGTTGGACGAGCCGTGGCCCGAGTCGGCGAAATTATGCCCGAAGCCCAACTGGAGTCCCGTATCGAGATTGTAGGAGAAGACGCAGCGTTCGATGCGATTGTGCGAGCCCTCGAGCTTGATGCCATTGTCGGCAGCATGGGTGATGTGCAGGCCAAAGAGCACCCAGTAGTTGCCCGTGATGAGCATGCCACGATCGCCCACGCTCTTTTCGCGAAGCTGCTGCTCGAAATCGAAGACCGGCACCTCATCCTCATAACTGCGGATGGTGATGGGAGCCTCGGCGGTGCCCGACTTGGTGAGGCGCACAGTGAGTTTGTTGGACGAATCGCGCCAGGTGAAATGATAGGTGCCACCACGGCAAACGATATGGTCGCCAGGGGCAGCCTCGTTGACTGCCTTCTGCAGATTCATCCAAGGCTTCTCGAACGAGCCATCGCCCGCAGTGTCGTCGCCATCGGGAGCGATGAAATAGGTGTTCACCGGTTCGGTGAACGGCCTGGTGGGGATAGGTACTCCCTCCACCACATAAGTGCTGTCCTCCGGATCGCCCGTAACCTCGCTTTCGGGGTCGTAGAACTTCACCGTGAAGTCATCGACATAGACATTCGATGCGGAGCAAAGCACACGGAACTGCACATTGGCGACCGAATCCAATCCCGTCCGCTTGCTATAGGATGCGAAGGTCGATGATGAACTGGTGATGGTGAACTTGTCGAGTTCGGTCCACGTTGTACCTCCATCGAGCGTATAACTCACGGTGACTGGCTTGTTCGAACCGCCCGAACGATAGGTGAAGCCAACCTTCTGAGGCTGGCTGAGCAGGGGCGTAATGAGATAACTGTTGGAACTGTTGAATTTCACCGCGGTATTCCCGTTCGAAGTATTGGCTCCCACACCCGATACGGTCCACACCCCAGTAGGCAGCGTCACTTCGGCTACACTGCTGTAGGAACCCGAGAAACTGCTGAAATCCTCCTTGAAATCATCTGCTGCCATCACAGAGAATGGCAGCAGAAGTAACAAAAAACTAAAAGAGCATTTCATCTAAATCAATTAATAAAAAGGTGGAGTGATCAAAGCCCGAAATATACCATCAGGCCACCGATGACAAGATAGATGAAGGCATAGGGAAGGGCCTTCTTGATGATCTCACCATCCTGTCCCTCCATGCCGCACGAAGCGGTAGCGATTGCGATACTCTGGGGACTGATGATCTTGCCGCCTGTAGCACCTGTGGTATTGCCCGCAGCCAGCCAATTGGTCTCATTGCCATCGAAGCCGAAGAAGGTAGACTGGTGGGTCAAGCCGAGCTGACCAGCCACATTGGCCTGCAACTTTGCGAAGAGGATGTTCGACGACGTGTCAGAACCTGTCACAAACGTGCCGATACCGCCAATCAGCGGGGCGAAGAACGGATAGAAGCTGCCAGTGATTGCCACGAGGCCGACAGCGATGGCAGAAATCATGCCCGAATAGTTCATCACCGACGACATGGCGATAAGGCTGATGATGGTGATTACGGTGAAGCGAAGGTTGACCAACGTTTTAGCCAGGATAGCCATCAGTTTGCCGAACGAAACACCCTGGATAAGGCCACCGATCGTTGCACCAAGGAACAGCATCAGGCCGGCATTGCTGATCCAACCGAACTTGAAGGTCGAGCCAATGACAGGCAAAGCCACTGCCGAAACGAGATGGCTCTTCAGGAAGCTGTTGATGGGAGGACAGAGCGCACCGGAAGCAAGGATGAAGACAAGGATGAAGATATAGACGCTCCAAGCCTTAAACGTCTCGCCCAGTGTGTAGCCATTTCCTCCGGCATTGCCACCAACTTCCACTTCCACAGTACCACCATCGGGAGTAGCAACTGCAACCTTCTTGCGGATGAACAGCTTGGCATAGGCGATGATGGCCACGATAGCAGCAATCGAACCAAGAATGGCAGGAGTCTCTGCACCCAGGAAATGTGCACAGACATACTGTACGACCAATGAGATGCTGCCCGTCCAGAGGGTCAGGGTGATGTTCTTCACGATGGCAGACTTGTCGGTCAGCATAAGGATGACGAAGGGGATGAGGAAGAACAGTGGAGAGAGCTGGACGACGGTAAGACCTGCAATCTCGCAAATCATATCGGCCGGAGCAGAGCCGCCAGGGGTAATCTCGTTACACAAAGTGGTGACAGGGATACCTACAGCCCCGAAGGCCACAGGCACACTGTTGGCAAGCAGCGAAACCAGTGCAGAGAACATCGGCTTGAAACCGAGGCCGATGAGAATGGCTGCAGGGATGGCTACTGCAGTACCGAAACCAGCCATACCTTCGAGGAGACCACCGAAGCCCCACACGAGAATCAGGACGATGATACCCTTGTCGTCGCTGATGGAAGTGAACTGCTTCTTGATCACCTCAATCTGCTTGTCTTCCACAAGGATGTTGTAGCTATAGATAGCCATCAGGATGACAATCAAAATCGGGAAGATGGCCTTGAGAACACCTTCGACGAATGCCCACCAGGTGACGCCAACGATGCTCTTGTCCTGCAATGCCTCAGGAACCATGTCGAGAGCAGGAGCAGCAAAGATTGCAAGCAGACACGTCACGATAAACGTGATAAGGGCGCTCTTCCAACCTGGCATCTTGAAGCCAAGCATCAGGGTAAAGAGCAATAAAATAGGAATAATGGAAACTAATGCTGCCATGGAGAATATCAATTAACAATTAACAATTAACAAATAACAATTAATAATTAACAATTAACAATGGTGGGTTATTCCGTAAGGAAGACAGTGAGGCCACGGGCAGCCTGGGCGCCATAGACGAGCGACTGCTCGATGTCGGCTGTCTTGGAGGGACCTGAGATGAAGGTGCCGAAGCCGTAGTCGTTGAACCTGATACGCTCGTAGGCCTCGTGCATATTGCTGACGATGTTCTTGCGCGACACGATGAGCACCAGCGTCTCGGAAGCGAAGCAGATAGCTTTCTCCTTCATCGTCTGGGGAACCCACACACAGCCATTTTCTGCGCAGGCGACTTCGCCCTTGATGACACCCACATCGACATCCTCAAGGTCCTGTGCACGCTCGACGGTGTCGGGGTTCTTGTCGGCCTTGACACCCGGGATGTTGCTGGCAATGATCCTGGCATCGGGATAAGCCTCACGGATCTTGGCGTTGATGTCGTCGGTAGGCTTGATTTCGAAGACACGCGCACCCGCTGTGGTTGTGGTGGTCTCGATATACTGGGCCACGGGGTCGGCGAACTCGAGTTTCTTGAAGCCGAGGTCGGGGAAATCGTAGGTCTCGCGTACATTACCGCGAAGCCTGTTGAGTATTTCTTCTCTGCTGCTCATTTTACTTTTCCTTTCTTCCATAATGTGTGGAACGATTCTTTAGCGAACTCCGGCATCGTGTGTCCGTAGCACCACGTGTTGGCCTTGATGTTGGTCATAAAGGCTGGCACATGGTTGGCCAACGGGGCGAACTTCAGCGCAGTGGTATAGAGCGAAGGATGCTCGAAGAGCGTCTGCATACCAGACGACATCATCTTCTTCAAGGGGTCGGCATGGCCCATCGAGTCGAGTTCCTGGCGCCACTTGTAGATCTGCGTCGAAAGATCGACCTTGACGGGACAAACGTTGTCGCACGACATACAGAGCGAGCAAGCCGAGCAGTTGTGGTAGTTGGCCTCCTTATCCTTGAGCATGCCGAGGTTGATGCCGATAGGCCCTGGGATGAAATAGGTGTAGGAATAGCCTCCCGAACGACGATAGACGGGACAGGTGTTCATGCAGGCACCGCAACGCATGCACTTGAGGGTCTGCCAGTGCTCGATGTTGCCGAGGATGCTACTGCGCCCGTTATCGACGAGGATGATGTGCATCTCAGCCCCTGGACGTGCCTTGCGGAAGTGAGACGTATAGACCGTGGTGGCCTGGCCTGTGCCATGGCGAGCGAGGAGACGTTGGAAGACACCCATTGCCTTGTAGTTGGGAATGATCTTCTCCAGACCGATGGAAACGATGTGCAGTTTGGGAATAGAGGTTGACATGTCGGCATTGCCCTCGTTGGTACAAACCACGATGTCGCCCGTCTCGGCAATTCCGAAATTGCCGCCCGTCATGCCGCAGTCGGCCTCCATGAAGTTGTCACGCAGGTGATAGCGGGCAGCACGCGTCAGATAGGTGGGGTCGGAACTGGTGCGCCAGTCCTCGCCTTCCTTCAGCAGGCCTTCAGCGGCGTGGGCGCCATGTTTCTCGATGATGCCCTTTTCGCGGAAGCAGGCTGCCACCTCTTCGCGGGTGACGTGGATGGCTGGCATAACGATGTGGCTGGGCGGTATCTCCATAAGTTGGAGGATGCGTTCGCCAAGGTCGGTCTCGACCACGTCGATGCCGTGCTTGATAAGATTATCGTTCAGATGACACTCTTCGGTAAGCATCGACTTGCTCTTCACCACCTTCTTGACGTTGTGCTGACGCATGATCTCCATGACGATGTCGTTGTACTCGTCGGCATCCTTTGCCCAGTGGACATGCACGCCATTCTTCTTGGCATTGGCCTCGAATTGCTCGAGGTAGTCGGCAAGATGGGTGATGGTGTGCTTCTTGATGAGGTTGGCCGATTCGCGCAACTGCTCCCACTCCTCAAGCTGATAGGCAAGGCCGTCGCGCTTCGAACGCACGCTCCAGAAGGTCTGGTCGTGGCGGGTTACTCTGCCAGAATCCTGATTGAATTTCTCGGCAGCAATACTGTGTTTGGTACTCATAATCCGGCTGCTAAAATTTGTGCGACGTGAATGAATTTGATGGGTTCGCCATTCTTCTTGGCAATGCCCTGCAAGTGCATCAGGCACGAAGAGTCGGGGCCGGTGATATACTCGGCACCGGTAGCCATGTGACGACGAAGCTTGTCCTTGCCCATACGGGTGGAGACAGCAGGCTCCTCGACCGAGAACATGCCGCCGAAGCCGCAGCATTCATCGGGGCGCTCGGGCTCCATCACGGTGATGCCTTCGACGAGCTGAAGAAGGTCCTTGATCTTGTTGAACCTGGGAACATTGCGTTCGGAAGGCGATGACAGGCCGAGTTCGCGAACGCCATGACAACTGTTGTGGAGCGACACCTTGTGCGGGAACTTGGCCTTCAGCGAGGTCGGTTTGATGACATCATGAAGGAATTCGACAAGGTCCATGGTACGTTTGGCAGCTTCGCACTCGTGCCCAACGATACCATCATGGAAAAACCTGACGTAGGCAGCACAACTGGCCGAAGGAGCCACGACATAGTCATAGCCGCGGAACAACTTGTCGTAGTTCTCGACGAGTTTCTCAGCCTTGTTCTGGAAGCCGGCATTGCCCATGGGCTGACCACAGCAGGTCTGCTTCTCGGGATACTCGACATCGAGCCCCAGGCTGCAGAGGAGTTTGTAGGCAGCAACGCCCACCTCGGGGTAGAGGGCATCTACATAACAGGGTACGAATAATCCGATTTTCATGGAATAATTGTTGCGTGTTTTATGCGTTGGTAACTATTAATGGAATTTATAGTGCAAATATTAAATTTTTCCTTCACATTTCCAAATTATTTGTTGCACAATGTCCTTATTGTGCAATCGCGCAAAGGACTATTTCACTTATTTGACACCTTTGCATATCACTTAATTTCCATAATATCCAATCATCCGATTAAAAAGAAAAAAGAAAAAAAGATAAAAAGAGGGGCAGGATTTGTTTTTCTCGGAAAATGTGTCTATCTTTGCGGCGCACTTTTCGATAAGAGCGAGATAATTAGAAAACGTTTTGCTATGCAAGTCAAGATTGAGGAATCGTGGCGTCAGCAACTTCAGCCACAGTTCGACAGCGCGTATTTTGAGATACTTACCAACTTCGTGCGCCGTGCCTACCAGACCACGACGTGCTATCCGCCCGGACGCTTCATCTTCGAAGCCTTCAACCGCACGCCTTTCGACAAGGTGAAGGTTGTCATCCTCGGACAGGATCCCTATCACGAACCGGGGCAGGCTCATGGCCTGTGCTTCTCGGTGCAGCCGGGCATTGCCCTCCCTCCTTCTCTGCTCAACATCTACAAGGAACTGGTCAACGAGTTCGGACAACCTCCCATGGTGATGCCTGGTGCCGATCCAAGGTCGGTGGGACGTGCTACGGCGCTGCCCAACAGCGGCGACCTCAGCGCTTGGGCCGACCAGGGCGTCCTGCTGCTCAACACTTCGCTCACCGTGCAGCGAGGCATGGCCAACAGTCATTCGGGCAAGGGCTGGGAGACATTCACCGACGCTGCCATCAAGGCGCTTGCCAACAATCGTTCGAACATCGTCTTCCTGCTTTGGGGACGCAACGCCCGCAACAAGAAGGTGTTCATCGACGGGCGCAAACACTGCGTGCTCGAATGTGCGCATCCTTCGCCCCTCTCGGCCTACAACGGGTTCTTCGGCTGCAACCACTTCGCCTTGTGCAACAACTACCTGCAGCAGCACGGGATGACTCCGATTCAGTGGCTCTGATGATTATTTTAAACACGAATTACCACGAATTGACATGAATTTTCAAGAATGATCAAATAGGCTGAAATAATCATGCATCTCCAATTAATGGTAAATTAATGATAATTCGTGTAAAATAAAAAATCAATGAAAAGAGATATTATCCTGGCGCATCTGTGCATCGGCTGTGCCGGCATCATCTGGGGACTGATGTCGCCCATCGGGAAGGACGCCATGCTGCACGGCATCGGAGGCATCGACATGGTGAGTTTCCGCGTCATGGGTGCTTGTCTGTGCTTCTGGCTTGCTTCGCTTATGTTCTGGGTGACGGGGCAGAAGCAGGAGAAGGTGCCGACGCGCGATCTGCTCAAGTTCTTCCTCGTGGCCATGTTCAGCGTCATCTGCAACCAGTGCTGCTATACCATCGGACTCAGCATCACAGCGCCGACCAATGCCAGCATCATGACCACGACGATGCCCATCATCACGATGATACTGGCTGCCATCGTCCTGAGGGAGCCCATCTCTTCGAAGAAGGTGCTGGGCATTGCCTTGGGCGTGACGGGAGCGCTGATACTGATCTTGAGCAGCACGTCAACAGGAGGTTCCAAAGCCGAAGGCAACATCCTCGGCGACCTGCTGGTGGTGGGCGCACAATGCAGCTTCGCCATCTATCTGACTTTCTTCAAGCACATCGTGCAGCGCTATCATGTCGTGACGGTCATGAAATGGACCTTCACCTATGCCTGTCTTGTCATCCTGCCTTTCTCGTTCCGGCATCTCAGCGCCATTCCTTTTGCCGAAATAAGCACCAGGACCTGGCTCGAGACGGGCTTTGTGGTGTTCTTCGGGACCTTCCTCGCCTACATCCTGATGATCCGTGCCCAGAAGGTGCTGCGTCCCACCGTGGTAAGCATATACAATTACGTCCAGCCCACGGTGGCTTGTCTCGTAAGTGCCATCACAGGGCTGGGCGTATTCGGATGGAGTCAGGCCATAGCCATCGTCCTCGTCTTTACGGGTGTGTATCTGGTGAGCATCAGCAAGAGCCGACAGGATTTAAAAAGGGAGATGAAGAGGAGTAAAAAAGGAGTAAAAGGGTAGTAAAAGGGACAATACCTTCGCCTGTTCAGAATAGGCCCAGTGATACATTTGTCCCTTTTACTCCCCTTTTATAACCCTTTTACTACTCTTTTACTCCCCTTGGATAACCCTTCCAAAGAATCATCGAAAGAATCATTCCAGGCACGGTGCAGGCCACTGCTGCCCAGAAGAACTGGGTGTAGCCCAACGACTCCTGCAGCCAACCACTCAGCATCGACGGGATGTTCATACCCAATGCCATCAGGGCGGTGAGGATGGCGTAATGCGAAGTGGAGAACTTGCCTTGCGACGACTGCAGCATGAAGACCATATAGGCTGTGAAGCCCAGACCATAACCAAACTGCTCCACTCCTACCAGCGAACCTATCAGCAGGCGGCTTTGAGGCTGGGCTATCGACATCCAGACATAGAGCAGGTCGGGCACATTGAGCATCAATGCCAGTGGAATGACACATTTCCTCAAGCCATACTTCGACACAAGCATACCACCCAGGATTCCTCCGATGGTGAGCATGCCCACGCCTACCGTACCATAGATCAGACCATATTCCGCATTATCGAGTCCAAGGCCTCCGGTTTCGACGGGAGCCTTGAGGAAGAGTATCGTCATCTTCGAAAGTAATGCCTCGCCGAGACGATAGAAAAGCAGGAACAGGAGGATGAACCAAAGTCCGGGCTTACGGATGAAGGCTGCAAAGGCTCCCACCCAATCGGTATCGTCGTGCTGCGCCGAGGCAGAAGCTCCGGCACTGAGGCGAGGAAGCCATGTGCGATGAGCAAGGGCAAAGATGAGCATCAGACCACCCACGCCCAGCATAACAAGAATCCATGCTCGGGTGAGGTCTCCTCCATTGCTTCGCGACAGTAGTCCGACCAAAGTGGTCAGTACGCCAGATGCAAAGATCATCGACAGACGATAGGCCGTAGAGCGAATGCCGACGAAGAACGACTGCGCATCCTTGTCGAGCGCCTTCATGTAGAAACCATCACAAGCGATGTCGTAGGTGGCTGACGAGAATGCGCCTACCGTCAAGGCAATGAGACACCAAACAAGCCAGTTGCTGCTGAGCAGCGAAAGAGCAACACCCGAAATGCAGACAGCCAATGCCACCTGCATCAGCCACATCCAACGACGTGTGTTGCCAATCCACGGGCTCCAAAGCGCTTTGAACGACCACGGCATGGCCAAGAGCGACGTCCAGGCTGCCACTTCGGTATTCGACAAGCCCATATCGGCCATCATCACCACACTCAACGTCGTGATGACTGCATACGGCAAGCCCTCAGCGAAATTGGCGCTGAGGACCCAACCTAAATCCTTTGATTTTTTATTATCCATTCAATCCTAACCCTTCGAACCTTTCGAACTTCTCGAACCTTTCGAACCCCTTATTGAAACACCGCCTTGAAGATGGTCTCCGTGGCACCACTCTCAGCCTGCACATATTGGCCGGCGCGCTTGCCGGCTTCGCGGAGGGCCTGCGGGTCGGTCATGAATGTCTGCATAAGGGATGCATACTGTTCGGCGTTGCTGATGGTGAATCCGCCCTTGGCATCGAGCAGGCCCAATGCCTCGCGGAAGGCCGTGTGGTTGGGACCAAAGATGACAGGCATACCATAGACAGCTGCTTCGAGCGTGTTGTGAATGCCCACGCCAAAACCGCCGCCGATGTAGGCCACCTGACCATAGCGATAGATGGACGACAGGAAGCCGATGGCATCGATGATGAGACAATCCACGCTGGTCACCTTGCTTGCGTCAAGCTGGGAATAACGCATATAGGGACGCTTCAACTTGCCGATGATGCTCTGGATGTGCTCCTCGTGAATCTCGTGAGGAGCAATGATGAGCTTCATCTCGGGATGCTGGTTGAAGTGCTCGAGCAGAATGTCCTCGTCCTTCGGCCAGGAAGAGCCGGCCACAAGCGTGAACTGTCCTTTCGAGAATTCCTCTGCCCAGGCATATTGCTTGGCCTGCTGCTGGATGGCGATGACACGATCGAAACGCGTGTCACCACAGATGGTCACATTCTTGTCGTAACCGATGGTGGCAAGCAGACGCTTCGACTCCTCGTCCTGCACAAAGATATGACGGAAATGACTGAGCACGGGACGCAGCACACCTCCGTAGGACTTGAAGAAAGCCTGATGTTCGCGGAAGATGCCCGAAATGAGATAAGTGGGGACTTTCCTACGGTCCAGTTCTTCCAGGATGTTGCCCCAGAACTCGTACTTCACAAAGAAGGCGATGGACGGCTTGGTGATGTCGAGGAACCTGCGGCATTCCGACGGCTTGTCGTAAGGCAGGTAGCAGACGATGTCGGCTCCCTTGTAGTTCTTGCGCACCTCATAGCCCGAAGGGCTGAAGAAGGTCTGCAGGATGCGATATTGCGGGTACTTCTCGCGCAAAGCCTCAATGAGGGGACGACCCTGCTCGAATTCGCCGAGCGAAGCGGCATGGAACCAGATGTAGGGTCGGCTCGGATCCTGCGCCTTCAGCTCATTCACCCTGGCCTGCAGTTTCTGTGCCCAGTCCTGGCGACCTTCCTCCATCAGCTTGGCCTTGCGATGCCCGAAGGCTGCAGCCAGCTTGATGCCAAGGAAGTATGCGCGGGTACCTATATTATAAAGAATATTCATAAGGTCTTAAATAGTTGCTATAGAAGCTATAGTTACTATAGATAATATAGTCACTATAATAAAAAACTTACGCCAAGCGCTCCAAAGCCACGCGTGCACGACGCAGCGACTCCTCCTTGCCAAGCAGGTCGGTGATGGCAAAGATCTGCGGACCACGTGCCTCGCCAACAAGTGTGCAACGGAATGCATTCATTACGGCTCCGGTCTTGTAGCCCTTGCCGGCAATCCATTCCATGACTTTTGGCTCAAGCGTCTCGCCGTTCCAGTCGTCCTGAGCTTCCAGGAAGTCGCAGAGTTCGCCGACATACTGCGGAGCCTCGGCCTTCCACCACTTCTTCATCGACTTCTCGGCATATTCGGTGGGGGCTGCGAAGAAGAAGTTGCACTGGTCCCAAAGCTCCTTGGGCAGATTGATGCGCTCCTTCATCAGCTTGACAACGGTCTCGACATATTCGTCATTCTTCGGATCGGCGCCATGCTCGATGACCTGCTGCTTAAGAGCCTCGCAAAGGATCTTCTCGTCGCACTCCTGCAGATAATGGTGATTGAACCAGAGGAGGCGCTTGATGTCGAAGTGTGCACCATTCTTCGAGCAATGCGAGAGGTCGAACAGACGAATCATCTCGTCCATGGTCATGATGTCCTGGTCGTTGCCTGGGTTCCAGCCCAGGAGAGCCAGGAAGTTGATGACGGCCTCGGGCAGATAGCCTTCCTCGCGATAGCCGCTGTAGGTACCGGTCGGCTCGCCGGTCTCCTTGTCGCGGATGGTCCATTCGAGAGGGAACACGGGGAAGCCATACTTGTCGCCATCGCGCTTCGAGAGCTTGCCATTGCCTTCGGGAGCAAGGAGCAGAGGCAGGTGGGCGAACTGAGGAGCCTCCCAGCCGAAAGCGCGATAGAGCAGCACGTGAAGGGGGGACGAAGGCAGCCATTCCTCGCCACGAATGACGTGGGTGACCTCCATCAAGTGGTCATCGACGATGTTGGCAAGGTGATAGGTTGGCAGTTCGTCGGCACTCTTGTAGAGGACCTTGTCGTCGAGGATGGTGGAATTGATTTTCACCTCACCACGGATGAGGTCATTCACGATGACATCCTCGCCTGGTTCGATGAGGAAGCGAACGACGTAGGGCTCGCCGGCAGCGATGAGCTCCTTGGCCTTGTCGAGACCCAGGCTCAGCGAATTACGCATCTGACCACGGGCCGAGGCATCATATTGGAAGTTGGGAGTAGCCTGGCGTGCAGCCTCAAGCTCCTCCTTGTTATCAAAAGCATAGTAGGCCTTGCCGGCATCCAAGAGCACCTGCACATATTTCTTGTAGATCTCGCGACGTTCCGACTGACGATAGGGGCCATGGTCGCCACCAAAGGTGACACCTTCGTCAAACTGTATGCCGAGCCACTTGAACGACTCAAGGATGTATTCCTCGGCACCAGGGACAAAGCGCTGGCTATCGGTATCTTCAATACGGAACAGGAGTTTGCCGCCATGCTGACGGGCAAAGAGATAGTTATAAAGACAGGTGCGGACGCCGCCGATGTGAAGCGGGCCCGTAGGAGATGGCGCAAAGCGTACAACAACTGGACGTGACATATTTTTGGGGTTAAGAGGGGTTTGAAAGGTTCGAAAGGTTCGAGGGGTTAATTATCCAAACTATCGAGCAGCTTGACGAGTTGTTCGTCGGTCTTGGTCAACTTCTCTTTGCAGAAGGCAAGCAGTTTGACGCTGCGCTCGGTGAGCTGGCACAACTGGTCGATCTCGCAATCAGGGCGCTGCAACTTCTGGACAATCTCTTCCAGTTCCTTCATCGCACTGGTATATGTAAGCTGTTCGTCTTGCATCAATTTAAATCAATTTTTAATTGTTATTTTTGAATCTTGAATTCTCAATTGTTAATTGTTAATTGTTAATTATTAATTGAAAATGCGCTGCAAAGATAGCACATTTTGGGCAAAAGTCAAAAAATATTCGCTGAAAATAAAGTTTTTAGGTATTGAAATTTGGCGCATTGACACAAAAGTGCTATCTTTGCCGCGCTTTTCGGAGCTAGAATGACCAAAGCCCCGGCTTGAAGTCATCGACTTAATCTGGGAGAGTGCAAGCTCAACCTCCATTATTCACTCTTTAATTTATTCAAATTCATGTATCTCGATTCAGCTAAAAAGCAGGAACTTTTCGCCAAGTATGGCAAGGGTGCAACCGACACCGGTTCACCAGAGGCACAGATTGCCCTCTTCTCATTCCGTATTGCACACCTCACCGAGCACCTTCGTGCCAACCACAAGGATTTCGCCACCAGCCGCTCGATGAAGATGCTCGTAGGTAAGCGTCGTCGTATGCTTGACTACCTCGCAAAGAAGGACATCAACCGCTATCGTGCCATCATCAAGGAGCTCGGCCTCCGTCGCTAATACGAAGCGAAGGTTTCATTCGAAACAAATAACACCCGACAGATTCATTTCTGCCGGGCGTTTTTTATATGAAAACACAATTTCACGAAAGTTCGAGGCCAAACGTGTTGACCAGCGCGTCAATCATTTCGGGATTTTCCTTGCGCATCTCGGCCATACGTTCGCGAGGGGTCAAGGGGACCTTGGGTACTGCCGCAGCATTGACGACAATCGAAAAGTCGAGACGGGAGTTACGCAGCTGCTGGCGCAAAAAACCAAGCAGAGGCGCCTTGTTCTCGTTGATGCGCTGCATCTGTTCGTCGCTGCCCACCGTTACATTGATGTGCGTGCCTTCGGAAAGTTTCACCCTGCTATTCAGGATGGCGGTCTGCAGGAGCTTCTCCTCGGGAATGGTCTGAATGAATTGCTTCCACGTGCGCCGAAGCGCCGGCTCATCCACAGGCTCGTTCATCTCGGGCTGCTGCGGTCCGCTGCTGGCAGTTGCCTGCTCATTGTTTGCCGATTGGCTGACACTTCCACGGAGCGAGGGCATCATACCGCTCGTGCGTCCCGGCATAGCGCCTCCACGCATCATAGGCTGCGGGGCGCGGGTTGCGGGTTGTGGGGCAACCCCTCTTCCATTGGGGGAAGGTGCGGGAGCTGGTGCCTGAGGTACGACGGGAGCCTGAGGCCTCGACGCAGCAGGGGCAGGGCGGGGAGTTGATGATGCAGGTTGTGGAGCAGCTTGCACGTTCTGTATTGGGGCACGTTGGGGCTGTGGAGGCTGCGGCACGGGATGCAGCAGCTGGCAGATTCGCACGATGGCAAGTTCCACCGAGAGACGCTTGTTGCGCGAATTGCGGTAATTGAAGTCACATTCGTTGGCAATCATCACCGCATTGAAGAGGAAGTAGGGCTGGCAGCGACTGGCTTGCGTCTCGTAGCGTCGTGCCTCCTCGGGTCCTGCCTCGATGAGTTTCAGGGTCGAAGGATCCTGTGCCACCATAAGGTCGCGCAAGTGTCCTGCCCATCCTCCGATGAAGTACTGGGGGTCGAAGCCACGGCGAATCGAGTCGTCGAGCATCATCAGGGCTGCGGGCAGATTGCCTTGCAAGGCATCGTCGGTGATTCGGAAGAACGTGTCCGAATCGAGCAGGTTGAGGTTGTTGATGGTAGCCTCATAGGTCACATTGCCGCTGGTGAACGAGGTGATCTGGTCGAAGACCGAAAGCGCATCGCGCATACCACCATCGGCCTTGCGTGCAATGACCTGCAGGGCTCGCGGTTCGACGCGGATACTCTCCTGCCCGGCAATATAGGTCAGCTGCTCGACGATGTCCTGCGTCGAGATACGCTGGAAGTCATAGGTCTGGCAACGGCTCAGGATCGTGGGCAGAATCTTCTGCTTCTCGGTGGTGCACATCACGAAGATGGCGTGCTTGGGCGGCTCCTCCAGCGTCTTGAGGAAAGCGTTGAATGCAGCCGTCGAAAGCATATGTACCTCATCGATGATGAACACCTTGTACTTGCCGATCTGCGGAGGTATCTGCACCTGGTCGATCAGTTCGCGGATGTTATCGACCGAGTTGTTCGATGCAGCATCGAGTTCATAGACGTTGTAGCTGCGCTGCTCCTGGAACGACTGGCAGCTCTCGCATTCGTTGCAGGCCTCGCCGTCCTCTGTGCGATGCTCGCAGTTGATGGTCTTGGCAAAGATACGCGCACACGTAGTCTTGCCCACGCCACGCGGGCCACAGAAGAGGTAGGCATGCGCCAATTTGCCACTGGCAATCGCATTCTTCAGGGTTTGCACCAGGGCTTTCTGCCCCACCACCGTCTTAAAGGTGGATGGACGATATTTTCGTGCCGAAACAATATAGTCTGCCATCGAACAATTAACAATTAACAGTTAACAAATAACAACGATCCAGCAAAGTGCGGTGCAAAGATACGCATTTTTTTCGAGATGAAGAAATAATATGGCATTTTTTTCGAGGACGAACGAAAAAGAGAACTAAAACTGTCAAATAGCACTAAAAATAGACCATCGTATTCGGAATTTACTGCAAATTTACAATAAATTCCGAATACAAGCAGGTCTCTATCCGAGATTTTCTCCAAATTACAACAATAAATACCTTCTAATAGTTCACTCTACTAAGCAAATTACCACATAATTAGTTGCTTGCAGCCAACTTTTTATCCCAATCAATCCGAATTGGCGAATGATATTACTCTTCTAATATATTTTTGAACAAGCCGGGAACAGGATATTTGCGTTATTTCCCATCTTTTTACTGCGTTTATGGCGGTATACCCGCTACATCACGACAGACTGGAAAACTGCCTTTGAATGTATCGCACCGTCGTTCGATTTTGAGCAAAAAAAGCAGGATCATCCTTAAACGGGAGTGAACCTGCCAACTTCAATGGACGAACTTTTATTTGCCACTTTCAGACTCGGTATAATATTCGATGGTTCTTTTGATAATTTTCGAGGAGGGTTTGTTTACCCTATCATGAACCAAAGCCTCATGCTCTATCCAGTTACCGAACATATCCGTAAAAGCCGCTTGCGGTTGATATTCCAATGTATAACTTGGGACATTCATTTCATATTTTAATCGCCCTCGTTCATCGTAAATAAAATACATTTGATGTCCTCCATTACAAGAAAAAGGCTGATGAAACTCTAATAAGCCCTGACTATTGAAGAACCACACATCGGAAACCTCTCGATAATTGCCGTCAAACGAGCAATCAATTTCGTATGATATAACTATTGCTTTCTGGTCAAACCTAGTGATTCGGTAATTACGGTCAAAACCTTCAGATTCATAGTTTCCTACAAGACGAGGAATATTATCAGACCCGTACGATATATGATACTTACCAATAGCAGTCAAATAACCCTCATAATTGAACGAATAAAAACCTGTTGTCATCACAGGGCCTTGTAACCCGAAATTCTCGACACGTGGATAATCGGAAGATGTTGAAATTTCAGCGACTTGGGCTTTAATCGAACCGTTAGAAAAGGAAGCGATATCAACCGGTTGGTCGCTGAATCTTCCCGATCTAATCCAACTAAGGTCTCCATCAGCTTTAATTCTGAGTACGCCATAGCATCCACCAGAAGGTTTCTCAAACATCGGCGTAGAGTTGTCTCGCATAGCTATCACAAGCTCATCCGCGCCGTCTCGATCATAATCGTATGTGCCAAAAACGTATTCGTTTGTAAACATCTCGCGCCGATTCCCTTCATTATCCAACAAGAATAAGCCAACAGGACGCTTGAAATCAAGATGCCAAGACTTCTTGGTTTGAAGATTTTTCATATGCAAGCAGACTGTATCCTTCCATTGCACAATCAATTCAAATTCATAACCCTGAGCGTCGAACAGAAAGGAACTCTCCTTATCATCAAGCATTATGGAATAGAAAGAAGCTTGTTTCAAGCCACGAAGCCAGACACGTGAAGATTCGACATCCGGCGAGTATCGGCTTCGGTACTTACCTAAGGCATCTTTCCCATCTTTCACCTCCGAGAGATGTGGAAGTTCTACATAACAAACCTCATCGTCTTTTACCGTATAGTAACCATAATGCCCCGTCTTACGCATCACCCAAAAGCGGTCATCCACCTGCTCAATCAATTCATCTTTACATTTTGAAATAAATTTGCCATCAGCATTCATCAGTCCATACTTGCCGTTTGAAGAGACTGCGATGATTGAGTTTTTGGTGAAAGATGGCTTTTCGTCCAACTGTGTCTGAACGACAGTCTTCCCCTTAGCATCAATGGCCCCCCATCTTCTATTACTCGCATTTCTGATCCATATCAGGCCGCTGGAAATCCATGGTTCGATTATGTCGAATGAAGCACTGAGCAAGGCACTTCCATCCTTAGATACAATCCCATAATTGATACCTTCCTTGACCTTATACATGCCCAAGGCATACTGGTCAATCTTATCAAAACGAGGATCAAGCACATAAAGTCCATCACTCTGCAGTAGTCCAAATCCGGATGATGTAGAGACAATCGACAAACAGTCTGCATCGAACTCGCTGATAGACTCAAAACGCTCGTCAATCAGAAACGTTCCATCCCTTCTGACAATATAATAATGTGCCTTTGTATTATCAATCAAAGGCAAAAAGTCACTTTCGCGTTTCTTTGAATATGATTGCGTTTTATATTCGTCTATCAACTGATCAGGACAACTTGCGATGAAAAGCCCTTCTACTGAAGATCTTTGAATTTCTGTGCAGAATGGCACGATGCAGAATGTCTGGCTACGGTCAATCACTCCCCAGTATCCATCGAACTTCACTATGGCACAATTATCCTCTCCAAAGTCATAAACGTCATCAAAGACGGGCTTCATAATCCATTTGTCACGAGAATCGACAAAGCCCCAAAGACCCTTCTTCTCGTCCTGTTTGGCTTTCAGGTCGTATGAAAATTCTTTATCAGACGTTGAGATTGGTTTCAATTTCGCCTGCTTGTTGAAGTAATTGACTGCAATCTGTTGCATGGTCTGCTCCTCTTTGGGCGCAGCCGACAACTGCGCCCAAGACACTAGTAACGACAAAACCATCCATTGCATCAAGCGAAAGGAAATAAATGCGAAGGAAGAATAATGTTTCATGTTTGTATCATCAATTGGTTACCGGGCGTATGCTAATCCCATAAAATCTATTATCAGACTCGACACTGTAAGCATCGCTCTTGATCACGAATTCGTATGATTTTTCAGACCCAAGAGGGGTAGATGTCCAATAATCACCACGTTCACCTTCCTTGAAGCGCGATGACCCTTTGCTATATCCGGCAGCAGGCAGGAAGATCGATTCTCCGTTCTTCCCCGAAACCCAATACCCCTCGCCATTCCATAACCAAGTGCAGCAATCGACAAGTTCCTGCCATTCTTCTCTGGTTGGGGTTCGCCAAGTACCGCCCCATTGACTTGCGGCAGCATCATAATCAAGGTCAAGTTCGTCACTACCAAGATCCATATCGTATGTACTTTGTGTGTATTCGAACTTGCTGGAGGTTTCACCCCATGCAAAATGTTCTCCTTTGTCAGATGGACTATGAGCGCCAAGGTTACAAGTCGCCCAGCAAACGCCACTTGGAAGACCAAGATCTACGAAACGATGGCCATTGGTGTCGCGAACTGGTTCTTCTGAAGATTCTATGTCATTTGCTTCTGATTCTTCATACGTAACTTCGGCTTCGGAAGAATTATTATGATTGGATAATGTATTATTGATGTCTGAGCTACCATTTTCATTATGGTTCGCATTAGCTGCTATTCCAGCATCTTTTTGATTGTAATTGGCCTCATTGTATTGAGAAATACGCTGACCATGAGTGGCTGAATCTTTCTTTCCCCAAAAAAGAAATAGAATCGGTAACACAATTACAGCTAACCCTGCTATTATTATAATACTATTTCTCTTTATGTTTTTACCCTGTTCTTTCTTTTGTGCAACCTCTAATAAATTGGTAAAATCTGCTTCTTGGGGAAAGATTCGAATAGCTTTCTGGAGACGCAAAATTGCTTCAGAATACTTCTTCTCCGATAGAAGTCTGTCAATCTTTTCTTTAAGGAAAGGCAATAACAAGCTAAGAATCTTTTGCTTTAATTCTATAAATTCTGCTTTTTCATTTTTTGTAATCGCAGCAAGAATAGAATGGTAAGCGCCTTCAAGTTGATTATTATCAGTATAATGCTTAGCGTCTTCATATAAGGCATTTGCCCAACGTTTGTCAAAGTCCTCCTTGAAAACAATCAGTTCGAAATCATTATAAATGCTGATTGCTTTATTCAATTCTCTATCTGCTTTTTCGTACTCCCTTTTCTCTTCAAGGGTTTTGATATGGTCTAATGCCTTTGAAACTTGTTCTTTCCAATAGTTTACAATCTCCTGCTTAAGCTCCTGATAATAACAATTATTTGGATTTTCCGAAATAGCCGCATCGATTAAAGAGTTCGCTTTTTTATAATCATTATCTTCATATGCATTCAGAGCATCATAATAATTCAGCAAGTGACTGGGAGATTGGAACAACTCTTGTTCAAATGTTTGAGCGACTTTGATAAGGCCATTTGCATTATAAGACCAAGCAGTGTTACCTACGAATTCTGCATCTATGACTCCACTACTTGCTATACGACGCAGATCTTTTCTACTAATCGTATAAATATCAAGAGAAGTGCCATCATCAATATTTGCATGTCGAGGTTTGGATAACTCTGACAACTTAATCATTTTATCGTTAGGAAATTTTAACGCATACCAATTTTTCATTTCAGTCAAATGGCCAAAACTACCTACTATCTTACCATTGATTAAACGTTGACTGGTTGCGTAATGATCAATAAACAACTCATATTTGCCTCTGTTATCAGTACAGAAATAATTAATAAAAATCGAAGATTTCTGAAATTTCTTATCAGTGTCATATAAAACGCATTCAAAAAGTTGGCTTCTTATAGTTGGATCTTTACCCTTTTCGACAGATAAGGAAGCATATCTTTTCTTAATTTTAGGTATGTATTCAGTGATTTCCAGTTCATCATATTTTCTAATTTCACTTGATTTTAGAAAAGAGTATGACATGGATATTGTTTGATAATATTGTTTATAGAGGAAAATCAATTTTTCCGCTTCAATATCTCCTTTGTTAAAAAAGCTGTTTACCGATTTATTAGGCAGCAAATATACCTTTTCTTGGTCAACGGTAAAAATAAAATAATCCTCCCATTTGAGTTCCTTCCTTTTTTTGTCTCCGATATAAATGCCCTCTTCTGTAGCCATCAATTGCGTTCTCGAACTGGGCTTATTGTCATGTTTGTCAATATAAAACAGGCAAGGGCACCATTTCTTCCACACACTATTAGCCCAGATATTTGACAAGTAATCTACTATTACCTGTTTCTTGGCTGCTGAATAATCATCAATAATAGTTTCGATATCTGAAAACAAGATTTTTCCCTTATCGTCTTCAGATGAGTACTGGATAAATAGACCCTTTTCATCTTTTACAAATGCAAAAAAATAACCATTGTTCAACTTATAAAAAAGGGTATCATTCTCAATATGGTGATCATTAGACCATTGAAGGACTGATTTTCCGTTAACGTATAGTCCTTTTTCATCAGCCTTTAACTTAACTAATAACGATGCTGCCAGTTTCAGTTTGTTAGCTGGTATTTTATCAAATTTGTTATTCGACATTTCTCTTGCCAACAATGCATCAATATCTGTCAGCCAAAACTTTTGTTCAGCTATGAAAGGCCTGATCTCGGGGGCAAGTTTCTGTTTTTGAAAATCATTTACGCCATCCTTTGAGGCCATTTGCTCAAGGCTATTAGAAATATCATCTATATTCATATTAAAAGCTCTTTTATAACAGGTGAAAATCAGCCCACCTGCTTAGCTGTTTGTGATTATTTAGCTAATTACCTATTGATAATGCACCTGCTTTTAGTTGCAATTCTTTTAGCCTAAATCCATTATCTCTAAATATATTCTCTATAGCAATATAGTTAGGTTTTTCGCCAAGACACCATGCAATGTAGTTGATTATCTCGTAAGTCTGTATAACCTCAGCTTCCGACAGCATTGGAACATAAGCTTCATATTCTGTATTGTTATAAGGATATTTAATAGAACGTGATGCTTCAAAATCTAGTAATTCCAAAGCCCATGTATAGTTCTGCGGGTGCATTGCATTATGCAATACTTTATGCTCATGCAGAATTCTAAGATTGTTTACAAGAACAAATGCCGCATGAAGATGCTTTTGTTGGTATTTATTGCCCCATTTTGCTATGGTTCTTTTAAGAATATGCTTCGGAATAAATCCGAAATCAGTTATTCTATAGGGACATTCAACCGAATATTGGAGAAGAGCAGCTTGACATTTCTCTCCATTTTTTATTATATTGGCATCAATAGAAAGCACATACTGCATCAGATTCGTCTTAATGCCAAGACTTCTGACTTCGTTCCCAATATTGAAGTCTCTAACGGCATTATCTAATGAAAGTCCTCCCCAGGTCTCAGCAAATATAGGTGATGTCAAAACGAATGAATGAGTTGTATAACTTAATCCATTGCCTTTGCCGATTATCCATTGACCATTTTTTTCTGCACATAAAACAAAGCTACGGCCATGTATCGGGCTTATGCATTGGATTGAATATAGTCCAGTATCTTTTCGCACATAAGGAAAGATACAATTAGAGCTGTCTGCATCACACTCAATTCTGTATGGAATCTTCTCAGCTTTGAAAGAGATCATGCTATTTTTTTATATAAAGGAGAGTGACTCATCTTTAATTATAACGAAAAAGCCACTCTCCACAACAGTAAATTACTGAGTGCTCTTAACCAAAACAGCAGGACATCCACACTGATATGCACAAGCCGACATAGTTACGACACTTGAAAGCTGCTTTGTTTCCAATTTAGCGTCTCTCATAATTGTCAATCATTTTGAGAATTATAGGGATGGTTTAAGGACACCCCATTTATCCTTGCGCCCTCTCTGTAGTTAATTGAGAGTACACGACTTAACTCACGTTTCTTATATTGAAATCTTGATAACGCCTCGTCTAGATCTCTGCCTTGCAGTGGATCGTATCCATCTTGCATTTTCAAGGCAAGATAGTAACGCTCCTTCGCAAGGAAACAGTTATTTTCAGATGCTTCCAAAGGGGTACCATGTGCTATATAATTATTACCGACACACATCTGACAATAAGTACAGTATGGATGTTTATAACAGTCCTTACAGTCTTTTATTATCTGTTTCTTCCACCATGTCAAGAGAGGATTATCTCTAAGAACTTCAAGAATGGAGGAATTAGAGATATTGCCTAGCTTCATCGGAAACGCGCAACATGGTTGAACATTCCCTTCCGGTGTAATACATAATGTATTATGCCCCGCATTGCACATTAATCCGTTAGAATCCACTGCATTGGTTTTAATTACATCTCCACTAACATAATAAGGCAAGTCTTTGTCTCGAAGTACTATCTCCAGTTCTTCATGTTCCAAACGCAGAAAAGTAGATGCGCATTTATCGCCATCTACAGAATCCGTGATGTTCAAATCGAACTGAGGTAATGCTCCATACTTATATGCTACTCGCTTTACAGTTGGATAACTGGCGACATTGGGTTTCATAATGCAGCATTTCAGGAGCATCGGCATAGAATACTCACTACATTGTCTAATAAAATTTATGGTGCGATCATGTGAGCCTTTGACTCTGGTAATATAATCATGTACTTCAGGCACATCACTATAAAGTGATATTCCGATTGTTCTTGGGTAATACTTAGCAAGCCTATCTACCTGATTGACGACACTGATGCCATTCGTAAATATATCAATAGCCAATTCTTTTCTATACAGGTATTCTATAATATCCCATACATCCGGGTTCGAGAATGGATCGCCACCTGAAAGACAGACCTTAGTGACACCCATCTCATCAAGTTCGTCAATCAATCTCTTATAGTGAGCTATCGTCAGTTCTGTACGGTTGGCACGATTGTCCTGTTCTATGCCGTTCCGTGTGGCACCGGCATTATAACAATGTAAACACATTTCGCTGCAGCGATAGGTCAGCTCAAACATGACACTGGTGATACCACCAGTTTTCTCCATATACAACCTTTCGGCACTATTATCCCCTAATACTGTCATATCATGGAGGGCATCAACGTTGTCTAAGACATTCTGAATTCTCCGCCCCTTTAGATTAGTGCGATATGTTATAATTTCTTCTTTGGTCAAAATATGCGATGTCAGCAGCCCATATTGTTCAAGTTGATTCACAAAAGGCATAAGACTTGTCGTATTCACATCGGATTGACACGATAGCCATTCCAAATCGAATGGTTCATTTTTTTCCTTTGATAGTATGCAGGCTATGACTTCAGCAGTAATATCTTCATAGTAGAAACACATACCCTCTATCAGATTATACATAATAGCTACATTGTGTTTTCGATCATATCTTCCACATGTCCATTCTGGACGATAATAAGTATTTGACACGTTCATAAGATAATGTACATTATTATTCTTTAAACATTATATGGATTACCCCACTTAAATTGCCGAACGAATTTATCATAAGATGTATCACTGCTTGAATCAACAAAGAGTACTATATTGCGCATGTCTTCCTCTCCTTTTCCACAGATATTTAAATTTCTTTCCTTTGCAGTATAATACCTTATGCCATTTATCTCATCACACATTTTTCTAACATAAATCGTAAAGAATTGTGGAATAGTGTAATTCTCATTATAGCTTATCATCTCTGGTGGACAAAGACGATTCCTTTTAACACAATAAAATTGATTGATATAGCAGGAAGCGACGAGAGGCCAAACACGGATGAATTTTAATTCGTTATTCTCTTCATTCAATTCACCTTCAGTAAACGTCAAATCATACAATTTGAATTTTACACCATTGTTTAATTCCAACCTAACCATGGTACCACATTCGCCAATCTCTGTCTTACAGACATTTCGCGACTGGCCTATGTAGAAACAAGGATATCCTGAAATACTGAATCGCTCGCTACTACTTTTATATCTTAACTTTGGAGGCAATGGATACATCTCACTGACTCCTACAATATTTCTCTGGCCTCTCATTCGGTAATAATATCCATTCTCCATATTCGATACCGGAATTTGATCCTTTACCTTATCAATAATACTTTCAAAGGCAAGATAAGCATCGATAATCTTTCCATTACGAACGCTCTTGATAACATTAATCAAACAATCTCCTAAAGAATGAACTTGGTCAACATTGATATCATTTCTCTTTTTTATTTCGATAATACGATCTAAAAGCTTATAGTACTTTTCAAAAGTATCCTCAAGAAAATCTAGTATATCAACGTTGAAAGGAACATCTAAAGGAAAGTTTAAGATGTTAAATCCATTTATGCTTTTGAAGGATTGGCCACCTTCAGCTTCAGCTATCATTTGTCTATAAATTGATTCCATACATTTCTCATTCCTATAGCTTCCCCCGATTCGGTATTAGGTTTAAAATAAAAAGGCCGTGGGAAGCTGCTCTTTGCTTACCACGGTAGTTCAGGCCTTTCCACGTGCCTATCAACCCATGACAAGCAACGCACCAGCCCACGCCCAGCGTATATACAAAACCTTACTAATAGTACAACAATAGTTGAACACATTAGGGTCGGATGTGTATTACACACTACGTGAACGATTCGTTGCTAATCATCTTCGGGTTGATGTTCAAAAGTGGAAAGTTCGAACTACCTAAAGATAAACGCAGAATACGTCCTTTTGCCAACTAAATCCGCACTATGGCATCCTAAAATTGGCATTGCAAAAATAAATTATATTTTGACAAACCGAAAGTAAATATAATAATAACAACTGAAAATTAAAAATAAATATTGGAACAAAAAAAAATTGTAAACTACGAATAGCAAAAAAAAGGATGTACTCCCCTAAAAAAAGTTGACTGGTTTTTGATATAACCCTAGTAAAAGTTGACCATTTCATGACCTAACCCTGACTTGGGTTTACTAGCGATCTCTATCCCTGGAATTTGTTGACTGGGGAGCT
>Ga0310691_10000112_pt1 | contig 160603 bp, 138 predicted proteins | sample 176DNAGHGlowgp2_FD_203887 | JGI IMG/M metagenome (GOLD analysis project Ga0310691, IMG submission 203887) | Sheep rumen microbial communities from Palmerston North, Manawatu-Wanganui, New Zealand - 1766 DNA GHGlow gp2 (v2) (version 2) | ecosystem: Host-associated > Mammals > Digestive system...
CGACGGTTCAGGAGGAAAGCGACAAGCAGTACTTCTACCACAGTGACCACCTGGGAAGCGCAAGCCTTATATCGGACTGTGATGGCAACGAGTACCAGCGCATAGAGTACACCCCCTACGGCGAAATCTGGGTGGAAAAGACGGAAAACAACGGTCTTGCCTACCTTCCGTACAAATTTACGGGAAAAGAGATGGACGAAGAGACCGGTTTGTATTATTATGGAGCAAGGTACTTGGATCCAAAGTATTCGCGGTGGATTAGCGCGGATCCGGCACTTGGGGAGTACATGAGTGGAGCAGATATTGGTTGTGGCGGAATTTATAACCATGTCAACTTCAATCTCTATCATTACGCGGGGAACAATCCTATTCGCTATATAGACCCGGATGGAAGAAATACGCTTGATGATTATGCATACCAACTGAGGACGAGAGGTGAAACTGAAGCTGCTACAAGAATTGAACGGCAAGCGGCTGAAGCAAGTACAAGCAGCTCTTTTTTATTAAAGCAAGAATTTGCCAAGTTCATGAATTCTTTTGACAAAACAAAATCTTTCCTTGATAATACTTCTAATTTTGTAGTTCTTAGTGGGGAATGCTTAAAAAAAACTGGAGACGTTTCTTGTAAAATAAAGGGGTATACGAAAGGAACTCAAAGTCAATTACCGCTTCCTGCGTATAATGATCCTTCAAAAGTAGAGGCTGGAAAAAGTCTTTGTAAAACTGGAAGTAAATTAGGCAACGTGATTATAGTTGCTTCTATAGCTTACGATATCACTGACGGCATTAAAGTTGGCTATGAAACTGATGATTTTTGGCATGGTTTTTATAGAGGTGCTACAAATGTTGCAACTACATGTTTTACAATTGGTGGAGGTATCGCTGGCGGTGCTTTAGGTTCTTTTGTTACACCAGGTGTAGGAACTACCGTTGGAGGAATTGCCGGAGGTATGGCAACGGAAGTTTTTTTTGGATGGGTTTTCGGAAAAATTGAAGAAAATGTTTTCAAACAGGAGGATTATATTGAATTGTATTAAATTTATTAAGCTCAGAATTTTATATTTTGTCATTGGAATGCTAACTGCCTTCCTTCTTTTTGTATTGATTTTTTTTAAAATGATAGAAACACGAGAAGATATACTTGGTTTAGTTACAGGAGTATTTATCGGACTATTCTTTTTTCTGATTTCCTTTACTTATGTGGTAAAATACGATTCCGAAAAAATATGCATGTCTATGTGCTTTCTAAAAAAAACTCTAAATTTTACTGACATCATAATGGTAAATCATCTTAGATTGAATAATTACAAGATTAAGACAAAAGATAACGAAATATTTTTGCTTGGTTTGGGAGAAAGAACAAAGTTGAATTTAATGATGGATACTATGAAAAAAAAGAATCCGAACATTCAGTTTGTGTAACTAAATGAACTACTTCGGGTCAGACCCGAGGTAGTTCATTTGTATGTTAAAAAATTGAAGGAATCCAATCTTCCTGTAAAAGAAAATAAAAATTGCCTTTTAACAGCAATTTTAAATAGACAAAAAGATTGTATTCCTTGGTTAATAGACGAAGGGCTTTCTCCTTATGAAGTTATAGACTATAACTGTCTTAATATGAATACATTTGACTGTATAGACTGGAAACAAAAACTTATAAGAATGGGCAGTATATAATTATCGATATAATCCATATCGATATTATTCCAATTGGTAATTATAATTTTGGGGAAGACCATGAGAATACGATATAAACTTGGCGGGGCAATAATTGCCGTACTTCCGGCTTTTTTCTTAAATGCAATATGTTCATATATCTGGCCAACTTACAGATCTTTTTTTGATATAGCATATTTTATAATTTTGTTGATGGGGATTTGCTTTTCAAGAAAAATATATTTCTATGTTTTCTACAATTCAAATTCAACCTGTGCACTTTATGCAGGAAATCAAGCACTTAGATTTGGGTATTCTCCAAAGGCACAGGACGGCACAGTTTGGAATCCCAATGACTACAAAGTTTCCCAGATATATGATATGTACCCGGATGGAAGGGAGGTTTTTGACAGGCGATGGTGGAAAAGAAATGGGGATGAGCTAATAGGATTGCTATTTGATGGGATTGAAATATATGTTGGATTTCAAGGTCTTGGTGCAACGGGTGGTATAAGCAAATGGATGACTAGGCAGGGAGTTTCAAATGCTTCTTGGAAGGTGCTAAAAATTTTATGGACTTCTGTTGTAGATCAACTAGAAGGTTCTGATAAAGCTGATTATGTGGATAGCCTTTTTGCAATGTCAGCAATAGGTGGTGTCATATATTGCATAGGTTGGCTTGCTACTAAATATAGTGGTTCAAATTATAAAACCGATGCGTTCAAAAAAATGTGCGGACAACTCGGTGATTGTCTGGACTTGGCACTTGCATGGGGTCTATCATGGTCTATGAGTGGTAACATAAAAGCCGAAATAGCCAAACTTCCTCCTGAAGCTCGTAGTTTTTTACAAAGAGTATACACAGCAAATGAATCATTCTTAGTAACAAGACTTGGGGAAGAATTATATGAAAAGATAACCAGTGGATTATTAATTAAAGAGACAGCAGAGTCGGTCAATTTTTATTATCAATAAGGAATTAGTATGAAGAAATTTTTTTTCATTATTTGGTGTATTTGTGATTTACCAGTTTTTTATTTATCTTTTTTTAATTTTAAGGAGATGATTAATAATTTTTGCAAGCAAACAATATTAGATTTTGTGTATTGTTTGTTTGGAATTATTTTAGTTCTTAAATTACAGATAACTGTAATTGTAGAGTACTTTAAAAAAGATAATGATAGTGTATAAGAAAATGAGGTCTTCAAACTTAGATGACGATGCTCGGAAGCTGCCCCACAAGGAGGCTGATTCCGCAGAAAGTAAAAAAGTTGATACTTTGCCTCTTTAATGCTAAAATACGGTATGAACAAAAAAGACTTGTCAAAGAAGCAGAAAATGCTAGCCCGCATCCAGATGACATGAAGAGCAGGATTCTGGCCGAAAGGGCCAGGTACCTCAAGGAAAGCGACAAGGGGGTAAGGCACATGTGCAGGATAATGGAAGAATTTGCAAAAGAAGAAAGAAAAGAAGGAAGGGACGAGAGAACTATTGAAATGGCCGCAAAGCTGCTTGAAAGTGGCGATATGACGGAAGAGCGCATAAAAGAATTGTTTAAGCTTACAGAAAAGCAGATGAAGGCAATAAAGGAAAGGGTTGCAGTCTTGGCATAATATCACAAAGACCTATAAGAAGCCGTTGTGACACAAGTTCTTTGACATAAAGTCGACCTTGCCAGTCCCACATATGGCGGTTTGTATGCATACGCGGCCAACAACCCGGTACGCTATATAGACCCTACTGGGCAATTCATAAAAGAGGTAAAACAATTCTGTTTTGGAGTGAAACAGGCCTGGGGGAGGATGAAACAATTCGGCAGTTTTTTAAAAGATGGATTCAGTCGGTGGGGTAGTGCGGCTATGAATCCGGAAGACATTAATTCATTAAATAGGGTAACCGATTTTATGAATGAAAATCCTAGTTTTTGGGGAGCATTAGGCGCTACAGGGGCATTAGTCGCTGTGGGATTTTCTAGTTATAAAAACAGTGAAAAAATGAAAAACTTTATAGATGAGGCAATTTATTTGGCTTATTCAATAAATAGAGACCTGTTGAATATTGGAATAGATATTCAAAAAAGGACTTATAACTATAACCAAGATACTGGATTTTGTTTAGTTTTTGATTTTTCAAAAACTTTTTTTGCAGACTCAGGATTTGATTTAGCCTCTGATTCTGTTATTAAAATGCCATTTAATAATTCAACATCATTGGTTACAAAATTGAATGAGTTTCTATATATATCGTTCTCTTCCCCATTACAAGAATCTGAATTAAAAGGTTTTGAATTATCTATCAGTATTTCCCATAAATTTTAGGAGGCTTAAATTATGAAAAAACAAATACTAATATACATCTTTCTTTTTATTTTTACAGGAAAAACATTTGCTCAAACCTTCATTGACGAGCGAATTAAAGAAGCAGAAAGGTTATACTGCACAAATCAATTTAAGGAAGCGTTGTATTTATTGAATGACGTAATTAGTCAAAACCCAAATGATATGTATGCATTGTTAGACCGAAGTTGTGTTTTTGATGCGCTTAATGAATATGAAAAAGCTTTGCACGATATAGAAATAGTTATAAAAGATAATCCGTCTAATATTAAGGCGCGTCATTTTAGGGGCGGAATATACGAAAATTTAGGGGAACACGAAAAAGCCATTGAAGATGAGAACTTTGTTTTGAATCTTGTTCCTGATTTTTCTTCTGGATTGAATGTCAGAGGATTGGCGTACGGAAGATTGGGGCTGTACGAAAAATCCTTGAATGATTTCAATAATGCTATCAATAGTGCTTTTGTACATAATGAATATCCAGAAATATATTATTTAAATAGAGCAAATACTTATTATTTTATGAAAAATTATTCAGAATCCTTAAATGACTTGGAATGGGCTTTACATTTCAATAATATAAATCCAGAATCGATGCTTTTAATGAGCAAAATATTAAGGGCGACTGGAAAGTATGAGGAATCTATAAAATGGGTTTCGGATTTAATAAGTATAAAAGATGATTATTATGAAGCATACTATTTGAGGATAATTGACTATCTTCAGCTTAAGAAATTTGATAATGCAAAACGAGATTTGGACATCATAAAAAAGAGCTCATCAAAATTTTCTGCTTACCATGCATTACTCTCTGTTTATTTTTATTTGACAGGGGATATTGATAAATCTAAGTCTGAATATAAATTAAGCAAAGAAATAGGAAGAAATGAGAAAAATGGTTTTGTTATAAAATTAAATATGAATGATGAAATAGATGATTTTATGACAAGTTATAAGTTTGAGGAAATTATCTTTGATAAATAGCCTTTTCTATCTTTATTAATAATTTCCCCTCTAAATAACTTGGATACTGGATGCAAAAGAGATATTTTATTCTACACCAGATATAGCGTTTTTTTGCCTTGCAAAAATACCCCTGCTTATGCACATCAATGGCAATTTGCGGGAATAAGAAAAGTTTTATGAGGCAGTTTCAAAACTCAGTTTTTGTCATGCTGAATTTATTTTAGCATCTAGCTTCTGAGATTCCGAAATACACTTTGTAGCAGTGCGAGCAAAGCGGCGTAGCGTTCGGAATGACACTTTTGGAATAGGGCTAAGGCTTAACAGGAATCTTTTGCAAACAAAAGCACGGCCGGGATTGGAGGGGCGGCGTAGCCGTTGCGATAGCAATGGAGCGTTAGCGGAACCCCGGAAAGCCCCTTAAAGATGGCCTACTTGCCATTTTTTTGCTAGGACTTTACAAGGCCCTTCGAGAGCCTCAGGGACCGGACTTTGGGAGCCATCCGTGGCGCTATTGTTTTTTAAAAATGGCAAGCTTTTCTTTTAAGACGCAGAAGTTTTGCAGGAAAAAGTGCCGCAAGAAAGAAAAAGAGAAAAATTATTCCTGCGAAGTTTTTAGGCTGTCGATTGTAAATTCGATTAACAGGCGGCTGTCTTCCAGGCTTTGCTCTCCGTATACGGAAATTTTAAAGAGGGCGCTTTCTATAAGGCTGAACAGAAGGGCATCTATTTCTTTTACCGGAAGGTTTCTTATGAGGCCTTTTTTTTGTCCGCGGAGTATTACCGTTGTAAGCAAGTGCTCAAGGCGTATTACCCTGCGCTTAACCCTTTCCCTGGGGTTGCCTTCGCTTTTTTTTAGCTGCAAGAGGTAGTCCAGGAGTACGTGGAAAAGGCGGGCGTTTTTTTCGCATTCAGCACAAATTAGGCTAAAGATTTTTTTTAGGCAGTCTATTTCGTTAAGGCTTTCGTCCGCCATTATCTTTAGTATGCTTTTTTCTATGCCGCCGGTAAGCTGCTTTATGCTCCACAGGAATATTTCGCGCTTGTTCTTAAAGTAGATGTAAAGCGTAGTTCTTGTGATTGCGCAGCGGTCAGCTATTTTTTGGAAGGTTACGTCTTCGTAGCCTTCTTCTATAAAAAGTTCCAGCGATTTTTCGAGTATTTCTTTTTTTCTTTTTTCGTGTTCAACAAGGACAGCCATTTTTTTTCCTTATGTGTTGTAGACGTAAAGTGTTGTGTCAAGGTTTCCAGCCTTTAAATTTTTCTGGTGGTCTGCGTAGCGGCCTATGCATTTCTGGAAGCTTTTTTGGCTTGTGATTACGCCTATCTGCCAGCCGGGGAAGTCTGTAAAGAGGGATGCCATGTCTTGGTAAAGGGTTTCTGCCTGTGACTGGTCTCCGAGTCTTTCGCCGTAAGGTGGGTTGCAGAGGATAAGGCCTGTTTCAAATGGGGCTTTTAAGTCTGCAAAGGAGCTTCTGATGAATTCCGGTCTTGGTATGCGGGCGTCGCTTCCGATAAGCTGCAAGGCCCTTCCAGCCGTAACGCATGCGTGTTCTGCATTCAGTGCGGAGCGTTGGACTGCATCACCGTCAATGTCGCTGCCTGTTATTCTGCATTCAACATCCGTGCGGATTTTTGCGGCTTCTGCTTTTTTTAGTTCAAGCACGCGGTTTGGGTCGTAAAAGGAAAGGTGTTCGTATGCAAAGTGCCTGCCAAGTCCTGGTGCAACATTGTGGGCGTAGAGTGCTGCTTCTATGGCAATTGTTCCGCTTCCGCAGAATGGGTCGTGGAGCGGGGTTTTCCTTCGCCACATAAGTTCCTGCAAAAGAACTGCGGCTGTTGTTTCGCGCAAGGGGGCTGTTCCACCGTCTGTGCGGTAGCCTCTTTTGTGCAGGGGGTCTCCGCTTGTGTCCAGCATTATGCGGACTATGTCTTCGTCTATGTAAACGCGTACGTCGCATTTTTCGCCGCTTTCGGGCATGGTTGTGATTCCCCAGACTTCGCCAAGCTTTTTGTAGATTGCCTTTTGAATCATGGACTGAACGGTGTGCTCGCTTTCTATGCGGCTTTTGTAGGCACGGACCTTATCCACTACTACGCGGGAATCCTTACGCAAAAAATCCTGCCATGGAGCCTGGTAGCATCCTGCAAACAAGGAGTCAAAATTGTCTGCCTTGTACTTTGCCATCTGAATGTAAACGCGGTCTGCGGTGCGCAAGCAGAAATTTGCCTTGTATACGGCATCAAAACCGCTTGAGCCGTCGGTAAAGAAAACACGGCCTGGGGCATTTGATTCAAGCTTAAAGCCCAGGTGCTTGAGTTCATTTCCAAGAATACGTTCCGCGCCCACAGCGCAAAGTGAAGCATAAGTGTTCATGTTGACATTTTAGCATATTTTGTCACAATGGGCAAGGGTTGGAGATTCCAGTTTTTAATTGAATTCTGCGGCACTTGCACTTGGGTCAATTTGGGCTTTCTGCTGCCTCTTATGCCTTGTGGGTGGCGCTTGCGGGGTTCCGTTCCCATATATGTAAACAAATAGCGCCATGGAGGGCGCGTCAATACGTTAGCAATCAAAACAAGTGAGTTTTCCATCGGAAAACTTATGGTTAAAAATTGCATGGATGCAATTTTTAACCAACCGCCCCTCCAGTGCCTGCCGTGCTTTTATTCGCGCGGAAGGGTTGAATACCCCGCCCCTTGGGGCGGAATAAGGGTATTCAACCCTGACTGCAATACCTTTTAAGAACAACGCACACCTCGTTGGTTCGCGTAAGGATGTTTTGATACAGGGGGATTCGTTTTATGAGGAACTCATACCCCGTAGCTTGCTGCGGGGTGCGTTGATTTGCTACTTTTGTTTTTCCTAGAATCCTAGCTTTGTCTTAACTTTGGACTTGAATTGGCTAAGGGCATCTTGTTTGGACTTTTCTCCCATAACATAGTCATAGACAGCTTCGTGCCAAAGTTCTTCTATGGTCTGGTCTGTGCTTTGGGTTAGGCTTCCGTTTATGCCCTTTGCTATTTTGCAGAATTCTTTGTAGTGGTTTTGGCCATTAAGGAAGCTTTCGGAATATTCGTCTTTTATGGCATCCTGTGTGTGCAAGTTGCAAAGAGTATCGCCTGTTTTTTGTGCATAGCCCTTACAGAACTTGTCATCAGAAACGAGGTATTTTATCATCTCCTTAGCGGCATTTGGGTTCTTTGTTCCCTTGTAAGCTGCAAGCCATGTACCTCCCCAGTAGTATTTTGCGGGACCCTGGCACATTGCCCAGTCACCAGAAGTTTCCCAAGTGTTTGTCTTAAGAACATAGTGGAGCCCCCATGTTGGGAGAAAGTAGCAGAATACCTTTATGTTTTCTCCTCGTTCATCCCTAAGACAATCCTTCATTCCGGCAAACCAGCCTTCTGACCACTGGCCTACCTTTCCGTCATACCCCTTGTCGTGCATAATTTTGCACATTTCCATGTAGTCTTCCATGGCGGGGTCAATGACGAGCTTTCCGTTTGCAACCCAGGGATTCTTGCGGGAAGCCTTGTAGGCAAGAAACAAGTCTGCCGTTGAGGATACAGTCTTTACGCTTCCGTTGGATCTTTTGTCGATTAATTCTGTAAGCTGGCGGAACTTTGTAAAGTCGGACATGTATTTTTGAACTTCTACAGGATCGTCTGTGCCAAGAATCTGCTTGGCAATGCTTCTGCGGTAGAATACTGCACCAGGACATACCTGCCATGCCATACCGTATACGTGGCCGTTGTAAGAACCAATCTGCATTGGGTAGTCAGCCATCTTGTCCTTTACTTCTGCATAAACATCATCGAGAGGGAGCAAGAACTTAGAGCCTTCTTCGATGTACTTGCGCACAAAAGAGCTTTCCAAGGCAAAAACATCCGGGCATTCACGGCCAGAAGAAAAAGCAGCGTCCAGCTTATTGGGGAACTGGTCTGCTGGTGTAAGAGTGTATTCAACCGTCATGTTGGGGTGGCTTCTTTTGTAACCGAAGTTCTCATCATTAATCATGCTTTCTACTTCATCTGTAAATGACCATACAAGAAGATTTTTGTTTGTGCCAGCTTTTGTCGCGCCTTTGGAATTTGTTTTTGAAGTAGCGGATATTTTTGCCATGTATTCCTTTAGGTAGCTGCCGCGCTTAAAAGTAAGGAAGTCTTTGCCATCTTTTAAAATCAGTGTATCACCATTGGGAAGGGTATAAGGAACTGAGTTCCTGGGTATCGTTTCCCATTTGCCGGTCTCAAAATTGTATTCTTCGTAAAGAAAAAAACTAATTTCATCAGAAGGTGATTCGGAAGTGGTTCTGTAAATTCCGCGCATCAAGGTTCTGGTTGAAAGGTTAAATATGGTTATTTCTCCATTATCAAAGGAGAAGATAATATCGTCGTTACAGAGCCATTCTCCGTTCAAAGCCGGATCAGCTTTTTTCTTTCCGATTGTATCTGCTGTAGCACAGACAACCGTTAGCATAAGAAGCAGAGCAAGTGTTGCCGCAATACGGATTGTCTTGTTTGCAATTTTTGTAAACATAAAAATTCCCCGCTAGTATTTTTTTAGATTATACCAGCGGGAAATAATGGGGTCAATGTGTGCAAATTAGTGTATCGAATAATAAATAACTGGCCATTCCGAACGCTACGTCACTTTGCTCGCACCTGCTACAAAGTGTGTTTCGGAATCTGTAAATGTTGGCGGTTGTATGGCGGGACAGACCCTGAAACGAGTTCAGGGTGACGATTTCTTTGTCATGTGGACGTTTTTTTTGCCAGAGTGACTGTTTCTTTGTCATGTGGACGTTTTTTTTGCCAGGTGACGATTTCTTTGTCATGTGGACGGTTTTTGCCAAGGTGCCGGTTGTTTGCCAGAGTGACTGTTTCTTTTTTTTCCTGCCCCTGCCTTTGCTCTTGAACCGTTGATTTACGCCTTGTTCCAAGTGATTCTGAATCCTGCCGTCTTGAACTGGCGGGATGCAAAGTTCAGTTCCTTGTTGCTGCATTTTCCTGCCCTGGCTGCATCAAAGTAGCTTCCCCCGCGCAAGTACCTGCTTGTGTCCTTCCTTACGCTCCAGACCCATTCAAATACGTTGCCGGACATGTCGTAGATTCCAAAACCGTTTGGCTGTAGCTGGGCAACTTCGTGAAGCTGACCCCCGCTGTTGCAGTCTGTCCATGCCACACTGTCCAAGTCTTCGCTTCCGGAATATGTAAAATTCTCACCGCCCTTTATGGCAACATCCCATTCTTCCATTGTAGGAATCCTAAAACCGTCGGCCTCTTGGTTGAATTCAATTTCGCCTTCAATGATTTTGTTCTGGTGGGGAGTGTAGCCCCAGTCATCGGGGTTGCTGTTTCCGTTTACCTTGTAGCAGGGTGTCTTTCCCAGCAAAGCGCTTAGCCTGTTGCAGAATACAAGCGAATCGTACCAGCTTACGGATTCAACCGGAAAGTTTGCGCCCTTTGTCTGCGATGGGTTTTCGCCCATAACTGCTTCGTAGAATTCCTGTGTCACTTCCGTTTTTGCAATGCAGAAATTGTTGTCTGGAACGGAAACTACGCCAAGAGAAACCCCATTGTCCAAAGTGAGTTTTGGCGAAGATTTTCCGCAGGAAGAAAATGCGGCTGCCGCTGCCAAAAAGAAAACTGCCATTTTTACCATTGCCTTGATTTTCATAAAATCCTCCTTATTGATTATGTGCCTTTTGCTATCTTAACTTTACCACGGCTGCAAAAAAGCGCAACGGACAAAAATGACATTGATTATGGCGATATTGATATTTTAGTCAAAAATATTTGAATTTATGCCACTTTTACAATAGAATATTGATATGAAAGAATTCAAGCACGAAAACATCCTTCACAAGAGGCACTTTGACCTTCAGTTTTCAATACGCTTTGAAGTGGTTGACGACGTAAATTTTTATTCACCCTTCCACTGGCACAACCACATAGAAATCCTTTACGTGCTTGAAGGAAAAATTGATTTTAAAATTGAACAGAGAAAGTATGTCTTGGGCGACGGCGACATGATAATCATCAATTCGGAAGTAATCCATTCGTCAAAGCTCTGCGGCCATGCAAGGTATATTCTTCTTCAAGTTCCTCTTAGCGCTTTTGAGGGAGTTTATGAAGAAATAGAAAACGTGGTGCTAAAGGAAAGACCCACTTCTCTGGAAGCGGAAAAACTTTTTGCCTACCTTTCCAAGATGCTAAAATCCGTGGACGACAAGCGCAAGGAAAACAGGATAAAATTTGTTTCTCTCCTCTATGATTTTTTCTACCAGCTTCTAACGCTTTATAAAGTTGAACAAAAAAAATCCGGGGCAGCTTCCTATTATGGAATCAACCGCATTTCGCCGGTAATGGCTTATGTTGAAAAAGAATTCCGCAACAAGATAAGCCTTGGCGATGCGGCAGACATTCTTAACGTAACGCCAGAACACATGTGCCGCCTCTTTAAGAAATATACGGACATGACTTTTAACGAATATCTTATGTCCCTCCGCATTTCCGCCTTTTACCAGATGCTGCAAAATAGCGACCAGAAGATTTCCGTAATCATGGATGAATGCGGGCTTACAAACTACAAAGTCTTTATCCGCGAATTTAAAAAGACCTTCGGCAAGACCCCGGAGCAGGTTCGTGAGGAAAGAAGAAAAAGTTCCCTGTAAACTTACCTCCCTGTAAACCTACTGGGCAATACCGCGCATTTCTTCCAATGTTGCATAACCGTGGCTCTTCATAAAGGCCTTTAGTCCGCAAAGAATTTCCTTGGCTACGTTGGGGTTTGCAAAGATGGCGCTTCCAATCTGAACCGCATGCGCACCAGCCATAATGAATTCAACCGCATCGTGCCAATTTGCAATTCCGCCAATGCCAACAACTGGAACCCTTTTTTCAACAGGCAGTTTGTTCATCTCCTGCACAACATCGTAGACCATGCGCAGGGCAATGGGTCTTACAGCCGGACCGCACAAACCGGCTCGCACATTCTTAAAGAAAGGCCTTCCCTTATCCACGTCTATTGCCATTGACTGAATGGTATTTATAAGGCTAAGGGCATCTGCACCTGCTTCCACACAGGCCATTGCAACTGCCCGCAAGTCAGGGGCATTTGGAGAAAGCTTTACCATAAGGGGCTTTTTTACAACCGCACGGACTGCGCTAACACATTCAAATGCGGCCTTTGGATCTGTTCCCCATGCCATACCGCCGGCCTTTACGTTGGGGCAGCTTATGTTAAGCTCTATCATTGGAACAGCACTTTCTTCTGCAATCTTTGCAGCTTCTACATAAGATTCTATGCTTCCGCCTGCAAGGTTTAAAATGGCAACTGGCTTAAGCTTTAGCATTTGTGGAATAATTTCTTTTGTAACAAAATGGATGCCTGGATTCTGTAAGCCTATGGAGTTGATGTCGCCGGAAGGAACTTCTATGCAGCGCTCACCTTCGTTACCCTGGCGTTCCTCAAGAGTTGTTCCTTTTGAACAGATTGCGCCCCAGTCGTTTACGTCTGCAAAGCCACGGAAATTCTGCCCAAAACCGAATGTTCCGGCAGCGGCAAAAAGCGGGTTTTCAAAATGAATGCCGCACATTTCCACGCTCAAATCTGGTTCTTGACCGTCTGCAAGCGGGGCTCTTCTTGGACAAGGCGCTTCAAACTGAATTATATCCGAATCAAAAACAGGTCCGTCTTTGCAAACTCTAAGGCTTCCCTGAGTCGTGCTTATTGTACAGCCAAGGCAGGCACCCGCTCCGCAAAGCATTCTGTGTTCCATGCTAAGAAAGGCCTTTATTCCGCATTCCCTTGCAACCTTCTGAACGTAGACAAGCATTGGTGTTGGCCCGCAGGCAAAAATTGCCTTGTAGCCACATTCCTTTATCTTTTGGGCAGTCAGGGCAGTTGGCAGCATTCCCTTTATTCCAACGGAACCGTCGTCCGTAGTGATTATTGTGTTACCCTTTACGTATTCCAAACCGTAAGTTCCGCTCTTAAAGCAGGCGTAAAAGTCGTAGCTTGTGGCAGGCAAAGATGATGCAAAATTTGCAACAGGCGCAACTCCTATTCCTCCGCCAACAATACAAATCTCCCGCTTGGCAGAAGGTGCTGTAGAAGAGACGGCATCCTTTAATTCCGGCGTAAGGGCAAATTCATTTCCAAGCGGCCCCTGAACCAAAAACTCGTCGCCGGCATTCAGGCTGCAAAGTTCTTTTGTACCTTCGCCCTTTTGCAAAATAAGGAACTGGAGCCGTAGCATCCTTTTGCCGGAAGCAGAATCCGCAAATTCTTCTGAATAGTAAACGCTGATTGGTCTTTTAAAATAACCATTGCTGGTCTTTGTGCGTATCATGTAAAACTGGCCGGGCCTTGGACAAATCTGACTTGGCCGTTCAAATTCATAAACCGCCTGCAAAAGAAACACGTCCCTTTGCCCCGCCACATTTTCTATGCGCTCAACTTTTGCGCTACCGTTAAATAAAATTCCATTGCCGTCTTTGTCTATCTGAGCCTGGTCTACCATGATTGCACCTCTAACGCTAATATAATAAATTAAACGCGATTTTGCAATTGAGCAATTTTATATTCAATTCGGCTTCTGGCATTTGACCGAATAGTGTGTTATACTTGTTCATATATATCTATGTATGTGCGCCGAAAAGTTTTGCATTGAGTATAGAGTAAAGAGCATACCGATAAAAACGGGGGTTTTAAATGAAAGCAAAAACTTTAGGATGTCTTGCGGCTGCATTTTGTCTTGCAATGATTTTTTCAGTTTTAGGCTGCTCAACTTTTGATGGACTTATGAGCGACCTTGCCGCAGTTCCATCATCTTCATCGTCATCAGGCAAAACGAGTCAGCCCGCCAACGGCACTAAAACGACTAGCACGACGAAGGATGGAAAAACCGTAACCACAACCGTATCAGAGGACGGAAAGACAGTAACAACAACAATCGTAGAGGACATGTACAAGCGCAAGGATACAGACGAACCTAAGTACGTAACTTATTTTGCGCCAGGAAACATTGTCTATTCTGACGGTACCATGACTACAGAGTACTCCTTTGACAAATCAAAGACTCCGGTCGCAGTTATTTTTGATGCAAAAAACAGGCTTGGCGTTGCACTCACGATGACAAGTCTTGCATGGGCTGATGAAAATTCCGCGGGGTACAAAATGAATTTTAAGACCAGCAGCACTTCTGGAGCCGACAACTGGAATGTAATAAAGGCTGCCGATCCTGCCGGAACAAACACTCCTGAAAAATGCGCAAAAAATTATCCGGCCTTCAACTACTGTGCAAATTATTCAGCGCCAGGATACAAGAGCGGTTGGTATCTTCCTTCAACTGCTGAACTCAAGATGCTCATGTACTATAAGTATAATGTAGAAAATGCACTTAAAAGAATACCGGGTGCAGAGCTGATAAATCCAAGCGCTTCAAAAAATGCAGCTGATTATTATTGGTCTTCAACGCAGTGGGTGTTTAAGAGCAATGAAAATCTTGCAAATAATTATATAGCGGCGACAGCCTACAGCACCAACCTTTTTGCGAATGCAGACGATTCTACACACGGCACACCCAAAAGCTATATCTATAATTTTGTAAGACCCATACGTAAATTCTAAAGCTACGAACACCAAGAAGCCTAGCCCCGGGCGTAGGGGCCCGCGCAAGCGGGTTGCCAAGGGGGCCTTGACCCCGGCAATGGAGGCGAAAGCCGGAACCCCGAAGCACGGGAGACAAAAGGCATTTTTTGCCGTGTAGCGGCAAAAACAGTTTTAAGAGGCCTGTGCTCCAACATTCAAGGTGGACAAAGAGCATTTTCTTCTATATACTATGTCCATGGCAAAGACTGTAGACGACAAGAAAATTATTTACACGATGGACCGCGTTTCGCGTGCATACGGAACAAAGGTTGTTCTTAAAGACATAAGCATTTCATATTATTACGGTGCAAAGATTGGCGTTATTGGTGAAAACGGTGCCGGTAAATCTTCGCTATTTAAGATTTTTGCAGGAATAGACAAGGACTACACTGGTGAGACCCATCTTTCTGACGGTTATTCCATGGGCTACTTGGAACAGGAGCCTTATCTGGAAAATGGCAAGACCGTAAAAGAAATCGTTATGGAAGGCGTAAAACCCATTACGGATTTGCTTGCTGAATTTGACAAGGTGAACGAGGCCTTTGGAGACCCCGATGCGGATTTTGACAAGCTGTGTGCCCGCCAGGCAGAGCTTCAGGAAAAGCTTGATGCTGCCGACGCATGGAACTTGGACGCAAACCTGGAGCTTGCAATGGATGCCCTCCGTTGCCCGCCGCCGGATCAGGTTGTAGACGTGCTTTCCGGTGGTGAGCGCCGCCGTGTTGCCTTGTGCCGCCTTCTTTTGCAGCAACCGGACATTCTTCTTCTTGATGAACCTACAAACCATCTTGATGCAGAAACCGTTGCTTGGCTTGAACGCCACCTTCAGAACTATCCGGGAACAATCATTGCAATTACCCACGACCGCTACTTCTTGGACAATGTTGCTGGCTGGATTTTGGAAATGGACAGGGGAGAAGGCTATCCTTTCAAGGGAAATTATTCTGCATGGCTGGACGCAAAGCAGAAGCGTCTTGCCCTGGAAGAAAAGCAGGCATCCGTTCGCCAGAAGCAGATGGCGGAAGAGCTTGAGTGGATTCACGCTGGTGCAAAGGGCAGGCAGGCAAAGCATAAGGAACACATTACAAAGTATGAGCAGCTCTTGGCAGAAGAAAGCCAGAGGGTAAAGCTTAAGGAAAGTCAGATTTCCATTCCGGCAGGCCCCCGCCTTGGAAACGTTGTAATTGATGCGGAAAAGCTTACAAAGTCTTTTGATGACCGCGTTCTTTTTGAAAACCTGGACTTCCACATTCCGGCCGGTGCAGTAGTTGGAATTGTTGGCCCCAACGGTGCGGGTAAGACAACCCTCTTTAAGATGCTTGCAACTGCCGCTGGACAGAAGGTTCTTCTTCCCGACGGTTCACTTGGAGAGGAAAAGCCTGATTCCGGAAACATAAAGGTTGGCGAAACGGTTAAGCTTGTTTACGTAGACCAGATGAGGAGCAAGCTTGATCCAAAGAAGACCGTCTGGGAAACTTTGAGCGACGGTTTGGATTTGGTAAAGCTTGGTGCTGTGGACGAAAAGGGCCGCCCTGTTAACGGTGCAGTCCGCGAGGTAAACAGCCGCGCCTACTGTTCTTGGTTCAACTTTAACGGGCCTGAGCAGAACAAAAAAGTGGAAGTGCTTTCTGGTGGAGAAAAGAACCGCCTTAACATGGGCATGATGTTCAAGGAAGCTGGCAATGTTCTTCTTTTGGACGAACCCACGAATGACTTGGACATTACAACAACCCGCTCACTTGAAGAAGCCATAAACGATTTTGCAGGAGTTGTGCTTGTAATCAGCCACGACCGCTACTTCCTGGACAGGGTTTGCACCCATATCCTTGCCTTTGAAAACAACAGCGAAGTCAAATGGTACGAGGGCAACTGGTCTGAATACGCAGAATGGAGACGGCAGCAGCTTGGAGAAGACGCAGACCGTCCTCACAAGACCGTTTACAGAAAGTTGGTGCGCTAAGTATGAGCAAGCTGGACGTAGGCCTTATAGCCCTGGATTTAGATGACACTCTTTTGGACAAGGACCGCAACATTTCCGACAAAAACGTGGAAGCGTTAAGGAAGGCAGCGGAACTTGGCATTTACGTTGTCCTCTGTTCTGGCCGCGCAGAAGACGCAATTCTTCCCTATGTGCGTCGCTTGGAGATTGCCGGTATGCAGGCAGGCCGCTACATCATTGCCATAAACGGATGCTCCGTCTTTGACCTTCACGAAAGAAAGCAAATCTATTGCCAGAAGGTTTCCTACGACATTCTTCACCATGCAAACGAGGAAGCCCAAAAGATGGGGCTTTTTAGCGAAGTCTATACTGCGGACACAATTTACTACAAAAAGCAAACCGAATGGACGGACATAGACGTAAAGCTTTGCGGACTCAAAGGAAAGGAAATAGAAGACTATGACGCTTTCCTAAAGCAGGGCTTTACAAAAATGCTTGTCCCCGGAGATCCAGACCAGCTTCAAGTTTTGCAGAAAAAGCTAAAGGCCGATTTTGGTGATAAAGCGGTTGTCTTTACAAGTAAGCCATATTTTCTTGAAATCTTGCCACCCAACTGCGGAAAGGGAGAAGCCATAAGTTGGCTTTCCGACCACATTGGCCTTGACAAGAACAGAACGATGGGCTTTGGCGACAGCATGAATGACGAGAGCATGATACGCCTTTGCAAGTACGGCGTCTGCATGAAAAACGGACTGGATTACATAAAGGGCATTGCCGACTTTACTACCGAATATGACAACAATTCCAGCGGAGTTGGAATGTTCATAGAAAAAAATGTTTTGTAAGGCAATCCTTTCCATACGAACATGCATTACGCAGGGAAGCCCGACTCTTTTTACTCCCCGCATGATTACAGAATTCCTTTGCAAAGAGAAAATTCAGCTGGCCGCAATAACGGACGTAAACACCTGCCTTAATGCGCCGGCATTTTCTATCTGCTGCAAGCGGCATGGAATCTTAGCCTTGTACGGAATGGAAGCCTGGTGCAGGGACAGAAAAGCCCTTGTTCTTTTTACAAGCCTTAACACCGCAATGGATTTTAACTACGCATGGTACCGAACGCTGCCCGCTGATTTGCCCCAGAATTTACATGGACAAGACCCCAGGCAATACTGCGTTGATGAAGACGACGGCATTCTTTCCGTAGAAAAAAAATACCTGCAAGTTGCATCCCCTGTTTCATTTAATGGACTTAAAAAAGAAGTCGAAAGCAAGGGTGGCCTCGTGTTTAAAAATGAAGCCTTGCCTGACAGATACAAACAGCCAATAGAAGAAATCTTTCAGCTGCAAAAAAATTTTCTTGACTTTAACATAGGGGATTGCGGCCTCTTTTCTGCCAATGAATCAATCAACTTTCAAGCAATCCGCACAGGCTTTGAGAAGCTCCAAGGGTCTTGAGCAAAGAGTCAAGCCTTTCCCTGCTTTTTTGAACAGAGGCATTTATCTGTTTTTCAGCAGCATTATCTTCAAGCCCGTCACTTTGCACACATCCGTCTTTGGCAGGTCCGGCATTCCGTTTGCGGACAGCGCGGAGCAAAATGTTTTTGGGCGTATGCTCCATGTCTATAAATTCCAAAACCTGAACGTTGTAGCCTGCTTGTTCCAAAAGCTCCGCGCGTATTGCGTCTGTTGCAAGGGCTGCAAAGCGTTCGCGGAAGATTCCCCAGTGCTCAAGCGAAGCAAATGGATTTGAAGGCTCAACAAGAGATTTGTTTTTTTCCAGCTGTAAGTTAATTTCGTGCTGGCAGCAGGGAACGCTAAGAATGGCAAGGGCATTTTGCTTTACCGCAAAATTCAGCGCAAAGTCCGTGGCGGTGTCGCAAGCGTGAAGGGTTATGATAATATCCGGCTTGTTTTCGTAAGAAAAATCCGCAATGTTTCCTACAAAAAATTTAAGTGAATCATAATTAAGTTCATCAGAAAGTTTTTGGCAATAAGCAATCACATCTTCCTTTAAGTCCAGGCCCGTAATCTGAACAGGAATATTTTCAATCTGACAAAGATAATAATAGACTGCAAAAGTAAGGTATGATTTTCCGCAGCCAAAATCTGCAATGCGCAAAGGCCGTTCGCTGGAAAAATCTTTGCCGTAAAGTTTTTTTACGTCTGGAAGAATGTCCCGCACATATTCAAGAAAGCGGTTTATCTGCCTGAACTTTGCATACTTGGAAGCAATAACGCTGCCGTCTTTTGTCATAACGCCAAGGTGAACCAAAAAAGGAATGGGGTTTCCTTCCTTTAGAATATAATTTTTTGTACGGTTTCCAGAAGGACGGTTTTCCATGCCCTGCAAATTTATGTTCTTCATTCCACTGGAAATATTGCGCACAGATTTTTTTACTTCTCCGCGGCGGTTGCAAAAAAAATTTATTTCCTGCGAGTCAGTCTTTTGAACAACGTTCCTAAAAGTTTTTCCCGCATGTTCATCTATAAAAGCATTCACGTCTTCTTCCGACATTGATTTTTGAAAGGCCTGTGTCTTTGTAAAAAATTCCGCGCTGTAGGGCAGCTTTGCCTTTTTTGCAGATGAAAGTCCAGCTTCTGCATTGCGGAAAATCCTAACCTTTATAAAATCCTTTCCAAGAACTTGCTCACAGTTTTCTGCCGGCTTAGAAAAAGTAACGCTAATAACCATGCTAAAAATATACAAACATTCCGCTTAAATTTCAATTGAGGCTTTTTTCAAATTTTCTGGACGGTAACTGTCACCGCTCTACCATCCACTCTTCCTCTAATTCGACCGAACAGGCCTTTCGCCACGGGCTTTGCGGGGTTCCGCCTGCCGGCTCCATTGCCTTGCGGCAACGCTCCGCGCCCCTCCAATCCCGCGTAGGACTTGTCATCAAAAAATCCATCCATGAATTTTTTGATGGATTGCAGAATCGCTACGCAATTCTGCATGCTGCTAAGTCGCCTTCCCTGGCTTGATATTGCTTTGCAGAAAAATCCAAATTGAACGCAAAAAGCCCTTGACCTTTTATTATTTCTATAGTAATATCTTAGAAATAAGTACGACGCTGGGTAGAGCAGTTGGCAGCTCGTCGGGCTCATAACCCGGAGGCCGTTGGTTCGAGTCCAACCCCAGCTAACCTAAAGCTAATTCGAGCAAATCGAGTTAGCTTTTATTATTTTAAATCTACTGCTAGAAAATAATGACTCGAAGTGCAGTGAGCGCGCCGCCAGGCGAAAAGGCTGCACGGATGCAGCCGACAGCGAACGAAACCGGGCTGGAAGGAGCAAACAGGAAGTTTGCGACTGGAAGCCGAGTCCAACCCCAGTTAACCTATAACAAAGAAAATCTCCCCAAAATCAATCTGCCACGAGTTTAAAAATTAGGTATTGACACAATACTTAAACAAATATAATATGAATTAAAAGTTAAGTATTAATTCAATACCTAAAAGGAGGCGGGAAATGAAAGCCAAAAAAAACGCGCAGGCTTTGTCGGAAGAGCAGTTTCTTAAGCTCTATAATCCAGAAGATTACATAAGGCCTTCTGTTACAACGGATTTGCTTATACTTGGAATCAACAAGGATTATTCATCGCTCAAGGTTTTGCTTGTAAAAAGAAATGAACATCCATACCTTGACCGCTGGGCTCTGCCCGGAGGATTCATTCAGAATGACGAAACGGCCCACAATGCCGCAAGCAGAATCCTGCAAAGCAAAACGCATCTAAGGGATGTTTATCTGGACCAGATTTATACCTTTACCAAACCCGACCGCGATCCGAGAACCCGAGTGATGAGTATTGCCTATATGTCCCTGGTTTCAGAGCCTGACGAAACTAGCTCAGATGATGAGGCTTGGTTCAACCTAAAGTTTACGGATCAATCCATTGAGCTTTCAAACAAAGAAAAGGGAATCTTCATTTCCTACACGCTCAAGAAGGAAAGCTTCCAGAACGGAATCGTAAAATACGAAAATTTTACGGCAGCCTTGGCGGGCAAAGAGGGACTTGCATTTGACCATATTGAAATTGTAATAGAAGGAATAAAGAAATTGCGGGAGCAGATCTTTTATGGCAACCAGGCATTTTGCCTTGTAGAAAAGACCTTTACCCTCCCGGAACTTCAGCTTGTTTTTGAGTTGATTCTTAACAGGCCCCTTTACAAAAAAAGTTTCAGGGATATGGTCAGCGAAAAGATTGTTCAAACCGGCAACGAAAAAAAATCAAAAATTGCTGGCGGTAGAAAAAGCAAGGAATATATGATGAAGGAGGTTTAGCTTATGGGAAATTTAAAAGCTTCAATAAAAAAAGAATTGTCTGGATGGAAAAAGTGGCAGGTTAGCTGGCTTTTTCTTGCAACCATAATAATTTTGGGAGTTTCAATTTACCAGAAGGACACATGGATTGGCATACTTGCATCTTGTTCCGGAGTAATATGCGTCATCTTTTGCGGAATGGGAAGAATATCAAATTATCTGTTTGGAACAATCAACACAATCCTCTATGCCTATATTGCATGGAAGGCAAAATATTATGGTGATGTAATGCTGAACCTGCTCTATTATTTGCCAACAAATATTATTGGGTGGATAGCATGGAAAAAGAACATGAACGGAGAAACCAATGAGGTGTACAAAAAGCGCATGTCCGTAAAAATGGATTTGCTGCTTCTTGCACTAAGCCTGGTCGGTGTGTTTGGATATGCCTGGGTTTTAAAACTGCTCGGTGGAAATCTTCCCCTTGTAGACAGCATGAGCACTGTCCTTTCCGTAATAGCGCAGATATTGATGATAAAGAGGTTCATGGAGCAATGGCTTGTCTGGATAGCCGTAGACGTTGTGTCTGTAATAATGTGGGTGGCAGCTCTTTCAACAGAGGGTGCAAGCATTTCCGTTCTGTTGATGTGGGCTGTCTTCCTGATAAATGCGGTTATCATGTTTGTAAAGTGGTTCATTGAATCAAAAAAAGTTCAGAAGGAGGAAGCTAAATATGATAAACAAGAAGAAATATAAAGTTGGCATGTACGGAGGTTCCTTTAATCCCCTTCATCTTGGCCACTTGGAATGCATCATAAAAGCAGCAGGCCTTTGCGAGGAATTATATATCGTAATCTCATATCGTGATGATGATTCTGATGTTCCGCTCAGGGTAAAAATCAGGTGGGTTTATCAACTAACAAAGCACTTGGGCAGCGTTAAGATTCTATCACTAAAAGATAGGGTAAAAAACAAAAAGGACTACGGAGAACAGCTTTGGGAAGAGGACTGCAAGCAAGTAAAAAATGCAATTGGGAAAAAAATTGATGTGGTCTTTAGCGGAAGCGATTATGATCAAAACAGCTTTTGGAATAAGTGCTACAAAGATTCCGATTACATAATCTTTCCCCGCAATGTCTATAATTCAACTGATATACGCAAGGACATTTATGGCCACTGGGATTTGATGCCGCAAGTAGTGCGCTCCTACTTTACCAAGAAAGTTCTTTTGATTGGAGGTGAAAGCGCCGGAAAGTCCACATTTACAATAAATCTGGCAAATTATTTTAACACTGTCTATCTGGAAGAAGTTGGCAGGGATTTGTCGGAGCTGTCTGGAACGGACGAGTACATGCTTAGCGAAGATTTTACAAGAATCCTTGTGGAACATAAGGCAAAGGAGTTGAGGCTTATTGGAAAAAGCAACAAGGTTTTCTTTGAAGACACGGACTGCCTTGTAACCCATTTCTTTCTTGACTTCCTTAAGGATAAAGATGCGGAAAGGAATGGAAAACTTGCTGATGCAATAGCCGCATTGAATTCCTATGACTTGATTCTATTTCTGGAGCCGGATGTTGACTGGGTTCAGGACGGCGACCGCAGCGAACTTATAGCATCTGACCGTGAAAAGTACAGCGAAATGCTCAAGTCTTATTATACCCGGAATGGGTATAGCTTTAAGACCATAAGCGGTGACTACAACACAAGGTTTGACCTGGCTGTAAAATACGTAAAAGAATTGTTGGAAGCAGGAAAATAAAAAAGCATACATACCGGAGTTTTACGGAAATTACTTTAACCTTTCTCTGGTATGTATGCTATTTTTTTGTTTTTGGCTTGAATTAACGCCTGTGTTCATCACGGGACTTTTTCATCTCGTACATCAGGCTATCGGATTTTTTTAGCAGGTCGGAAAATTCGTTTTGCGTGCCGGATAGCTTTTTGACAATTGGACCATAGCTCATGTCAACTTTGTAGGGAAGCGGCTGCGTTTTGTTGGAAGCATTTATGATGCTTTCCAGATTTGCACAAAAATTATCTACTGCCTGGTTTTCATTATCCAGAATTCCCAAAATTAAAAATTCATCGCCGCCAATCCTAAATGCAATATCATTGTTGGTCAGTGAGGCTTGAATGATTTCTGATATCTTTCGGATGGCTTTGTCGCCTTCATCGTGGCCAAAATTGTCATTTATATGTTTAAGACCATTCATGTCACAAATGCAGACTAAAAGAGGCTTTCCGCTTTTCAGTGCTTCGTTGCAAAGGCGGTTCGAAAAATATTCCATGCCCTTGCGGTTGTAAAGACCTGTCAGCGGATCAATCCTGAGTTCCCTCTGCAAAATATCTTTTTCTTTTCTAAAGCGCTCATAATGTTCGGTTGCATCAATAAGGGCATAAAGTTTTCCAAAGTTTTTTTCTTTGAGTATAAGGTTGTTTTCTTCTGCCGTATAGATTTTGTTGTTGACGCTTATGCCACTTCCATTCTGTATGGCTTCTTTGATTTCTGCAAGAACTTGAGATGAATTGATGTCAATATTTGGATACATTTCCTTTGCGGGTTTGTTAAAGTATTGAATGTACCCATTGGTATCAACTGCTATAATCCCTTCTGAAAGGCGGTCAATAAGAAAGTCGCGGGCAATTTCTTTTGCACCCAAAAGATCGTATCGGAAAAGGGCTATGAACATGACGACAATACCGATTACGTAGCCAATCATAGTAACCTCGTAATCTTGCGTTATGCTTACAAGCTTGAATGTTTGAACCGTAAAGAAAAAGCATTCAATAAAGAAAGAAACGATAACTGTCATCAGCCTCTTTTTTTTTGCCGAATTCTTTTCCTTGTGCCACGCAACAAAAAGCCATGCGAATCCGGAAATGATGTATGTGGCTTGGAGAAGCATGTAGATGTGGTGAATAATTCCGTCACCATGAACGAGCTTCGGAAAAATTCTTTCGGTTGAAAAGTAGAACCAAGAGTAATATAAAGTATGTTTTTGAAATGTAAGAACTGAAACATAAATTCCCAGATGAATAAACACCAGAAAGTTTTTCAATAATCTGGGGACTGCAATGTTGCAAAGGTCTGCGGTAAACAAAACCAGAAAAAGCGTTATCCATGTGCGGCCTAGGTAAGAAATTTTTAGCGCTGTGACATAAGATTCTTGTGAGGTGGAAAGCAGTTGGAGGAGATAGGCAACGTTGTTGAGTAAAATCGCTATGCAGCTTAAGAACAAATACCTAAGCGGAGAATTCTTTAACCTACGAAAGATTACCCAACTTTCTATAAATAATCCGATTATGCTTGTATATTGGATTGAAAGCAAAATGTCGCGCATTATTTTATCCCATAGTAGTCTCTTAAATAGATTATAAGATATATTTGGCACTTGGGCAAGTTTTTTTTACGGATTGCCTGCTGATTGCCTGTATTATCCATTGCCACGCTTCTGCTTTTTGTGCTAACTTCTAAATAATATGGACTACATGGACGAAGCTTTAAAGGAAGCATACATTGGAATCGAGAACAACCACGGAGGGCCTTTTGGCTGCGTGATTGTAAAGGACGGCAAAATAATTGGTAGGGGACACAACAGAGTTCTTGTAAACCATGACCCGACATGCCACGGAGAAATGGAGGCTATCCGCGATGCCTGCAAAAATCTTGGCACGCATGATTTGTCTGGTTCAACTCTTTATACAACGGCGGAACCATGTCCAATGTGCATGGGTGCAATTCTCTGGGCAAATATCCGCGAAGTCTATTACGGATGTTCAATCAAGGATACAGACAGAATCGGCTTTAGGGACGATGAATTTTACGAAACCTTTTCAAACAGGACGTCCGTTATCAAGGAAGCAAGCAAAGAAAAATGCCTGGAGCTCTTTGATGTCTACCAGAAAAAAAACGCCCAGCGCTACTAGGTTGAAGTCTTTAATCTTCCAAGAGATTATGACTTCCGAAAAATGATGCGGGGATTTTTGGCTGCGCATGCCAAGCTGACTATCTTGACTATAAAATTCATTTACACGGTTATGCTGTCTGTTATGCAAAAACAGAATTTGGGGAGAGAACCAGACGATTGCCCTGGACAAGTTACCTCATAGATTAATCCACAAAAAGATGTTAGCATAATTGTATGGACATATCGCATTTTTATCTTGAACGAGGGGCAGGTGAGCCGCTGATTCTTCTGCATGGAAACGGAGAGGATTCAAGTTATTTTTTTAACCAGATGGATGCCTTTTCTGCGGCCTACCATGTATTTGCGCTAGACACAAGGGGACACGGAAAAACAGAAAGAGGAAGCGCCCCTTTTACAATCAGACAGTTTGCTGATGATTTGCTTTCGTTTATGGACAGCCACGCTTTGGACAAGGCAAACATTCTTGGTTTTTCTGATGGAGCAAACATTGCCATGATTTTTGCAATAAAATATCCGTCAAGAGTTAACAAGCTCATTTTGAACGGTGGAAATCTTAACACTGGCGGAATAAAAGCTGCAACACAAATCCCAATAGAGATAGGGTATAAAATTGCAAATGCGTTTGCAAAGAAAAGCCCCGGTGCAAAAGTCAATGCCGAGATGCTTGGTCTAATGGTGAATGACCCGAATATTTCTCTGGAAGAGCTAAAGAAAATCCAAGCTCCAGTTCTTGTTATTGCCGGAACAAAAGACATGATAAAAGAAAATCATACGAGGCTCATTGCAGAAAGCATAGACACTGCTGAACTAAAATTCATAAAAGGAAATCATTTTGTTGCAAACAAAAATCCTTCGGAATTCAACGATGCTGTCTTGAAATTTTTGCGGCAGTAAAAAATACTTGAAACATACTTGAACAAAAATTTGACTTGTGATAGTGTGACATTAAATTAATTATTCAGGAGGTTGAGAAAGATTATGATTTGTTTGTTTAATGTTTCGACCTCCGCTTTTTATGCATTGTAAAAGACGCATATAGTCTATTGCACCTTTCTTGTACTAAAAGCGGAGCTGTGTTGGAATATCTTTTTGGATATTTATATTCGCTTTTAGGAAATTCAAATGAAATCAAATACTCTTATCACTGCGCGCGTATCATGCGTACAGAAAAATGTGTTTACACTTTTGCCATGTGGAAAAGACAAGTGTGTAGACAGCAACATTGAGCTGCTAGGAAAGTTAAAGGGAAAATTCTACAATCTTGGTTTGGAACCACCTGTTGTTGGCGACTATGTAAAGGTTGCTACAAATGAATATGGTGATGCCCTGATTGACGAAGTGCTCCCACGCGCTACGGCATTTAAGCGTCCAAACCGGAGTGGCCATGCAGAATCTTTTTTAAAGAATCTTCTTGAAGAAACTATTGCTGCCAATTTTGATTATGTCTTCATCGTTACATCTCTGAATCAGGATTACAGTGAAAACAGAATTGCCCGCTACGTTTCTATTACATTGCAGACTGGAGCAAAGCCTGTCGTAATTCTTTCCAAGTCGGACTTGTGTGACGACGTTGAGCTTAAGGTGGAAATTACAAAGGCGGTTTGCGACAAGGCCGATGTTGTTGCAATCAGTTCGCTTACAGGATATGGCCTAGAAAAACTTGAGCCTTATATGCAAAAGGATAAAACAATTGCCTTGGTTGGTTCTTCGGGTGTTGGAAAATCCACTTTGCTAAACACTTTGAACGGTGAAGACTTAATGGATGTAAACCACATTCGCGATGCGGACGGAAAGGGGCGTCATACCACAACTTACCGGCATTTGTTCAGGCTAAAAAACGGAGTCTGGATTATGGACACTCCCGGTATGCGCGAAATTGGCGTGCTTGATATGGAAGAGGGAATAGACGAAACCTTTTCCGACATTGTGGGTCTTTTTGGACAATGCAAATTCAATGACTGTTCCCATACAAACGAGCCGGGCTGTGCTGTTCGTGCGGCTCTGGAAGACGGCAGCCTTAGCGAGGAGCGGTGGTCTACGTATCTTCAGCTTCATAAGGAAAATGAATGGGGTAAAGCCAAGATGATTCGGATTGCAAAGTTCACAAAGGAATATCAGAAAAACAGGTACATGGGTTGGGATATAAAGGAGTAAAAGCGTATGTTGAATAACTTAATCATCAGGGCAGAAAAGCCGGCAGATTACAAAAATACAGAACTTATGACCATGAGGAGTTTTTGGAATAAGTTTGGGCCTGGTTGTTCTGAACACAATATGGTTAGAATCATTAGGGAATCAAAAGATTATATTCCCCAGATAAGCCGTATTGCCGAACTTGACGGTAAAATTGTTGGTGCTGTTTTTTACACAAAGGCTTGGATTGATGACGGCAGCGCAAAAAGAGAGGTTGCACTTTTGGGGCCTCTGTCTGTTGAACCTACCATGGAAGGTAACGGCATTGGCGGCACACTGCTTGTAGAAAGTATAAAGCTTGCCACGAAAAATGGAATTGCGGGGATTATTCTTGCAGGTGAACCGGGCTATTATCCCAAGTTTGGATTTGAATTGTGCAGTAAGTACGGAATTACGGATGCAGAAGGAAATTCATACGATGCATATCTTTGCTATCCGTTAACAGATGGTTTTAAGTCTTGCAAGGGCAAATTCATAGAGAGCGGGGACTTTGCAAAAATTGGCGATGAAAAGCTTTTGGAAGAAATTAGCAAAGAATTTCCTGACTATAGAAAGGTAAAAGTTCAGGAAGGTTTTATGCAGATATTTGACGAGCATCTTGGCCGCGTGGAATCCATTCAGGGTGAAATTTATAATGTGCGCTACTGGGAACTTGTAATACCTGCTAAGCTTTCTGGTAACTTGCAGGAAAAGCCTGATGTTGGCAGCGACGTTCAATTCTGTTGGAACCACAAGGGTGGAGAATCCAAAATTACAAAAGTGGTCAAGAATCTTCTGGAGCAAAAATGAAAACAATAATAACCATTCAACACACGCAATCACTTCATCACACCAACGGAATGGTTGGTTCATGGACGGATTGGAAACTTACGGAAACTGGTGTTGAGCAGGCAAAACGGATAGGTAAAAAACTAAAAGCTGAATTGGGAGAAAAAGAATTTGTTTTGTATTCATCCGATTTGCTTCGTGCAAAAGAAACCGCAGAACAAATTGGAAAAAGTTTGGGACTTGTTCCAAAACTAAGATTTGAGCTGAGGGAAAGAAATCTTGGCAAATGCTGCGGACAGTCGGTTCAGTGGCTTCGCGATAACATTGAACAGGTTGAAAAAAGCATTGACGACAGAATGTTCTCCGATGCAGAAAGCCGAAGGGATGAGTGGAACAGGCTAAAACCTTTTTTTGATGAAATAATGGCGAATGACCAGGAGAACATTATTATTGTTTCTCACGGAGATTTGCTTGGTGCCTTCAATGCAATGTTCTTAGGGCTAAGTGCAGAGTCATTAAACTCCTGCGAGATATTCGGCTTGCCGGGAGGTGTCTCTTTTCTGCATGAGAATGACGAAGGAAAAAGGATTATAAAAAGAATCAGCGACAGCTCATATCTTGTATAAAGCCTTATATTTCAATTTCCAAAAGAATTGGAGTATGGTCTTGGCGTGGACCTGAATCAATCATTTCGGATTTTTTTATTTTGCCTTTGATGCGGTCGCTGACAAGAAAATAATCTATGCGCCAGCCTGAATTGTTTATCTTGCTGGTTTTGATTCTCTGTCCCCACCAAGAGTAGATGCTTTTTACATCTCCATGGATAAAGCGGAAGCTGTCCACAAACCCCTTGCTTAGAAGCTGGGTAAAGTCTTCCCGCTCTTCATCCGTGAAGCCTGCCGAAAAATGATTGCTGGCAGGATTTGCTAAGTCAATTTCCTTGTGGGCAACATTAAAGTCTCCGCAGGCGATTACCGCTTTTTTCTTGTCTAGGGAAGAAAGGTAGTCGGCGTATAGTGCATCCCATTTTTGGCGGTCGGCAAGTCTTTTAAGTCCGTCACCAGAGTTGGGCGTGTAGACATTTACAAAATAGAAGTTTTCAAATTCGAGTGTGAGTAGGCGTCCCTCGTCATCCATTGTGTCTGGAGCACCAAGCCTTGGCGCAAGCTTTTGAGCCTTGAGACCTTCTTTGTAGAGAACCATTGTTCCTGCATAGCCTTTTTTTGCTGGCGGAACAGAAGAAATCCATTCAATGCTGTAGCCAGAAAGATAGGATTTTAAAAGCTCCAGATGCTTGTCGGAAGGTCCGTCTGCGGGCAGCTTTGTTTCTTGAATTGCAATTATGTCTGCATCGTAAGACGCAATTTTTTTTTAGCACGTCCTGGGAAAGAATTGCTCTTGCCGAAGTTGAAGTAAGTGCCGCATTTAATGAATCTATATTCTACGAAATAAATTTTGCCATTTGAATCTTCCTTTTATTTTTTGATTATATCACTACGGCTTGGAAAAGCAAGCATGAATCAGCATTTGGCTAATACTTCTTCGTAGGATTCCGCTCTTATTACGAGAAATTTTTTTTCTATCTCTCTGCTCCAAAGATCAATCTCGCCTTCTATGTTGGAATGCTTTGGCAGAATAAAGCCCCATGTACTGCAGCCTGCCTTTTTTAGCTGGGGAAGAAAATAGGAAAAGCCCCATTCTACGTCTTCTTTAACATCTTCAAAACCATTGCGTGCGTCTACGACAAAAATGCTTCCTTTGTGTTCCCTTAGCATTTCAAGCGATGCAATGACCGGATTGCGGTAGTCGTCAAAGTGGGCTTCCTTTTTCCACACGTGAAGGACAACATTGTCTTTTGCTATGTATTCGCATTTTGCATATTCACTTTCAAACATGGCACTTCTCCTATTTTTCTGCTCTGACGGATTCTGCAAAGTATAATTCAAATCTTGTTTGAATTTTATCATATTTGAATTTGCTTGTAAACTTGCTGTAATAGCTGTTGTCCTATTAATGACGAAATGCTTTTTTAGTGCTATATTAATCTTATGTTAGATGTAAAACTTTTTCCGCTTGAGTTGTCAGACAGGGAACAGTTCATAAGGGACAATCAGGATGCGTTTAATTATGGTGCTATGGAAGAATTTGGGCAGAGGGACATGCACTTTGAGGAAGATGGAGAAATAATTTCTCGAGATACGATTTCTTCTGCAATTGATGAAGGTTCAGCCTACCGCATTGTTGAAAATGGCAAAATTCTTGGAGGCCTTGTTGCTAAAACGGAATATGACTGTGGCCAACTTGAATTGCTTTTTGTCTCTCCGGCTTTTCATGGCAAAGGCCTTGGCTACGCTGCTTGGTGCGAACTGGAGGCAATGCATCCCGAGGTTACGGTTTGGGAAACAGTAACTCCTTATTTTGAAAAGCGCAACATCCATTTTTATGTAAACCGTTGCGGCTTTAAAATTGTTGAATACTACAAAGATGGTGAAATGCAGGACATGTTCCGCTTTGAAAAAATTCTTCCTGCTACAAAAGAATCCATACAGGAGCAGATAAAGCGGATTTCTTACTACGAGGATATAATGCAAAAGACTAAGGGCGGATCTGAAGAGATGCTAAAAAGTTTGTCGGACTATTACGGCAGTTCCGCATGGAAGCGTGATTTTGCGGCGGATGAAGCAGGACTCTTGCCCAAAAACCTTGTGCGTGGTGTTTTGTCTGAAGATGAAGTTTATAATCTTTTGGAAGAATACGGTAAATAGGAGACGCATTTATGGCTGTGGACTTTACAGAAAAAGCAAAAAGGTATCAGGCGATAGATGAGATAATCGCATCCGGAAGAAAATTAAAATGGAATCAGATTATTTCTGAACTCTGGGACAAGTACAACATCAAAACCAGCCGCACATCTTTTTTTAGGGACATAGAAGACTTACAGGAAAAATATCAGGCTCCAATTGATACTGATTTTGAAACAAGCGGATATTTTTATACGGATCCAAAATACAGGCTGCCGCGTTTTTATACTGATGAAAATGCCGCAAAAGCAGCCAAGCTTATAAAGACACTGATGGACATGGTAAAAGGCAATCCTCTCTACAAAGAAGCGCAGGAAGTTTTTGAATCGCTTTCAATAGAAAACCATGATTTGTCCATAGAAAATATTAGGATAAACAAAAAGCCGGACAACGACAGGATTATTTTTGTTGGCGCGCCAAACAAGTCAATTCCTGCGGAAACGTGGAGGATTATAGATGAAGCCCTTAAGCAAAACAGGGTGATTACTTTTGTGTACCAGTCTCTTACAGATCCAAGGCCTTATAAAAGAATGGTTCAACCCTGGCAGCTTATTTTTGACAACGGCAACTGGAACCTGCATGCCCTGGATATTGTAAAAAAAGCAAGCCGACGTTATTCGCTTGGAGAGATGAAAAACATTCAGATGACAAAAGAAGTCTTTAAGCTTCCAAAAGATTATGACTTCCGAAAAATGACGCGGGGTTCTTTTGGCTGCATGTGCCAAGCTGATTATCTTGACTATAAAATACATTTGCACGGTTATGCTGTCCGCTATGCAAAAAACAGAATTTGGGGAGAAAACCAGATAATTGTTCCGGACAAGAAAAATCCTGGCCCCAATGGAGACGGAATAATTTTGAGTTTTAGAAGCAACCAGCTTTATTCCATACAGCACTGGACTTGGCAGTGGGCAGACGAAGCAATGCCTCTTGCTCCAAAGGAATTGGTGGACGACTGGCTGGACAAGCGGGCAAAGGTTAGCAAGATGGAGCTATAGCCACTGGATGAAGGCGGTTTTGTCGCTGCTGTTGTAGCCGGCCTTTTCGTAGAAGCGGAGGGTCTCTGTTTTTTTTGAACCGGTAAGCAGCATCATTTTGTAGCAGTTTTCATTTTTTGCTATGGTTCTTGCATAGTCTAGGCATTCACTTGCATATCCCTTTTTGCGGTAGTCTGCATGAGTTACTACATTTTCCACAAAAGCGTATGGCCTTACATTCCTTGTTAGGTTGGGGATAATTACGCAGACGCAGGAAGATACAATCTTGCCGTCTACCTCGTTTACAATCAGGTGGTGGTTCTTGTCTTCCATAATCTGCTTCCAGGTGTTTTCCAAGTGCTCGTCCTGATTTGGAATGCTGTCTTCGTGCAGGTACAAATAAAGCTCCAGCAGCGCATTTAGATCATTTTTGTTTGCTTCTCTTATCATTTTGACTTTGCAACCTCTTCATACATGGCATTAAAAAGTTCGCGGAGGAAATCTTTGTTTTCTATGTCTTCTGCCAGAAGCATTTTCTTTGCACCTTCGTAGGGGACTTCCAGCGTGGCATCCGGCATTTTTTCTGCGGCAGATTTTATGTTTTTTACAAGAAAGCGGTTGTCGTAAATTCCACCGATGATTTTTTCGCGGTAATATATGATGAACTCTCCCATCATTGCACGGTAGCTTATTTGATCAAGCAGGGAAAGCTGCTCTAATACAAAGTCAAGATATTCTTTTGTAGACGCCATCTTTTCTCCTTGCCTTTTCTCTATAAAGAATTGAGCCAGTCTTCTTTTGTAAGAAGGCTTACATATCCGTTGCGCTTTTCATGCATCAGTGGGACATCAACATTTTCTGACTTCCACTGGAACTTAAAGCCGCACTTTTCCTGAACCCGCTTGGACTTTTCGTTGCCTTCGTAATAGCCAACCCAAATTTTTTGCATACCGCAATCTTCGAAAGCGTGGCGGATTATTTCTTTTGTGGCCTCTGTCATTATACCGCAGCCCCAGAAAGGTTTTCCAATCCAGTAGCCAAGTTCACACTCGTCATCACGTTCGGTCATGTCTGTGTGTCCGTTAAGCTTTAGTTCAATTGCGCCGATTGCCTTACCATCTTCTTTTAGGCATATAGCATAAGCCTCTTTGCCATTAAAAACATTTTTTATTACATCACGGCTTTCTTCTATGCTCTTGTGGGGAGGCCAGCCAGCAATTGGCCCGACATCTGGATTGCTTGCGTATTTGTACAATTCTTCTGCATCATCATCTTTCCATTTGCGCAAGATAAGCATTTTTGTTTCCATATTAATTTGTTTCCTGATAAGTCTTAATATATTTTTCTACAATTCTTTCAGAATTTATTTCTTTTGGCAAGAGCGGGTGCAAGAGTAAGAATAAATGAATGGCGGAAAAGAAGATAGGGTGGTATAATGTAGAAAATATGAAACTGGGGTGTTTGAGTAGCTGGAGGAAATGAAAATGGCAGAATGCAAAGAATCAGACTGGAAGCTCTTCCGTGTTAAGGTTGTCGATTGGCAGGAAAATTACATGGCGAGGCTGAATCAGAAGATAATCAAAATACTAAGCGATGAAAACAAAACGCAATCTGATCGTTTTTGGAAGGCAAGTAAAATCATTGACAGCGAGAAAAAATCAGTTGGCGTTGTATGCGAATTGAAACGCAGCATGCTCAAGTGGAATATCGTTTCTCTTATAAACCAAAAAGTCATTACGATGGATGACTTGTCAGACTTCAGTTCTGAATTACAAGAACATATTGCACTGATGATGAGAGATTAGGGTCTCGGACATTCCGGCAGTTGATTGCCTATAAAATTATTGCTATATTCAGAGAATGGGTTTTGAAAAATCTTTGGATCAGAGGGAAGAGTCCCGGAATTTTTTTAAGTCGCTGTTTACGATTGTTGGTCCGATTGCGCTGCAGAATTTGATTTCGGCGGCGGTTGGTTCGGCGGACGTGATAATGCTTGGCAAGGTTGGGCAGGATGCAATTGCGGCGGTGAATCTGGCTTCGTACATTCAGTTCATTCTGTTTTTGTTTTTTATTGGACTTTCTTCTGGTGTTGTGATGCTGGCGGCTCAGTATTGGGGCAAGAAGGACACTCATTCCATAGAAACGATTTTTGGTATTGGATGCAAGATTTCGGCAGCGATAGGGCTTGTCTTTGCCTTGTTAGCTTTTTTTGTTCCAGGATTGCTGATGAAGATTTTTACGGATGAGCTGCCCCTGATTTCTATTGGAAGTGAATACCTTAGGTTTGTGAGCGTGGGATTTTTTATTCTTGCTTTTTCGCAGATTTACCAGGCGGTGCTAAAGAGTATTGAGCGGGTTAGGACTGTAACCGTGATTACTACCGCAGCCCTTTTGCTTAACATTGGTTTGAATGCGGTTTTTATTTATGGTCTTTTTGGTATGCCAAAGTTGGGAGTGCGCGGTGTTGCCTTGGCTACTACTATTTCGCGCGTTATTGAGCTTTTGGTTTGTGTGCTTGTGTGTGCGCGTGTAAGGGAAATTCATTTTGGGCTCGAAACGCTTTTTAGGAAAAATGCAGTGCTGCTAAGGGATTTTGTGCATTATTCGCTTCCTGCTATTGGAAACGAAGCCGTGTGGGGTGCGGGCTGGGCTACGTATGCTGTAATCATGGGGCATTTGGGTTCTGATTTGGTTGCGGCAAATTCCGTTGTTAACGTGGTGCGCAATTTGGCCAGCGTTCTTTGCTTTGGCATGGCTTACGGAGGAGCGATTGTGCTTGGCAAGCAGATGGGGGCAAACCAGATGGAGCTTGTTTCGCGGAATGCTTCGCGTCTTGTAAAAAGTACTATTCTTGCCGGTGCTGCAGGTGCTGTGGCTTTGGGCTTGTGCCGGCCACTTATTTTTAGGATTGCAGATTTGAACGAGCAGGCAAGGTTTTACTTAACGCCGCTTTTGTACATAAACTGCCTTTCACTTTTTGGTGCGGCGATTAACACCGTTCTGATTTGCGGTGTCTTCCGTGCTGGCGGTGATGCAAAGTGGGGCTTTGTTCTTGATGCAATTGCAATGTGGGCAGTTTCTGTGCCACTTGGATTTTTTTGTGCATTCGTGCTTCATTTGCCTCCCCTGGTGGTGTACCTGATTCTCTATGTTGATGAATGGGAGAAGATGATTTTTAATGTGATTCACTACAAGCGGGGCAAGTGGATGAAGAATATTACGCGGGACTTTGAATCATAAATATGGAAGAAACAAATAAAGATACGGCAAAGGGCTTTACGGGAAACCAGCTTAAGATTTTTGCAATCATTGCGATGACCATTGACCACCTAACCTGCGTCATCTGGCCCGGCTACAACTACGACTGGTGGATTATTTTGCTGCACATTATTGGAAGACTAACGGCTCCAACAATGTGGTTTATGTGTGCACAAGGTTATGCCCATACACGCAACGTAAAAAAATATATTGCGCGGCTTTTTCTATTTGCTTTTATTTCGCACTTTGCATACAACTTTGCTTTTGGAATTCCATTTGTTCCGTTTAGGACAACGGTCTTTAACCAGACAAGTGTTATCTGGGCGCTGGCATGGGGAATTGTTCTGCTTTGCATTTTGGATGCGGACTTTCTAAAGAGCTGGCAAAAGACTGCCTTTGTTTTTGTGATTGCGGCAATCGCTTTTCCTGCCGACTGGTCAAGCATAGCAGTCCTCGCAATCATGGAAATTTATATTCACCGCGAAAACCTGACCAAGCAAATCCTGCACATGGAAAAATGGGTTTTGCTTTACGCGCTCGTCTGGTTTTTCTGCATAGACAAGGTTTACGCTTTTATTCAGCTGGGGGTAATCATTGTCTGGCCTTTCATGAAAAACTACAACGGTCAGCGCGGCAAGATGCGCTTTATGAAATGGTTCTTCTACATTTACTATCCTGCGCATCTTGTGGTTTGCGGTCTTATACGGCTTTACCTGCACGGAAACATTAGCGCAATTGTTGGGGGATGATTTTTTTTGCGGCACTTGCTTTTGAATCTGGAAGAGTTTTAAAGAAAATACTATCTTAGCAAAAAAAATACAATTACCACCAAGCAAGTACGGCCGGGATTGGAGGGGCGGCGTAGCCGTTGCTGGTGGGTGAGGTCCCTGAGCGTAGTCGAAGGGGCGAACCCCAGCAATGGAGCGAGAGCGGAACCCCGGAAAGCCCTTAGCAATAGAAAGCGCCGCAGAAAAAAAATAGTTATAAGTAAAAGCTATAGCTCTCTATATCAAATAAATATATAAAACCTATTGACATTATAGGAAAATCATATTACTATGACATTATCCTAGTTGATTGCTAGGAAATAAAGTTGAAACACAGGAGGTTTACGGTTTATGGAAATTTATTTTGAAAAGTTAGTCCGCGAAAATTTTAGGAATGGCCTCATGTGCTGTTGCCGCTAAAAGAGTTTCCGAACAAGTCCAATTATTCATTTTATTTTTTATTTATTAGAGAGGCAAAACTATGGCAAATTTACATTTCGAAACATTACAGTTGCACGTTGGTCAGGAGCAGGCAGACCCAACAACGGATTCACGCGCAGTTCCTATTTACCAGACTACTTCTTACGTATTCCACAATTCAAAGCATGCAGCAGACCGTTTTGGTTTGGCTGATGCGGGTAACATTTACGGCCGTCTTACAAATTCCACACAGGATGTTTTTGAAAAGCGCATTGCGGCTCTTGAGGGCGGCGTTGCGGCTCTTGCGGTTGCAAGCGGTGCAGCGGCAATTACCTATACGATTGAGGCTCTTGCTCAGAAGGGAGAGCACATTGTTGCACAGAAGACAATTTACGGCGGAAGCTACAATCTTCTTGCTCACACTTTGCCGCTTTACGGTGTGGAGACCACTTTTGTAGATGCCCACAATCTTGCGGAAATAGAGGCGGCAATAAAGCCCAACACAAAGGCTGTTTATCTTGAAACACTTGGCAATCCCAATTCCGACATTCCGGACATTGATGCCATTGCGGCTCTTGCACACAAGCATGGTCTTCCGGTTGTTATAGACAACACTTTTGGAACTCCATTCCTTATCCGTCCGATTGAACACGGAGCAGACATTGTTGTTCATTCTGCTACAAAATTTATTGGCGGCCACGGAACGACTCTTGGCGGTATAATTGTTGACTCCGGCAAGTTTGACTGGAAGAAATCCGGCAAGTATGCACCTATTGCTGAACCAAATCCAAGCTACCACGGCATTTCTTTTGCAGATGCAGTAGGACCGGCTGCTTTTGTAACCTACATCCGCGCAATTCTTCTTCGCGACCAGGGTGCGGCAATTTCTCCGTTCAATGCCTTCCTTCTTTTGCAGGGAACAGAAACTCTATCTCTTCGCCTTGAACGCCACGCTGAAAACACAAAGAAGGTTGTTGAATTCCTTAAGAATCATCCAAAGGTTTCTAAGGTGAACCATCCTTCTCTTGCAGACCATCCGGATCACGCTCTATACCAGAAGTACTTCCCCAACGGAGGAGCTTCAATCTTTACATTCGAGATTAAGGGCGGTAAAGAGGCTGCATGGAAGTTCATTGATAACCTTAAGATTTTTAGTTTGCTTGCTAATGTTGCGGACGTAAAGTCGCTTGTGATTCATCCGGCTAGCACGACCCACAGCCAGCTTAACGATGCGGAGCTTGCAGACCAGGGTATTAGCCAGTCAACGATACGCCTTTCAATCGGTACGGAGCACTACGAAGATATTATTGCAGACTTGAGCCAGGCTTTTGACAAGGTGTAATTGTTTGCATACGGGTTAGGGATTTTATCAGCTTTTTATATAATAGGAGAATTTTATGAATAATATAGCAAAGAAAACTTTGACATTGGGTTTGGCTCTTTCCGCACTTGGAATCTTTTCTGTGGCAAAGCCAAAGACTGGAAGGACTGTTGAACAGATTAAGAAGAGCAAGACCATAAAAATTGCGGTCTTTAGCGACAAAAAGCCATTTGGTTTTGTTGATGAGAACGGTGAGTACCAGGGCTACGATGTTTACTTTGGAAACCGCATTGCAAAGGATTTGGGCGTAAAGGTAAAGTATGTTCCCGTAGAGGCGGCTGCCCGCGTGGAAGTTCTTGCCACTGGAAAAGTTGACATTGTTCTTGCAAACTTTACAGTAACACCTGAACGTGCACAGAAGGTGGACTTTGCCCTTCCCTACATGAAGGTCGCCTTGGGAATCGTTTCTCCAAAGAAAGCTTTGATTACGGATCCCGCCCAGCTTAACGGAAAGACACTGATTGTTGCAAAGGGAACGACTGCAGAAACATATTTTTCCAAGAACTATCCCCAGATTAAGCTCTTGAAGTTTGACCAGTATTCCGAAGCATACAATGCCCTGCTTGACGGACGTGGGGATGCGCTTTCTACTGACAATACAGAAGTCCTTGCCTGGGCAATTGAGAATCCTTCATTTGCAGTTGGTGCGGGCGCAGATTCAATCGGCAGCCTGGATGCAATTGCACCTGCGGTTCAGAAGGGTAATACCGATTTGCTTAACTGGCTCAACAATGAGATAAAGATACTGGGAAAGGAGAGGTTCTTCCATGCGGACTACGAGGCAACCCTGCGTTCCGTTTACGGAAAGGATTCAGATGCAGACAGTCTTGTTGTGGAAGGCGGCGAGCTGTAATAAGGCTTGCTGAATGCCACCTTGCCTTATTTGGCACTTACTAGTATAATCAAGTTCGATTAAGCATGCGCTTGCAGGAAGATGTCTTCTTGCAAGTGCTTTTTTTAACAAGGGTTTGCCGGTTGGAGTTTGTATGGATTTTGCATTTATAAAAGAAGTTTTTCCTTTGTTTGTAGAGGCGGCAATCCTTACCATAAAAATCGGTTTCATTGGTATTCTTCTTTCATTTTTTACCGGTGCCCTTTGTGCCGTCATACGCTACTGGAAGATTCCCGTCTTGCGGATTGTCGTGCGTGTCTATACGGAGCTTTCAAGGAACACGCCGCTTTTAATCCAGCTGTTTTTTTTGTACTTTGCATTGCCCAAGCTTGGGATAAAACTTTCGGGCGAGCAGTGCGGAATCATAGGCCTTACATTTTTGGGCGGTTCATACATGGCGGAAACATTCCGCAGCGCACTTGAAACGGTGGGCCGCAGCCAGTTGGAGAGCGGTGTGTGCGTGGGACTTAGCCGCATTCAGCTTGTTCAGTATGTCGTCATTCCCCAGGCACTGAATGTTTCTGTTCCAGGCCTTGTTGCAAACATTATTTTTCTGCTAAAGGAAACCTCCGTCTTTAGCGCGGTTGCCCTTGCAGATTTGATGTTTGTTGCAAAGGACTTGATTGGACTTTACTATAAGACGGAAGAGTCGCTTTTGCTTCTGGTCCTTGCCTATGCGGTTATCCTCTTGCCGATTTCCATTTTTTCCTATTACATTGAACGGAGGCTAAAGTATGCCCAGTACGGAAATGTTTGATTCCATATCTCTTTCTTTTTCCGTCCTGTTCAAGGGGAAGAATTTTGCAAGGCTTCTTGCAGGGCTTGGCGTTACGATAAAGATAGCCCTTGTTTCAATTTTATTTTCCCTGCTTCTTGGATTTCTATTTGGAATGCTGATGACCCGGAAGAACAGGTGCATCCGTTTTCTTTCACGGGTTTATCTTGAGTTCATGAGGATTATGCCGCAAATGGTTCTCCTTTTCATAGCCTATTACGGAATAACCCATGCCTTTGGCATTTCAATTTCCGGAGAGGCGGCTTCTGTCCTTGTTTTTACGATGTGGGGAATGGCGGAGATGGGGGACTTGGTGCGAGGTGCCTTGCAGAGCATTCCCCGCCATCAATATGAGAGTGGTCGGGCAATTGGACTTACCGAGCGGCAAATTTTTTTCTATATAATAATTCCCCAGACGGTTCGCCGTCTTGTTCCCCTTAGCATGAACTTGATTACCCGCATGATAAAAACTACGTCGCTTATAGTCTTTGTCGGCGTTATAGAGGTTGTAAAGGTTGGGCAGCAGATTATTGAGGCTAACAGGCTTACGATTCCTTCAGCTTCGATTGCGGTCTATGCCATGATTTTCTTTATGTATTTTATTGTATGCTGGCCGCTTTCACTTTTGGCGGATAAAATTGAAAAGAGGCAGAAAAAGACTTCGGGAGAATGACAGGAGAAGTGTATGGCGCTTTTGGAAATAAAGAATCTTGAAAAATCCTACCGCGAGGCTGGCGGAATCTTGCGCGGCGTTTCGCTGAACGTGGAAAAGGGTGAGGTTGTCGTTATCCTGGGGCCTTCCGGTTGCGGAAAATCAACCCTGCTACGGTGCATAAACGGACTTGAAAGCATTCAGGGCGGGGAGATTTATCTGGACGGAGAGCTGATTTCCAACCGCAAAAAGGACATGCACATAATCCGGCAGAAGGTTGGCATGGTTTTCCAAAGTTATGACCTTTTTCCGCACATGACGGTTTTAAAGAATGTTATGCTGGGGCCAATTAAGGCTCAGAAGCGCAGCAGAGACGAGGTAGTAAAGCAGGCGGAAAGCCTACTTGACCGCGTTGGGCTTCTGGAAAAAAAGGATGCCTATCCGCGGCAACTTTCTGGCGGGCAGAAGCAGAGGGTCGCAATTGTTCGCGCTCTTTGCATGAATCCCGATCTTCTTTTGTTTGACGAAGTTACCGCAGCCCTTGACCCTGAGATGGTACGCGAGGTTCTTGATGTAATGGTGGACTTGGCTAAGGAAGGGCGTACCATGCTTATCGTTACTCACCAGATGGAATTTGCAAAGGCTGTGGCCGACAGAATTGTATTTATTGACGATGGAATTATCGTGGAGGAAAATACTCCAAGCGAATTTTTTACTTCCCCGAAGACAGACCGGGCAAAAAAATTCCTCGAAGCCTTTAAATTCTAAAAGAGGCATGTTTACAAAAAGTCTCCCTGGTGTTAGAATACGGCAATTTTAATTAAAAAGAGGAATTTCATGTTAAAATTGCTTGAAAAAATTTCTACGACCGTCAGCAAACTGATGGCTCTGATTGTAATTGCGGTTGCGGCCTTGGCGCTCTTTGTTCCCCAGTCATGCAACTGGATTAAGACAAGTTCCATTAACTGGCTTTTGGGAATTGTAATGTTTGGAATGGGTCTTACCCTTAAGCCGAGTGATTTTAAGGTTGTGTTCAGCAGACCGCTTGATATTATCATTGGTTTTTTGGCACAGTTTATTCTTATGCCGCTTATTGCATTCCTTTTGATTAAGGCTTTTAATTTGCCTACAGAGCTTGCAGTTGGCGTAATGCTTGTTGGTACTTGCCCTGGAGGAACTTCTTCCAATGTAATGACCTACATGGCAAAGGGCGACGTTCCGCTTTCCGTTGGTATGACGGCTGTTTCCACTCTTTTTGCTCCCTTGCTTACGCCTTTCCTTACATGGGTTTATCTTCGCACAAGTGTAGACGTTAATGTTTTGGGTATGTTCCTTTCTATTATAAAGGTTGTTTTTGTTCCGATTGTATTGGGCTTGATTATTAACCGCTTCTTCTCTAAGTTTACCCAGGCGGCTGTTAAGGTTTTGCCGCTTATTTCTACAATCGCAATTGTTGCAATCGTGGCGTCTGTTGTTTCTGCAACGTCTGCAAAGCTTTTGTCTACAAGCCCAATTATTTATCTTGTGGTAATTTTGCACAACCTCTTGGGCTATGCTTCCGGCTACGGGGTAGGAAAGCTTTTGCGCAGGGGAGAAAAGAAGAGCCGCACGCTTTCTATTGAAGTTGGTATGCAGAACTCTGGTCTTGCAACATCTCTTGCTGTTTCTCACTTTGCACAGTACCCGCTGGCATCCATTCCGGGTGCAGTATTTAGCACATGGCACAATATTTCCGGCGCAATCTATGCAAACATTCTTGCAAGCAGAAAGCCTAAGGATGAGGAATAAAGCAACCAATGCCATTAACTTTACGTCATTCTGAGCTTGACTCAGAATCTAAAGTCAATATAACGTAAAGAGATGCCGAATCAAGTTCGGCATGACAGGTTCTTTATGATAATTGCTGGCTGATTGGGGGATTGCACTTTGCTGTAATCCCCTTTTTTGTTGCCTGTCACCACATTTTATGAAAATTGATTTCCGTGTATCCGCGCTCGGCTTTTTTGACGCGGTTTCAACCGGGAATGGAAGTGCTTCCGCATTTAGATTAATGCTTGCTAAGTTTTATTTAGATTTGCACTTACCTTTTACGGAAAGTGCTGCACAATCTTGACGACTTTAATAATACTGAATATACTTAAACTACGATGGATAACAAAGGTGTTTTGGATTCGTTGTTGCGCTCTTTTGGCAGCTACTATGACGTAAAAACTGAAGGTGTTTTGCCGCCGTTTGCAGCCCAGGCGACTTTTAATATGCACAACGAGCAGTATTTTTTAGTCAAAGCGGCGCAAATTGCCCAGATTGATTCAAATGAATTTGTTTACATCGCCAGCGAAGAGAACCTTAATCAGCAAAAAGTAAATGAATTGGCGGAGGCGGCTTGGTCTGACGGCCTTTCCAAAGTAAAACCGGACTCTAACCACCGCAATTCCGACGTTACTCTAATAATTATTTGCAATACAATAGAAGAAAATTCATTCAGCCTTGTAAAAAAGCTTAAGCATTATAAGTCTTATTTGTTTGGCTTTCATGGCTGGAGCAATTTTAGGGCATTGGCATACGAAGTTTCCACTGGCAAGACGGTCACAAACAGACTGGGCAAGCCGTTAAAGAAGCTTGTTTGCAATCTATAAAAAAACTTAAGAGGCTGTTTCAAAAGTCATGCTGGGATTCTTTGGCAAGCTTAGGATGATACTTTTGAAGCTGCTTCTAAATCTCTTGAGGAGGAGATGAAAATGACAGCATTATTGATTATTATTGCTGCAATCGTTTTGCTTTTCATTGGCTACGTTTTCTACGGCTCATGGCTTGCAAAGCAGTGGGGTATTGACCCTTCAAAAAAGACGCCTGCCAACTCTATGACGGACGGTGTTGACTATGTTCCTGCAAAACCAGCTGTTTTGATGGGACACCACTTTTCTTCTATTGCCGGTGCAGGCCCAATCAACGGTCCTATCCAGGCTGCTGTGTTCGGATGGGTTCCTGTATTCCTCTGGTGTGTAATCGGCGGAATCTTCTTTGGCGGTTTGCAGGACTTTGGTTCTTTGTTTGCTTCTATCAGGCACGAAGGTAAGTCTGTTGGCGAAATCATTAAGGATTCAATGGGCAAGACTGCTAAAAAGCTCTTTATCATATTTGCCCTTCTTGTTTTGATTCTGGTTATTGCTTCTTTTGTTAACGTTGTTGCCGGAACATTCTTTACAAAGGCTAACGAGGCCGGCAAGGTTGCGTTTGGTTTTGTAACAAATCCTACCAACAACCAGACTACTGCTATCATTTCCGTAATGTTCATTGTTCTTGCTGTAATCTACGGAATTCTTACAAACAGATGCGGTCTTAAGACTCTTCCTGCTACAATCATCGGCATTGTTGGAATTGTAGTTTCTATTGCAGTCGGACTTAAGTTTGGCCTTGCAATGAGCCGCACAACATGGATTATCCTGATTGGCGTTTACATTGCGGTTGCTTCCCTTATTCCTGTTTGGATTATGCTGCAGCCACGCGACTACCTTTCAAGCTTCCTGCTTTATGCAATGATGCTCGTTGCATTCGTTGGTATTATCGTTTCTGCATTTACTGGCAGTGCAAGTTTTGAAATTCCTGCATTCAACTCTGCAAAGCTTGGTGCCATGTTCCCAACATTGTTCATTACGGTTGCTTGCGGTGCATGTTCAGGCTTCCACTCCCTGATTGCAACAGGTACTTCTTCCAAGCAGCTTGACAACGAAAGGAATGCAAAGGCCATCGGTTACGGTTCAATGCTTATTGAATCTGCACTTGGCATTATTTCCCTGATTGCCGTTGGTATGGTTTACAACAAGTGGATGGACAAGGGCTACGGTTCACCTTCTGCCGCATTCGGTGCTGGTATTGCAATCATGTTCGGAAAGGAAGGCACAGGCGTTTACAACACACTCAACGCACTTCTTACACTTGCAGTTTCTGTATTCGCACTTACTTCTTTGGATACAGGTACACGCCTTAGCCGCTTTATGTTCAGCGAATTGTTCCTTAAGGACAGCGAAAAGACTTGGAAGGATGCAAAGGGGGTACGCAAGCTTTTGGCTCACCCGCTCTTTGGTACAAGCCTTATGGTTATTGTTGGTTGTATCCTCGGTGGCCTTTCACTTTCTCAGATTTGGGGCCTCTTTGGTGCAGCAAACCAGCTCCTTGCAGGTATTGCCCTTATGGCAGTTGCAGCATGGCTTGGCGAAGTTGGAAAGAACAACAAGATGTTCTTTATTCCTACAATCTTCATGCTTGCCGCAACACTTACATTCCTTGTAAAGAAGATAATTGAAAAGGTTGGCATTGTTGGTTCTGGAAAGTCTGTCTGGGGCGACTGGTTCCAGCTTGCTTTTGCCGCAGCAATGGCAATTCTTGCAGTTATCCTTGTTGTTGAAGGCGTTAAGACCTTTAAGAAGCAGGCTGCAAAGAAATAAGCTGAATGCAGTTGCCGGTAAAATCCGGTGATTGCAGTTTGCAAAATAAAAGCCCGGTCGGGTCAAGGCGCATTGTCTTGGATTCTGACCGGGCTTTTTTGTTTTTTTGCGGCGCTTGCCTTGTTCAACAAAACGTTCCATAAAAGAACATCTTGCCATTTTTTCCATGGGTAACAAGCAGCGCCATGGACGGCGCGTCAGGTCTTAGCGTAAGAATGCGCAGGTTTTTTCAGAAAACCCGTAGTAAAAAATGGCAAGGAGGCCGTTTTTTACGGGCTTTCCGGGGCTTGCCCTCTCGGCCGGTGCTGCGCACGCACTTCGTGCCCCCTCCAATCCCTGCCGTGCCTGTTTTGCAAACTCTAAAGCGATGCCCTGTAAATTGCTTCCACGTCGCTTGGGGTTAGATTTTTCCAGCCCTTGATTGTTCCACTTGAACCGCATGCCTTTTTTGCCATTTCTGCAAAGTGCTCGTCTGTAATTCCGAGCTCTGAAAGCGATGATTTTAGGCCCAGTGTTTTATAGAAGAATTCCTTTGTTTTTTCTATGGCTGCTTTTGCGCTTTCCATTTTGTCTTTGCCCTGTGGAAGCCCCCAGACATTAGTTCCATAGTCGCAGAATTTTTGCGCGGTGCTTTCGTCAAGGACAAATTCCATCCAGCGGGGTGTTACTATGGCAAGTCCAAGTCCGTGGGTTATGTCATAAACGGCAGAAAGCTGGTGTTCTATTGGGTGGCAGCTCCAGGGGGACTTGTTGCAGCCGCTTATGTAGCCGTTTATTGCCCAGGAAGAAGTCCACATAAGGTTTGCGCGGGCTTCGTAGTCGTCCGGCTTTGCAAGGGCAATGGGGGCATACTTGATTACGGTTTTCATCATGGCTTCCATGCTGCGGTCAAGCATGTAGAGTTCCTGGTTTGTGTTAAAGTAGACTTCCATGATGTGGGAAAGAATGTCTGCGCTGCCGCATGCGGTTTGGTAAGTGTTCACCGAGTATGTAAGAAGTGGGTTGCAGAAGGCCGCCTTTGGAAAGAGGTGCTTGTCCGTAAGGCCTGTTTTTTCATCCGTTTCCGGGTTGCTGATTACGCAGGTTGGATTCATCTCGGAGCCGGTTGCGGAAATTGTTAGCACTGTGATGACGGGAAGCGTTTCTTGAATCTTTTCTTTTTTTGCCATGAAGAGCCAGGGGTCAAAGTCTACGAGTGCTGCTGCGGATATGAGCTTTGCGGCATCCATTGCAGAGCCTCCTCCTGCCGCTACGATTAGGTCTATCTTGTTTTCTTTGCAGAGTGCCGCTCCTTTGCGTACGCTTTCTATGCGGGGGTTGGGTTCCACACCGCCAAGTTCAAATAGGCTTGCACCGGCTTTTTTTACCTCTTCTGCAAGGGCATCGTAAAGGCCTGTTTTTTTTATTGAGCCTCCGCCGTAGACAAGCAGGACCTTTTTTCCATAGCGGGAAATTTCTTCGTTTAAGTGTTCGATTTGATCTGGACCAAAATAATTTTTTGTGGGAATGTCATAGATAAAATTTGTCATGTTTGCTCCTGAAAGTTGCTTCTATTATATACTTTGCCTAGTATGGAAAACAAGTGCCAGTGTTGTGCAATACAAAAATACGAACTTGTCTGGCGGGTCCCAGTAACGGAAAAAATCAAGGAATCCTCCCTAAAGGGTCCCTCCTTGCTTTTTTCCTACGTCCCACCAGCCAAGTTCGTATTTTTGTTCTTGCCAATAAGTAAAGAGCCATGGAGGGCGGCTTAGCGCATGCAGAATTGCGTAGCGATTCTGCAATCCATGGGAAATCCACGGAGGGATTTCCCATGGCGACCTACGCCGCCGTGGAGGGGCGCGATAGCGTTGCTGACGGCGCAGGTTCCTGAGCTATGTCGAAGGGCCGAAGCCGGCAGCAATGGAGGGGGTAGGGCCCCCCGGAACCCCGCAAGGGCGGTGACGCAAAGGCATGGCTGTCGAGTTAGCCAAAGAGCAAAATGGTAGAGCGGAAAAAAGTACCGTCCAGAATATAAGGAAACAGACCCTGAATCGAGTTCAGGGTGACAGTTCTTCATTCAGGGTGACGGGATGCGTTCATGGTGACGCAAACCTCTTGCGTGTACTTTAAAAAAAAATTCGAATGGTATATAATGTGAAAGAAATTTTTTACTAGAAGGTTTTTTATGGCAATGGTTATCTTAACATTGAACTGCGGTTCTTCTTCCGCAAAGTATCAGGTTTACGACTGGGACAAGAAAGAGGTTATGGCAAACGGTGTTGTGGAGAGAATTGGAATTGAAGGCTCCTGCATCACCCACAAGGCAAAGGGAAAGAAAACGGAAATAACAAGCCCCTGCCCAACACACAAGGAAGCAATTGAATTAATCATCAAGGAAATTACGGATCCGGAAGTTGGCGTTATAAAGTCAATGGACGAAATTGGAGCCGTAGGACACCGCGTTTTGCACGGCGGAGAAAAGTTCACAAAGTCAGTCCTTATTACACCGGAAGTTCTTGACGGCTTCCGCGAAGTAATAGACCTTGGCCCTCTCCACATGCCAGCAAACATCATGGGTATTGAAGCAGCCCAGAAGGTTATGCCAAACGTTCCGCATGCAGCAATCATGGACACAGCCTGGCACCAGACCATGCCCGAAGAAACATTCATGTATGCAATTCCCCGCGAATGGTACACAAAATATGCAGCCCGTCGCTACGGCTTCCACGGAACATCTTTCCTGTATACCGCAAAGCGTGCAGCTGTTCTGCTTCACAAAAAGCCTGAGGACACAAACCTCATCATCTGCCACATTGGAAACGGTTCTTCCATGTGCGCAGTAAAGAACGGCAAATGCTACGACACAACAATGGGTATTACCCCGCTCGAAGGCCTTGTTATGGGAACAAGAAGCGGCGACCTTGACCCGGCACTTCCATTCTACATCATGCGCAAAACAGGCATGAGTGCAGACGAGATGGACACTGCGCTTAACAAGAAGTGCGGCTGCCTTGGCATTACCACAAAATATTCAGACCGCCGCGACATAGAAATTGACGCAGCAAAGGGAGACAAGCTTTGCCAGCTTTCAATAGAAATGGAAGCCTTGCGCATAAAGAAATACATTGGTGCATTTGCCGCAGAACTTGGCCGCGTTGACGCAATCGTTTGGACGGCAGGCGTTGGCGAGCGCGGACCAATCACCCGCTTTAAGGCATGCTCCGGTCTTGAAAACTACGGAATCAAAATTGACGCTCAGAAAAACGAATGGAGCTTTACCGGCAACGCAGAAACATGCATCAGTGCAGACGACAGCGCAACAAAGATTTTTGTAATTCCAACAGACGAAGAGCTTGTTATGACGGAAGACGCCTACGCCCTTATGAAGGGAACTTACGACGTTCACACAAACTTTACCTATTCCTTCCAGGATCCCTCTTACGTAAACAAAGCGCGCGAAGAAGGCCTTAAAAAGGATATGGAAAAGCGCCCCCACTTGGCAGACGTAATCGTTCGCCCATAAGGCTTGGGTAAAAAAAATATTCTGATTTTGCCGTCTGGATTTTTTCTGGGCGGCAATTTTTTGTCCTACAAATGTTTGGAGAAAGAACACCTTTGCATTTTTTCTTATCTGCAAACAAGCAGCACCATGGAGGGTGCGTCATTTGTTGGCAAAATCGCTGGCAAGTTTTTGTAAGAAAACTTGTAAGAAAAAATGCCAAGGAGGTCATTTTTTAGAGGCTTTCCAGGGTTCCGGCTTTCGCCTCCATTCTCGCAAAGCGAGAACGGCTATGCCGCCCTTCCAATCCCTGCCGCTAGTTTATTTGCAAATAAAGAAAAATTCTCAGTAAATTTTATGGAAAAACTCACTGAGTTTTTAAAAATTCTCACTGACTTTTTTAAAATTCTCAGTGAGAATTTTTGCACTTTTCACTGCGGTTTACAAAGGCACAGTTTTTTTCTATTATATCTCTTATCCGAGAAATGATTTTTATTCAACAAAAGACGCTGGGGGTTCTTCCTTGATGAAGCAAAGCAACATACTTTATGGATTGAATGATGAAAAAAGAATATCACTATTTTTTTAATGAGTGTTGTGGCAAACATAGAAAAAATATTAGGTTTCTTGATTGGACGCAACTTATTTGGAGAATAAATAATGAATAAGATTTATAGATATTGCCTAAATACAAAGTCAGATGATCCAAAATGTATTATAAGGAACTATTTGCAAGAAAGAAAAATAAAATATTCAGATAAATATCTATTGGTTTTTGAGATATCGGATTCAGCTCCTTACTTTAATGATGTCATTAACTTCATGAATGCTAAATTAAAAGATGAACCACAAATTAGATGTGAGTATTCAAAGAAAGAACTTTCAGAAGCAAAGTATTTAGATATCTGGTTAAAAAAAAAATATTCCGGTTATCCACAGCCTGATGATGTTGATGATATAAAGGATTCATATCTGAATTATACATTTGACATGACAAACTATTGTACGGAATGCGGAAACGGTCTTGTTCAGAAGGATTCTTTTTACCTGAAAAAATCATTTAACATAGAAAAAATACGTTTTGGCGGTGTGTACTGGATATACGACACATTCTTTATTACAACGGAGCTTCGGGATTTGTTCATAAAAGAAAAGTTTACAGGAATAGAATTTATTCCTGTAAAAAATATCAGAACTAAACAAATTGTTGATAATATTGTTCAGTTAAAAATCAACGCAATATTTCCAGAAAAGCTGAAATTTGATACTAAAGAAGTGATTAACTGTAAATCATGTAATACAATAAAAAATCTGAGAAAGGATGATTCTGAAATCTTCGCACCAAAAGAAATTTTAAAAGATTTGGATAAGGATTTTTATTTGAGCCAAGAATGGCACGGAGCTGGGCTTTTATGTTGTAAAAGTGTATTAATTTCCAATCGGGTGTACAAGTTTTTTGTTGATAATAAGATTAAAAATATAAATGCAGAACCCATTAAGTTTATATAATGCTTTTACTGCGGTTTACAAAGGCACACTCTTTTTATATTATATTGAAAAAATTGCAACGCGCTTCTGATTGATATGGATTAGTTTATGTTTGTTATTGGTTTAATAGTTTCTATACTGTTGGGTTTAGGCATGCAAATAATTCGCACGGGAAAAATGCTTTCAAAGAAAGGCCTGATAATTAGTATAATTGTAATTTCTTTATGCTATGTTTTGGGCTATTTGTTTATTCGGTATAATCGTATCCCCGGTATAACTATTTGTGATTAAGGGAAATATATTGGTATGGAAATCCTTGGAGTGGTGTTTGGTTATATCCTTATTTGGTTTGTTGGTGCGGCAGCCATTGGTGGCGGTTGGATTTTATTTTTCTTGCTGCGGATGCAAGCTTCGTTACGGGATTCTTTTGTTAAGTGGACTGTGATAGTATTTGAAGTATTGTGGTTGCTAGCCTTTCTGCTGTATGTCTTTTTTCCTGGCTTTTATGAGAATTGGTAGATTGTAATTTTTCTTGAATTGCTTTAATGGTTGTAGAAAACCGGTTAGGGATTGGAGCACCGGCGGAGCCGTTCCGAACTCGCAGCGCAGCTTCGAGCGAGGAATGGAGCGATAGCGGAAGTGCGGAAAGCCCGACCTGCCGAATGGCAGGGAACCGCCAGAAGAGAATGGAAAAGACTTTGGGGCTTGAGGATTGGATTTTACTGCCTTGACAAAAAGCGTAAAAAACTATAGTGTATAGATAATTATATGAGAGGCGATGTGACTAATAATTCTTGCCGGGTGCAGAGAGTGCCAGCGAGTTGTTATTCATATCGCTTTTTTTGTTAGTAAAATTGTACGGGGGAAAATATGGCAACTAACGTTCCAGAACTTTTTGGAAGCATGGTATTCAACCAGAAGGCAATGCAAGCGCGTCTTTCTAAGGAAACTTTTAAGGCGCTAAAGAAGACGCTGGACAACGGGGAGCCGCTCCAGCTTGACGTTGCAAACCAGGTTGCCCACGCAATGAAGGAATGGGCCATAGAAAAGGGTGCAACCCACTTTACCCACTGGTTCCAGCCGCTTACCGGTATAACTGCGGAAAAGCATGACTCTTTTATTACGCCCCAGGATGACGGAACCGTAATAATGACTTTTAGCGGTAAGGAGCTTGTTAAGGGAGAGCCGGACGCTTCTTCTTTTCCGTCTGGTGGCCGCCGCGCAACTTTTGAAGCCCGCGGTTACACGGTTTGGGATCCTACTGCCTATCCCTTTATTAAGGAACATACGCTTTGCATTCCAACGGCATTCTGCTCTTACACGGGAGAGGCCCTGGACAAAAAGACGCCTTTGTTGCGTTCAATGGAAGCTTTGAACAAGCAGACCCTCCGCATTCTTCGCCTTTTTGGCAACAAGACTGTAAATCATATTGTAACGACGGTTGGCGCAGAGCAGGAATATTTTCTTGTGAACGAAAAGCTTTATGAGCAGCGCAAGGACCTTCGTATGACCGGGCGTACTCTCTTTGGTTCAAAGCCGCCAAAGGGTCAGGAGATGGACGACCAGTACTTTGCGGCGCTAAAGCCAATCATCGTAAAGTACATGGAAGACCTGAATGATACCCTGTGGAAGTACGGAATTCTTAGCAAGACTGAACACAACGAGGCTGCTCCTGCCCAGCACGAGATGGCTCCAATTTTTACTACGACAAATCTTTCTACTGACCAGAATCAGCTTACCATGGAAGTGATGAAGAAGGTTGCCCGCCGCCACGGACTTGTATGCCTTTTGCACGAGAAGCCTTTTGAAGGTGTGAACGGTAGCGGAAAGCACAACAACTGGTCAATGAGCACTAACGAGGGTGAAAATCTTCTTGAACCGGGAGCCACTCCGGAAAAGAATGCCCAGTTCCTTTTGTTCCTTACGGCAATCATTAAGGCTGTGGATGAAAACCAGGATTTGCTCCGTATTAGTGTTGCATCTGCCGGTAACGACCACCGCCTTGGAGCGCACGAGGCACCGCCTGCAATAATTAGCGTCTATCTTGGCGATGAACTTTATGCGGTTCTTGAGTCCATTAAAGACAGCAAGCCTTACGACAACAAGGCAAAACTTAAGATGACAATTGGCGTTGACGTTCTTCCGCAGATTCCAAAGGATTCAACTGACCGCAACAGGACAAGCCCCTTTGCCTTTACCGGAAACAAATTTGAATTCCGCTCCGTGGGTTCAAGCCTTAGCATTGCGGGCCCAAATACAACTCTGGACAGCATTGTTGCCTTTACCCTTGGCCAGTTTGCAGATGAACTTGAAAAAGCGTCCGACTTTAACAGCGCATTGCAGGCCCTTATAAAGAGGGAGATTACTGCCCACTGGAGAATCCTATTTAACGGCAACGGCTACGATGCAAGCTGGGTAAAAGAAGCGGAAAAGCGCGGGCTCTTGAACCTGCGCACCCTTCCCGATGCGGTGGCACATTATCTTGACAAAAAGAACATTAAGCTCTTTACCGACCTTGGCGTTTACACCGAAGTTGAGATGAAGAGCCACTACGACATAAAGCTTGAAAAATACTGCAAGGTTTTGAACATAGAAGTTGAGACTATGCTTGAGATGATAAACAAGGACATTTTGCCTTGCGCATTCAGGTATATCAACGAAGTTAGCAGTGCGGCCATAAACCTTAAGGCTCTTGTTCCAGGGGCAAGGGCTTTTGCTCAGGAAAAGCTTTTGGAAAAACTGGATGCGCTTGTGAACGAGCTTGCGGAAAAGGAAGCGGACTTGAGCAGCTGCCATGCCAGGGCAAAGCAGAACGAGGATTTTATGGCACAGGCCAGAGCCTACGCGGATGAAGTTATTCCTGCTATGGCAAAAGCGCGTGCCGTTGCCGACGAGATAGAGCCACTCTTGGCAGAGTCTTGCAAGCCTTATCCTAGCTATGAAGACCTGCTTTTTAGGATTTAAGACTCTATTTTTAAAATATGCTTGTTTACAAAAGTTCCTACCAGCTGAATTGCGGGGCCAAGTAAAAGTCCAACTGCAATTGAGCCTGGCAGGGCTGTTTTTATTGGAACTCCAAATATAATGCCGACCGTTGCTCCAATTGCAACGATTGTCATGTCGTAAATGATTCTTGATGCAAAGTGGGGCATGTGCTTTTCCGTAGCTTCAGAGAAAATTCTTGCAAGGGCATCATAAGGGGAAAGTCCAAGCTGGGCGTTCATGTAGAAGGCTGCGCTTATTACGAAGAGCAAAAGGGCAAGCACAAAAATTGTAAGCTTTATCGCAAGGTATTCGTTTGTGGAAAAGATTGCGGCAGGAATTGTTCTGTCCCAAAGCCAGCAGAAAAAGTCTGCGGTATAACCGATTAGCACCCAGTTAAAAAATGTGCCAAGGCCTATTAGCTTGCAGTTAATAAGTAGAACTATTACAAAGCAGACTGTGTTGTAAAGAAGCTGCCAATTGCCAAAGGTCCACCCAAGTGCCAGTGAAATGGTTTTGTTGTGGAAAGAGGCCGGGTCTGTTCCCCAGTTTATCTTAATCAGGAAGGATAGGAAAAATCCCATAAAAAGAATTCCAAAAAACATGCAGCAGAATTTCTTTGCAAACTGTGGCTGGAATATCATTTTTTTAAAGCTGAATTCTTTGAGGCTGTTCTTCATGGAAAGAGATTATAGCGGGAAGTAGGATAAAAATCTATATACTTTTTATATAGAACATGGAAAGCAGTTTTGTGTTCCGCTCCCAGTCAAATCCGTCTGATAAATCCGCGGTGTCGCGGAATAGGAAATTAAACTCGCTGCGCTCGTTCCGCTCCAATGCGGGTTTTCAGCCGGCTTTGACTTCCGCTTCACACATACACCGTAGCAAGTGCATGCGGTGTACCCGAAGGGTGCTTTCCGATTGCTTTGCATAAAAATATATAGTAAAAGGCGAGTTCTGTGTATATTGAGGAAGAAAATATTATTTGCTAGAATAAGGGCATAAAAAAAGTGGCGGTGAATGATGAGCGGTGAAAATAAGACTGCGCTGAAATTTTTAATCTACGGCACAAATGTAGAAAGCCAGATACTTGCCTGTAAGCTTTCCGAGCAGGGCATAGCCGTAACAATTTGCGAGAGTGGGAAAAAAGCCAAGTGGATAAGCGACTGCGGAATTACGCTGATTAACGCTGCTTCTGGTTGGACTGAGACGGCTTATGTGGAAGTTGTTGATGACGCTGGCGACTTGGACCAATACGATTTTGTTGTGGTTGCGGTTGAAAGGCTTCGGGTTGATTCCCTGCTTTCTGATTTGGTTTCTGTTCAAAATACAAACATTGTTTTTATGATAAATACCGCCATGGGCTTTTACGATGTGGAAAAGCTGCTTGGTATTGATCGCATGATGTTCTGCTCTATTTCTGCCGGCGGTTACGAAACTGACGAGGGCATAAATTATCTTATGGGAAATTACGCCCAGAAAATGTTCCGTCCTACTGTTGCCGGGGAGTTTTCCGACAAAAAGACGGAGCGCGTAAAAATGCTTTTGGAGCTTTTGCGTGGCTGTGGTTTTGATGCGGCTTTTGCCCGCAATGCAGATGCCTGGCTAAAGACCCATGCCGTTATTTCTTCTTCTGCCGCTAATGCCTTGTTTTGCTGCAACGGTGACAATTACGAGCTTGCCGCAAAGCCCGACCTTATTTCCTGCATGATTGATTCCGTTAGGGAAGGTTTTGCTGTTTTAAAAAAATACGGCATTCAACCGGAGCCTGCCTTTATGACTTGGACAAAGCTTCCGCGTGCCGTATTAAAAAAGATATGTTCTGTTTTCCTGAATACACAGTGCGCTGAATACACCCTTGCCCGCCATTATTCCGGCTGCCTTAGGGAAATGTATCTTTTGCAGTGCGAGTTTGACGCATTCATTGACTACAGCAAATCCTCCTGCCCAAACATTTCCCGCTTAAGGAAAGGTTTGTTTGAATATTTGCAGGAGGAAAAGTCTGTAAGAGTTTTGACGCGATAGAATTTCAATCCGCTAGAATTTAATTCGCTAGAATTTAATTCTGTCCTTCATGTCCGGGCCAACCATAAGCCACCACTGGCTTGGTTCGTCAACCCAGTATTTTTTAAAGGCCTTCATTACGTCTTCTTCGCTGACGGCCATAACTTCTGCGTCTGTCTTGCGGTCGTGGAAGATGTCGTCGTAGGTGAGCAAGTTGGTGACGATTGTGGAAGCTATGTTTCCTGTGGTTGCGGAAGAGCCGTATGTTGAATTTATGTACTTGTTCTTGTAGCTCTGCAGCCTGTCGCTTATTTTGCTAAAGATGTAGTTTCCGTCGTCATCAAGGGATTCAATGAGCTGGCCTTTTAGCATGTAGTTTCTTGCTTCTTCCATTGCGGATACAAAGCTTTCTGGGTTTGAAAGCTTAAAGAGGTATTCTTCGCCGATTGGGGCAAAACCGCTTCCGCAATAGCTTCCGGGTGTGTAGCATACACCGTGGTGTTCGCGCACAACATTGAACATTACCGTTGAATACATGGAAGCAGCAAGCAGTGCCGCCGGGTAGTCTGGGCTTGTGATTGAAGGCGTTGCAAAGAAGCGGGAGACGTAGCCTGTACCAGCTGCGCTTGGGTGGGTTAGGATTACAGGTTCGCCTTTTATTGTGACAGGCGCTATCTGCGGAATCTTGTATACCTTGCCGCCTGTTGCTTTTAGCTGGCCGAGGGTTTTGTTCAGCTCGGAGACCAGCTTGCCTGAATTTGCGTTTCCTACTGCTACGACAAAAATGTTTTCCGGTGCCATGATTTCTTTGTGCAGCTTTTTCATGTTGGCTACCGTGATGTTTTCAAAAGACTCTGGTCTTACGCCTACCTTTGTTTCGTAGGGGTGGCCCTTGTAGAAGACCTTGCTTGCTTCGTAGCCTAGGATTGATTCCGGGGAATTTAGCATGGACTGAATCTTCTGCCTTAGCGAAGTGGTTAGGTTCTGGTAGACCAAGTCCTCGTATGATGGATGCAGGAAACCGTCAGTCAGATAGGGGAGCGCTTCAAAGAGATGCTCGTCTATAGCGGTAAGGGTTATCATGCTGCCAAGTCTTGTGCTTGATGAATGAATTGATGAGTCCGTTTCAAATTCCAATGTGTTGTGGGCAGCGTAGTCGTATTTTTTTGAAGAAGAAGCCATCATGGTAAAGAGTGAATCTTCCAAACCGGATGTTTCTGGTGTAAGGCGGGCAATTCCACCTCGTACTGCAATTGTAACCGAATTGATTTGGGAAGAATCCTGCTTCTTAAAGTAGACAGGGATGCCGTTCTTGAGGGTAAATTGCTTTACCTCAAGTTCATCCTGTATGCTGTAGTCCGCATTTCCGTCGCTTGTTGGCTTGTAGATTTGCGTGTCTTGCTTGAAGTTTTCTTCTGCATCTTTTTCTTCTTTTGCAATTAGGGCTGCATCAGGGGCATATTTTGGATTGTTCCACCAGAAGGCGTTTTGGGCAGTCACAGTTTCAAAACCTGCCGCCGCAAATTCATCCTTTGCCTTTTCGTATATTTCCGGGTTAACAAGAATTGTTACGATAGGATTTTTTCCGATGATGTATTTTTGGATTACTGATTCCACGTCCTGTTTTTTTGTGTTGCCAACTTTTTTGTTGTAGCTTTTGTAGTAGTCAGAGTCCGTAACCGTCCACCAGAAGCGTATCTGCTGCAAAAGGCCGGTTGCGGTTTGGGCTGCCCAGATGTCGTTGTTTCCCAGAGATTTTTCTATTTTTAGTTTTGTAACGTTCGTAAAAAGTTCTTCATCATTCAAAAATGCAGGAATTGCTTTTTCCAGAATCTGGTCCATGAAAATCTTTGCGCGCTTTGGGAGTTCCTTTTCCGGCTCAAGGACTGTTGCCGAGAATGAGATGAGGCTGTCTGCGCGGGATGTTCCGTAGCCGGATGAAATGTACTGAACGTCCGGTATGCAAAGCTCCTGGTTTTCTGCAACCGTCTTTTTGAATATTCCGTCGGGGTCGTCCAGCAGGTTGAGCATGTAGTCAAGTGCGTAGGAATCTTCCCTGTCAAAGTCTGCGTCTGCACCGCGGAAGTTTATTTCTATTTCTGCAATTTGGGGGGAAACCCTGTCGCTTGGCATGACGGCAAATTTTGTGTTTGCAAATGGGGTCATGCTCTGCTGCTTTCCTGCTGCCGGTGCTTCGTTTCCGTTGTTGCTCCAAGAGCCCCAGATTTTTTCTATTAGATTTAGGGCTTCCTTTTCGTCTATGTCTCCGCCAACAAAGAGGGCTGCGTTCTTGGGAATGTAGTATTTGTTCTGCAGGGCGCGCAGCTGCAAAACGCTTGCGTCTTTTACAACGTCTGCAGAGCCGCTAGGGGAAAGGCGGTAGGGTTCATCGGGGAAGAGGTTTGAGATAAGGTAGTTGCTGAATATTGTTCCCGGTTCGGCAAGTCCGCCCTGAATTTCTGAAAGGACTACTTTCTTTTCCTTTTCCAGTTCATCCTCTTTCATGAGGGGGCTTCTGATTGCCGCGTTCCAGAATGCAAGTCCTGTTTCCAGCTGGTCAGAAGGAACTGTGATAAAATAGTTTACGCAGTTAAGGCCTGTGGTTCCGTTCCAGTTTGTGCAGCCCATGTCGCTGAGTGCGCGCTGTACGGAAGCTGCATCCGGGTAGAGGGAATTTCCCTTGAACATCATGTGCTCGTAAAGGTGGAAGAGGCCTGCGTTTTCCTTTGTCTGGGTGACGCCGCCTGCCTTTACCGCTATTTCTATGTAGACAAGTGGAACCGCATGGTTTTCTGCTGTAAAAACCGTAAGTCCATTGCTGAGCTTGTGCTCGCTAAAATTCTGCGCTTTCTTGCAGGAAACAAGTGCTGCTTCTGCTACAAGGGCTGCAATAATGGCAAAAATTTTTAACTTTGCATTTTTGATTTTCATCATAAACTCCATAAAAAAATAAAACCGCAGCGAAAAACACTGCGGTCTTATTCTAGCACAAAATGCCTATTTTATAAAATAGACATAGTTTTCTTTGCGGGGCGGAGGCTTGGGCAGGGCCTTTTGAACCGTAACCACCGGGTAACCTATTGCCAAATGGCCGATTCCCTCGTAGTCTCCTGAAATGCCCCATGCCTTTAGCATAGCCTTGCCTTCTTCCGTCTGGAATTCCTCACGTGCCCTGTGGATCCAGCAAGAACCGATTCCCAGGCTGGAAGCTTCTGCCATCATGTTGCCCATAACAAGTGCACCGTCGTAAATGTGGGTTGGTACATTTTTATCTGCAAGCACGATAAGTATTTCTGGCGCTCCGTAAAACGGATCAACTTCCGGCCCTTGTCCTAGAACCGCCGCATTCATGGCAGAGATTTTGTCGCGTACGGCTTTGTTTGTAACCGCAATTATTATTGCAGACTGCAAGTTTTTTCCGCTCGCGGCATATTCACCTGCCGTGATTATTTTTTCAAGCTCTTCATCCTTGATAAGTGAGGACTTGTATTTGCGGCAGCTTCTCCGCTTTAGCAATTCCTGCAAAATATCAGCCATAATTCCTCCCGTATCATTCTCCCCGGGATTCCCACCTCTGTAAGTATCGGAATTATTTTTTTGTGAGTTTATAGGAATTTGGCTTGCGCTTTTAAGGCTTTGTTAAGATTGCCACCACCAGTCGTTGCAAAGGGTGACGGGCTGGGGAAGCTTTTTGTGGCTGATAGAATACTCGTAGTTTTCCTTGTTTTTGCATTGTGTCTCTGCTGAATCCGCCTTGGAAGTTTCCTTGCCGCTTTTTACAAAGGGGTGCTCTATGCTGCTTCCTGCCTTTGATTCAAGCTCCAGCGCAAAGTGTGTTACTGGCTGCTCTTCTTCTGCTAGGTTGACCTCTGTTGCATTGACTTCTGTTGCGTTTCCGTCTATGTCGCAGGGGTAGGCTTTGCTTGCTTTTCTGTTTTCGCTTTTGTCTTCATCCCTTACCGTAACGGTAAAACTTTCCGGATTAAAGTCTTCCTTGGTGAATGCAGAAAGGGAAGGGCCTGCGTTTACGATTATTTTGTCTGCAATGGCATTTTCGTCTTGGCCGTGAATGACCAGGGTATAGGAATAGGGCTTTTCTGAAAATTCCTTGATTGTGTCCTGTATTATTTTTCTGCGCCACTTGAATGCGATAAGAATGAGTATGAACATGAGGGCCATGACTGCAAGGCCGTAGCTTGTTTCCATAAAAATCCCGCCTCCTAGTCGAATGAATAAACATGGTCGTACTGGTAGTTAATCAGGTAGACGCGGTTCCTTTCATCCAGGTTGATTTCCAGGTAGTGCTTCCCGTTGTTTTTTTCCATGTAGACGAAGCCTTTGGTGAAGGACTGTAGTTTATATGCCAGTTCGAAGTCCGGCTTGAGCTTCTTTTCTATAACTGAATAGTCGTCACCGATTTTTAGCGAATGAAAGCTGTATGCGCTGTTCCAGTCACCCAGGGTTATATTTTCTACCTTGCCGTCCCTGTAGGTGAAGGTCTTGCCTTCCTGCTTGCTTATGTATTTCCTTAGTTCTGCGCGGTGCTGCCAGAGGTCAAGGCTTGAATTCTTTTCTGGCTCCTGAATCTTTGTGGGTTTGTGCGGAGCTGGCTTTGTTGTCTTGCAGCCGGCAACAATGCAGGCCGTCAGTGCGATGCAAAGGAATGCGGCTGCTGCAAAAAATATGTGTTTCATACCTATTATTCTAGCAACAGGGCGGTTTTTGTTCAACAGAGCTTTTGCGGGGGAGACTCCTGTGCCTGATTGTGGCAGGGTGAAGCCTTCTGCTAAAAAGTGAGCATGGCTTCAAATGATGTTGCGCTGTCTGTCTTTCCGACTACGGTGTAAGTATTGGTCTCTTTGCTGAATGAGCCGTAAATTTTTAGGGTTTCGCCGGGCATTGCTTCCTTTGAGTAGTTTAAGCGGAAGGCAGTAAGGTTTTTAGCCTGGAATTCCTCGCTTAGGGCATCCATTGCAAAGGCTCCGTAGCGCGAGTTGTTCGTATGGCCGTTGCCGTCCATGTCTGAGAAGAGAATTTTCCGTTCTGCAAGAAGCTCCATGTTTTCTGGTATGGAAATTTTTGAGGGTTTGGCACATTCATTTTGCTTTTGTTCTGTTGGGGCTGTGCGCATGGTAAAATTCTTTAGCGGAAGGATTCTCCTTGTTTCTGGGTTTACAAGTAGCCATGATGACAAGCCTTCTACGATTGGGTTGCCGTCTTTGTCTTTTATGCGGTATGCCCTTACGAATTGAAGCGCTTCTGGTTTTTCTTCCCAAGTGGTGATTGTTATGTGCTCGTTTTCTTTAGGCATCCTGTTGATTTTAAAGGAAACGCGGGAAACGAGTATTGCGTATCCGTTTTGGGTTAAAACGTCCCTGGAAAGTCCGCGCTGTCTGTATTCTTCTACGGCGGTGTCGGATGTGATTCTAAGGAGCTCGTGCAGGCTTAGCCTTTTGAATTTGTCGCACTGGCTAAAAAATATGTTCATCTGGTTGTGGAATGTGATTCCGTCTTCTTCGTGCCATGACTTGTATTCTTCCATTTTTTCCTTCTTGTTTGTGCTATTTTTTTATTATAGAAACGTTTCCGTTTTTTGATTCAACTGAAAATTTTATGCTTGAATCGGAGCTTCCAAAGTCGTTGTCGAATTTTCCGTATTTGGAACTTGTGATGTATCTGCACCAGGAATTGCGCGGCATGAAGATTTTTACGTCGCCCTTCTTTGTGTATACCGATGAGTTTTTTGAGATGGGGGATGCAAACTGGAGCGTTATGTCACCGCTTGTGCTGTCTACGGAAATTTTTTCTGTCTGGATTCTGTAGGCCTTTACGTTGCCGCTGCTTGTCTCTATGGAAAGTTCAGAAGTCTTTATTTTATCTATGGTGAAGTCGTGGCGGTCGGCTTCCAGGCTGGCATAGTCGCTTGCCAAGTCGAGTATTTTTACGTCGCCCCGCTTGGTATATACATAGAATTTTTTTGATTCGATTTCATTGACCGTTATGTTACCCCTGTCGCTTTCCAGGTCGATTTTTTTTGCCTTCTGCCTGTGGAGTTCAATGTTTCCGTGCTTTGTCTCTATGGAAATGCTCTGGGGACGGTGGCTTCTGGGAATGTAGACTTTTACGGTGACGGTTCCGTTTTCTATCTTTCTTTTTGCGGATTTTATTACCAGTTCGCCGCCCTTTACCTCGTAGAATGGGACAGTTTCTGCCTGGGCGCTGATTATGTCTACTTTTACAAAGGGGTTGTCGGTGGGTAGGATCTGTATATTTTCGTCTTCCAGATAGGCATTTATTTCTTTTACGAAGGACGGATTAAAGTGGTATGCCGGGATTATGTTTTTTATGGAATTGTAGCCTGCCTGGGAAATCCTGCTGTCTGACTGGAGGAAAGCGTCATTTTTTTCCGCAGAAATTCCTTCGCTTGCGGAAATGTGAAAAATCATCATTGCGGCCAAGATAAAGACTGCCGTTTTTTTCATCACTTTCCTCCTTTATTCTATATAATGACTTAATAAATGGATTTTGTCAAACGTGCATGCTCAACTGTGGGCTTGGGTGATTCGCGCGGAAGGGGTGCATACCCCGTAGCTTGCTGCGGGATGCGTTGATTGCGGATTGTTGAAAAACAAGGCGGATTATGCTAGAATGGAACAATGCCGATTGTTGAATTGATTAATGTTAAGAAAAAGTACCAGATGGGCAAGGTTTTTGTTCCTGCAGTAAAAAACGTGAATTTTTCCATTGAGAAAGGGGAACTTGCCGCCATTTCCGGGCCTTCCGGGTCTGGAAAGTCTACTACGCTTAATATCATCGGTTTGGTTGACCTGCCTTCTTCTGGAACTCTCATTCTGGACGGCATAGACATTTACGGCGGATACAAGCTGCCTGAGGGCGGGGTGATACCTTCTGCCCTTGACAGGCGGATTACGGAAATTCGCTCTTCCCACGTTGGCTTTATCTTTCAGAATTTTAATCTTATACCGGTCCTTAATGTTTTTGAGAATGTTGAGCTTCCGCTGAATCTTGTAAACAAGGATTCTCCCTGTGCGCTTATGACCGGGGCGCAGCGTAAGGAATGGATTGACTACCTTATAGAAAAGGTGGGACTTGCGGACTGGAAAAAGCACAAGCCTTCCGAACTTAGCGGCGGACAGAGGCAGAGGGTTGCCATAGCGCGCGCACTTGTTACAAAGGCACCGGTTATTCTTGCAGATGAGCCTACCGCAAACCTTGACAGCAAGACCGGCAGCCAGATTCTTGAGCTTATGCAGAAGCTTAACAGTGAGCTAAAGACAACCTTTGTTTTTTCTACCCACGACCAGCGCATTGTTGACATGTGCAACCACGTGGTCTACATCCTTGACGGCGAGCAGGTTAACGAAGTAAGAAGGTAAAGTAAATTTTCAAGGGTGGGCCCTTGGAACCCGAATTTGGAGGGGAGGAAAACCTCTACTCGGAAGCGGGTTTTCCTCCCCTCCAAACCTCCCCACCTTTCCAGCACCGCTTAGGGGCTAGCCCCTAAGAACCCCCTCGTTTAACAAGTGTTTTTTTTGCAAACGTGATACTTTTTTTTGCAGATATGTTTATAATTGCTTATCTTGAATAGTTCATAAAAAATTTGCAAAATATGTAATTTGCCTTATAATATAAAGGTATGGAAATAATTCAAAATATAATAGAATATTATGATGAGTTGTATCCGGTGACGGAGGCTCAGAAAAAGTTTTATAGAGAACAACTTAGAAACTATCCTGATCCTGCAAAGCTTTTGCGCGTGGGGTGCGGTACGGGGCTTTTTGAGCACCTGCTTGCCCGCGAGGGAAAGGACGTTACCGGCATAGAAAGCTTTCAGGAGATGCTGCGCTCTGCAAATTTAAGGCGGCGCAACCAGCTTATGTCCATACGCTTTTTCCAGATGTCCTATTTGGACATGGCCCGCTTTTTAGGCAAGGGATTCTACAACTTAATTTCTATTCTTGACGACAGGATTATTTTTATTCACGATAAGACGCTTTTGCGAAAATTCTTCTTTGACTGCAAACAGCTGCTGACCCAGGAAGGCTGCCTTGTAATTTCGCTCTTAAATTACAGGAAATTCAACAGTGTGCCCCTTATTCAGTTGCCACAGAGGAAGAGCCTGCGCGTAACCCTTAACACGCAGATTGCTTCTGGTGACAATGGGGGCTTTCTCTTGTCTCAGGAGATAGAGACCGGCAACGGTAAGGTTCTTCAGGTTGTGAGCAGGGACAAGGTTTGCCCGGTTACGGATGCTGAGATTAGGGATTTTGCGGGCGAGGCAGGCTTTGCGGAGTGTGAATTCTATTCATCGTGGGAGAAAGAGCCTTTTACTGGTAGCGAGGACACGCTGATTGCCCTGCTAAGGTGACGGCTTCTCTACTGCGGCTTATAGGCTTTGCAGATGGTCTTTTCCCTTGAGCAAAGAAATCCTACCCCCGATTGGAAGGGTGGCGCAGCCAGACCGCCTGAAGGGCGGGCCGGAGCGAAAGCGTAGCCCTGGAAAGCGGGTTAGCATATAAAGTACGGTCCAGAAAAGCAAGAAGAAAATATTTTCCTAGTTGATTCTCCAGCGGCTTCCGTCGCGTACGAAGCGCGATGCGTTTATTTCCAGCTGTCTGCCGTCTTCGCCCTGTATTCGTATCATTTGGGTGAGCGGGTTTACTTCCGTTACGCGGAAAGATGTCTCGTCGTAGTTGAGGCGGATTCCTTCTACCGGGAGCTTTTTCCTTGCCTCTGCATACCAGTCGAATTCATAGCTTAGGCAGCAGAGAAGCCTTCCGCACTGGCCGCTTATCTTGGTCGAGTTGAGGCTGAGGTTCTGCTCTTTTGCCATGCGTATGCTTACGGGGCGAAGCTTGTCGCTTACCGAATGGCAGCAATAGGGCCTTCCGCAGACACCGAGCCCTCCTGTTATGCGGCTTTCATCTCGTACTCCAATCTGGCGAAGTTCTATGCGCATTTTGAAGACGGTAACGAGGTCTTTTACGAGTTCCCTGAAGTCAACACGGTTGTCGCTAGAGAAGAAGAAGAGGGCTTTTGGCTCGCCTACGAGGAAGTGCACGGTTATGAGCTTCATGTCCAGGTGGTGGGCGGCAACTTTTTCGCGGAAGACGTCGTAGGCATGCTTTTCTTTTTCCAGAAGGTCACTGACGTGCTCAAGGTCGCTTTCGTCTGCAAGGCGCACGATTTTTACCACATCGCTTGGCTTTATTCCTACTGGCTTGTCTGCTTTTCCCAGTACCAGGGCAAGGTCGTCTCCGTAGCGGGTAGGGGCAATTACGTGGGCTCCCGCTGTGAAGGGGTTGTTCTGGCCTTGAGGTGCGTCTTCGGGGAGCATTGCGTATACGCCTTCGTTTGAATATTCAAGCTTTAGCTTTACAAGATTCTTTGGGAAAACGTAGGAGCCTGAATTTTTTTCGTAGTTGGAGTTGTCCTCCAGGCTTTCTATGTTTTCGCTTTCGTCATCTATGTCCTGTTCAAAAATGTCTGACATAAAACCTCCATGAGTGGCATTTTAAATGCCTGCGGTTTCATTCCGCATCAAGTTGCCATCAAATCCACCAAAAGCCCGTTAATTTCATCGATTTTGGCAAGCATCTGCAGTGTGTCGCTGTGGGTGTGCAAGAGCCACTGTGCCATTTCGTCGAGCTTGGCATTAATCATAGTCACCTGTGTGTGCGGTTCGAATTTGCGTCCGCTTTTGCCCAAGCCCGTATGCTTGTGCTGCTTTACGGTGTAATTGTTTTTTACTATGTATTTCATGAACTGGCTGACCTTTTGGCGGTAGTCAGCAAAGTTTTCCGGCAGTTGGCATGCCTTTAGTTTTTCTGCCGCAAGGTCTGCCGCATCTTTTAGGAAAACAACGGCTTCTTCCGTTGACATTCCTGCAATCTGCGGAGGAAGGCCTTCCTGCTTTAGGCGGAATTCTGCCTGGGTGCGCTCTATTGCCGAAGAAAATACATTTTTTTTTGTGCGGGCGGCTTTTTCCGCTTCCTCTTTTTGCTTGGAACGCTTGGCGGCTTCTGAGGCGGCTGCCTGGGCTGCGGAAAAGTACAGCCCTTGGCTCAAAGCGTCTACTTCCATTCGCTCTCCTGCATTTCTGCCTCTTCGCCCTTCTTTCCTTCCGGCAGGTTGATTTTCATGTCCTTGAGAATTGATGCGCTGGCAATGGCCTGCTTGTCCTGCCACTTCTGGACGGCTTCGTTGTAGAAAGAGTCGTCGCTAAGGGCAATGCAGTGGCCGTGGATGAGTACGTTTTTGTCCGCCTGAAAATAATGGGTCTGAATGTCCCCGATTACAATGCTGGAGGAAAGAAGGTGTACGCCTTCCGGGGCAATTACGTCGCCTTTTATTACCCCTCCGATTGTAATGGATTTTGCGCTTATGTTTCCGTTGATGCGGGCATGCTCGCCGATTATTACGTTTCCTGAGGATTCAAGATTCCCGTCAAGGTCTCCGTCAATGTGTATGCAACCGTTTATCTTAAGGTTGCCTTTTATTGCGGAGCCGTTTCCCAGTATGCTGTTTATTGAATAGTCGTCGTTAAAAAGTGCCATTATTTTATGTTTATGTATTTTGCCGGATCCACAACGTCCGAACCTACGTGAACTTCGTAATGCAAGTGCGGGCCTGTGGACATACCCGTGTTGCCTATATTGCCTATTATCTGCCTTTGCCTTACAGTGTCACCCTTTGCAACACGGACAACGGAAAGGTGCGCGTAGCGGGTGTAGATGCCGTGCTTGTGCTTGATGATGATGTAGTTGCCATAGCCGTCAAAGTCGTAGCTTACGGCCACAACGGTACCGTTTGCGGTTGCCATTACAGGGTCGCCGGTGCGGTAGGTGCTTATGTCCATGCCCTTGTGGATGTACCACTGGCCGGTGAAAGGATGCTTGTTCTGGCCGAAAGCCATGGAAATGTGGCCTATTCCGTTCTTGATGGGCCAGATGTTGGGAATGTCTGTAAAAAGGGTGCCCTGGTTCTTGAGCATGTTTGTAATCTGCTCAACCGGCTGGACTGCATTTTCCAGGTATTCAGAGAGGTGCCTTATGTCTGATGTTTCCTTTAGTGAACCAGAGATTACGTCTTTTGTGTCAAAGAGGGAGGCAAGGTCTGAGCCGTTGCCGCCCGTGGTCTTTTCTATGGGGGCGTTCTGTTCGATTCCTAGTAGGGAAAGTGACTGGCTGAATGAATTCTGGAATCTTTTTGCGGACTGGAGCAGGTTGTTGTTTTCGTCCCTAAGTTCGTCAAGGCTTGCGAGGGCTTCTTTGTTTTCTTCCTTGAGCCTGCTTAACTCTGCGCTTGAGCCCGTTGAGTTGCGGGCAAAGGGCATAAAGGAAATGACCAGTCCTGCGATAATCGCAACTGCTGCCGTAAGGGCAAATACGTTTGTCTGGATGTTGATGACTTTTCCGTTTGCATGCGGAACAATCATTATGGTAAGCTTTTTGTCAAAGATATGGAATATGCGCACAAAAAGGGCTCCGGCTTTCTTGAAGGCGGATACTGATGCGCTCATTATTCGAGAAACAAAGTTATTTTCTAAATTTTTATATCTGCGTGTACGTGCCACGGAAAACTCCCGGTAATTTATCATAAAATTATAGCATATCAAAGCAAGAAGTGTCAAATGCAAAGCTAAGGTTGACTTCTACTTTATCCTATGTTATTCTATCGGTATAAAGAAAAAAAATGTGAGGCAGCTGCTTGTTTGAGTTAGAGTTGTCTCTTCTAATAGTTTAAATATCTTTTAAGGAAGAAAGCCATGCAGTTTTTTGATACTCACGCCCATATAGGGTTGATTTATGACAGCCCTGTAGAACAGTTCCGCGTTATTCAGCAAGCAAAGCAGGCTGGCGTAACACGCATTATAAGCATCAATAACAGTCTCCACGATTTTAAGAAGGAGTATACCGTCCTTAAATCCATGAAGGGAGTTTACCACGCTGTAGGCGTTGGCCCCTCCGAAGTCAGAGCTCCTGGTTCTGACTGGCGGAATATAATAGAAGAAAGTGTCAAGCTTCCCAACGTGGTGGCAATAGGCGAGACTGGTCTTGACTACCTTAAGCAGTTTGGAGACAAGAGGAGCCAGATAGAGCTTTTTATTGCCCAGCTGGAGCTTGCGCAGAAATATTCCCTGCCCGTAATCATACACAACCGCGATGCGGGCAACGACATCTTTGACATTTTAAAGGACCGCATTCCAGAAAAGGGGGCAATTTTCCACTGCTACAGTGAGGATGCCGCCTATGCAAACAAGTGCCTTGACGCTGGCATGAACGTCTACTTCTCCTTTGCAGGCAACCTGACCTACCGCAATGCCCGTAACCTTCACGATACTGTGCTTAACATTCCGCGCGACAGGATTCTTATAGAGACCGAAAGCCCCTTTATGATTCCTGCCGAATTCCGCGAAAAGAAGCGCACTATGCCGGCATACCTTGTTTCCACCGCAAAATTCCTTGCTGAAATGCTGGAAACCGACCTTGAAAGCCTTGCGGCCCAGCTTTGGACCAACAGCTGCAAGATATTCCAGCTGCCGGAGTAGGCAGGGGTAAAAGGTGGCACTCTACCACAGCGTAAAAATCGGAAACCTCACACTGGACGGAAACCTCTTTTTGGCACCGATTGCCGGTTACAGCGATAGGGCTTTCCGTTCACTTTGCGTGGAAAACGGGGCTTCCTACTGCACGACCGAGATGGTAAGCGCAGAGGCCCTTACCCGCGGTTCGCAAAAGACAGCGGCTCTTATGGCCCGTGCTCCGTCGGAAAAGGCCTATGCTGTTCAGATTTTTGGCGGAAATGCTGATGTTATGGCTGAAGCGGCCAAAATTGTTCTTGAAACTACGGAATGTACCAGCATAGACATAAACGGCGGTTGTCCTGTTCCCAAGATAATCAAAAGCGGTGCGGGCAGTAGCCTTACGAGGGACCCGGACTTGCTTTACGCAATAGTTTCTTCCGTAAAAAAGGCGGCGGAATCCTATGCGGCTTTGCATCCGGAAAGGGGAAACGTGCCTGTTACCATAAAAATCCGCTCCGGTTGGGATGCAAGCCACCTTACCTGGAAGGAGTGTGCGGCGGCGGCTTTGGAGGCAAGGGCGGACGCTATTACGATTCACGCACGGACAAGGGCCCAGGGCTATGAGGGAAAGGCTGATTGGGGAATCCAGAGGCAGCTTGTTGAATTTGTGGACGGAAAGATACCTGTTTTTGGTAGCGGGGACGCTTTTTCGCCGGAAAGTGCAAAGGCAATGCTTGAGCAGACCGGTGTTGACGGAGTGATGTTTGCCCGCGGTGCCATGGGAAATCCGTTTTTGTTCAAGAAGACCGTTCAGTATTTAAAGTTCGGCCGCTACGATGATGAGACTGCCGATGAGCGTATTAAGACTGGTTTTAGGGAGCTGGAGCTGAATGTTCAGGAAAAAGGCGAAAAGAATGCCTGTATGCAGATGAGAAAGAAGTTTTGCGCCTATAGTTCAGGAATTAAAGGCGGTGCACTATTAAGAAAGCAGGTGGTTTCTGCCGATACGATAGAAGAGTACCGTAGAATCTTTGCGGTTTATCTTGAATAACAGAGTAGGACTATGGCATTTTTAGAAGGTTTGTCTAATTTTTTACAGTCAATACTGTTCTCTTCTTCTCCTGAAGTAAAAAAGCGTCAGGCTTTGAAAAAAATTGAAAATGAATTGCGCGAGGCAGTTCCTGTAATCTACAAGAATTCCCTTGTGCACGAAAATTTCGCAGAGTCGCTCAGGATTCTTTTTGAAAACACAAAGATGATAGGAGACATCCTTGCGAATACGATTTGCAACGAAGATCTCCAGCGCAGCGCAATCTTTGAAGAACAGCTGCTTCTTACCGGTTTTCCGCCGGAGATTCAGGATATCTTGCAAACCCTTTCATACGAGAACCGCAAGGCAGGGGCACGGCAGTCGGAGTCAATCACCCGCTTTTTGGAAAACGAGCACCGCCAGCTGGAAAAAATCGTAAAGCACTTGAATACACCCGAATTCGTAAAGATAGATACCGTAATCAACAAGCTAAAGCAGCTGGACGATATCTGCCGCTTTGACTACATTACCGCCCTGCACCTCTTTGACAGCAAATTTTCCGGGGCGCCGGACTACACGGCAAATTTCCAGGCGATACCCGTAGACCTGCTGGAAACCTCGCTCAAAGATTTGTACTACGTTGGTGCGGACATGGACATAAGCAATTCCGTAAGCAACGCCATTATTGCCCTCTACCGTCTTTGCCACCGCGCTTCCTACAGGGAAGAGGACGGAGAGGAAATCTACGAGAAGCTAAAGAAGATTCAGGGTGTCATGCGCCAGGTGATGAATTCGGAGAACCTGCTCGATCTAATCCGCCTGGCCAAGAAGGACCCCGACTATATCCCGCCAAAGTCAGGTTACAACGGAAACGCAAGGCAAAAGTACGCAGACTATCTTGAAGACCGCTTTAACGTGGAGGGGCTGCGCCTAAAGAACGAGCTGCAGGACGAAAAGATAAGCGAAGAGCTTAACCGCATCTTCCAGGGAATAAACATGGAGCCTGTCCGCGGATACAGCAACGAGATGAATGCCCTTTTAAAGCAGAGTACTCCAACTTCATTCACCTTTGTAATGCCTATGCAGATCCTTAAGACTTTTACAAAGAATTTCTACGAGGAACACCTAAAGCCGCTTCTTAACGACATTGTAATAGAAGGATTCTTTAACAACGCCGCCTACAAGTCCAACTTTTCAACGGACGTATATGCCCTCAACGAGTGCATGGACGTAATCAAGAGCTTTGAAAGCCGCTTTAGCCGCAACGGGGACTTTGACGAGGCAAACATTACAAGCCTTATCCGCGACAGCCACAAGGACGTTGCCTTCCTGAACCGCCTTAAGGAGATTGTTGAAAAAATCAACCGCACTGCAAAGGATTTGATTCAGGAGCAGGTTAACAACATGTTCCACGTATATAAGCTCGTGGGCGAAATCCTTGTTGAATCCAAGACGGCAAGTTCCAACAACATAACCAACCTTAGGATATTGCTGCTTTCTTCCAGAAACAGGGACAATTCAGAATATATGGAAAAGCAGCACGGACTATGGCCACTGTTCTTTGAGATAATGAAGAACTACGTCATAATAACCAATACAGAGAAGAAATAAATATGGCAAGAAGAAAAAAGGGCTCTGTAACAAATCATAGTGAAGAATCTCAGCCGGCGGAAAAGACAAAGACACCCGCAGAATATGAGAAGGAAATTTATGATTTAAAGCAGATGATAGAAATTTCTCGTTCTCTCTGCACAACGCTTGAACTTTCTAAGCTGATTGAATCAACCCTTTTTATAACCATGGCACAGATGCACGTTCTTGCCGCAGGAATTTTCATACTGAATTCAGTGGATTCCTTTGCCTATTCGCTTGGAAACAATTACAACGGTTTTGACGTGGACATGTCCAAGGAATATTCTATTCCCATGGCAAGTACCTTGGTTGAATACATTGTGGAAAACAGGGATCAGGTTTTTACCCTTAAAGACCTTGAAAAGCATATTTCAGGCTCCAAGGAACTTAAGCTTTTGCAGTCGCTCAACATAACGCTGCTGGTTCCCCTTGTCCTAAAGAACCGCGTGAACGGCCTCCTCGTTTTGGGAGAAAGATTTGCTGCTGGGGCTGAAGACGGTGCGGTCTATGATGAATACGACAAGCAGCAGATTTCCATAATAGCTTCACTTGCGGCAGTGGCAATAAACAACGCGTCGCTTCTGGAGCTTTCTTCCACAGACATGATGACCCACCTTAAGCTAAAGTATTATTTCTTTAACGTGCTTACCGACAAGCTGGACTCTGCAATCATGCAGGATGTTCATCTTAGCGTGCTTATGTTCGACATAGACTTCTTTAAGAAATTCAACGACACTTACGGGCACGCATGCGGAGACTATGTTTTGCAGCAGGTGGCTTCCTTAATAAAGGGCAGCATACGCAGCCAGGACTTGGCGAGCCGTTATGGTGGCGAAGAATTTACGGTGCTCCTTTCGGATACAAACAAAAAGGATGCAGTCTTTATAGCCGACAGAATCCGCAAGAACATAGAAGCTTACGACTTTGAATACGAAAACAAGCACATGAAGGTAACGGTTTCCGGCGGAGTTGCAGTGTTCTCTTCGGAGACAAATCCTGTAAAATCGGCAAAGGCTCTTGTGGACCAGGCTGACCAGGCGCTTTATGTGTCCAAGAGGAACGGGCGCAACCGCGTAACCTTTGCAGATCCTTCGTTTTTAACAGTCATGGGGAATCCGGAGCTTTTGTTTGAGGATGAATCCAGCAAAAATAATTCTTCGGATGCGGAAAAAGATTGAAGAAAGCATTAGTCTCTAGGAAATTGATTTTCTCTGCCTTTTTTGCGGCCATTGCGGGGCTTTTTGGACTGTCTTCCGTCTATTCCCAGACTCCATCGCAAAAGAAAAGCCTGCGCATACAAATTTGGTCGGAGCTTGATGAAATTCCGGGCGTTTTTAGCGAAGATGACGCTTCTGATGAAGGACAGGCTGCAACTCCAGCAGTTTCAGCAAATCCAGCGGTGGAAAGCACTTCTAAAACAGCCCAGGTTACCGCTGCACAGACAGCCGCAAAGGAGCTTTCCGGCAAAAAGGATGCTTTTGTTTCCAGTGCCGAAGCAGACAAGCGCATGGTGGAACTTTTCCGCTATTCAATTTCAAGGGCCAGGCAGATTACACCTTTTTTAATGCAGGGAATGCTTGAAGGCTGGACCTTTGACTATGTTCCTTATGATAAAACAAGGCAGGTTAAGGAAATATTCGAGATGGGGCAGGTAAAGCCCTACGACAAGCTCCTTAACCCCATAACATACAGGGATCCCGTTCCTCTTGAGCAGGAAGGGAAACTTTTGTGCTGGGCCACTTGCGACCGTACTCCCATGCAGCAGCTTGCCTATGAAAGATGGGCTTCCATAGTTCATCCAAAAATCCAGGGACGGGGGCGCGGAAGGGTAGAAGATGGCTTTGAAGGCATACAAAATGCGGTGGAGGAGGCCGTAAAAGAGGCTGTACGTGAATATTGGCGCGGTCAAACTAAAAATAAACCTAAAGAAATTATGGGAACCGTGTTACTTATTCAGGATCCGCGCATTTATATTAGTGAAGGTCAGTATGTAGTTGACCTTGATTTTTTTCTACAAACTGATAGAATAATTCTATACAGTAATTATTAAATCTTTTCTTAGGAGGAAACTTATGAAAAAGATATTTACGATGTGCACTATAGCATTGTTGGCTTTTGGAGCTGCATTCGCACAGGTTTCAAAATCATCCAACGGTGGCTTGGAAGCATTGGACAGCTACGTAGACACTTCCACACAGTATCTTACTATAGAAGATAATTATGCGGAATTCCACCCACATGCAAAGAGTGTACAGCTTACTCTTGAATACACACCGTACGAAGGAACAGTACGTGTATTCTACACATGCTCAGCACCAAGCTATGATCAGGGCGAAGCAATGAATACTGTAGACGCAGTTCTTGAGGATTTCCAGTCTGAACAGGGCTTCCACACAAAGCCTATCTTCGTAAAGAAGGACAGAACCAGCTACTTTAAGCTCAAGGACTCAAACCTCCGCATGGCAACATACCGCCGCTGGGTTCAGTACACAGAAAAGCCATTCAAGGCTCCAAAGGCAGACAACTAGTTTCCTGCATCAGGGGTTGCCTAACGACTTCTTTGCAGCCCCGGACGCACAAAACTCATAATTTTGGCAACGGACAGCTCTAAATAGCAGCGGTTTACAGCCCATTTTACCCCGGACTTGCTTCGGGGTATGCGCGTATTTAGGCCTGCCCGCTTTCACAAGGTTGGTAGAAAAAAATTGACAGACTTAAAATCCCTTATTAAAAATTTGCATCCGCTGGAAACAAAAGTCCTCTTAAAATACGGATTGAATGACGAACTTACTTCAGAAAGACTCCAGTCGGAACTTGGATACAAAGAAGGCCACGCAAACCAGGCATTCAGCTGGCTTGGCGGTAAAAATCTTCTTGCGGAAACTTCACGCAAACCCCACACTTACTTTGAACTTACAGACTTTGGTCGCACCGTTGCAGAAAACGGTTTTGCCGAAGAGCGCATAATATCATACCTAAAGGACAATGGCCCACATCTTTTGCCGGAAATTGCATCTGCACTGGGCTTGGAAAACAAGGACATTGGTTCTGCATTCGGTTCTCTTAGCAAAGAGGGCGTTCTTAAGATGAATGCAGAGAAAAAGGCTGAATACACCGGGGCCGCTGTTCCTGCCCGCCTTACTGTTGCAAAGGAACTGATTGCAAAGGCCAGCAAAAAGGATAATTCCCAGCTTGAATCAACGGAGCTTAGCAAGGAAGAGCTTGATGTAATGTCTGGCCTTACAAAAAAGCGCGGTGTTAGCGAGACTCCTTTCCGCACACTTGAGCGCGAAACCGTTACCTATAAGCTTACCGGCGAATTTGAAAGCGTTGCAAAGGCATTAAAAGAAGCTGGTATTACTGGCAACGAAATTGGCGAGCTTTCTCCATCCATGCTTGCATCTGGAGACTGGCGCAAAGGCACTTTCCGTGGCTACAACATTCAGATTCCGCCTGCCCGCATTATTCCGGGGCGCACAAATCCCTATGTTCAGTTCCTGGAAAGCGTAAAAGACCAGCTTTGCTCACTTGGCTTTGAAGAATTTGACGGCCCGCTCGTAGAAACTGAATTCTGGAACGGAGATGCACTCTTTATGCCCCAGTTCCACGCAGCCCGCGACATTCACGACGTTTACCGCCTTAAAAACCCAACCCACGCAAAGAGCATAGAGGAACCTTATCTTACCAACGTGGCAAATGTACACCGCAACGGTGGAAACACAGGTAGCCGCGGTTGGAACTATGAATTTGACAACGAATTTACCCGCCGCCTTATTATGCGCAGCCAGGGAACCGTTTTGAGCGCCCACCAGCTGCACAAGGCTAAGATACCAGGAAAATACTTTGGTATTGCCCGCTGCTTCCGCTACGACAAGGTTGACGCAACCCACTTGAGCGACTTTTACCAGACAGAGGGAATCGTTCTTGGAAAAGACGTAAACCTTCGCACACTTTTGGGCTTCTTGCGCATGTTTGCAGTGGAAATTGCAGGTGCTACAGAAGTCAAGTACGTGCCAGGCTACTTCCCCTTTACGGAACCTTCCATAGAAGTGCACATCAAGCATCCAAAGTTGGGCTGGTTTGAGCTTGGCGGTTCAGGCATCTTCCGCCCGGAAGTTACAAAGGCAATGGGCATAGACGTACCTGTACTCGCATGGGGAATTGGAATTGACCGCATGGCACTTATGGCACTTGGCCTTAATGACTTGCGCGAGCTCTTCTGCGAGGATGTAGAGCGAGTACGCCTAAGAAAGGCAAAGTTTTAGTTGCATAAGAAGGGGGATGTCCGCTCGAAGCTACGCTGCGAATACCCCCTGCTACTCTTGCATTAGGAGGGGGAAGTCTCCCCCTGAGCGCCCACTACGTTGGTCGCTACCCCCTCTGCGGGCTCAAACGCCGCCCGCAACGCCCGCTAAAATTGGATGGTGATTAACAGAGCCTTTTTTCAAAGATTGCCATGTAAAAAAAATCATTGTTTTGTGCCAAAAAGCGATAAAATATAACATTTTTTTAATAAATTTAAAGATTATTCCTTGACTTTTCAATTTTATTTTTATAGTATAAAGATGTAGCATGGTCATAAATGGGTAAATCTTAAAAATAGTTTAAGTTTTCCCTGTAGCCTGCCGATTTAAAAACCGTACGAGTTTCTTAGACCCTGGGAGGGGAAAGGAGATGCGTATGAAGAAACTTATCTTATCATTAATAAAGTTAATTCCTTTGACATTTATACTTTTCTCTTTCGTAGCCTGTGGTGGCGGCGGAAGCAGTGGTGGCGGTGACGACTGGTATGAGGAGCCAGAGATTCCTGCAGTGGATGAGGTTGTTAACGTTCCCGCTGAGGCAGATGATGCCGATGGCTCCATCAGGATGGATTCGCCAAGGTATTCCAGTTTGCCGGTAACGCTGACTTGCAATGGAGTCACGCTTAGCCAACCTGCAACAGGTAGCAATGTTCTGAATTATTCCATAACACGTGGGCAAGAGGCAGCTTTTGTTGTTCAGCAGGAATACGAAACCTATGAATGGTTTATAAATGCTAATGGTGTAACACCGGGAACTATTCAGGATGAGGGTAGAACTTTCCGGTTTACTCCTGAACAGGTCGGTAATATGGAACTTAGGGTTCTCGTAACCAATAACGGTTCACGAGGTTCTCTTAATGTACAGCTTGTTATAAGCGAATAAGGAGGTGTGCTATGAAAACATTAAAATCAATCTTTGGCAGAGCATATAAAGTAGTAACTCTTTTTGCAGTGCTTGTTGCAAGCGCTCTTGCTTATTCCTGCAACAGCGGTTTGAACGGTGTTTCAAGCAGCGGAAAAAAGGAAGACGGCCTCGGTGGTGTCGCAGGCAGCAATAGGGCATTTATTTCTTCTGTCTCCTTGGGCGACGGCGAGCGTGCCATTGTGCCGCAGGGTAGCTTTGCCCTCAAGGGAGAGGAAATTTACAAATACGTCCTTAAGGGAACTCCTGTTGGCGGAGAGGAAACCGTGCTTGGAACTTGGGTTAGGACCAATGATGAAGACGGTTATATTGTTACCGCATACGACCTTATGGACAATGATTTGCGCGGTGGAATTGTAGCCCTTGATACCGGCACATATACTTTCTCAATCCAGGTGTACATTCTTGCTACGGATGGAGCCGACTTTGAAGGTGAAAGTGACGGCGAAGGCGAAGATGCTGGCGAAGCAGAAGAAAATGCAATACTTGTACTTGAAAAAACAACTGATCCGATTGTAGTTGCAAGCGGTTCCAACAAAATCCGCTTTGGTGTGCTTAATGAAGCCTCTGGCAACGGAAAATTGTCTTTAAAGCTCAGCTTCCCGGACGAAGGGGTTCAGAGCGTAGTTGTTCGCATGGATCCTCAGGATGAAGGCAACGCATATTCTGTTGCAGAAAAGTCTCTTGAAATAGGAGAAGCTCGGGGTGGCTACAGAAGCGTAGTCTTTAATGATGATCCTGTTAACGGTTGGTATGTTGTAAAATTTACCTTTACAATAAACAACGGAGCTGGAGACACTTCCCAAGTTTTCAGCGAGCTTATCCAGATTGCAACAGGCAGACAAACAACAGCAGACATCTCTATAGACAACCTTAATGCAATTTATCCGATTGTATATAACTGCAAGGGTGGTCATCTAAAGGCAGACAACATTCCTCTTTCTTATTCCCCATACCAGGGTGCAATCCCCATGCCGGAACTTGCAGAAAGAAACATTGCAACATTTGACGGTTGGTATTCAGACCCTAACTTCCAGAACAAGGTAACTCAAATTCCTGCGGGTTCAAAGGGTGCAAAAACCTTCTACGCAAAGTGGAAGTACAACCTGGAAGACGGTAAATTCTTTGCATGCGGAGAAAAGGCAATAATTCAGCAGAAAGAAGGTACAAACCTTGTTTATGCTTACATTGACGAAGTAAATCCCGACAATGCCATTCTTGGTGACGATGGAAAACTTATTAGCATCAGTGGCTGGGAAGTCTATGGTGGCTGCAAGCCGGATGGAGAGATCTACCCCGATGGCAAAACTGACGATATAACCATAGAAAGTGGTTATGTACAGTTTGTTTATGCAAAGGGTAACAACGGCACTATTACCGTAAACGGTGGAAATATCCTGCAGGTAAGAACTGACGGACAGGGCGGGACCATAAACGTTACTGGCGGAAAAATTTCTGGAGATTACACCAATAAAACTGCAATCTATACTGCCGGTACAGATTCTACCTTGAACATATCCGGTGGAACTATAGAAGGAAATGTACGTGGTAATGTAGCCGAAAGTACTCTTGTAAAGGTTAGTGGAAATCCAAAAATTGGAAACGGAAAGAATGTTGGCATAGATCTTTCTTTTGTCAAGGACAAAAAGATTAAGGCAGGAAACCTCGACAGCGCCCAAGATGAGTCTATTACCTTGCTTGCCCCAAATGCAAGCAATGATACTAAGATTGCTACATTTGAAGGTGCAAATGCATATTCAAAATTCTTTGTAGTAATGAACTCTAACCGCAAACGAGCCGTTAAGGTTGCTGATAACGGAAGGGATATTGTAATAGAAGGTGGTATTTCCTTGCCGACAAATCTTTTGGTAAAGGACGGACAGGATAACACCTATAACTTGGGTCAAGGAAACGTAACGATACCGGGAACAATATTCTCTGTCTTTGCAGAAGACGGCTACTTTAACCTTACCGAAATTGTAGTTGCAAACAATGTCCACTTTGACATGGGTATTCCTGTAGATAACCGTGGCAAGGAACAGCAGTTTGTATATGAAGCAGACACGGAAAAATTCTACCGCTATATTCAGTTTACTTCTACACAGGGAGAAATTTCTGGCCAAGCTGCTGATGACTTCCTACAGAGCATTGAATTCCACAAGATAGACAACAAGCCTATCAATATTCGCATCAATCTGGAGACTGTGCCAATTACAGGAAATGGCTATACGTTGAACACGGATGTATTCTACCTCGATGGAAGCTTCTACAAGAAAAGCGCAAAGTTTGCAACAGGCGGTAAGTCTTGGCCAGAAGCGTATAATGAAGCAAAGGCACAGACCTTTAATGGTCTGCAAGGCTACCTCATGACCATTACGTCTGATGCTGAAAACAAGTTTGTTTACGATCAGATTTTCAAGAAAGAACAGAGTGAGGGAAAATCTCCCGATGACTTTGGTTCATGGATTGGCGGTACGCGCATAACACCAAGGAACGGTTATGACGCTTCTACTTGGGGATACGATGCAAAACTGAACAACCGTGGAAAAGCAACTTGGAATTCTGGGGAAGTCAATGATTCTTGGGCATGGGCTTGTGGTCCTGAAGCTGGAAAGATTTTCTATACAAAAGCAAAATATGAAAAAGACAAGAATTATCGGGCATCTGGAATGTATTCTTCATGGTCGAATGAGAAAGACTGTGCTTTAAATGGCATAGAGTATTACTACAAAGACGATGTTGAGCCAAACAATGGTGGTAATCCTATTACTACAGATGCTGAATATTATACTCAGTATACCGGTCGCTATGTATGGAATGATGGTCACGAAAAGGGCAATGGATACAGCACCTCACAGGGACGTTGGCAGATACACTACTACATTGTAGAGTTCCGCCCATACGAGAACACTGCAACCGGTGAAAGATACGTTTCTGCAAATAAACGTCTTCATGCCGAACAGACCTACGAATAATCTGTAGCCACCCAGCATCCGGCAGCTAACCCCTGCCGGATTTTTTTACATGTGTCATTGCAGGGAATCTGATAAATTCCCTGTAATTTGTAGCCTTTTTTATTACAAATAAATAGTCTATGTTAAATATAAATAGTTCATTTTTTTCCATATTATTACCGATTTATAATTCATATGGGTTTCTTTGTTCCAGGGAGGGATTGGAGGCGCATATGAAAAAATTTGCTTTTAAATTAATAAAGTCACTTGCTATATTTCTACTTTTCTCTCTTGTGGCCTGTAACACTGGCTTGAATGGTGTTTCCGACCGCGAAGATAGGCAGTCATCTGCTGGCTCTTCGGACGGGGCTGCTTATCTTTCTGCCGTAAGTTTTGGTGCAAAAGGCCGTACAATTGTTCCAAACGAAAGATTTGACCTTAAGGGAAAGGACATTTACAAATTTGTCCTAAAAGGAAAGCCTGTGGACGGCGAAGAAATCGTCTACGAGCCTTGGGTTCAGACAAGCGATGAATTTGCATATGACAGAATGGACAATGACCTTCGCGACAATAAGATTGCGCTGGAAGTTGGCACCTATACTTTTACCATTCAAGTCTATGCCCTTCCAGAAGCTGTCTCTTATTCAGATGAAGATGCGGATGCAAAGGCATTCCTTGTTCTTGAAAAGACTACGAATCCTTTGAATATAAAAAGCGGCAGGAACACTATTGACTTTGGTACCTTGGACGAGGTTGCAGGAAACGGATCTCTTTCTATAAGGGTAAGATTTCCTGATGATGGCGTAAAAAGCGTAACCGTATGCATGATTCCTCAGGACGAAGAAAACGGATATTCCATTGCAGACAGGAGTCTTTCTACTGAGCCTTCTTTGGATAAAGATTCCATAGGCTGTTTTAGGAGCGTTGTCTTTGCCGATGACCCTAAAAATGGCTGGTATGTCGTAAAATTTACCTTCACGATGGACAACGGCGCAGGAGAAACAAGCCAGGTGTGGAGCGAGCTTGTTCAGATTGCTACAGGCAGAAAAACACAGGCAGAGGTCAATATTGAAAACCTTAATGCAATTTACCCGATTGTATACAACTGCAAGGGTGGTCATCTAGATACAGACAATATTCCTCTTTCTTATTCCTACTATCAAGATGATATTCTGTTGCCTAAGCCTAAGGAAAGAAACGGTGCAAGTTTTGTTGATTGGTATTCAGACGCCAACTTTAAGAACAAGGTAGATAAAATTCCAGCTGGTTCTAAGGGCGCAAAGACCTTCTATGCAAAGTGGAAGTATAATGTAAGTAGTGACGCGCTTTATGCCTGCGGTGAAAAATTAATTTTGCAGCAGAAAGAAGGTTCTGATAATGTGACCTATGCCTACTTTGACAAAGTGGATGAAGACAACATAGTTCTTGATGACGCTGGAAATCCATTCCCTATTCCTGCAAACCTGAAAGTTTACGGCTCTTTCCCAGATGGAACTTATCCCAAGGACACTAGTGATGATATAACAATAGAAAGTGGTTCTGTTGGCAATATCTACGCCTGTGGCGGGGCAAAAGGCTCTGTTACGGTTAACGGAGGAAGTGTCAGGTTTATTGAATCCTCGGGCAAGGTTAACATTAACGGCGGAACCATCTTGGGAGATGACAATAATGGAACAGCACCGCTAGATTCAATAAGGACTACTTCTGGCAATGCTGTTGTTAACATTACGGGCGGAACTATCAGGGGTAACGTAAACGGTTTGGTTGAAGGCGGTACACTCATAAATGTGAGCGGAAATCCTCTTGTTGGAAACAAGAAGAATACAGGCATAGAGCTCCTTGCTGCCAGAGATAAAAAGATTTTTGCAGGAAACCTCAACTATGCGGACAGTGAGTCCATTACTCTTATAGCACCAAGTGCGACGGAGGGAACTGTTCTTGCCACTTTTGAAGGACAGGCCTATACAAAGTTCTTTGCGATAATAAATTCAGATAGGAAGCGCAATGCCCAGGCTGTGGGAAATGACGTTAAGATAAATGGCGACCTTTCCCTGCCTACATCGTTAAAGGCTGATGAATCCGAGGCAAACACTTTCTATGTCTTTGGCGAGAACGTAACAAAGAAGGGTACGATATTCTCTGTATTTGCAAAAGACGGCTACTTTAATGTAGGCGAGACAAGTCTTGAGGGGGCATCCTTTTCTATGGGCATTCCTCTTGACGCTAACTTTAAGGAAAACGGATATGCTGACTCTGTATCTACAGAAACAAATTTCCGCTACATTCAGTTTACGTCTAATGGCGGAGATATTTCTTCTGAAAAGGCGAATGCTTTCCTTAATAAGATAAAATTCCACAAGATAGATAACAAACCTTTTGAAATACACATTAACTTGGAGACCGTTCCTATTAAAGATGACAAGAAAGGCTACGAGTTGAACAAGAACATCTTCTATTTTGACGGAAGCTTCTACAAAAAGAGCGAGCGCTTTGAAAACGGTACAACGGTAAGTTGGAATCAGGCTTATAACAAGGCCAAGGAAGAGCGCTTTAACGGCTTGCAGGGCTACCTTATGACCATTACCTCTGATGCAGAGAACAAGTTTATTTATGATAAGGTCTTTGAGTCTGAAAGGGCAAAAGGAAAAACACCTGATGACTTTGGTTCTTGGATTGGAGGCACAAGGAAAAAGCCAAAAGTTAATTACGATGCTTCTGCTTGGCAATCAGACGGCTTTAACAAGTCTTGGTTTTGGGCTTGCGGTCCAGAGGCAGGAAAGGTTTTCTATACAAACACATTCAGTAGGGACGGCCAGGATTACAGGGCAGAAGGAATGTATTCAGCGTGGTCAAACCCAGAAGACTGCAAGAAAAACGGTATTCCAAGAGCATATTCAGGTGATTATGAGCCGAACAACGAAAGTAACGCCAATTACACAGGAGGCGACAACAGTAATACGGAAAAAGAAGTTTACCTCCAGTATACCGGCCACTATGTTTGGAATGATGCGTCAACTGGTAATGGTAGTCAGAATAGGTGGAAGATACATTACTATATCGTAGAATTTACTCCATACGAGAATCCTGTTGCAGGAATTGCAATACCAACGGATCCTGCGGTATACAAGGCAAACAGCCACGCAGAGCAGATCTACGAATAATCACAGTAGTTGCGTGTAAAAACTAATATCCCATACCTTGCCCGGCAGTACCTCCCACAATCCCTGCCGGGCTTTTTTTGTCCACTTTTATTACCTTTTTCAAGCAAATTCCAAACATTTGCAAATACACGTCATTCCGGTTCGAGCTAATAATAGCAGGCGTTGGTCGCAAGCTAAGCTTGCTAACGAGTTACTTCGTAACTCGCAGGATAATACGCTAACATAATTCCATATTGGGGCGTTGCGGGGCTTAGCAAAGAGGTTGCCCCGCAGAAGGGGGTGTGCCGAAGACCGTAGGGCTGAGGCCAGGGGGAAGGCTTTCCCCCTTTTAAAAGTTAGAATTCCTTTAGGCGGTCGGGGCAGACTGCTTTTACCAGGGCACGTGCCATTATTTTTGCAGGGTCAATTTTTGTGATGGGCATTCTAAGGCGGCCCATTGCGAGTGGAATTTCTGTGCAGCCCATGATGAAGGTGTCGTAGCCTTGGGCAAACATTTTTTCAGTTACAATGCGGAAATTTTCTACAGCCTGATTTTGGATGGGATTGGAGAAGGCTTTGATTCCGTAGTCTCGGCTGTAGATTGCGTTCCAGATGAGTTGCTTGTCAAAGTCGTCCGGCTCTACGATGAAGTGTTCCTGCAGGCCTTGGTCATTTTTTTGCGCGTCAAAGAATAGGTTGTAGACTTTGGAATAATAGGTTCCCTGGGTTGCGTAGAGTACGAGTTTTTTTGCGGGCAGGTTTTCCTTTACCCACTTGTAGGTTTCTTCCACAATGTTCATCAGGGTAACATCTATTCCGTTTACTTCTATGAAGCGCTTTACTTGGTTGAGTATTATTGGGGAATGTGCCGTGTTGCAGGGAATGGCTATGTGGGTTGCCCCCATGGCTGCAAGTTTTTTTACGCAGTAGCTAATTCCTATGCAGGGGTTTTCCATGTCCGGGTGGAGAATGTAATAGGAGCGGTCAGGAATTAGGCGTGATGCAGAAATCATCATTACGTCCGGATAGTCCTGGTCGCTTGTGGCCATTACGCTGTCAAAAACTTTGCGTTCCAAATCAAGTCCGGCATAGGGGCCCATTCCGCCAATTATTCCGATTGCTTTTCTACTTTTTGTCGAATGCATATACACCGTCCCAAACAGCTGGTGGATTCAGCTTGAAATTTTCTGCCCTCTCCAAGATTACCTGTGCTGCCTTGTCGTTGGAGTGCCGTCTTACTGCCGTCATGTATTTGATGCAGTTGTCCCAGTCTCCGTCAAAGTAGAACTTGAGGCCGCGCTCGTATGCGCTGTAAATCTTTATTAGGCTCTGGTTGAGTTTGTCCTTTTCCGCGAGAAGTTCATAGATAAAGAGGGGCTGGGTTTTGCCCTTTACCGTAATTTTGTCCAGCATGCGGAATTCAAAGTCGTCCTTTACAAGGTCGTGGGTGTTTGCGCTGATTATGATTTCCGTGCCGTAGTACTTGTTGATGCCTTCTAGGCGGCTTGCGAGGTTTACGTTGTCGCCGAGTACCGTATAGTTGATGCGCTCGTCAGACCCCATGTTTCCTACAACGACTTCACCTGTGTGGATTCCAAACCTGGTGCGGAACTTGGGCTTTCCTTCGCGTACCCACTGGTTGGAAAGATTCTGACCCTGCATCTGGCATGTTAGTGCTGCGCGGCAGGCGAGAGTTGCATGGGTCTTTGCATCCATTTCTATCGGTGCGCCCCAGAATGCCATGATTGAGTCGCCAATGTACTTGTCGATGGTTCCTCTGTTGCCGGTTATTGTGTGGGCAAAGATTGAGAAGTAGTCGTAGAGGCGGTTTACGAGTTCCTCAGGCGGTGTTTTTTCCGAGATGCCAGTAAAGTTTTCTATGTCGGAGAAGAGGAGGGTGAGAGTCTGCTTCTTTCCCCCTATTTCTGCGCTCTGGCTGTTTTTTACCAGCTGGGTAACGAGGTCTGCGGGAACGTATTTCTTAAAGCTTGCAAGTCCCTGCTTCATGCCCTGGAAGGAATCAACCATGTTGTCTATTTCCTTGATTCCTGAGTTGATGTCTACTTCACCGTCATCGATATCCAGTTCCTTGATGTCGTTCATTTCCGTAGAAAGGATTTTGAGCGGCTTTGATATGAGTGAGGACACCAGTATGGAGATGATGATTGCGATTATGATTACAATCAGCGAGATTATGAGGACCATGCGGTTGTTTTTGTAGACGATGCCCATTATGTCGTTGTCCGGGACAATCATTCCTACGTTGATGGAAAGCTCCTGATCGAGTGGCATTGAGTCCACCTTGCAGAAATAGTTGTTTCCGTCCAGGCTGAATGAATAAATGCCGTTCGTGTTGACGCGGCCTGTGCTTTTTTTGAATGCCTCCGCAATTACCGGGTCCGCCTGGTCGTCCACCTTCTTCATGCTGTAGTTGTTGCTTCCGTCTGCTCCGGGGTATACGCTTAGCAGTATGTCCAGCGGGTCTTCCGCCTTGAGAGGCTTTGCGATTATCTGGTTGTCCTGATCGTAGATGAAGAGCTTTGAATTTTCCGTTGTGGAAATGCCGCCAAGGTAGAGGGAAAGGTCGCGGATTCCTATGTCGATGCAGGCAACGCCTTCTAGTCCACCGTCGTCATTGTAGACTGGGGCCGCACATGAGAAGCCAGGCATGTTGTCCGTTGCAAAGATGTAGACGTTTGTCCATACGGCTTTCTTTTGTGTTACGGCTTTTTTGTACCATCCCCTTGTGCGCGGGTCATAGCCGGTTTCCAGGCTTTCTTCCGTTGTGGGAAATGTTGCGTTGTAGGATTTGTTTTCGTGCACGTATTTTGTAATGACTGAATCTTCCGTGCGCGTTATGTAGCGCCTTGTAAGAGTTCCGTCTGGCATTCGTCTGCCCATTATGAGGTTGCCCTGGGTGTCTCCAAAGTAGACCATTGCAAATTCCTTGTGGGTCTGCAAGAGTTCCATAAAGTAGTCAAGGGCGGCTTCGTTGTTGCTCTTAAAGTGGAAGCGGTCTTCGTTCCAGTAGTGGAAGGAAATGTTGTGTATGGCCTGGTCTGCCGGTGTGTAGTAGGCCTGTATCTTTGTGTCCACGGACTTTAGGATTTCCGTTACCAGCTTTGTGGAAACAGAATATACGGAGTCCTGGGTGCCGTGGGAGTTTATGCGGATGATTACACTCGCCGTGAGTATGAGAAGCACGGTGTTGATAAGGATGAGCGCGTCGCGGATTTTTATCTTTATGCCGCCGGGAAGGGATGTGGTTAGCCTTTCCTTTTTTTCTGTGGCTGGGTTCAGGCGCAATGTCTTTGATGCGGAAGCTGGGGCTGCCATGCTTGCGATTGAGGCTTGTGATGTTTCGTAATGGACCTTTACCGACTGGATGTCTGCACTAAAGTCTGGCAGTGCGGGATTTTGTGCATTTGCGTCTGAAATTTGAGCCGCTTCTTCCGGAGAGAATATTTCTCCTGCGGTGGCGGCTGCAATGCGCATCTTTGTCTTTGCGTTGCGCTCCTCCTCGCTTTCCCTTCCTGCAACCAAGGCTGTGGTGGCAATGTTGACGTATACGATGAGAAGGGTACGCATGGGGTCAATCAGAGAGTCGATTGCCATGAAGACCACGAGGATTGATTCAACAGGGAGGCCGAGCGGGTCAAGGATAAGGGAAATCATTGGCAGTGTAAGGAGGCCTGATGCACCCGCGGTTGCTGTTCCCGCAAGCAGTGAGCCAACCACGATAAGGAGCATGGCGGTAAGCGAGAGGGATGCGTCATATATCTGCGAGACAAAGCATGCTGCCAGCGCAAAGTACATTATGTTTCCAAAGCGCAGGATTGTAACGCCGAGGGGGAAGACAAGGTCAACGGTGTTTTCGCTTAGCCTAAGGTTCTTTAGGGCGGTTACTGAGGAGGGAAGGGATGCAAAGCTGTTGCGGGTTGCAAAGCAGATTATTACCGGATCCATCAGAGTTTTTAAAACCTTTAGAGGGTTCTTTATGCCAGACCTTATCCATATGATGATTGTACACACTAGCATTGCGGCAAGACCCGCCGCGTAGAAGACCACAATGAATTTTACCATGGCAAGCAGTATCTCTACGCCAACTTGGGCAATCTGCTTTCCCATGAGGAAAACAAGGCCTATGGGAAGACCGTACATGGTCCAGTTTATAAGCTTTTGGAAGGACTCTTTTAGCGACACAACGCCGTTTATGAGCCGCGCGGATGATGATTCGCTCAAAAAGCCTATTGCCACACCGAATATAATGCTAAAGAAGACCAGCTGAAGGATTGAACCGTTGCTGAATGACTTGAAGATGTTGGAAGGAACGATGTTGGCAAAGAAGTCAACTAGCGAGGACTTGTTGGTGCTTGCATCGCTTGAAGGGTCGTAGAGGGCGATTTCGTCCTTGGTGTTGTCTGTAGAAGTCTTGATTATCTGGTCAAGGACGGCCGTTGTTGATTCGCCGAGATCTTTTCCCGGGCGGCTGAGCATTCCCGCTACGGTACCGAATACGGCCGTAGCAAGGAGCATGAGCATAAAGGCAAGCAGAATCTTTGTGATGTGGGCTCTTGCGTTTGCATCCTTCATCAGCATTGCAAGGCTTGCCACGATGGAAGTTACAAGGATGGGGATGACCGTCATCTGGAAGAGGTTTAGGTACACGTCCCCGATTATGCCCCAGGAAAGGGCCAGATTCTTTTCATAAAAGCCAAAGAGTATGCCCAGCACTACGGCCAGGAGAATGGTTATAGGATTTTTGAGGATTTTACCAATCATAGAATATTCCCCTTATTTATTTGCGTATTTTTCAAGAATCTGGTCTGCCGTCATTTTGGGCTGGCTTTCCAGGAAGATGTTCACCCAGAACAAAAGCTGGGTGTTGCTGCTCTTTATTGCTATTGCAAGAGGGTCCGTAAGGTCGCGGAAGTAGATGGGCTTAAACAAGAGCGCGCTGTTGGGAACGGAGGAAAGGACTTTCTTTAGCTCTAGTTCATCGCGGTAGACGGAAAGCACCTCTCCGCGGGTAAGGGCATCTATGGCTGCTTCCCAGGTAGGGTATTCCATCAGAGTGGCATTGGGAAAATTTTCCTTGGCATAGTTTGCGTAGGATGACTTTGCAATAACGCCCATCGTGCCTATGTAGTTCCGCACAAACTGGTTTACGGAATCTTCTGAGGCGACTTTTGCCAGTTGCAAACGGTTAAAGAGAATTCCCTGCCGGAATGTCATGTAGGGGGTTGAAAATTTGACGAATTTTGAGCGGGTAAGGGTTCGGCTTAGCTTGGAAATGGCAAGATCCGCCTTTCCAGAGGAGACAAGTGGAACAAGGTCGTTGAATGTGGCTGCTTCACGCGAGATAACCAGCTTTACTCCTAGTTCATCCGCCATTTTATGCGCAAGGTCTATGTCGTAGCCTGCAAGGTTTCCAGATTTGTCCACAAAGTAAAATGGAGCCTGATCCACCGCAGTAATTGCAACCCTCAGCTCTCCCCGGCTGATGATTTCTTCCATATCATGGCGGTTGGCCGGGCGTTCTTCGCCAGAATCCTGGGCCATGGCAAAAGTTGCAGATGCAAGCGCAAAAAAGAAAGCCATAAGTAGACCCGCAGCTGCTTTATGCGAAACTTTCATAAGGAACTCCTTGGATAAGATGAAGCCGATAAACAAAAAGCGTGGTCTAATCACGTTTCTTTCCATATCTATATTATCTTGACATAACTATAAAATCTTAACATGCAAATTTTACTTTAGCAAGAAAAGGTTTTGGGATGGGAGGTTTTAAGGTGTTTTACACATTTTAAATATTTTAGAAAAATTAGAGATTTTTACTTGACTTTTGGAGATTTTTGCCGTAATATAAAAGTAGGTAGAAACGTAAACCATAGCAAAAGTAGATTTTGAATAGTTTTTATTTATTTTAAAAAGTGTCGGCTTTTTTATTCCCGGGTGGGAAAGGAGGTTGGCATATGAAAAAGCTACTTTTGGATTTGGTCAGTTTTGTGACGGTTTTTACTCTTGCTCTTCTTATCGCGTCTTGCGGTGGTGGAGGCGGCGGTGGCAGCAGTGATTTTTATGAACCTGAGCCCGAGCCTGTCTTGCAGCCCGAACCACAGCTGGAACCTGAGATTCCTGTTCAGAATGAGAATTCAATTTTGAACATGCAGGCTCCGACCTACAGCGATGCAAATCTTGGCATTACAAATACTCCGTCTGGCTCCAGCTTTGTTGCTGGTACATCCGTTACTTTTGCAGCCAATGATGGCTACGAAAGCTATGCCTGGTATGTTGACGGTGCGTCTCTTGGAACAGGAAATTCAGTTACATACACAGCTTCCGCTTCTGGTCCTCACCAGCTTATGCTCATCGTGAGGAATGGAGACAGTTACTATGGCTCTACAAAAAGTTTTACCGTTAGGGCAGCTAACTAAGGAGGTGCGTTATGAAGACATTTAAGACAAACATTTTTGACAATATTTTTAAGGCTGTTACTCTCTTGCTTTGTGCATCTTTGGTTGCCTGTTCCGGCTTGAACGGCGTTTCTGACCGTGACGACAGGGCTTCTTCAAGCAGTGGAAGTGGAAAGGCATATCTTTCTTCTATATCATTTGGAAACGGCCGCACAATCCTGCCGAACAGCAGTTTTGACCTTGCAACTTCCATTACTCGCTTTGAACTCCGCGGTACTGCCCTGGATGCAGAGGAGCCAGAGGAAGTGCTTCTTGGCACATGGGACACAAGCGATGCCGGCAGCGCATACACTCTCATGCTTGCGGCCATCAGCTCGAACACGATTGAACTTACACCAGGATCCTGGAATTTCTCTGTAACCGCATACATCCTTTCTGGCGAAAACTATGTTCCTGTTTTGCAAAAGAGCATTGAGGGACAGAACATTTCAAACGGCGGCAACAGGCTGAACTTTGGCGAGCTTTCAGAAGCAAACGGCAACGGAAGCCTTAGCGTAACTATCAACTACCCGGCAGATGCAGGTCTTTACACTGTAGAGAAGGTTACGGTTGCACTTGAGCCATTCGATGGTGCTAATTTTAGCATTTCGGAAGGTGCCCCGCTGCAGCCTTCAACCGCAGGGACCTACAAGAGCGTTACATTTGCTACAAATCCTGTAAACGGAAACTACATCGTAAAGTTCTTCTTTTACATCCGCAAGGACGACGGAACAAGTGTAAAGCAGACCTACACGGAATTGGTGCGCATTGCCACAGGACTTGAATCCAGGGCCACCCGTACCATCAATGACCTTATGTCGCTTTACTCCATTACATACACACTTAACGGTGGTAGCCGCAATGGAACTATGCAGGGAACATACAGCCCCTACGACGGAGACATCGCGCTTGCCACATCCCCTGTTGTAAGCAAGAGGGGTGCAACATTCTCCGGCTGGTACGAAACCAGTTCTTACGGCGGAAACGCTCTTTCAACAATTGCCTCTGGAACTACCGGCAACAAAACCCTCTTTGCAAAGTGGGGCTACGAGATGGATCACAATGCAAAGGTAATCTCTGCAAGGGGAGCTTCCCTTATTGTCCAGGCGGAAGGAAAGACAACCCGCATCTACTTTGATGAAGACGGCGACGGTGTTTGCGATGCAGACGAAGTCATCCTCGGAGACAACGGCCAGCCCTTTGACTTTACCGGATGGACTGTCTACGGCGGAAGCCAGGGCGGAAACTACAGCGGTGACACAAGCGTTACTGTAAACAGCGGAAACCTTAACGCAGTTTACGGCGGAAACGGAAGCGGCACTGTTGGCAATACAAATGTAGAAATCAACGGCGGTACAATTGGCACAGTCTACGGCGGAAGCAGCACTGGTTCCGTTACAGGAGACTCTGTTGTGGACGTAAACGGCGGCTACATACAGAATGTGTACGGAGCAGGCCAATCCGGCACAACAGGCTCTTCTACAGTAAACGTTACTGGCGGAAAAGTTGAAAACGTTGGCGGCGGTTCAAACGGTGGAACTGTCACTGGCAACGCTACAATCAATATTTCTGGCGGTGAAGTTGTTGCCGCAGCTGGAGACAGAGATCATGTAGACGGAGTATCTTCCGTAAACATAAATGGAAACGTTAAGATTGGCGATGCCAATTCAGAAAAGGGAATTGACATTGATACCTTTGACGGCGGAGTTGTAACTGCAACTGATGATGTTAGTGGCAACGTTGAAATTGTTACCCAAGACGGCACAAAACTCGACACAGGTTCTGTAATTGTACTTGCAGAAGATGATGTGGACATTGCACCACACACAATCAGCGTTACAAATACAGAAACACACGAAACTGTAAGCGACATTGGAAAGGGTGCAGACGGAAACTACTCTGTAGGCCGCGGACCTTTGAGCGGAATTGTAATGAACCAGTACGGTCCAACAGACTCTGAATCTGGAAGCAACCCGTTCAACATTACAAGCACATTCAAGCCCTACACAACGGACTACTCTGGCCTTAACCTCCAGACATCCGTTAACTACATGGGTAAGATTCTTGTAACTCCAACTTGGAACAGCGATATCTTTGAGAGCATTGTATCTGCAACTCTTACCGGCACTCTGAATGCAGAGACGGACTTTACCCACCCGAATGCAGTGCGCGTAGAGAATGTCCCGATTGCAAGCGACGGTAAGTGCAAGATTTCTGTCTTCACCTATGCAAACTACTCCGAGATTGTGCTTAGGTACGTGGTGAACACAAAGGATGGCCGTGAAGTAACATACACATTCCCAATAACTGTTAGCCAGCTGGAAGGTCTTTCTGCTGATGCAACCGTAAAGGTGAACGGTACTGACTATACTACTGTAAACGGTGACTATCCAAACATGCTTGCCTTTACAATACGTAACGGTAAACTTGACTTTGTAGGCCGCGTAAACGGTGGTGACATGATGAAAACAACTTATAGCTATCAGGGCTGGAGGTATGTAATTGAAGTTGATGGAACAAGAAGGGATCTTAATCTTGTAGATAACGGTGATGGAACTGCAACAGCAACCGATAGCAGCGGTATAACTTTAACACTTGGAATTGAGATAACAATGTCCGATGACATTCCGTATCTTAAGCTTACCCATACGCTCAATCCTATGGGGCACAACGTAAAGCTTGGAGCATGGACAGATACCATGGTCGGTGGTGATGACCGTGTTCCGATTGAAACCAAGAGTTGGGGTTACTTCCTTGACGGTGCCATAAAACTTAGCCTCTACTTGCGCGACTCCCTTGGTGTAGACGACGTGGACGGCTGGTGGTATGGTCATTATAGCAGTGCCTCTAGCAAAGTCTTCTCTGCGGAAAGTGCGTACTTGACAATCGGAAACAGACTTTCAGGTACAGACTCTGGTGCTGCATTCCACTGGAGGAACATCTCCGGCAATCAGCCTGTAACAAAGACAATCCGCATGAGCCTTAGTGACCATGTAGATTAAACAACTTTAGCGGGAGGGACGGAATACCCGGCTGCCATTGTGGTGGCCGGGCTTTTTTTGCAATGACGGCGGAATGGCAACCAGAAAAAATATGCATATTTAGAGATTTTTGTCATTTTTTAATGATTTTTTTGATATTTTGGAGATTTTACTTGATTTTTTTGGCTTTCTATGCCGTAATATAGTTAGGAGCTAAACAAAATACGGCAATGGCAATGCAATAAAATTTATTGGTTTAGTAACTTTTATTAAAAAAAGTCGACTTTTAATTCCTGGGTGGGAATAGGAGGTTTGCATGAAAAAGCTACCAGTTTTTATTGAGTTGTTGTTGGTTTTGGCACTTTCCCTTATTGTCGCATCTTGTGGTGGCGGCGGCGGAGGTGGTGGTGGCAGTGATTACGAAGCTGAACCAAGTGGCGCTGCCAGTGATAGTGGCAATTCAGGAAGTGAAGTAGTTACAGCACCGTCTCTTTCATCAAATGCAGAAATATTGTTCTTTACGTTTGCACAGGCAACAAATCCTGCTGTTGCAAATGCCGTTCACGAAGACTTGCGCGGAAACCCTGCAACTGTAGAAGGTGTTGCAACAGTCACTGTAACTTATCCATTTGAATCTCTTCAGCCAGCTGATTTGACAAGCCTCAAACCGACTATTCAAGTTTCGGAAGGTGCAAGGATTTCTCCTGCTTCCAACGTAGAGCAAGATTTTACTAATCCAGTTGAATACACAGTTACAGCTCAGGATGGCACTACAAAAGTCTGGACGGTATCCGTAACAGAGAGAAGTGCCAATGCGCGTTCAATTACATACGATTTGAACGGCGGCTCTATGAATGTAGCAGCTCCCAATGTATACAACGTTGAACAGGGCGCAACTCTTCCCGGCGGTGGCAACCTGGTAAAAGACAACTATTATTTTACGGGTTGGACTGAACTACCAAATGACACCCCTATATCAAGTTTTTGGGGTGCAAACGAAAAAGACTATGACGTTTCCGTAAAGGCAAACTGGAGCCCTGCGCCTTATGTAAAAGACCACAATATATATGCAAACGGCATGAATGTTACCGTAAGGAATAGCAGCGGCAAGACGATGGCCTATTTTAGGGGTGCTAACGGCAACGAAATTGCGCTTTCTGCAATAAATGCAGCTGCTGAATATCAGGATTTGACAGGATACACGCTATATGCTGGCGGTTTGAGCAACGACAATGTTGTTTCTGCGTCTGACTGTACTATAACAATGGAAGGCGGAAGACTCACTAATATTTATGGCTACAACGGAAACGGAGCAAATATTTCTGGAAGACAAAACGTAATAATCCAGCTTAAGGGCGGAAGCGTTACAAATGATGTTGTAGGCTTTGTAAAAGATGCCGATGGCAAGCCTTCTAATGTTGCGGTAAACGTTTCCGGCAACCCAAGCGTTGGAGATAAGACAAGCCATGGTGTGTGGCTCAATTCATTATCTTCTCCGATTGTAAGCATTACAGGCAGCATAAGTTCTGCAGAGGCAGGGGCAATTACGCTTATAGCGGCCGGTTCAACACAGAACGGAACTCAGGTTGCAGAGGCAACTTCAAGCAGCTATGCTGACGCTGGAAAATTTAAGCTCTTGACCAGCAATCGTAATAGTGTTCTCCCCGTTGGCATAAGCGACTCTTATGTAGTTGTATTTGGTACTGTAAGTTTGCCAGAAGTGCCTATCTGGGGCGAGGGAGATTCGTTTACGTTGGGTGATGGTCACATCTTGGAAGGCGGAACATATTTCAGCGTATTCGTAAAGAGTCCTGACAACAATGCGTACTTCACAGTTCCTTCAACTACTTTGAAAGACGAAAATGGTGAAAATGTTGATGCTGAATTTGATATGGCTGTTCCATATTCAGAAAATGGTGCAGTAACGTATGTTGAAGGTTCAGGCTTGACTACAACAGGTCAATATCAATATATCCAATTCAAGTCAACTTCTGGAAAAATTTCTTCAAAAGCAGCAGACATATACCTTGCAGGAATCGTCTTCCATGGTAATAACGTTACTGTTGAAGTTAACTTGCAGACTGTACCTATTGATGAAATCGGCAGTCTAACATACTTTAACGGAAGCTTCTATGAGATTGTCACGCAAAAGACAACTTGGAAAAATGCATACGGTGCTGCAAAAGCACGCACCTTCAACGGTCTGCACGGCTATCTTATGAATATAACTTCTCACGTAGAGAACAAATTCATCTATGACCGTGTTTATAAGAAAAGGAACATATCACCTGCAAACGGTTGGATTGGCGGAACGGCAGCTATAAGCGAAGAGGGATATGACAAAGCTACATGGACTGAAAAATCGTTTAGAACCGACTGGGTATGGGCAGCTGGTCCGGAGGCAGGTCAAGTATTCTATACACATCGTACATGTTATACAGATTCGAATAGAAAAACAGGAGGAGGCGACTGGGTTCCGTCATCTGAAATATATTCATCATGGAATAATCAATTTGACGGTACAAAACGTGGTACAGGTGCTTCAGGAGCAGAACCAAATAATTATAACGGTACTAACGAAGCATATACCCAATATGTAGGTCAATATTACTGGAATGACCTTTCGGTTACAGACACAACCCCGGCATCATATATCATTGAATACACCGCATACGAAAATAATGCCGTTGGTCACTCAGAGGCAGCAACAAAAACCGCCCTTTCTGACAGAAAGACATACTCGCATTAACAAGCACCGTGTTCTTGATGAAAGATTCCCGCGTCGGTGCGCGAGAATGACACACATAAATCGTTTGCGCGGGAATGACATTGCTTAAATTTTGCGAATCCGGTGGGGCTATCCTGCCGGATTTTTTTTGTCTGGACAATCCGTGATTAGAGATTTTTTTGCTTTTTTTAGATTTTTTAGAGATTTTGCTTGACTTTTTGGACATTCATGCCGTAAAATATAAGTAGATAGAAACGTAAACCATATAAAAAGTAGTAAGAAGTTTATTAGCCCGAAATTCAACTTTTAATATGCTAGTGCCAGCCTAAAATCTAAGTGTGAGTGTGAAAGCAAAAAAGCTGCAATGCTATAGAAGAAATGCCGGAACATGCCCGTAAGGCTTCTGGCCTTGGTATACACAAGGTTAAAACTTCCCTTGAGGATGCTCCACACTGTCTCGATTATATTGCGTCTTTCAATGTCATCGAACTGTTCCTTCGCTATAAGGCGCTTCATGTTTTTTCTGGTTGCATTGTGCATGAAAACTCCGCCCTCGGCCAGTGCTGCCAGATCCTCCTTCCTGAGCTGGTATCCTGCATCCGCAAAGACCTTCCCTACAATATCCTTGGTCACTTCTTGAGCCATTCTGCTGTCATGAACTGCCCCTGTCGTGAACATAAGGCTTTCAACTGTCATATCCTCCGTGCAGACACCGTGAAGCTTGAAGCCGAAGAACCACCCCTTCGTTGACTTTCCCCTCGATGCATATCCCCTCGCAACCCTGTGCCGTGAAATCTTGCTGTTCTTGCAGACTTCGACCGGAGTTGAATCAACAAAATGTACCTTCCTGCCCCTCATTCTTTCCCTGTTCTTCGCAAGCACGGAATTGACGAACACTACCATTAACGGAAGGGATTTGTTTGTGGCCTTCAGAAAATTCTCGTAGTTGGGAAAATCGGGGAAAGTGTCCCGATGGAAACGCCTCACAAACCGGTGGAATGCCTTCAGGCTGAGAATCTCCATGTAGAACCTGTAGATGTTCAAGGCCATCGTGTCCTGTATTGTAAGCCTTCGCCTAAATCCCCTTTTTCCGTAATACTCTCCTACAAGAACATTGATAAGAAAATTTCCCTCAAAATGCTTGAAAAAAGACCCCACTATGGTGTAGCATGTTTTTAGGCTGATTTCAGTCATGGCGCAACTCCTTTGTTTTTTGTTGTGGTGATAAAATTCTAAAGAGTTACGCCTTTTTTGTAAATTCCCATTAAGTCGAAATTCAGGCTATTATAAAAAAGTGTCGGCTTTTTTGTTCCTGGGAGGGAAAGGAGGTTGGCATATGAAAAAGCTACTTTTGACTTTGGTTGAATTTTTGTCGGTTTTCACTTTTGCGCTTCTTATCGCATCTTGCGGTGGTGGAGGCGGCGGCGGTGGCAGCAGTGACTTTTATGAGCCTGAGCCCGAGCCAGTCTTGCAGCCCGAACCACAACCGGAACCTGAGGTTCCTGTTCAGAATGAGAATTCAATTTTGAACATGCAGGCTCCGACCTACAGCGATGTAAATCTTGGCATTTCTAATTCCTTGAACAGATTCAATTTTTCTGTTGGCGAAAGCGTTACGTTTACGGCCAATGCAGGCTACGAAAGCTATGCTTGGTATGTTGACGGCAACTTGCTTGGAACAGAAAATTCGTTTGCATACACGGCTTCCGGCTCTGCTCCCCATCAGCTTATGCTTATCGTGAGGAACGGAGACAATTACTTTGGTGAAACAAAGGTCTTTACCGTCAGCACGGCGGCAAACTAAGGAGGTGCGTTATGAAAAGATTCAAGACAAATATTCTGGATAAAATTTATACGGTTGCTTCTCTCTTGCTTTGTGCATCCCTCCTTGCCTGTTCCGGCTTGAACGGCGTTAGCGACTCCAAGGATGAAGACACATCTGCTGCTTCTGCCTCTTACTCTGTCGGAGGAAATGCATATGTTTCTGCGATTCAATTTGGGTCTGCGGGAAGAATGATTGCACCGGGCGGATTCAACCTGATGACAGATATTGAAAAGTACACGCTTAACTGTGCTCAGCAGGGTGAGGGAACAGACCTTTTAACTGATGACCGTGAATGGACTGTAGACGAGGAGGGCGGACTTTCTGCCTACAGCGTGATGTTTGCAGACATAACGGAAAACAAGATTCCTCTTGTTGCAGGAACAAGCTGGCAGTTTACAATCAAGGCGTATAAATTTGCGTCTGACACAGAACCTGTCCTTGAAAAGACAGTTACTCAGGAAATTGTAAGCGGTCCCAACCCGATTAACTTTGGCTTCTTGAATGAAGCTGCTGGCAACGGTTCTTTGGAGATAACGCTTAGCTTCCCCTCTAACGCAGGTGCTACGCGCGTGGTTGCAAACCTTAAGAGCTTTGAAACCGGTGCGACAGTAAGCTCTAAGACTTTTATCTTGCCGGATGACGTTTATGCTACCAACGGAATCTCTTCAAGTGTATTCTTTGATGCAAACCCGAGCCGTGGCAACTACATTGTGGACTTTACCTTTACCTTGGTGAACGGACAGACTACAACACAGGTTGTCTCTGAGTTTGTCCGCATCGCAACAGGCCTTAAGTCTTCCGGTTCTATAACCGTAAACGACTTGAATTCAGTTTACACGGTTGCCTACCACCCGAACGGTGTTAACATGCCGGCAGGGGTTTGGCCTACAACTTATTCTCCCCTTGATGAAACAGTTATGCTTCCCGTCCTTGCGAAAAACGGTGCGACTTTTGGCGGTTGGTATGAAAGTTCCAACTATGGCGGAAGTACTGTTACATCCTTTGCTGGCGGTGCAAGAGGCAACAAAAACCTTTATGCAAAGTGGGTCTATGAAATGTCCGGCAACACGCTTTCTGCCCGCGGTGCTCACATAATTGTTCAGGCAAGCAGCAACAAGACTTACTGCTACTTTGACGAAAACCTCAACGGAAATGCAGATGCAGACGAAGTGGTTCTCGGAAATGACGGTTTGCCTCTGGACATAAAGGGCTACAAGGTTTACGGCGGAAGCGAGAGCGGCAACTACAGCGGTGCAACTCATGTTACCGTAAAGAGCGGTGAGTTGGGTTCACTTTATGGAGGCAATGGAAGCGGCACTGTTTCCAATACGAATATAGAGATTAGGGGCGGTTCAGTCGGTTCCGTCTACGGTGGAGGCGAAAGCAGTTCTGTTAGCGGAACGGCGACAGTCTCTGTTACAAGCGGTTATGTTGAAAACCTCTTTGGCGGCTCAGGCGAAAGCGGTTCCACAAATAAGGCTGTTGTCTCGGTAAACGGCGGTACTGTGGACTACTTGTTTGCAGGTGCGGACACAGGTTCTGTCCAGTCTGCGGAACTTGCAATAAGTGGCGGTACTGTGGGCTATGCTTACGCTGGCGGCAAAAACGATGCTGTAAGCGGCAACGTCACTATGGCAATAAGCGGCGGAACAGTTGCGAATGTGGACTGTGGAAAGCAGAACAACAAAGTTGGCGGAAGCTCCCTCTTGAACATAAGCGGTGCCCCCCGCATTGGTAGCTCAAGTTCCAGAACTGGTGTGATTCTGGACAGCGTAACAGGCAAGAAGATTTTTGTAAGCAACATTGCTTCTGCACAGGCTGCCGCAATTACGCTCATAGCAGACCATTCAAACATAAGCGAAGGCACGGTTGTTGCAACCTTCACAGACGGTACAGCTGATGCCGGAAAGTTCAGTCTCTTGCGCGATGACACCGGTGGAACTGTTAACGTGAATGCGAACGGAAACGATATTGTTACGATTGGTAGCTTTGACCTTCCAGACCCAGCAAACGTAACGTGGACCGGCAACGACGAGTTTACTCTTGGTACAGGTAACGTAACTACCGGCGGAACAATATTCTCCGTCTTTGCTGACGGCGGATATCTTACCGTGACAGAGACTTCTCTTGCAGGCGCAAGGTTCGACATGGGCATTCCTCTTGATAGCAATTACAAGGAGAACGGATATGTTTCAACTTTGTCTACAAGCAAGAATTACCGCTACATCCAGTTTACCTCTGAATCTGGAAGCATTTCGGCAACTAATGCAGACATTTACCTTAGTAAGATTCACTTCCACACAATTAGGGGTGCGAGCGTACGTGTGCGCATAAACCTTGAGACTGTTCCGATTGCAACAATAAATGTAGCCGGCGTAACTTACCTTGACGGTAGTTTCTACAAAGTTGTAAATGCAGAACCAGGATATACGCATAATGATGAAAAACACTGTACTTGGAGCATGGCTTATAATAACGCAAAGAAAGAGAAGTTTAATGGTCTTTCGGGCTATCTTATGACTATCACTTCTGAAGCGGAAAACAAGTTCATCTATGACCAGTTGTTCAGCAAAAAAGGAATCTCATCTGGTAATGCTGCTTCTTGGCTTGGTGCTACCCGCAGTTTGAATCAGGCCGGAAATTATGACGCAAGTTCATGGACTGTTGACAATACAAAGCTTGCAGGTGCATGGTATTGGGCATGTGGTCCTGAAGCTGGAACAATGTTCTATGATAAAGCTACTAGCAAAGAAGGTGGAAAAGCTGTTAATGGAGCCTATACAAGTTGGAACAGCGGTGAGCCTAACAGCAGCAGTACCGAATACTGTGCCCAGTACTGCGGAACCTACATCTGGAATGACTTGAATAACAACGGTGCCGGTAACAGTCCTTATCATGTCTACAATTACGTTGTAGAGTTTACACCATACGAAGCAACGGCTTACGGTCCTGGCCAGAGGGCAACAAAGACTGCCCTTCACGCAGAGCGCGAGTACACCCACCACTAGGCCTTGGTCAAAGGGGTTAATGCCAGCCTTGCAATCCTTCCAACCGGGATTCTAGGCTTGGCTTAAAATAAAAAATAGAACCGGCAGTTTGGGTTTGTAGCTTCCCGGCTGCCGGTTTTTTATTTTGCCCATAGCTCAAAGTTGACGAAAAGATTATAACAGTATATATTATAAGCAAACGGGGACGCAATGCAAATTAAAGCGACCGCCTCCGTAAAGCTATGTTAATAGCCCGTCCGAAGTCTGGTTCACTACAGGGCGGGCTTTTTTATGCTCTTTTCCTTATTTGATTAGGAAGGTGAGCGTGTCTATAACAAGTGCGATTATTGCAATTACGAGCATTGCTTTTTCGTATTTCGTCACAGACGGCCTCCTTCATTCACGAGAAATCGGAGGCAAGCCGCCAGTATTTGAAAAGCGTCCCCTATTGAGTGCTATATTACAAAAAAAAGTTTAAAAGTAGCAAACTTCTTTTGCCAAGCAGCCGGGGTTTTAGGTGTGCGGTCAGCAACGAAGTTTCCAGCAAGGCTTTCCCCCCAATTATGAATATCAGTTGAAAATTTATAAATTGTGGTCTATAATTTATAAAAGGCTGGAATTGTTTAAATGGCAAAAAAAGATGAAGAAAAAGAAGAGGGTAAGACAGGCTCTTTTATTGCGCTTATTATTTGGCTTATTGCGGCAATAGCACTGTTTGCGCTTTTTGTTATAAATCAGAAAAAAATTGTCTCTAATCTTAAGTCCACGGGATTTTTTGGACGGCTTTTTGGAAAGACACCTGCGTTTGTGGAAAATGCGGAAGTGTCGGTTCAGGAGCAGGCCGGTAAGAATGATGTAGACCCCGGCGTTGGCGTAGACATAGATTTGTCTGGCGGTCAGGGAAAGAGCGACTATTCTTACGAAAGCGGCATTCTGTCGGAAAACCAGGCTGCAAAGGATGTTCAGAATAATTCTGGGGAAACGGCGGCATTGAATTCTAAGCCGGAAAGCGGAAATAATGCTGGTGAGCAAAAACCGCAGACCAATGAAGTGCCCCGCATGATAGACTTAAAGCTTTTCTTTATGGTAATCAACAGCGACGGTTCTGTTTCCCGCAGAGAAGTTACCCGTTCCATGAAGAAGAGCGGAGGCCCGCTTGTGGACGCAATCAACGCGCTTATAAAGGGACCTTCCCCGGATGAAGAAGGTGACGGTTGCGCAACTCTTGTTTCTACGGGAACAAGGCTGCTTGGAGCCTCTGTAAAAAACGGAATTGCAACTCTTAACTTTAGCGGTGAATTTGAATTCAACCAGTGGGGAATTGAAGGCCTTCGCGGTCAGCTGCAGCAGATTGTCTACACGGCTACGGCATTTCCAACGGTAGAAAGCGTTCAGTTCTTGGTGGACGGTGTGCAGAAAGACTACCTTGGTAGCGAAGGCGTCTGGATAGGCACCCCACTGAATCGCAACAGTTTCTAACGCCAGATAATCCTCGAAGCTAGAAGGTTCGGCCCTTCGACATGGTTCGACTACGCTCACCAACCGCCCCTACATTGCAATGGGGTTCGGCCCTTCGACAAGCTCAGGGACCTCACCCACCAGTATTGGCCGTGCTGTATAAAAAAAATCTACATGTTTTTTTTGTTAAGATTGCAGAAGAAGGATATGCTTCTGTATATTGAAAAGTGTCCTCCGTGTTTTCTTTAAACAGATGTGAAAAAAGGGGTTCTTAGGGGCGAGCCCCTAAGCGGTGCTGGAAAGGTGGGGTGGTTTGGAGGGGAGGAAAACCCGCTTCCGAGTAGAGGTTTTCCTCCCCTCCAAATTCGGGGTGCAAGGGCCCCCCTTGAAAATATTTTATTTTAGCGTGCCGCCTTTACGATTGTGTCAAAGTAGGCCTTGTTCTTTTGGTAGATGCTGTCGTAGACCGAAAGGGTTAGGCAGGCATAAGAGCCGTCTTTGCGGCATTTTAGCACTTTGAAGGTTCTTGTTACTGATGCTTCTGCCGGGCGGTAGTAGACAGACTCTATGCTTGTGGTGCTTCCGCTTGTTGTTACGTTCTGAAAGGGCCATAAAGAAAAGGTGCAGTCTGAACCCTGGCAAGATTTTCTGATTATGAATTCCCTGTATGCGTCTGCATCTATGCCTGCTGCCGGAATTGATGCGATTGTTAGCACGGCGCTGTCTCCCAAGAGCCACATGTTGTCCATTGCCTTTTGCCAGGATGAATCTACGGTAACGCTCATGTCGTCGCAGGATGCCTTTTGCGGTTTTGCCTTTGTGTCTTTTGCAAAGGTGCGGGCCTTGTCTTTGGGCAGTCCCTCTGTTCCCTTAAAGGATGTAAAGCTTGTATCCGTTGAGTTGTAGAGCTGGCCGGTTGTTAGCAAAGAAAATATTTCCCTGCCGTCTTTTGCCTTTATTGATTCTATGCTAAAAATTGGGATGCGCTTGTTGTAAACGATGGAAACTTCTCCGCCAAACTGGGCAAAATCAGAGGAAAGGGTTACCCTTGTGTTCTTGCCAAATTCAACGTTCTGCCTGCGGGCGGTAAATTCATAGAATAGGTCGTGCAGGTAGTTTATGATGTCTGAATCGTTTGCAGCAGCCCCGCGGATGTTTTCTCCTGTAAGCAAGAGCTTGTCTTTGGTTGGGTCTACGGAAAAATAGATTGTAATGTCTTTTTCCACAAGTGAGTCTTTTGGGCTTGCGGGAGAGTAGTAGCGGAAGGCATAAGTTGAATCATTGTAATAAATTATGCCAATGTAGGAACTTCTGTTAAAGCTAGAGTCTTTGTAGAATGCGTATTCTCCCGATGTGTCTGCAATCTGCTGGGTTACGCCCGGTACTGCAAATGAGTAAGCTGCGCAAATCAATGCCAGTGAAAGGAAGGGTAAAAGCTTTTTTAAAAGATTCATGGGTACTCCTATTTTAGCATAGGCATGCTAGCCCCGATTGGAAGGGCGGGCGTAAGCCCGTTGCCGCCAGGCAATGGAGGGGGATGGGGCCCCCGGAACCCTGGAAAGCGGGTGCTACGATTCCTATTCTGTTCTTAAAAAGAACGCTCCCTTTTACCAAGGAAGCGCTCCAAAAAATCAAACAACAGAAAATGCTTAAGGTAACAATTTTAGCCGTTCAGCTTTTCAAGTTCTGCTTTTACGATTTCTGCAACTTTTGCCGAGGCATTTTCCAGAGGGATAAGCTGGGCATCCTGTTCGCTGCGGAGCTTTACTTCCACGTTTGGAAGGTTTTTGTCGCCCACAGTAATGCGTACCGGGAAGCCAATTAAGTCCATGTCGTTGAATTTTACGCCTGGACGTTCAGCCCTGTCGTCAAGAAGCACTTCGATTCCTGCGTTTGTAAGCTCTTCGTAGAGGCGGTCGGCGGCTTCCTTCATCTGGCCGTCGTATTTGATTGGAACAATTGCCACCTGGAAAGGTGCGGTTGTCATTGGCCAGAGGATTCCCTTGTCGTCGTGGAAGGATTCGATGATGCTTGCCAGTACGCGGTCAACGCCTATTCCGTAGCAGCCCATTGTTGGTACTGCGGCTTTTCCGTTTTCGTCAAGGTAGGTTACGCCCATGCTCTGGGTGTATTTTTTGCCAAGCTTAAAGATGTGGCCAAGCTCGTTGCCCTTTGTTGTGTGGTACTTGCCACCGCAGCCAGGTGTGCAGCAGGTGTCGCCCTCTTTTGCGGTGCGAACGTCTGTGTTGATCCATGCTGTAAAGTCGCGGCCTGGTTCAACATGCTTTAGGTGGTAGCCAGCTTTTCCGGCTCCAGTGATTGCGTCGTGCATGTCGTTTACGCTAAGATCCTGCACGATTGGGCAAAGTGATGTGAGTGGGCCAACAAAGCCGTGTGGTGCCTGGGCAATTTTAAGTATTTCTTCGTCGTCGGCAAGGCATACTTCGCTTGCTTTTAGTGCGCCTGCAAGTTTTGCCTCGTTTACGTCTAGGTCTGCGCGGATTATTACGCATACGTAAGAAAGCGGGTAGAAGGCAAAGTCTCCGTCTTTTGTCTGCTTAAGGTCTTTGCAGTGGGGAGCCTTGCTTAAGTCCAAAGTTGAATTTATTACGCGGTAGATGAGTGCCTTAATAAAGGTTTTTGGCGTGGACTTAAAGAATTTTTCCATGTCTTCTATAGAAAAGACGTTGGGTGTTTCCACAAGCTCTGGCTTTAGGTCTGTTGGCTTCTGGGGATTGCCGTCGTTGTCTACAGCCGGGTCTGCAAAAGATGCTGCTTTTTCTACGTTTGCCGCATATCCGCACTTGGAGCAGAGGATAAGGGTGTCGTCTCCAACTGTGCTTTCCACCATGAATTCTTCGCTTCCTGAGCCACCCATTGCGCCTGTGTCTGCCTTTACAGGAATTACCTTAAGGCCAAGGCGCTTGAATATGCGGAGGTAGGCTTTTGCATAAGCCTGGTAGGTTTCGTCCAGGGATGCATCGTCCTTGTTAAAGGAGTAACCGTCTGCCATATTGAATTCACGGCCACGCATAACACCGTATCTTGGGCGGATTTCGTCGCGGTACTTTGTGTTTATCTGGTACATGTTGATTGGAAGCTGCTTGTAGCTTGTAAGGCCTGCCGCTGATATTGCAGTGAATGCCTCTTCTGCGGTGGGGCTAACAACCATGTCCTGTTCGCCGCGGTTTTTTGCCTTGAGCATCTGTGGGCCCATTGTGTCCCAGCGGCCACTCTGCTTCCAAATTTCACCGGGAACAATTACTGTTGGCTTAAATTCGCATGCGCCGCTTCTGTTCCATTCTTCCTTGATGATGTTTTCCACTTTGCGGTAGGCGCGGAGTCCCAAAGGCATATATGTGTAAAGTCCGTTGCCGAGTTTGCGGATTAAGTCTGCCCTCATCATAAGCTGATGGCTAGAGATTATGGCTTCTGCAGGAGCTTCCCGCAGCGTGTGTAAAGGTAATTGTGATGTTTTCATGCAAGGTATTATATAGAAAAGAATGGTTTTAGTTAATAGGGGGAATAGCAAGTTTCTTAGGACGATAGTCTATAGGACGGTAGTCCTGCTTGCTCTACCATTTTATTCCTTGGCTTAATTCGTCCGAACATTTCTTTGCGCCACCCGCTTTCCGGGGTTCCGGGGGACCCTACCCCCTCCATTGCTGTCGCAACGGCTGCGCCGCCCCTCCAATCGGGCGTAGGAGGCAAGTGTATGTTTTCAATAATTGTATTGCAAAAATATGTTAAGAAAGCACTGGAATGGAGGCAGGAAACGCGGCAAAAAAGCATTTGCGCGGTGCGAGCGCAGCGAGTCAGATACCTTATATCCGCGCTCGGCTTTTTTGACGCGGTTCCTGCCGGGAATGGAAGTGCTTTCGTGTTAATATTTATATTTACTAAGTTTCATTAAGATTTACATTTGCCTTCTACAGAGCTATCTCGCACACTGTACTAGAAGAGTTTTTTTCTATATACTAGAGACCATGAATCTTAGGACAAAAGTTGTTTTTATTGTATATACTGTACTTGCCGCTTCTTTGCCAGCCTTGCTCTTTGCCACAGAAAAGGGGAGTGAACAAAAGGCTGCTTTGGAAACAAAAGCCCCTGCGCAAAATGTCTATTCTAACCTAATTTTAAGCGAAGACGGAAAAACCGTAACCGGTACCGTGGACAAGGGAATTGCCACTGCCGAAATCCCAGAAGGCGTTACCGCTATTGCTCCAAAGGCATTCTTTCACTGCGAAAACCTGCGCTCAATCGTAATCCCGGAAGGGGTTATCACAATCGGTTCATGGGCATTTTCCCACTGCCGCGCCCTGTCCGAAGTTGCCCTGCCAAAAAGCCTTTCCCGCATAGAAGCCGGAGCCTTTAGCTGGTGCGACAAGCTTTTCTTTATAGAATTCTCCGCAAAGCTTAATTACATTGGTGCAAACGCATTCTATTCATGCGCCTCGCTAAAAAGCGTTACCCTGCCAAAAGGAATTACAAAGATAAGGAATGCAACTTTCTACGGCTGCCTAAAGCTGGAGCAGGTTTTACTACCCCAGGCCCTTACGGAAATAGAAGAAAATGCCTTTGTAAACTGCGCGTTCAAGACAATAGACTTTCCGCCAACACTGGTTCAAATTGGAAAGAGTTCATTCTACCACTGCCCCAATCTTGAAAAAGTTTCCATCCCGGCCTCCGTTGCAGAAATAGGAGCCAAGGCCTTTGCCCACTGTCCCTCCCTTTCCAAAGTGGAGTGGAGCAACCACAGCTGGCTTAAGGAAGTTGACGCGGATATATTCAGCAAGTCACCAGTCTACAAAAAGCTTAGCCTTCCAGATTCAATCAGCCTTGTAAACTACAATGCTCCGGAAGAAGAGGAACTTCCCCAAGAAGAACCTGTTCCCCCGGAACTGATGGGTGAGCAGGAAGAAGAAGTTCCTTCAAAAAAGAAAAAGTAAGCCTTAGTGAAGTTGATAAAAATCGGTCTACTGAAAAAGGCTATGAATCTTCATAGAATAAAAATTACAGTGGATAAAACCGGGTTCTTAGGGCGGTAGCCCTAAGCCGTGCCGGATGAAACGGTAGCAAGGCGTTCCGTTGAAGAGGGGTTTAAGGGGCGGGAAAACCCTCGCTCGCTAGAAGTTTCACTGCGAAACGGAGTAGGCAACTTTTTTAACGTTAAAAAAGTTGCCGCCCCTTATTTCGGGGTACAAGGGTACTCCCTTGAAAATATTTTTTTACTAAACACTACATGCGGCTCTTTAGTTCCTGGACAAGGTCGTGAATGTTGTCCGTGTTGTCAACAGCCTGGCCGTTTACAATGTTAAAGTATAGCCCCGAATTATAATAGTATATTTTGTATTCAACGGAATCTGTCTTTGGGTCAGGATTCAAAGGGCTCTTGTAAGTTGTAGATTCGCAGACAAGAACAAAGTTTGTGCCGGAAACATTGTAAAGGGTTGCCACGTATTTTCCCATTTCTCCGCAAAGATTCATCTCCGCATAAAGGCTTTCCGAATCTGATTTGTAAACGCAGATTTCTCCGCCTTCCGCAGAATGGCCGTTGTAGTCGTAAGTCTTTCGTGAAAGGTCCAGCTTTGGATAGTAATTTATTTGGTTCAGTTCGTTAAGGTAGGCCTGCATAACATTGCCGCTTTTTTGCTTAACAAGCAGGTCGTAAACATCTTTGTTAACAACGCCGTTTACAGAAAATCCCGCAAGCTTTTGGAATGCCTTTACGCCTTTTTCCGTCTTTGGACCAAACCATCCGTCCGCTTCCCCAACTTCCGTAAAGCCAAGATTGTTAAGCGCAACCTGAACAGCACGGACATCTTCTCCGTTCATGCGGGATTTTTTTAGCATCAAAAGCCTGGAATAATTCTGGGCAGTGGCAAAAAATGCCGCAAATAAAACCAACAGTGTAAGAATTGAAAAACGCTTCATAATTTACCTCTTGGATTAATCATAAATCCAATCAGCGCAGAATTCAAGATTCTTCTTGCATTTTAACTGGAAATCAATTTTGGGCTCCACTACCAGCGAAATCTGTCTGAAAATCCATGATGCGCGGTAATAGGAAAATATTTTATATATCGTTTTCGTTATTTTTTGGACGGCAGTTTTTTGTAAATGAATTATGCCTTTTGCAAACAAGAGTTCATCGTGGAACGGCTTTCCAGGGTTCCGCCTTTCGGCTCCATTCCTCCGCTGCGCTCCGGAATGGCTACGCCACCCTTCCAATCCGGCCTCATGCCTTTTGCAAAAAATTACATCAGAGCCATTTTAATTTCTTCCAGAACGGCAAGGGCATTCATTCCTGTTTGCAATGTTGATCGAAGTTCCTCCTTCCCGTCCAAGAAGTCCACTGCATTTTGAATCATGTTTGCAAAGTAGAGCGTCTTTTTTGGCCTTTTGAATTTTATTTCTTCCAGCGATTTAAATCCTGTGTATAGCTTTGATTCCTTTGACATGTAAATATTAAAGAATCCGTTTCCAATCAGTATGCGGCCTTTTGTTCCGCGGATGTCCACCTCAAAGCCAAAGTATTTGCTTCTTCCGCTTATGTTTATTGTTACGCAGGGAACGCTTGGCAAAGAGTAGCTGGCACTTACGTTGCGCACTGCTTCCTTTTCGTCCCGCCAGATTCCGCTTACACTTGGCGAGCTTAGAATTGCTTTACCTTCATTTAGCTTTTCATTTTTTTGCAGGGCTTCAAGAAAGAAAAGCACAATGTCCACAAGATGAGTTCCGTCGTGAATAAGGCTGTAGGCACCTGTAGCTTCTTCGCTTTTGTCGTAGACTTTCATTCCAGAATAAAGGCTTGCGTTTATGCTTTGTATTTCTCCAATTTGCGTAAGGTATTCTGCTGCAAGCTTGTAGTCCAGGGCAAAGCGGCGCTCGTGGTTTACAAGGACGGGCACCTTGTTTTCTTCTGCGGCATTTTTTAGCTGCAAGGCTTCTCCTGTGTTAAGGGCAACAGGTTTTTCCAGAATTAAAAGGCGGGGTTTGTTCTTTATGGCTTCCAGTGCAATTTTTATGTGGGCATCTTCGTTTACCGCAACGGTAACAATGTCTGTCTTGCATTCAGAAAAAAGCTTTTGCGCGCTTAAAAAAAGTTTGCATCCTTTGTTTGCCTTTCCCCACTTTTGCAAAGCATCTTCGTCCGTGTCGCATCCGGCAACAAGCTGAATTCTTTTGTTTGCATTAAGAGCCATTGTGTGCGATGCAGGCTGTTCACGCAATTTGTCGTAGCCCAAGGTCCAACCAATTCTTCCGCAGCCTACAAGCGAGGCAGTGTATTTGTTCTGCATAAGTAAATTATATAGTAAGGATTAATTATTTTTCAAGGGAGACCCTTGCACCCCAAACTAAGGGGAGGGGAAACCCCCTACTCCGAAGCGAGGGTTTTCCTAAAATGTCAACACATATCTAGGCAATTTTTTTAAGGGGAGGCAAACAAAATTGCTTTCTAAAAGCAACAGGTGGCAAGCCTCCGTTCGCGGAATGGAAGCGGAAAAAATTGTACCAGTGAACCCAATCCCCGAACAAAAGGCGTAGGTTTTCCAGCGACAGGAAATCCCTGCCACGAACGAATTCCTTCTTCACGGTCTTGTAGAACGACTCCGCCACGGCGTTGTCTGTCGGGGTCCCGGGACGAGAAAGGCTTCTGATGATTCCGTGACTGTTGAGAAAATCGTCGATTGCCTCAGCGCAGAATTCCATCCCGCGGTCGGTGTGAAGAATCATCACCCTGCCCAAGTCAATCCCCGCGTTATTGAATACTGCCAGGACTAAATCCGCCGTCTTGTTCCTGCCCACGCTCCAGCCAACGACCTCGCGGTTGAACAGGTCTATAAGCACGCAGACATAGCACCATCTGCCGCAGACCTTCACATAGGTCAGGTCGCTTACAATGACTTCGTTCTCCCCCCAGCCCGCGAATCTGCTCCCCAAAAGGTTTGACTCATCCGCATGGTTTGAGTTCCGTGCCACCGTGCCCGGCTTCGTGTATTTCGGCTTGCCGTACACGCTCTCAAGCCCCAGCTCGGCCATGAGCCTGCCGATTTTCCGCCTGGACATGGTGATTCCGCGCACGGCAAGCGCGTTCTTCACCTGCCGTGCGCCGTAATTCCCCTTTCCCTCCCGGAACGCTTCCTTCACGTCCTGCAAATCTTTTTCATGGCACGCAATCTTTTCCAGCGACTTCCTTCTTTCCGCCTTGTAATACGTCGTGCTGCGGTTCACCTTCAACGCCCTGCACATTGCTGACCTTCCGAACTCCTTGGAGCGGGCTTTTATGAATCCTATTTTTCCGCGAAGATCAGCGCTGCTTTTTTTAGGATTTCATTCTCCAGCCGCAGGCGGACGTTTTCTTTCCGCAGCTCAATCAGCTCGTTCTCTTCTGCCGTCCGGTTATCTTTCTCCCTGCTTGAGCCGGTCCTGTTGATCCTGCTTATCCATCTGTCCAGCGCGGAGGGCGTCAGATCGTATTCTTTCACGATTTCAGTCCGCGATTTCCCCGCATTGTACAACTCCACCATCCGTTTCTTGAATTCTTCCGTAAATGTTCTTCTCGGTCGCTTTTCCATATTCTCCTCCATTTTGCGACCCCTTATCTTTTTTGTCTAGTTCAGTGTAGCCGATTCATCCCTCCCCTTAAACCCCTCCCTTTCCCGGCACGGTTTAGGGGCATGGCCCCTAAAAACCCCAATTACAATTAGAAGCAATAATTAGAACGGTGTTGTCCTGGAACTTGACAAAGAAAAAGAATTGGCTCTTAATTGATGATATAATGATTTATACAGTTACTTTGAATCCTTCTTTGGATTATATTGTTGGGATAAAAAATTTTGTGGCGGGAAGTCTTAACCGTAGTGAGTCGGAAAAGATTACGGCGGGCGGAAAGGGGATAAATGTTTCCATTGTTTTGCACAATCTTGGAATGGAAAGCACGGCTCTTGGTTTTACGGCTGGCTTTACCGGCAGGCAGATAGAATCCATTCTTAGTCGGGATGGAATAAAGACTGACTTTATAAATGTGGAACAGGGGCTTTCCAGAATAAACGTAAAAATCCTTCACAATGAGTCTGGGATGGGCGAGACGGAAATAAACGGCAGCGGGCCTTTAATTTCTAAGGACGACATTGCCATGCTTTTCCAAAAGTTTGGTTCTATTGACTCCGGCAGCACGGTTGTTCTTGCGGGCAGCGTTCCTTCTTCCCTGCCAAAAAATTTTTATGTCCAGGTTATGGATTCCCTAAAAACCAAAAACATAAAATTTATTGTTGACGCTTCTGGCGAACTTTTAAAGACCTCCCTTCCTTACCACCCATTTTTGGTAAAGCCAAATCTTTCGGAGTTGGAAGAGATATTCGAGGTAAAAATAAATTCGATGCAGGATGCCTTTGGCTATGCAAAAAAACTGCTTGGTCTTGGTGCGCAAAATGCCCTTGTTTCTCTTGGCAAGGACGGCGCAATTCTTGCCGCTTCTGATGGATGCAATTACTACGCAAAGGCCCCTTCTGGAAAGCCCGTTAACACGGTTGGCTCTGGGGACAGCATGGTTGCAGGCTTTATTGCGGGCTACGAAAGCTCGCGGTCGTTTAAGTGCGCTTTGGAAAGGGGTGTTTGCGCAGGAAGTGCAGCAGCATTTTCTTCTTCTCTTGCAAGTAAAGATGATGTTGAGCTTTTGCTAAAAAAAATCCCCGGCACTGTGGAGTACCGGGGTGGCGAAATGCCTTTTGGTGAAAAAGATTTTGGCTCTGCGTTAGATGGCGTAACGCTGTAAAATTATTTTACCTTCTTTTCACCTGCATCTTTTGGAGCCTCCTTTGGCGCTACCGGCTTGGGAGCTGGAACTTCTCCTTCTTTAACTTCTCCCTTCTTGAATTCTCCTCCTGGGAATTTTCTGCCGGGGAGATTCTTGCCGTCAAATTTTTTATTGCCATCTTTTGGCATTGGCATCATTTTTTTGCCGTCCATCTTTCCGTTTGGTCTTGCAAATTTTCTGTTTCCGCCTGCGCAGCATCCGCAGTTGCACTTGCAACCCATGTTGCCCCTTGGCTTTCCGAATCCCTTTCCGTTCATCTTGCCTCTTGGCTTTGGCATTACCTTGCCCTTGTCTCCAGGCTGGACTTTCTTAAGCTTCTTTTTGCCGGCAGTTTCTTTTGGTGCAACTTCCTTTGGGGCTGGGCGAACAACTTCTGCCGGAGCCTTTGCTTCTGGAGCTGCTTTTGAAGAACTTGCCTCCTGTGCAAAAGCAATTCCGCTCATAGCAAAGGCTGCCAAAACAAAACCGACACTGCTTGCCATAATTCTCTTATTCATAACAATACCTCTCTATAAAAAAAATATTTGAACGTCTCTCGCTCATTACGCCATTAATATAGCATTTCCGTTTCTGCGGAACATGAATCTTTGCTAAGAGAAAGATAAGAAAACTCTTATTCAAAAAACTCTTACTTTTTTGTTTAATAGATAGTAGAATGAAGCATGAAGGAGACGCGGAAATCAATTTTGTGTTCCGCTCCCAGGCAAATCCGACTGGAAACCCGCGGTGTCGCGGAATAGGAAATTAAACTCGCTGCGCTCGTTCCGCTCCAATGCGAGTTTCCAGCCGTATTTGCCTTCCGCTGCACACAAAATTGATTTCCAGTCTTTAGCATAGGAAAAATAAAAGAAGCTGGTCTTCATTGTGTTTTTTTGGTTACATGTCACAATATTTTATGGAAGTTGATTTCCGTGTGAAGGAGAAGCGCCATGAATAGGAGAATATGCATTTTGTTTTTGCTGCTGGCAATTTTTTGCGGACAGGGGTTTTGTAAGGAAGACAAGGGGCCTGTTCCCATGCAAAAGAATTTTCCGGCAAGAAGATTTGAAAATTTCCGCGGAAGAAGAAAACCCTTGAGAAAGGAAAGCTGCCGCCTTATAAGAATAAACGTGATTCCTGTTACGGAAGACGGAAAGGAATTTGTTGCGCTGGAACTTTTTTTTACACAAAGCATAGACCCGCGCTCAGTTCACAATAAGAATATTCTTGTAAATTCTACAGTTCTTAGCCCAAGGCATAAAATATTGTTCAACAAGTCGGCTACATGTATGCGCATTGTTTTGGAAAGGGATGATTTCTTTTCGCTTAGCGTGGACGGAATCCGTTCCTACAATGCAAGCCCTGTTCCAAAAGCCCAGATTGAATCTATGGAATGCGGCCACAAGTATTTTTTTGACAAGGAAGAAAAGCTATGGAAAAAGTTTTAATTGTAGAAGACGATGAGGGCATAAGCGACTTTGTAAAGCTTGAGCTTGAGCATGAAGGATATTCAACCTGCCTGGCAAGTACCGGTCGCATGGCTCTGGAAGTTTTTGTAGCAGAAAAACCGGACCTTATTCTCTTGGACATAATGCTTCCCGAACTTAGCGGGCTTGAAGTTTTGCGCAGAATCAGAAAGGAATCCAATGTTCCTGTTATAATTTTAACTGCACGCGGAGAAACTTACGACAAGGTTAACGGTCTTAATGCCGGGGCTGACGACTATCTTGCAAAGCCCTTTAGCATAGAAGAACTGCTTGCCAGAATGAGCGCCGTCCTAAGAAGGAGTTCTGCTCCAGCCGCTGCATCTTTGGGCAGCCTAAAGATTCGTGGCCTTGAACTTTCGCCTGAAAGCATGAGTGCAAGCCTTAACGGAAATCCAATCGAATTTTCCAAGACCGAGTTTTTGATGCTAAAGAATTTTATGGAGCACAAGGGGCAGGTCTTGAGCCGAGACAGCATAATAACAGCCGTCTGGGGAGAAAATCATTTTATAGACGAAAACAACGTGGATGTATATGTGGGCTACCTTCGCGCAAAAATTGATCAGGTTGCAAAAGAGGAATACATAAAGACTGTGCGTGGTGCTGGCTACATGATGGTGGAGGAAGGCAAAAAATGAGTCTTGGCCTTGCCGTAAGAAAAAAAGCTCCATCTGTAACATTTACGCTTGCGCTAAGATTTTCTCTTGTGCTTGCACTTGCAGTTCTTTCGCTTGCGGTTTTGTTTACATTTGCCCTTAAACGCTACATCTACAATTCGCAAAGCCGTGAGCTAAAAGATTCCGCGGAGGAACTTGCACTTACCCTAAAGACCAATGCCCAGCCTGAACAAAAAGAAAAAATTCCCTACTATATAACTTATGCCGTTTACCAAAAAGAGAGCCAGGAAATTTTGGAAACAAACGATCCCTTTCTTCCTCTTTTGGAAGCAACAAAGGGAAAGACAAAAAAATTCGTAAGCAAGAATTATTTTATAGACGGTGACCTTAGGATTTTATATTTTGCAATGGAAGAAGAAAGTGATGAATACGGAAGTCTTGTAATACAGACTGCGCTGAACCTGGACACTGATTCTTCCAGCCTGCTCTTGCGGGGAATACCTGTAATTGTTTTGCTTGCATTTTTGCCTGTTCTGTTTGTCTCTTTTTTGACGGCACTTCTTATTGCCAAGAGAAGTCTTGCTCCTGTGGTAAAGATGACCGAGGCCGCAAAAAAAATTAGCAGTACAAACTTGGGTGAACTTTTGCCTGTAAAACAAAAGGATTCTTCTGCAGAAAATATTTCCACTGGAAATTTGGATGAACTGGACAAGCTTGCCGTAACATTCAACGATTTGTTTGTAAGGCTAAAAAAAGATTTTGACCGTGAGCGCGGTTTTACCAGTGATGTTTCGCACGAGCTAAAGACACCGCTTGCCGTAATCTTGGGGCAGGCAAACCTTCTGCGCCGCTGGGGAAAGGACGACAAGGCCCAGCTGGAAAAATCCCTGGGAATAATTGTGGAAGAAGCTGAATCAATGAATGCGGTGATTACAAATTTGCTCCATATAACAAGGTTGGAAAACAAAAAGCTGCTTCCGCAAAAAGAAAAGTTTTTTCTTGCCGATTTTTTTGCAAGGTTAAAGGAAGAAGTGCAAAGCCTTAGTCCTGATGCAAAAGTTTCTGCTACCGTAAGCAAAGACTTGAACCTTTTTACCGACAGGGAAATGCTGCACCAAATATTTTTGGCATTAATTTCCAACAGCATAAAATTCTGCAAGGAAAAAAATCTTGAGCTTACTTTTTCTGCTTTGCAAAAAGAGACAAAGACGGAACTTTGCATTGTGGACAACGGTCCCGGTTTTAAGGCGCAAGACCTGGAGCATGTATTTGACCGCTTTTACCGGGGAGACGAGTCGCATACAAGAAGTGCAGGCGGGGCAGGGCTTGGGCTTTCCATTGCAAAGGCTCTGACACAATCCCTTGGCGGCACAATCACGGCCTTTAACGCAGAGGCAGGCGGGGCAGGTGTGCGGCTGGTGCTTGACAACTAGTTCAATTTATTGTTTGCATAGCGGGGGGCGTTACGGGGGGCTTGCCACCCGTAGAGGGGGTAGCGGAAGACACGACAAAGCGGAGCAAATGACGGGGTATTGGCACAGACCCTGAAACTAGTTCAGGGTGACGGTTGCTTGTTTTTAAATTTTTGCCTCTTACGGCATTTGTGGAGCGACTCGTGGCTGTAGCGAGGGGGAGACTTCCCCCTCCTAGGCAAGTATTAAAGGCGGGCGCTATTGCAAGTGTATGTTTTTTTCTATAAAATAAGCGTATGGAAAAATTGAAGATTTTGCTGGCTAAGGGCCGCATTTATGAATCGGTATACGAACTTTTAAGTGATGTTGGAATTTCTATTTATCTTCCGGACAGAACTTATTTTCCCATAACGAATCAGGCAGACTTGGCATTTCAGGTTGTAAAGCCTCAGATTGTAAGCAACTTGCTTGCGGGCAACAAGGCAGACGTTGGTTTTAGCGGAAAGGACTGGGTTTACGAAAACGGAGTGCAGGATTCAGTTGAGGAAATCATGGACTTGGGCTTTGACGGAGTGCGCATTGTTGCTGCTGTTCCCGATACGGTTGACTACGAAAAGCTTATAAAGTCTCCTGTTACGATTGCAACTGAATACCAGACTTTGAGCCGCAAATGGGTTGAAGACAAAAAGATTCAGGGAACGATTTTCCGCACCTGGGGAACGAGCGAAGGTTTTGTTCAGGATACGCCGGATTCAATCGCACAGATTTTGATAGACAACACAAGCACTGGTTCTTCCCTGCATGCAAACCACCTAAAGATTGTGGACACTCTTATGGAGTCTTCCACAAGGATGTATGCCAGCAAGGAAGCCTTGAAGGATCCGGAAAAGAAGCAGAAGATTATGGAGCTTAAGATGCTTTTCCAGACGGTTCTTAACGCAAGAAACCGCGTAATGCTAGAAATGAATGTTTCCAAGGACAAGTTTGATGCTTTGGTTAAGGGGCTTCCTTCCATGAAGAGTCCAACCGTTAGCACACTCTTTGGCGGAGACGGCTACGCTATAAAGATTGCCGTAAAGAAGAGCGAGGTTCCAACCCTTTTGCCAAAGCTGCAGAGCCTTGGCGCATGCGACATTGTGGAATATGAGCTTCGCAAAGTGATGATTTGATGCGGGCAAGGGGTGATGCGGATATGGATAGAATCGCAACTATAGAACGCAATACAAAGGAAACCCAGATAAAGCTTACGCTTAATTTGGACGGAAGCGGCAAGTACAATGTAAAGAATCCAATCGGTTTTTTTGAACACATGCTTAGTGCTTTTTGCAAGCACGGAATGTTTGACTTGAGCGGAGAAATAAGCGGTGATCTTAACGTGGACCAGCACCACTTGATAGAAGACACGGGAATTGTCCTTGGGCTTTTGTTTGCAAAGGCTTTGGGCGACTGTGCAGGCATTTACCGCTCCGGTTTTTTTGTATACCCAATGGACGAAAGTCTTTTGCAGGTAAGCGTAGATTTTGGCGGTCGTCCTTTCTGCGTTTGCAATGCGGCTTTAACAGGAGTTCCCCTTGTTTCTATTTCGCCAGAGGGAAAGTCCTCTAGCTTCCAGACTGACTGTTTTGAAGATTTTTGGCAGGGCTTTGCAAACGGGGCAAAGTGCAACATCCACTTGGACACAATCCGTGGCCGCAGTGACCACCACAAGATGGAAGGTCTTTTTAAGGCTGCATCCCGCGCAATTCGTGCCGCTGTGGAAATAGACGGGCGCCGTAATGGAGAGGTTCCTTCTACAAAAGGCGTGATTGTTTAAGGGGTTTTAATTTTTATTCTGCAGTATTCTTCGATACTGATCCGGTCAGTGCCATTAAGGACGGTAAGCCCTTTTTGAATGCACTGGCCTTTTTTGTCTACGTAGAGCGAGAGTATGGGCTTTAGGGCGTTAAAGTCTTCCCACTGTATGGTGTCCATGTACTGTGCGTAGTTTTCCTGCATGTAGTATTCCGAGAAAGGAAAGCTTGCGGAAATAATATCTGTGGCGGAAGGGTAAATCATGTAGGGGTAGGTTTTTCCCTTGATATAAATTCCTTTTGACTTACCGCTTGCCTGTTCAGAATCTTCACTTGGAAGTTCTTTTCGTATGCCGCGGACAGTCCAAAGGGAATCTGCCCCTTCTTCCATGCGGAAGTAATACCGTTTACCGTGTTTTGTGTGATTTTGGAAGCTTTCTTTGTCCAAGTTTTTTGAGCTTATGCTTTCTTCTTCAAATGAAAGGCGTATGTATCTTCCCTTGAATGGACTGTAGGGGTCGTATGCTTTGCATGCAAGGTTTATTATGCGTCCGTTTTTTTCTGCATAGACTTTTGTCCTGTAGCTGTAACTAAGCAAAGAGACTGCTGTTACAAGCTGAACAAAAATGGCTAAGGCTAAAGATGCAAGCCCTATTTTTTTTGCGTCCAATTTAATCATTTTTTGCCTCGCTTTCGCCACTGCTTGCATTAAGGCGCAAGAGGAACATATTTAGTATTAGCATAAGGATTCCAAGGACTATAAAAACTACGCCCTTTACCACAAAGCCAAAGTCATCGCTAAAGAATTTGATGATTATTGAAAGGCATGCAAGTCCACCTGCCGCATTTGCCAAGGCAAGATTTTTTGTGCGGTAGGCCTTAGTGATGTAATAGCCCGAATTAACAAAGATTGTTACAAAGCTAAGCAGGATGAATATTAGGCTTACAATTCCAGAGTCCAGCTCGTAGCCAAAAAGTGGAACTGTCTCGCAGAATGCAAGCAGAATAAATATTGCCAGTGTGTAAAATGCAATAAAGTAATTGCAAAAGACTTTTCTTCTTATTTTTTGCACAGGGGGCAGTAATACTATTGAAGCATAAAGAAGCGTGTGCATTAGGCAGCAAATCAAATAGGGGGAATCTTTTTGCCCATTGCAGCCAATTTCTATAAAGGCAGCGGCAAAAATTGTTGCTGTAAAAATTGCTTCAGAAACATTTGCCAGCGGGGAATATTTTTCTTTGTCGTGGGTATAGTAGTAAGCCAGGGCACACAAAGGAATGGCTATGATAATGAAGTTTCCTTCTGCAAAAAGGTAATTCTGGGCAAAGAACTGGTTTGCCGCCAAGAGCAGCAGGTAGGGCATGCATAGAAGGTTCTTCTTTTTCTTCCACAGATAAAGTCCGTATAGGCTTGCAAAAAGGGATATGGCGTAATACAGGATCGAAAATGTTAGGCTGGAATGAACCCCATCCGGTGAAGGCTTGTCCAAGACAAATACCATAAAGGCTATTATTGCCATAAAGATTACCGCATCCAGTGATTTACGCAAGCGGTTGGAAAGCACAAGCAGAATAAGAGCCGCTGTGGCATAGAGGGCATAGACCGCCATCTGGAAGGGCAGCGCCTCTTTGGAAGAGACATATTTTAGTATTGGCCTTGCATCCTCGAAGGCTGTTGCAATAAAGAGTATTACCAGCGCCAGTCTTACAAAGAAGTGTGCCGCTTTTCCTTCTGATTCACAAAGCTTTGAACGGTAGCGTCCAAGACTTTCAAAGAGCAGAAGGAATGCAAAGGCCGCAAGAAGGGGATAGTTAAAGCTTAGGTTTGCCCAGAAATAATATGCCGCTATAAAAGCAAAGGGTGCCCAAAAGTAAACCTGGCCAGAAACCTTTTCTTTTTGGTTCAGGTAGAAGACGTATGCACATGCACTAAATTCTATGCAGAAAAGTAGAAAGCATAAAGTCTGTTCATTTATTTTTACAAATGCGTTCACAATAAAAAGCAGGAATATTGCTGCGGATACAAATATTATGTCCAGTGAACGCCTTGCAAAAGACGCTTTTGTTATAAGGTATAAGGCCCCTGCTGCGCACAAGCCGTATAGTGCAAAGTGGGAAGCAGGCAAAAGCAGAGCCTTTATGGGGGTAAATCCCTTTGTGCTAAATTCAAGCCATGAAGAATTGTATGCAATCAGGGCAAGTGCAATAAAGAAAAAGACGCGGACGGAAAGGTAAAAGACCCCGGACTTGTTTTTATTCTTGTCTTCTTCTTTGGCAGAAAAAGATTGGTGCTGAAGGAATGCTTCCAACAAAAGCATAAGGACAAGGGAAACCAATATGGTGTTTGAAAAATTTGCAGAGAAAACAGATGCCGCAAGACATACGAAAAAAGCCGCCGCCGCTGAATTCTTAGAAAAGAAAACATGCACAAAGAACAAAAGCGCAAGTAGATAGGCTATTGCTGTTGGTGCAAGCAAAGCTGACTCTTGCATAGACCTGTTCATAAAGGCATAGCTTACATACAAAATGGCAACAAGCAGGGCGCAGAATGAATATGCAAGTTCAACGGAAGCTTTCTTTTTTCCCTTTAGCACAGGAAGCAGCGGGTAGGCAAGGGCTGCAATGGTAAGGCCAAGTGCCAAGATGCAGTCCATTATTGAACCCATACGATTGTAATCGCTTCGCAAATACTTCCAGCCTATTCCTTCCCAGAATCCGTTTATAGTCAAAAGCAAAAGGAGAATGCAAAGGCCTGCAAAGGAAAGCCGCTCTATGAACCTGTCGCCGTGGGCAATTGCGTATTCAAGGCAGAGTACTGTAAAAGAAACTCCGCAAACAATCCAAAGACCCGGAATTCCTTTTTCCAGAACGCAGCAAAGCATCAAAGCCGCCAGGCAAAGCATTATGCGAAGACCGAATTTTTTTGTCCGTGCAAATGGGAAGATGGCCGCAAACAAAAGGTAGAATCCAAACGCCCCACCGCCAGCGCTATTGTAAGAAAGGGCATAGGCTACAGATTGGGCAAGCGCAAAAAAGAAAACCCCGGTGGAATTCATTGCGTACATTATTAATATGGAAGAAATTGACCAGACAAAGAAAAAGCCGCTTGTGTTTCCAGGAAGACGGCATATTTGCGAGATAAAGGCAACGGCTCCGCCAAAGAGAAGCGACCATAGGACAGCGCTGCCTTCCCGCCAGTGCTTTTTGCAAATCAAATTTTTCTTAAAAAATACAAGGCAACCCAAGCCCTGGACTGCAAGCAGCATTACAAATGCCGCAACTGCTTTTGCAAAGCGGGGAATGGCATTCCAGTTGTAGGCAATGAGCGAAATGACTCCCGCTGCAATAAGTATTGATGCCATTACGCTTAGAACAACGGGAATCTGTTCCGTGGTAAGGGCAGGAATAGTTGGCGCAGACTTTTTGTTTCTTTCGTTGATTAGTTTGTATATATTATCGCCATCTTTCTTTTTGCCCGCAGCGGTAACAGACTCTTTTGCGGATGGGGCCTCTTTTTCCACCGCATTGCTTTGCGCAGGTGTAGCAGAAGATTCCGCATTTTTGTAGTAGTCAGAAATCTTTGTGGAGACTTCGCTTGAGACAACGCCTTTTTCTACTAAGACTTTCAGTTCGCCTAAAAGCCAGTCTACATGAACTTTTTCCATAGTTTAAACTATAGCATGATGTCTTTCTTTTGGATAGAGCATTTTTTGCTCTGTAGAAGGTAAGTGCCAATCTTTATGCAAGTTAGTAAATTAAAATGCAAACACGAAAGCACTTCCATTCCCGGCAGTAAACGCATCAAAAAAGCCGAGCGCGGATACATGGTATCTGACTCGCTTCGCGGCTTGAAGCTACGCTGCCGGGTTCGCACCGCGCAAATGCTTTTTTGCTGCGTTTCCCGCCTCCATTCCAGTGCTTTCTTAACATGCTTTTTACATCACCATTATTGAAAATATACACTTGCCTTCTACCCCTCATTGGGGTAAGGGGTAAATATATTTAGTAAGTATTCAAAAATCAAAATATTTAAAACTTTTGATTAAGATAAAAACAAACTAATGACATGGCTTTTTTTGTTCAGAGGCAATGAGTTTCTATCCATTTTGCAAGTCCGTCGTTTTCGTTGGAAGGGCAAATTTCATCTGCAATGTCCTTTACCTGTTGAATGGCATTTTCCATGGCAATGCCTTTTCCGCACAGCTTTAGCATGCCAATGTCGTTAAAGTCGTCACCAAAGGCAACCATATTTTCGGTTGGAATTTTTAGCGCTTTGCTTACCGCAAGAATTGCCTTTTCCTTTGTGGCGTTTTTGTTTGTTAGCTTGTACCAGGGAATGTCGGAGAAGGGAAGGTAGTCTACGTTTTCTATTCCTATGGAACTTGCAATTTTTTCCACGGCATTTTTATCCTGTGTTTGGATGCAGATTTTCATTGCCGGTTCGCAAAAGTGTGCAAAGTTTACCTTGGTCCAGAACTTGTCGCCAAAATCATCTTCGCCTGCATTTGAATAAAGGCCCTTTTCGTTGTCTATAGAAATTATGGTTTCTTTGCCAAGCACTTGGAAAGTTTTTTCGATTAAGGTCTGCGTCTCTTCTTTTGTAAACTCAGAGTCGTAAATTTTTTCTTGGCTTTTGTCTTTGGTGCGGTGGAATGCAAGGGCGCCGCCGTTTGAAATTACAAGGTCGGGATTTATTCCGTCAAGAAATTTAACCGCATTCACCAATGCGCGCGAAGTTGAAATGCCAAAAAGTATTCCTTTTTGCTGTACCTTAATGATTGTCTCTTTTGTGTGATTAGAAACCGATTTGTCGTTGCGGAAAAGTGTTCCGTCCAAGTCTGAAAGAATTAATGATATGTGTTCCATAAATGATTATGGAAGAATTGTTTGTTTTAGTCAATACATTAGCAAACAGGAAATCAGTTTTATGTTCCGCTCCCAGTCAAAGCCGTCTGAGAAACCCGCGGTGTCGCGGAATAGGAAATTAAACTCGCTTCGCTCGTTCCGCTCCAATGCGGGTTTTCAGCCGTCTTTGACTTCCGCTGCACATAAAACTGATTTCCTGTTGTGTTGCATAAGGGATTACCAGGATGATTCTGATTCTATGTTTGTTTTTATTGCAGAACAGATGTTTTCGAAATGGCTTTCCAATTCTTTTTGGACAATTTCATAAGATGCCGTGTAGTGGGTTTCTGCATTTTTGTTCATTAATGCACCTACCCAGCCGCCCCAGAAGGCTCCCTTTTTGGATTTATCCATATAGAAAACTGTTGATTCCATTAGGACGCGAACCTTTCCGTCTTTTGTTGAAATTGAAACGAAAAGAGGAATGCGGTAGTTGACCATTTTCTTTGTAAAGTCGTACATGTACTTTCCTGTAAGCTGGCATGTGTTTGCGTCAGAAGATTCCTTCTGGACTTCCGGATAGTTGAAGACTCTGGAAAATGAGCTGTCAACATAAGAATAAAGCGATTTCTGGCTTTTGCCGGAAAATTCAATTACTTTTTCATAGCGCACAACGTCTTTTACTTTGTCGCTTGATGCGCATGATGAAAAACCGAATGCAAGAGCGATGATAAGCATAAAAGCAAATTTTTTCATACAAAAACCTCGCAAAAATTTAATTGTATAGGCTGAATTGATATAATTTCTGCCTATATAGATTATGTGATTTTATCAAATCTGCCTATAGAATTCAAGTAAAATTTAATCTTATAGGCATAAAGGTAAGCTGCGGATGGATTACATAAAAATCGGTCAGAGGATAAGGGATTTCCGCAAAGAGAAAAAAATGTCTCAGGAACAGCTGGCTGAACAAATTGGAATTTCACCCACTCACATGAGTCATATTGAAACTGGAAGCACAAAATTGAGTTTGCCGGTTCTGGTAAAATTGTCGCAGTCTCTAAAAGTAAAAACCGACAGACTGCTTTTTGATGCACCCCAAGTTGACTGTAGCGGGATTATGGATCTTCTTTCGGAATGTTCTGCAGAACAAATTGACATTATGGAATCCATTATTGCGGCTGCAAAAAAATCTACGGATAAATATTTTGTTTAGTGTGGGAAGCGGATAAAAACAACCTACGCCACCGTGGAGGGGCGGGCTTTGCCCGTTGCCGTAGGCAATGGAGCCGAAGGGCGGAACCCCGGAAGGGTGGTGACGCAAAGCCGGGGGTGAGGACACCCCCGGTGCTTGTCGAGTTAGTCAATTAATGAATGGTAGAGCCTATAAAAGCACCGTCCAAATTCAAAAGATGAAAGGCTATTTTTCCATGCCGTCCATGGTGATGATGCCACCGTTTTCGTCGAATTTTAGTTCGCGGAATTTTACGTTGCGCTTTTGGTTTATTCCGCCTGAGCGTTCGCAGTCGTGGTAGAAGAGGTACCACTTTCCGTTGTACTGCATGATGGAGTGGTGGGTTGTCCAGCCAAGTACGGGGGTTAGGATTTTGCCGCCGTAGGTGTAGGGGCCGTAGACGTTTTTTGATGTTGAGTAGCAGAGCAGGTGGGTTGTTCCCGTTGAGTAGGTGAAGTAGTAGGTGTCGCCTTTTTTAAAGAGCCAGGGATCTTCAAAGTAGCGGCGCTCTTCGTCTCCGCCTGTGAGGGGCTTTCCCTTTTCGTCAAGGATTACGAGGTCGCGGACTTCTTCGGAAAGTTCTTTCATGTTGTCTTTCATTAGGGCAATTTTTGGGGTGCAGGCAAGTTCGCTTCCTTTGGGTTCCTTGTTGTCTTTGCTCCATTTGTTGTTGCGGTACTGGTCAAGCTGGCCGCCCCAGATTCCGCCGAAGGTGAGGTAGTATTTGTTGTCTGTGTCCTGGAAGAGGCAGGGGTCTATTGAGTAGGTTCCCTGGATGTAGTTGTCTTCTGGTTTGAATGGGCCCTGGGGTTTGTCGCCGATTGCCATTCCTATGCGGAACATTCCCTCTTTGTCGCGGGCGGGGAATACAAAGTAATATTTTCCGTCTTTTTCTGCGCAGTCTGGTGCCCACAGCTGTTTGCTTGCCCACTTTATGTCTTCCAGTTTAAGGACGCAGCCGCAGTCTTTTGGCAAGGTGTTTTCGTCCTGCATTTCGTAGACGTGGTAGTCTTTCATGTTGTACTGGTCGCCGTTGTCGTTGTTTTCTACGTCTTCATCTTCGTCGTGGGAAGGGTAGATGTAGATTTTTCCGTTGAAGGCGTGGGCGGATGGGTCTGCTGTGTAAAGGTCGTTTACCAGGGGTTTTTTCTGAATCATTTTCTTCTCCTAAGAAATTGTTAGCCTGTAATGCGCTTGGGATGCTGATTGGCTTTTTGAAACTGGCGTTTCTTTTAGTGATTATAATGCAGCGGGGAAGTGTGACTATCAAATTTTTATTGTTTGTATAAAGATTCTTCGGGAAAATTTTCTTTTGCGGTGGGGGGGCTTGCTTGCGGTTGCTTATTTGTGGTAGTGGGTGCCGCATTGCAGAATTTCTATATGTTTTTTTCCGTTTTCTTCGACTATTTTGTAAACGATGCGGTTATAATCATCGATTCTTCGGCTCCAGTAACCGGACAAATCTTCTTTTAGGGCTTCTGGCTTGCCTATGCCTTTATAGCCGTTGCGGTCAATATCTTTTAAAATGGCTTCAAGCTTTTTAACAAGCCGTTTGTCAGAATGAAGGTTTAAGAAATCTTCCCATGCTTCGTCAGTCCAAAGTTTATCCATTAAAGAACCTCGCTGATTTCGTGTTTGGTAAGCTTTCCTTGTTTTGCATGCTCCAGTGAAGTCTTAAGCCTGGTCTGATTTTCCTCGCTCCAAAATGGGTCTCCGTTAAGCTCAAAGGGAATGCGGTTTTCGCGGAGTGTTATTTTTGCAAACATGTTTACTGCTGCAGAAACGGTAAGGCCAATTGATTCGCAAAAGCCTTCAAAAGCGGTTTTGGTTTCGTCGTTCATCCTGATGCTTAGTGTTGCCATAATGTGCCTCCAAATCAAGTGAATTTTATTTGTGATTGCACTTATACTATAATACGTTGTGTTGTAAAAGTCAAATTTTGTGTTACAAAGCGGTGTAATGTAATTCAAGGTAATACGAATCGCAAGAAAAATGCCTCCGTTTAAGTTGATACAGGGGCAGGGGTGGGTAAACAGACCCCGAAACAAGTTCGGGTGACGGTCTGCGTTGTGGTGGCAGCTGCGACAGGGCACTGTGCGCTTGGGAAGTAATTTTACTTGCTGTAAGGAGCCTTGATGCTTGCGGCCTTTTCTACGGCTTCTTCCAGCGACATACCGTAAAATTCCCCGGCACCAAGCAGACGTCCGCTCTTTTTGTCGTCAACAAAAGCTCCAACCACTACTCCGGGCAAGGCGCTTTCCGGTGCGTTGGGAGCATTTGGCCCGCCAAGATCTGTCCTGCACCAGCCCGGGTCCGTAAGGTTTATGCATACGTCCGTACCTTCCAGCTTGTAGCCAATGTCTACCGTAACCTTGTTGAGTGCGGCTTTGCTTGCCGAATATCCTGCCTGCTCACTTTCCAACGCAATTCCGCTTGTTGTGTTTACAATGCGGCCGAAACCCTTCTGAATCATCTTGGGAAGGAAGTGGTAGCAAATCATCATGGGGGCGGTAGTGTTAACAAGAAAGCTTTTTGTGTAATCATCTGCGGGAGTTTTTAGCCAGTCCTTTCTGTAGGCAATCTGCATGCCTGCGTTGTTCAAAACAATGTCTACGCTAAGGCCAAAAGAATCAATTTTCCCCAGCATTTTTTCTACGCTTGCAAGGTCGGAAAGTTCAGCCTGAACAGCCCTGCATTCAAGGCCCTTTGCCTTTATTTCTGCGAGGGTTGAGTTTGCATGTTCTATCTTACGGCACTGAATTATTATGTTACAGCCCCGTTCTGCCAAAAACAAAGCCGAAAGCCTTCCAATACCGCGTGAACCTCCGGTTACCAAAGCCCAGCGTCCCTTTACGTCTACCATGAGAATCTCCTTTTTTGTGAAAATTATGTGGGAACCTCGAAAATTTGAAGTTTTTAGAGGCCCAATATGAAAGTATTTTAGCATGGAATTTAAAAATCGAAAACCTCAGGAACTCTTGTGCATCGCCGTGGAAGGGGCATCAGGCAGTACCGTCCATATCAAAAAGTTATTTTCATAGCTTATTCCATGCCCCCGTTATTATATATAAATGCTATAGGTTTTAATAGAAAAATTGTATAGAGAAAGTGATTGATTAAGAATGTCCAAATAGGTAATATCAGATAAAGAAAAAACCTATTACCGCACTAGGTAATTATAGCAGAAACGAAAGACTGAAGGAGGTGCTGAATGACATACATTGAGATTTCAGACCTTTACAAAACTTTTTATCCTCACGGAAAGGCACTGCCTGTTTTGCAGGGGATAAATCTTTCTATTTCAAAAGGGGAGATTTTTGGAATCATCGGTTTTTCGGGTGCGGGAAAGTCCACCCTTGCACGCTGCATAAATTGTCTTGAAACGCCTGACCGTGGAAGCATAACGATTGGCGGTACGGACATTCTTTCGCTTTCCAAGAAGGATTTGCGGCAGGAGAGGCGCAGGATAGGAATGATTTTCCAGACATTCAATCTCTTTGAAGCAAAGACGGTTTACAAGAACATTGCCTATCCACTTTTTGTTGCCGGGGCTAAGAAGTCTGAGATAAGGGAGCGGGTGGAAAAGGTTGCCGAACTGGTTGGCCTTACGGACAAGCTTGATTCTTATCCGGGCGGGCTTAGTGGCGGCCAGAAGCAGAGGGTTGGGATTGCACGTGCGCTTATTAACAATCCCGACGTGCTTTTGAGCGATGAGGCTACGAGTGCGCTTGATCCGCAGACAACGCTGCAGATTCTGGATTTGCTCAAGGAAATAAACCTTAAGACTGGGATTACGATTCTGATGATTACCCACGAGCTTGAGGCAGTGCGCTATACCTGCGAGAGGATGGCGGTTCTTGAGGAGGGCAAGATTGTAGAGGAAGGCGATGTCCATACAATCTTCAACAATCCGGAAAGCAGGACCGGTGAACTGTTTGCAAAGGTTTTTTACCGGCTCAACACTTCGGAAAAAATCTACCAGAACGGTATGTACATTATATAGGAGGCGGAAAAATGAGTTTGCTTGACAATAGCCTTTGGGCGGTTTTGAAGTCTTCTGTCTCCGCTGGAATTTGGGCGGGGATTTGGCCTGCAATTTTTGACACTCTTTACATGACCTTGGTGGCAAGCCTTATCGTGCTGGTCTTTGGACTTGCGCTTGGCGTGCTGCTTACGGTGACAAGTTCCGAAGGGCTTTATCCGGTTAAGGGGCTTTACAGGGTTTTAGGCTGGTTCATAAACACTTTGCGTTCCCTGCCACAGATGGTGATGATAATTCTTTTGATTCCGCTTGCAAGGCTCCTGTTCGGGAAAAGCTACGGGACCAATCCCTGCATCGTTGCCATTGCCGCAAGCTGCATACCAATGTACGCGCGTGTCGTTGAAAGCAGCATTCTGGAGATAGGCAAGGGGAAGATTGAGGCTGCAAAGTCAATCGGAAGCTCCAACTTTCAGATTGTATTCTACGTGCTTCTTCCTGAAACGCTTCCATCTCTTGTAAGGGGCTTTACGATTGCGGTGATTGCGGTTCTTTCCATGACTGCCCTGGCGGGAATGTTCGGTGCCGGGGGAATCGGTGACATTGCGGTGCGCTACGGTTATCAGCGTTTTCAGCATGACAAGCTTTTGGCCTGCATCTATGTTCTTGTTGCGCTTGTGCAGTTTGTTCAGTGGACGGGAAATCTGCTTTCAAACAAAATCTTAAGAACCAGGGCCTTGGTATAGGTTCTGTTCAATATAAAAAATAAATTTAAGAGGAGAAACGATTATGAAAAAAACATTCGTTGCTGGTTTAGGAATCGCTTTGGCTGTGCTCGCTCTTAGTTCATGCTCCAAGAAAAACAAAAAGACTGCCGACTGCTGCAAGGACGGTAGCGCTGACTGCTGCAAGGACGGTAGCGCTGACTGCTGCAAGGAAGAAAAGGCCGACTGTTGCAAGGAAGGTGGTGAGGATGGGGTTGTCGTCCTGAAGGGTATAATTGACCTTGTTCCCCACCAGGAAATAATTGACTATGCTGCCCCTGCACTTTTAAAGGAAGGAATTAAGGTTGTTACTCTGCAGGATGCATCCGACAATTTGGGAAACGAAAAGACTTTCGCCGGTGAGGCCGACTTTAACTACTTCCAGCACAAGCCCTATCTTGATTCCATGAATCTGCAGAACGGATGGGATTTGGTCAGCGTTGCGGCAATTCATGTTGAACCGATTTCTCTTTATTCCGACAAGTACACAAGCCTTGCCGAAGTTCCCGAAAAGGCCGTAATTGCGGTTCCTGATGACGGAACAAATGAATACCGCGGGCTCAAGCTTTTGAATGACAAGGGATTTATCCGCCTGAGCGAAAATTCCCTTAGCGCACTTGATGCAAACACAGGAGACATTACCGAATATCTTAAGCCTGTAAAAATCGTGGAAATCAATGCATTCCAGATTATCCCGACACGCGCAGACTATGACCTGTTTGTAAACAACACGAACAAGATTCTTGAGAGCGGAATAAAGACCAACATTCTGGCACAGGAAGCAGCAGACAGCCCATACGGAAACATCATCGTAACAAAGGCAAGCCGCGCAAACGACCCTGCAATTCAGAAGCTGGTAAAGGTTCTGCTTAGCGATGACGTACAGAACTGGATCCGCAACAAGTACAACGGTGCGGTAATTCCTGTAAAATAAGGGCCTTTTAGCTTTCGCTTACAAAAATTGGAGGAAGAACACTATGTCTACAGTAAATTTAACCCTGCCCGATGTTCAGATTAGGGAAGTGAGAATCAATTCCATTACCGGCTATCTGGGAGATGCAGGTGAGCTGGTAAAGCTTTCGGAAAACGGAATCAAGGATCACAACCGCAAATTCACCCAGTGCATCGGTTGTTCTACGGCACGCGCCGGATGCATGGTATCTATGATTACGGATGCGGCTGTAATTTCGCATGGGCCTGTAGGCTGTTCTTCTTGCCTGCACGAATTCAACATGACATATCGCGTAAATGCCCACCTCAGGGACAAGGAGAACCGCCGCCGCCGGATTTTTTCTACCAACCTCCAGGAGAAGGATACGGTTTACGGCGGAAATGCAAAACTTGAGGCTACAATCCGCGAAGTCTTTGAAAGGGTCAAGCCGGCTGCAATATTCGTGCTGACCACGTGTGCTGTCGGTATCGTTGGCGATGACGTTCAGAGTGTCTGTGATTCTCTTGAGAATGAGCTTGGAATTCCTATCGTGGGAGTAACCTGCGAAGGCTTCCGTTCAAAAGTTTGGACTACAGGCTTTGACGCTGCCTACCACGGCTTTGCAAGAAAAATCATAAAAAAGGCGGACAAGCACAGAAGCGACATGATAAACGTAATCAACTTCTGGGGAAGTGATGCTTTTGCAGACTGGTTCGCTCCCTTTGGTGCAAAACCAAACTACCTTTCTCCCTTCAATACTGTTGCGGAACTGAGCAGGGCAGGGGAGGCTTGTGCAACTGTTCAGGCCTGTTCAACCCTCGGAACATATTTGGGTGCAGTGCTGGAGCAGGAATTCGGAGTTCCTGAACTCGTAAGCGCACCGCCATACGGAGTCGCACAGACTGACCGCTGGTTCCGCGCACTGGGAAAGCTTCTTGGCAAGGAAGACGTTGCAGAAAAAGTCATTGCGGAAAAGAAGGAAAAGTATCTTTCTCAGATTGAAGAGATAAGGGCAAAGCTTGTTGGAAAGACCGCCTATGTTGCAGCGGGAGCAGCACACGGACACGCGCTTCTGGACATTATTGGAGAGCTGGGGCTCAAGGCTGTTGGTGCTTCCGTATTCCACCACGATGCGGAATATGACTCGGGCCGCATAGAAAACGACCAGCTCAAGCAGCGCATTGATGACTACGGCGATGTTCCCCATTTTAACGTATGCAACAAGCAGGAATTTGAGCTTGTGAACGCTCTCGTCAAGGTTCATCCGGACGTAATGCTTGCGCGTCACGGTGGCATGACTTTGTGGGGAGCAAAGCTTGGCATCCCGAGCCTTCTTGTGGGTGATGAACATGCCGGCATGGGCTATGAAGGTCTTGTTCGTTACGGCAAGATGATTGTTGAAACGATAGAAAACGATGAGTTCGTGAAGAATTTCCAGAAGCATGCTCTGAACCCCTATACGAAATGGTGGCTCACGCAGCAGACTGATTTCTTCCAGGTCAAATAAGGGCTCTGGCAATTCTTATGTGTATTTTGTGAGGTGAAAAGATGGCTAATTACACTGGTCCAATTGAACAGGAAAGATATACGTGCGCACTGGGAGCGTTGCAGACTGTAGTTGCAATTCCGCATGCGGTTCCTATTTTGCATTCGGGTCCCGGCTGCGGAGAAATGATAAGCGGCTTTTTTGAGCGCTCAAAGGGATATGCGGGAGGTTCCACAAGCCCCTGTACAGCCTTTACCGAACGCGAAGTTGTCTTTGGCGGCGTTGCCCACCTAAGGGAAAACATTGAGAACACATACAAGGTTCTGGACACGGACCTGCAGGTTGTCATGACCGGCTGTACTGGAGGAATCGTAGGTGATGACGTTCAGGGTGTTGTTGACGAATTTGCGGCCCAGGGAAAGCCTATCGTTGCAGTTGACACGCCAGGCTTTAAGTCCAACAATTACGTTTCGCACTCCTCTGTCGTAAATGCAATCATCAATCAGTACGTAAGCCGCTTTGAGGACAACAATGAGCCCAGAAGCGAAAAGAATACGGTAAACCTGATTGCAAGCATTCCCTATCAGGATCCTTTTTGGAAGGGAAACCTTGCCGAATACCGCCGCCTTTTGAAGGGACTGGGGCTTAAGGTTCACGTGCTTTTTGGCCCTGACTCAAAGGGGGTAAGGGAATGGCAGCAGATTCCCCGTGCAAACTTTAACATACTTGTTTCGCCATGGTACGGAAAGACTATTGCGGACAACCTAAAGTCACGCTACGGACAGGAATACTACTGGTATCATTCCGTTCCTATCGGTGACAATGCAACCACCGAGTTCCTGAATGGCGTTCTGAATTTTGCAATCGAGCAGGGGGCAGAGCTTGACGTTGAAAGGGCAAAGAAGTTCATCCAGCACCAGATTGATTCCTACTACGAGGAGATTGACAACCTTGCAACCTTCCTTCTGGAATTCCGCTATGGGCTTCCCCGCTTTGCACACATTATACACGATGCAGGCTATGTGGTTGGACTTTCACGCTTCCTACTGCACGAAACAGGCGTGGTTCCCGCAGAGCAATTTATAGTGGACAATACTCCGCCAAAGTACCAGCAGGCAATTCTGGATGACCTGCTTTCAATAAGCGCAAAGAGGAAAATCAGTGCGCAGTTCCTTCCTGATGCAGGAAAGGCCTCGGACATAATACGCGGAATCAAGCACGAGGGGCGCGGATTGATTATAGGTGCCAGCTGGGACAGCGACCTTGCAAAGGAAAAGAACTACTGCTACGTGGAGGCTTCAAACCCTATGCAGATGCGCCTTGTCCTTACGACAAATTACGTAGGCTACACCGGGGCACTCCGTGTGATAGAAGACGTATACAATAACGCACTTGAGAACTACCGCTAGAAATATGGACTAAGGGAAGAACTATGGAAGCAGAAAAAAAGTTGCCGGTAAAAGTGGGATTTGCAAGCCTTGACGGATTTTCCGTTGACGAGCATTTTGGGCACGCGCATGTGTGGCAGATTTATGAATTTTCCGATGACGCACAGTTTTTGGAGATGAGAAAAATGCCACCTGTTTGTGGCGGAGGCTGCAATGGTTCCTGTGATGACAACTTTGGAATTGCCTACGACCTTTTAAAGGACTGCAAGGCACTTTTTGTTTCCAAAATCGGGGAGCCTGCTGCGGCCTACATGATAGGACGGGGTATAAAGGTTTTTGAGGCGGCTGGAAGCATTGACAAGATTGCCCAGGCAATTCTGTCTTCTTCCATTTTGTAATGAATCTTGGAGAGGAAAGCGATGGCAAAAACATTTGATGAAATTTCAAAAAATCATCCCTGCTTTGCGCTCGGGCAAAAGTCCAACAAGGGACGCATTCATCTTCCCGTAAGCCCGGGATGTAACATAGGCTGCCGTTTTTGCCACCGCGACTTTAACGACGAACAGGTAAGGCCGGGAGTTGCCAGCTGCATAATCTCGCCGGACGAGGCAATCGATGCAATACGCCGTGCAGTAAAACTTTCCCCCGATTTAACGGTGGTTGGCGTTGCGGGGCCAGGCGACACTTTGGCAACTGACTTTGCGCTAGAGACATTCAGAAGAGTGAGGGATGAATTCCCTTCAATGATAAAGTGCATGAGTACCAACGGACTCCTTCTCCCGCAGAAGGCTGACCAGATTATTGACGCAGGAATTGACACTCTCACCGTAACAGTAAATGCGGTTGACCCGGAGATTCAGGCAAAGATAAATGAGTTCATTGTTTACGAGGGAAAGCGTTACGAAGGGGTCGAGGCTGCCAAGATTCTTATAGAAAACCAGCTTTCCGGCATAAAAAAAGTTTCGGCTGCCGGAGTTACCGTAAAGGTGAACACGGTTTTTGTTCCGGAGGTAAACAGGGAGCATATTCCGCTTGTGGCAAAAACTGTTGCTGAGCATGGTGCCACAATCTACAACATAATTCCGCTGATTCCCCAGCATCAGTTTGACTGGTGTTCAGTTCCTTCCTGCAAAGATCTTGCGTGGGCGAGGGGAGAGTGTGAAAAATACATAAAGGTCTTCCGCCACTGCCAAAGATGCCGCGCTGATGCGGTTGGCGTTCCGGGCGGACAGGACTTTTCAAAAGAGGTATATATAAAACCGGTGAGACTGGCAGACACCTTCTCTCACGGCTAAAAATAAAAGGGAAATATCTGGAGGATAACTGTGGCTACAAGACAGATTGCAATTTACGGAAAGGGTGGAATCGGAAAATCAACCACCACGCAGAATCTTACGGCAGGACTTGCTGAAATGGGAAAGAACATCATGGTGGTTGGCTGCGACCCCAAGGCTGACTCAACAAGGCTTCTCCTTGGAAACCTTGCGCAGAAGACGGTTCTTGACACGATCCGCGAGAACGGAGAGGACGTTGAGCTTTCAGACATTATGCGCGAAGGCTTTGGCGGAATCAAATGCGTTGAATCAGGCGGACCTGAGCCGGGTGTTGGATGCGCAGGAAGGGGAATCATCACTTCCATTGGCCTTTTGGAAGAGCAGGGGGCCTATACCGAAGACCTTGACTATGTTTTTTATGACGTTCTTGGTGACGTTGTATGCGGTGGCTTTGCAATGCCAATGCGCGAAGGAAAGGCAAAGGAAATTTACATCGTTGCATCCGGTGAAATGATGGCAATGTATGCTGCCAACAACATATCCAAGGGTATAGCAAAGTATGCAGTAAAGAGCGGAGTTCGCCTTGGGGGAATCATCTGCAACAGCCGCAACGTTGACCGCGAAAAGGACTTGCTCACTGCATTTGCAAAGGAACTTGGCACTCAGCTTATTTACTTTGTTCCAAGAAACAACGTTGTCCAGCGTGCAGAAATCCACCGCCAGACTGTAATCCAGTATGATCCAAAGTCAGGACAGGCAGATGAATACAGAAGCTTGGCACGTGCAATAGATTCAAATACAAACTTTGCAATTCCAAAGCCAATGACACAGGAACGCCTTGAGGAGATTCTCCTTGAATACGGCCTGATGGAATCGCTCAAGGACAATTACAACATTTAATGACGGTGCAGGCGGCACACTGCATAAAAGGCAAGGCTTCCTAGCAATGCCCCCAGTGTGTCCGCGCACCAGTCCCAGACGGAGCAGCTGCGTCCCGGCGTAAAGCTCTGGTGAATCTCGTCTATAAAGCCGTATGCGCTCGTAAGCAGAACCGGCAAAATTATTCTCCACTTAGCAGAAAGTTTAGTCCCCACGCCAAAGGCAACCCAAAAGGCAAGGCCACCGAAGCAGACCAGGTGAACAAGTTTGTCCGCGTTCCAAAAGTCCGGCATATGTTCGATTGAGGGCTGGCTTGAAAGGTAGCAGCTGCAGGCCGTAATAAAAAGTGCCGGCAACCACTTAGCAAATTTTATTAAAAATGTTTTTGACTTCATGCTCAAAGTATAACGATTGCTGTTTTGAATGAAAAGTGTCGGCAAGTGTGCGGGCAAGACTTACGCGGGATTGGAGGGGCGCGCGTAGCGCGTTGCAGAGCAATGGAGCGCAAGCGGAACCCCGGAAAGCCCGTAAAAAATGGCCTCCTTGCCATTTTTTACTATCGCGTTTTCTGCTAAAACGCGCATGCTTTTCTGCAAACACACGATGCGCCGTCCTTGGCGCTCCTTGTTAGCCTTAGTAAAAAATGGCAAGATGTCGAATTAGCCAAGGAATAAAATGGTAGAGCGGATAAAGGTACCGTCCAGAAGATTAGTGATATTATATAGAAGAGAATGGTTCGACAGGCCGCTGGAAGCTACGCTGCGAAGCACCAGCCGTGGTTCGACAGGCCCTGAGGGCGGCTTAGATTTGCGTTATCTTGACTAAAAGCCTTGAATCTTTTACTATAAAACATTATGAAAGTCAACGAGTTGCGTTCTAAGTACATTGAATTTTTCAAGTCAAAGAATCATGTGGAAATTAGCGGAAAGAGCCTTTTGCCAAACAACGACCCGACGGTTTTGTTTACTACTGCGGGTATGCAGCCGCTTGTTCCCTATCTTTTGGGCGAAAAGCATCCGTCCGGCGACCGTCTTACGGATTACCAGAAGTGTGTGCGCACCGGAGACATTGATTCCGTAGGAGATGCAAGCCATCTTACCTTTTTTGAGATGCTGGGTAACTGGAGTCTTGGTGCTTATTTTAAGCAGGAGTCCATTGCCTATTCATTTGAATTTTTAACTTCTCCAAAATATCTTGGAATTCCAAAGGAAAAGCTGAACGTTACCGTTTTTGCTGGCGAAAAGACTGCTGACGGTACGGAGATTCCCCGCGATGAAGAGGCAGCTGCACGTTGGGAAGAGATGGGCATTGCAAAAGACCACATTTTCTTCCTTCCGCGCGAGGATAACTGGTGGGGTCCAGCTGGTCAGACAGGCCCGTGTGGTCCGGATACAGAAATTTTCTATGATAACGGCCAGCCAAAGTGTGGGCCAGACTGCCGCCCCGGCTGCCATTGCGGTAAGTATCTTGAAATTTGGAACAACGTATTCATGGGCTACAACAAGGATGCCCAGGGTCACTATAACGAGATGGAGCGCAAGTGCGTAGACACTGGAATGGGTGTTGAGCGTACGGTTTCCGTTTTGAACGGCCAGAAGTCTGTTTACGAGACGGACGTTTTCCAGCCAATCATAAAGTCTATAGAAGAGCTTAGTGGCAAGAAGTACGGCGAGAACGAAGCAGACGATACTGCTATCCGCATTATTGCAGACCATGTGCGTACCGCAACATTTATTCTTGGAGACCCCCAGGGTGTTACTCCGGCAAGAACTGGAGCTGGCTACATTCTCCGCAGAATCATCCGCCGCGCTGTACGTTACGGACGCAAGCTTGGAATTGAAGGTTCTTTCCTTGCAAAACCGGCAGGTATTATAATAGAAGAATACAAAGAAGCTTACCCTGAATTGCCCGAACACGAGGCTTTTGTTAAGGAACAGCTTACTTTGGAAGAAGAGAAGTTTGGCAAGACCCTTAAGTCTGGCGAGAATGAATTCCAGAAGCTTTTGCCCAACCTTCAGAAGAATCCCAAGAAGATTATTCCTGGCCGCGTGGCATTCCGCCTTTACGACACCTTTGGCTTCCCAATAGAGATTACTGAGGAAATGGCCAAGGAAAACGGCATGTCCGTAGACATTGAAGGCTTTAAGGCAGAGGAAAAGAAGCACCAGGAAGAGTCACGCTCACTTAGTGCAGGTACCTTTAAGGGCGGTCTTGTTGACCACAGCGAGATTACCACAAAGTACCACACTGCAACCCACCTCTTGCAGCAGGCTCTTGTTAACGTTCTTGGTGATGAGGTTGCCCAGAAGGGTTCAAACATTACGGCCGAGCGTATGCGCTTTGACTTTAGCTTCCACCGCGCAATGACTAAGGAAGAGATTGCCCAGGTAGAGGCTATTGTTAACGAGCAGATTCAGAAGGATTTGCCTGTTTCCATGGAGGTTATGCCTCTTGAGCAGGCCAGGTCTGAAGGTGCACGCGCTTTGTTTGGCGAAAAGTACGAAAGCCAGGTTAAGGTTTACACAATCGGTCCAAAGGAAGGCTGGTTCAGCAAGGAAGTTTGCGGTGGGCCCCACGTTCAGCATACGGCACAGATTGGCAAGTTCAAGATTGTTAAGGAACAGTCTTCTTCTGCCGGTGTGCGCAGAATCCGTGCAACTATAGAAGGCGGTCTTCCGCTGGAAAAACAGGCATAAGAACTGCAAATAAGCTACTTGGCTTGTAACGAATTTTATTATTGATTTGTTATATTTTTAGAAAGGGGTTAGGCCTCTGCACCGGTATTTCGGTTGATTTTTATAAATTGAAGAGGAAAGTTATATGAAACGTTTAGCAATTGGTTTTACAATGTTGCTTTCTGCGGCTGGTTTTTTGTTTGCACAGAATGAGTTGCAGCCCCTTGCCGTGGTAAAACTGCACAAATCAGAAACTATTACCCTAAAGCAGCTCAAGGCTCGTGCCGGTGTTGCGGAAAAACAGTACGAAGCTTACGGCATGAAGATGACCGATGCCCAGAAGGTTGAGCTTAGGAAGGCAACCCTTGACGGAATGATTGCCAACAAGCTTATTGCCCAGCAGGCCGCAAAGGAAGGTCTTGCCATTACAGATTCACAGGTAAATGCCGCTTTTGTAAGCTCATTCAGCCAGGGTGGCCAGCAGATTACCGAAGCCCAGCTTGAACAGGCTGTAAAGAAGTCTACAGGCAAGTCCTTGAACGAGTATATTCTGGAAACAACAGGAATGTCTGTTGCCGACTACAAGGCTTACATTAAGGAATCAATTACTGTTCAGCAGTACATCGTAAGCAAAAAGCAGGACGAAGCAAAGAAGATTTCTGCTACAGACAAGGAAGTTAACGAGTTCTACGACATAAACAAGACCAAGTTTGTCTGGGACGACATGGCAAAGCTTTTCCTTTATGTTATTCCAAAGGGAAAGGATGCTGAAGGAACAAAGGCAAAGGCAAACGCTGCCCTTAAGCAGGTTTCCGCAAAGCAGGCTTCCAGAACAGACATAATGAAGTCTTCTGACAACGGCAAGGTTTACCAGGCCGGAGAAATCATGGTTCACAACAATGCCCAGACTGCACAGGCCCAGGGTTGGACCATGGATAAGATGAAGGAACTCTTTGGCCGCAGCGTAGGCTTTACAAGTGAATTGATTGACGGCGGCAACAACTGGCAGTTCTATTCAGTTCTTAACAAGTACAGCGCAAAGATGCTTAAGCTTTCCGATCCTGTTGAACCGGAATCAAAGCACACTGTAAAAGAATATATTAAGGGTACTTTAACAACCCAGAAGCAGGGTCAGTTCCTTCAGAAGGCTGCCAACGACATTGCAAAGAATCTGGACAATGCCTCTAACGTAGACCGCAAGAAGACTGGTGATGCCCTTACAAAACTTTTAAGCTGGTAGGTTTGCCGTGTCTCGTCGGAAAGGAAGAATTCTGGCATTTCAGGCTCTGTACTCATACGATGTGGGTAAAAAGAGCCTGGATGACCTTTTAAAACTTGATTGGGTAGATAATAATACTGAAAGTGAAGCAAAAAATGCCGATACTGAAAAGGACGATTTTGCCCGTATTCTCATTTCCGGAACAATAAATCATCTTGAAGAGATTGATGCCCTTATAAAAGGGCACTTGTCCGAGCGATGGGAATTTAACCGTGTTAACAAGGTGTCTTTGGCGATTTTGCGAGTGAGCATTTTCCAGCTTTTGTACCAAAAGGAAACGCCCGGGTCTGTGGTTATTGATGAAGCCATAGCCATTGCAAAGGAATTCGACACAGACATTTCCTTCAAATTCATTAATGCTGTTCTGGACAAAATTCGTAAAGAGATAGCAACTTGAATACAAAGACTAAAACTTTAGGATTTTCCTCATTCATGGCGCATGGAGCTGTGAAGCCTTGTGTAAGACACATTGCTTTGTCCGCTCTTTGCGCAATTTTATTTTCTGCCATCTTTGTCCTTGCGGGATGCTCTTCCCACTCAGAGGGGGCTGCAATAAGCACGGAACTGGGTTTTGTGGACATTTTGATTGGCCAGGGCAAGACCAAGGAAGCAATGGAGCTTTTGCAAAGGACGGAAAAGCTTGCTTCTACCCCGCTTGAAAGTATGGGTGTTTACAAGCGCTATGTTACCCTTGGCGAGTCGGGCCGTGCGGAGAAAGCTCTTAAGAAGGGGCTAAGAAAGCACAAGAAGGACAAGCAGTTGCTTGCGGTTTACGGAAATTTCCTGCTGGACCAGAACAAGACAAAAAAAGCCCTTAAGGTTACCAAGCCTCTTTCCGGTACCGAATATGGTTCCATTTATGCGGAGGCTTTCCTTTCTTACGCTTTGGAGACGGGGTGGAGTGCTGACGACTTGTTTGGAAAGACCTTCTTTTTGTTCAGGGGAAAGAAGAAGAATCCTGACCACACCGCCACCGCAAAGGAAAAGTTTGAGGTCTTCTACGATTCCCGCTTTGTTCCAATTTACTTGGACGCTGCTAGGAGCACAAAACTTTCCCGCTGGGCGCGTAATGCTGCTGCCCTTTGCATGAAGGAAGGCAATTTTAACAAGGCGTCAGAGGCCTATATTGGTAGCGTTGACTCTTTGGAAGATTCGCTTTTCTGGGGTTCTGTATTTTATGATGCAGGCCACTACACCGAAAGCCTTGAAGCTTTGCTTGCAGGGGATTCATTCCCAGGTTCTGTGGCGCTAAAGATTGAGCACAAGGCACTGGAGGCGGATGACTATTACCTTCTTGAAGAGGATGCCGCCGCAGAAAAGATACGCAGTGAGCTTATAGACGTAATTTTGGCTGAATCTGCCAATGCAAATGCCGGTTTGACTTCTTATGCCAAGCAGGTGCTTCCTGTTGTTTACGTGAACAGCGCAATGTACTTAAAGAGCAAGAACGACCTTGCCAAGGAATTTAGCAGGCTGGACATTCTTGTTAACAAATTCCCGGATTACGTGCCTGGTCTTGCATCTTACGGTGACTATGCACTTTACCTTTTGAGCCGGCCACCGGAGGATAAGCTTTCGCAGGATTTACGCTATGCAGGTCTTAGAACAATGGCTATGGAAGAAGAGGACAGGATTCCAAAAATATCTCTGGAAGATGCCATTGAAAAAATAGATGCGTCTCTTGAGCGGACTAATAATCCAAGGCTAATAGTTATACGCGAGCAGCTTTTGGCGGAATTGCACCGTGAGTGGGAGACTGAGCACAAGGCAAGCCGTGTTTGGCCGCTTTTGGAAAAGAATGCTCTGGAAAAGGCTTCTTTGTTCCCCGATGATGTTATTCACTATGCGGTTGTTGTGCTGCTTAACAATGGACACGCAGATGACGCAAGGGATTTGTTCATAAAATACGAGCAGTCTTTGCACGAGGAAGCCATTACCGGAAAGAAGAAGAAGGCGGGAGAGGATGATGATGGTCTTCCTCCAAAGTTTGAGCCTTCTGAGCATCCGGAACTGCTGGATCTTTGGGAATGTGAAGCCGCTGCCTGGTTCTACGTAAAGGATGGCCGCATAGACGAAGCACAGTCAATGTACAGGCATATTATAGAAAACTTTTCAAAGAGAAGCCCAATCTTTAGTTCCGGCGGAAAGACAGAGGCTGTAACGAATGCCTACATCAATGCCGCAAACATCTACGCGGGAAGGGGGCAGAGCGCTTTGGCCTTGGACAGCCTAAAGAAAGCTTTGCCAAGAACCTTGGACGAGGGCTTAAAGGCAGACGTTTTGTACCGCATTGGAAAGGAATACTACTATCAGGGTGACTACAAGAATGCAATCCGTTCGCTCCAGTATTCGCTTAACCAGGACAACGGGCAGAACAAGGTGCGTAACCGTGCAAGGCTTATCCTAAAGCAGGCGCAAGACAAGAACAAATAAATGTAAACAAAATGAGCTAGCGGGACGTAGGAAAAAAGCAAGGAGGGACCCTTTAGGGAGGATTCCTTGCTTTTTTCCTACGTCCCGCTAGCTCATTTTGAACGAGCTATAAAAATTAAAGAAAAAACCGGGTCATTTTTACCCTTTGGGGTAAGAGCCCGGTTTTTTTTGTGTCATTTTGACCCAGAAATTATTTTGTCTGCATATCTTTAATCCAAAAATACGCAGTTTGGACAATTTGCTTACTATTCGATAACGGCGATGATGTCTGAATTCTTAAGGATAAGATAGTCTTCACCGTCAATTTTGATTCCTGTTCCGGAATACTTGTCGTAAAGGATTTTTTCTCCTGGTTTTACGGTGATTTTTTCTTTTTCTGTGCCCGGACCGACAGCTTCTACTGTTGCCTGCTGGGTTTTTTCCTGTGAAGTTTCAGGAATGATGATTCCGCCTGCTGATTTTGTCTCTGCAGCTACCTGCTTTACCAATACGCGGTCTGCCAAAGGTCTGATTTTCATTATATTTCCTCCAAATGTATGTTATTAAAAGCTTGTATGACTAGAATATAATAAATTTTCTGCCCGAGCGTCAAATAAATTCGGCAGGGAATTTTTTGTAATTTTTTTGTGGCGTTTAAAAAGTTGGCATGAAAGTTGCTATTTCTTTATTGAAACTATTTAGCGAGGAGTGGCAATTATGGAAGCTGCAAAGACTTTTACACCTGTTTATGATGACGAAAATGTTTTGAACCTCTATCTTAAGGAAATCAACAAGATTCCGCTGCTTTCTCGCGAAGAAGAAAATGAGCTTGCGCTAAAAGCTAAGGCTGGCGACAAGGCCGCAAAAGACAAGATTGTTAGTGCAAACCTGCGCTTTGTTGTGAATGTTGCAAAGAAGTACCAGAGCCACGGTCTTGACCTTACGGATTTGATAAGCGAAGGAAACATTGGCCTTTTGACTGCAATAGACCACTTTGATGTGGAAAAGGGCTACCACTTTATTTCCTATGCCGTCTGGTGGATTCGCCAGGCAATTCTTAAGGCCATCTGCGAAAAGAGCCGTGCCATCCGCTTGCCGCTCAACAGGGCAAACGAGCTTGTTCAGATAGAAAAGACCCGCAAGGCTATTGGCCACAAAAAGAACGAGGACAGTGAATTCCGCGAGATTGGCAAGATGCTGGGAATGTCTCCAAGCCATGTACGTGAGCTTGTAAACCTGGGCCGCGACATGATAAGCCTTGATGCCCGCATTGCTGGGGATGACACCGGCAGGAATACCGTTGCTGATTTTATAGAAGACACATATTACGCTTCTCCTGACTACCAGGCAATCAACAATTCCATGAAGGATGACATAGACAGCGTTCTTAACACGCTTAAGCCAAAGGAAGCAAAGGTTTTGCGCCTGCGCTACGGTCTTGGTGGCGGCCGTCCAATGTCTCTTAAGGAAGTGGGTGATGCCTGCAACCTTACCAAAGAAAGGATCCGCCAGATAGAAAAGCGTGCCCTTGTGCGTATGCAGAATCCAGCACGTATGAGCAGGTTGGAATCTTATGTTGCCTAAGGCAAATATTTCTTAGCAGGGTACTTGAAATTAATCCTAGCCCCGATTGGAAGGGCGGCGCAGCCGTTGCCGCTGGGTGAGGTCCCTGAGCGTAGTCGAAGGGCCGAACTCCGGCAATGGAGCGATAGCGGAACCCTGGAAAGCGGGTAAAAATGCCCTCCTTGGCATTTTTACCCGCAAGTTTTCTTCCGAAAACTTGCCCATGTAAATGGAAAACAGATGACGCACCCTCCATGGTGCTGCTTGTTTGCGGTATATTGAAAATGCCAAGGAGTTTACCCGGGCACGGAGTGACGGGTACAGTTTGACCATACAAGCTGCTTCAAAAGAAAAAAATATTTACCAACAATAGAATAGAAAGAAAAGTCGCTTTCTGATATAATGAATCCGCTGATTTTATTAACAGGAGACAAATTTGGCGGACATACATGTTTTTCCGGAAGCCCCGGAAGGAACACCGGAGAGTGACTTTGTTCACCTGCACGTGCATTCGGACTATTCGCTTTTGGACGGAGCTTCCAAGCTAGACACGCTGATTGCAAAGGCAAAGCGGCTGAACATGAAGGCCCTTGCGCTTACAGACCACGGCAACATGTTTGGCGTTCTGAACTTTGAGCATATCTGTCATGCTAATGGCATAAACCCTGTGTGCGGAGAGGAATTTTACGTTGCATACAAGGACCACACGGAAAAAACAGACATTCCTTTTGGCCGTAACGGTCATCATGCCCACAACTTTCACCTTATCCTGCTTTGCAAAAATCAGACCGGCTACAAGAACATGTGCTGGCTTTCTTCCATTGCTTTTCAGGAAGGCCTTTATTACGGCAAACCCCGCATAGACTTTGAGCTTTTAAAGCGCTACCACGAAGGTATAATCTGCCTTTCTGCCTGCATTCAGGGGGAAATTCCCCAGCTTTTGATGAACGGACGCACGGAAGAGGCCTATCAGGTTGCAAAGGAATACAAGGAGCTTTTTGGGGCGGATCATTACTATATAGAAATCCAGAGCCACGGTTTGGAAGACCAGATTAAGGTTGCGCCGCTTTTGGTAAAGCTTGCACAGGACCTGGACATTCCGATTGTTCTTACAAACGACGTGCACTATGCAAACCAGGATGATGCCGAAGCCCAGGATGCCCTGCGCTGCATTGGATTCAAGAAGCTTTTGGACGAACCCCACCAAAAGATGGGCGGTGACCAGAACATTGCAGAATGGTATCTTAAAACTGCGGACGAGATGAAGAAAATCTTTCCCCAGTGGCCAGAGGCTGTTGAAAATACAAAGAAAATCGCCGCCATGTGCGACCTTACGATTCACCAGTACAAGACACAGGAGCTTAAGGACTGCCTTCCCCGCTTTGAGCTGCCTGCCGAATTCCGCACCCATGGTGATGACTACAAATCCGACCAAGATGACTACATGCGCTACATCGTAGAAGAGGGGCTTAAGAAGCGCTACAAAGAGATTACCCCGGAAATCCGTGAGCGTGTTGAATATGAACTTGGAATCATCTTTAAGATGGGTTTTTCCGGCTACTTTTTGATTGTTTGGGAATTCATCAACTGGTCCAAGTCTACCTATGACAATGTGAACAAAATTCCCAAGCCTTACATTCCTATTGGGCCGGGACGTGGTTCGGGTGCAGGTTCCGTAGTTGCCTACTGCATGACCATTACGGACATTGACCCCTTCCGCTACAAGCTGATTTTTGAACGCTTTTTGAATCCTGAACGCGTTTCCATGCCGGACTTTGACGTTGACATGGACTTCGACTACAGGCAGGACATTATCCAGCATACCCGTGACCTTTACGGTGACCCCCAGGTTGGCCACATCGTTACATTTGGAACCCTAAAGCCAAAGAACTGCATTGCGGACGTTGGGCGCGTGCTTAACATTCCGCTTAATGAAGTTGCAATGCTAAAGAAGTGCATTCCCGACAACCCCAAGGCCAAGCTTAAGGATGCCTTTACTCCGCCGGACGAAAAACACCCGGACAACGGGCAGCTTATTCCCTACAAGGACGACCCAAAGTACAAGAGGCTTTTTGAACTTGCGTCCAAGCTTGAGGGCGTTAACCGCAACACGGGTCTCCATGCTTCGGGTATGGTAATCGGTCTTACCGCCTTGCCGGACTGGGCACCTGTATTCAAGGACCCAAAGACCGGGGAAGTTGGCGTTCAGTATACAATGGACATAATTGAGCCCTGCGGTCTTGTAAAGATGGACTACCTTGGGCTAAAGACGCTTTCCCTTATCCGCTATGCAGAGAACATAATCAACAAGCACAAGAAGGAAGGGGAGCCTGATTTTGTTACCGCAAACGTAAGCGAGTCTGACGAAAAGACCTTTGACCTCTTCTGCCGGGGAGACACGGTTGCAGTCTTCCAGTTTGAATCTCCGGGTATGCAGAAGATTTTGCGCCAGGCACAGCCCAGACGCTTGGAAGAACTTGTCGCCTTGAACGCGCTTTACCGCCCCGGCCCTATGGACTACATTCCCCAGTATATTGAAGGAAAGTGGCATCCGGAGACAATCCATTACCCGGACCCCTGCCTTGAGGATATCCTAAAGGAAACATACGGTGTTATGGTTTACCAGGAGCAGATTATGCAGGTAAGCCAGAAGATTGCAGGTTTCAGCCTGGGTGCCGCAGACATGCTCCGACGCGCCATGGGTAAGAAGAAGCCAGAAGTTCTTATGGGAAAAAAGAAGGACTTTGAGGAAGGTGCAATCAAGAACGGCTTTACAAAGGAACACGCAGACGAAATTTTTGAAATCATGGTTCCTTTTGCGGGCTACGGCTTTAACAAGAGCCATGCGGCGGCTTATTCGGTTGTTGCCTACCGCACAGGCTACCTAAAGGCCCACAAGCCTGCTGAATTTATGGCGGCAAACCTTACCAACGAAATTACTTCCACGGACACCCTGCCTGTTTATATAGAAGAAGCGCGCAAGATGGGTATTCCGGTTGACGCTCCAGATGTTAACCGCTCGGACGTTATATTCGACGTCGTGGACGGACACATAGTCTTTGGCCTTAAGGGAATCAAGGGCATGGGGGAAGGTGCTGCAAGCGCTATAGTAAAGGAGCGCGAGGCAAACGGCCCTTTCAAGTCATTTGACGACTTTATCTCCCGCATAAGCTTCCAGGAAGTGAACAAGAGGGCAATAGAAGTTCTTATAAAGACCGGCGGATTTGACAAGCTGGACAAGAACAGGGCAACCCTAATCCTTAACTACGAAAGGGCCATTCAGTATGAAGAAAAAAAGAGGCTCGGCAGCGACAGCGGTCAGGTTTCTCTCTTTGAGGACGCAGGAATAAAGGAATTTGCAGACTTTAAGTATGAAGAAGTTGAAGAAATGCCCAAGATGGAGCTTCTTAATATAGAAAAGGAACTGATTGGCTGCTACGTTTCGGGGCACCCCTTGGATGAATGGAGGCACGCCATAGAAAAATGCGCCACCCTTACCAGCGAGAACATAGAAAGGGCGGGAAAGGAAGACAAGGCGGAAAAAGCGGCGCTAGAGGCTAGCGGAAGAAAGCCCTGGCAGATGAAGAACACCGGAAGAAGCTATGTTGCCATAGGAATGATTCAAGGCCTTAGGCAGATACTCACAAAAAAAGGCGACCAGATGTGCTTTGCCAAGCTTGCGGACTTTAAGGGTGCGATAGACATTACCTTCTTTCCAAAGGTATGGGAGCAGCTAAAGGACAAGATTCAGGACGAGGGGGTCTATGCCTTTAAGGGCAAGGTTGACGGTAGCAGGGAAAGCCCCAGCCTTCTTGTGGACACAATGGAAGACCCTAAGGCCCTGGAGGAAAAGTCTATTGCTGCCGTGCACATAAAGATGAGGGATGCTTTTTCTTCCCTAAAAGAAATAAGCCCTTTGCGGGATTTTTTATTTGGCGCAAACGGCAATTGTGTAGTATATTTTCATATAAGCGTAAATGGAGCTCCTTTTACGGTAAAAGCAAACCAGCAGATGCAAGTTCCTTCAACTCCTGATTTTATACAGAGCTTAAAGGATCAAAACCTTGTTGAAGATGTCTGGTGTGAATAAAAATTAGTTTAAGAGGTTTATATGCCAAGAACAATATTTTCCATACTTTCCTTTGTTGTTTCTGTCTATGCGTTGCTTTGCTTTTTGCGCATACTGCTAACATGGGTTCCTGCCCTTTCCTACAGCCGCTTTTCCCGCTTCTTGGGCAAGGTATGCGACCCCTACCTGAATGTTTTCCGTGGAATCAAGTGGCTAAGGCTGGGCAGCTTTGACTTTTCCGCCGCACTGGGGCTCTGTATCCTGGGCGTCCTTGCAACCATGCTTTCGAGTTTTGCCGGCAGGTCTGCAATAACTTTGAGCATGGTTTTGCAGATGGTGATACAGCTTGTCTGGTCAATCATAACTTCAATTATAACCTTCCTCATAATCGTTCTGGCGGTAAGGCTTATAGTTCTTCTTGTAAGAAAAGGACAGTACTATTCAAGCCCCATACTTGACCAGATAGATGCTTCAATTTCTCCGCTTGTATACAATATTGCCCGCACCTTTACCGCAGGAAAAAAGGTCAGCTATTCCACAGCCCTTGTAATTGCGATAATCGCACTCACTTTGATAATAGCAGCAGGCTCAATATTGATTTGGCAGATTTGCAGAATTTTAGCGGGAATTTCTTTCTAGGTCTGGATGAAGCTTTCCGAACTGGGGACCCCGCTGGAAAGTCTTGCGGGTGTTGGAAAATCAAAGGCATCTCTTTTTAGCCGGCTGAACATCTTTACCGTTGGCGACCTCTTGGGAACATATCCACGTGACTGGGAAGACAGGACAAAGGCATGCACCCTTAGCCAATACGCCCAGAACTACGGAAAGGTTCACACGGTATGCAAGGTGCTTGCCCACGACTTTTTTGGCTACGGCAAAATGAAGACCCTAAAAATAGCCGTAACCGATGGAAGTGCAAACGCATTCCTTATAGCCTTTAACCGTCCCTTCCTGCAAAAATCACTGCCGGAAGGAAGCATAATAAGCGTAACAGGAAAATTTGAACTTAGATACAATACGCTACAGGCATCGTCTTTTGAAGTAGAAAGGCTTTCATATTCGGGCGAGCTTGCAGACTGGCAGGGCAAACCCATACCGGGCAGCGGAGTTTTGCCGGTTTACCCGCTCACAGAAGGCATAACGCAAAAAATCTACCGCAAGATTGTTGCAGCGGCATTGCAGCAGTACGGAAAGTCACTGGAAGATGATTTGCCCGCTTTGATAATCCAGGAGCGGAGGCTTTTGCACAAGGCGCAAGCCCTGGCCTTTATTCATCAGCCTAAGGACATAAGCCAGGTCCTTCTTGCCAAGCGTACCCTCATTTACGAAGAGCTTTATTTTTTTGAATACAAGATGGCAGAGCACACCCTTCGCCACAGGGGCAGCCTTCCTTCTATAGAACAAGCGGCGGTTTTTGATGCTGCCAAGAACCCTTCCGCGGAAGAAAAAGCAGGTCTTGCACAAGGCATTCCAAACGCAGCATCTTATTTTTCAACACCGGACGTAAGCAAAAGTGAATTCATGGAATCCCTTTCCCCAAGGCAAAAACAGCTTGTGGAACGACTTCCCTTTGAATTTACCCAGGGGCAGATGGCGGCCATTTTCCAGATGAACCGGGACATAGACAAAAGCCAGGATGAACTTAACACGCTCAAGAACCGTCCGGAGGCTTTGGAAAAACAGCCCTTTTCCATGCAGAGGCTCTTGCAGGGAGACGTAGGTTCTGGAAAGACACTTGTTTCCTTTATGCTTTGCCTTAGAACCATAGACTACGGCGGCCAGTGCGCACTTATGGCACCAACGGAACTTCTTGCAAGACAGCATGCAGAAAACGCGGCCAGCTTGCTTGAGCCAATCGGTGTAAAAGTTGCATTCCTTACCGGAAACCTTAAGGCGGCAGGACGACAGGCTTTGCTTAATGCCCTAAAAGACGGAAGCGTAAACTTTGTAGTGGGAACACACGCGCTTTTTAGCCGAAACATCCAGTACGCAAACCTCCAGCTTGCGGTAATAGACGAGCAGCACCGCTTTGGAGTTACCCAGAGGGAATCAATACTTGCAAAGGGCAGGATTGCAGCTCAGGCTTCCACAGGCAGTTCAAGCGAATACAGCCACACTCCCGACCTTCTTATGATGAGCGCAACACCCATTCCGCAGACGTTGGCCCTAACCGCATTCGGCGACTTGGACGTAAGCACAATACACAGCATGCCGCAGGGAAGGCTTCCGGTAAAGACCTACCTTAGTGTTATGGGCAACGAAAGGAATGCCTACGAAGCAGTCCGCAAAGAGCTTATGGCTGGACACCAGGCATATTTTGTATACCCAAGAATCGGGGAAGATGAGCCTTTGGAACAAGATGCGGCAGAAAATCAGGGCAACCTAAAGTCCGCACAGGAAATGTTCAATTTTCTTTCCAAAGAAGTCTATCCAACATTCAAATGCGCGCTTGTGCACAGCAAGGTGGAAGAAGAAGAAAGCCGTCAGATTCTTGAAGACTTTAGGCAGAACAAGATACAGGTTCTGGTTGCAACAACGGTTGTGGAAGTTGGCGTGGACGTGCCGAATGCAACATGCATCGTAATAGAGCACGCAGACAGGTTTGGTCTTGCAGAACTTCACCAGCTTAGGGGTAGGGTTGGAAGAAACAGTCTGCAAAGTTATTGTTTCCTTATCTACGGAAAAAACATTACCCAAGTAGGAATTGAGCGTCTAAAAGCCCTGCACCAGACAAACGACGGCTTTAAAATAGCAGAAGAAGACCTAAGGCTCCGTGGCCCGGGAGAAGTTTCGGGAACTGCCCAGTCAGGCTACCTGACGCTTGGAATTGCAGACCTGGCCCGCGACAAAGACATTCTTATGCAGGCCCGTTACGACGCATTTGAAATGCTAAGGCGTTCAAGCTAAAATCACATTGTCCAGTCAAAGTCACCGCTTACAATAACATCCTTGTGCCCTTTGACAATCTGCCCGATTACGTAAGCGTTTATCTTGTTTTTCTTCATGTGCTTGATTATGTCTTCTGCATGTTCCTTCTTTGCAACAACCGTAAGGCCAACCCCAAGGTTAAAGGTTCTGAGCATTTCTTTTTCCGAAACATTCGCAGTCTTTTTTATCAATTTAAAAATATCCAGAATCTGGTATTTTGAAGCATCAATGCTTGCAGAAAGATTGTCCGGCAGAATGCGGTTAAGGTTTTCGCAAATGCCGCCGCCTGTAATGTGGGCAAGACCCGTTATCCAGTTTGTAGGGAACAAATCCTTTAGCGCTTTGTAGTAGCACCTGTGCGGTTCCAAAATAACATCGATGAATTTTTTCTTCCCGATTTTTGCATCCATAATCTGGGGATATTTTTTCATCACCTTTCTTACAAGAGTGTAACCGTTTGTGTGGATTCCGCTTGACTCAAGAGAAATTACTACGTTGCCTTCTTTGATTTTTGAACCGTCTATGATTTTGCTTTTTTCTACAATGCCAACAATGCTGGAGGTTAGAATATATGTGCCTGCTTTTAGAACGCCGGGCTGCTCAGAAGTTTCGCCTCCTGTAAGCACACATTCCTGCTTCTTGCATGCGTCTGCAACAGACTTTACAATTTTGTTTATGTCTTCCTTATTCATCTTTCCGCAGATGATTGCATCCTGAACCGTAAGCGGCCTTGCACCCATAACGATGCAGTCGTTTATAAGATGGTTTATCATGTCGTAGGAAACGTTTTCCAGCTTGCCGTATTGGGCTGCCAAAAGCTGCTTTGAACCTGGCTCCTCTGTCTTTAAAACAAGAACCGGATTTTTGTATTCCTTAAATTTGATGTCGTACAAAGAAGAAAATGCGCCAATTTTATTCAGCACCCTTTCGTTGTCTGTATTCAAGGCCTTAGCCATTGCTTTTTTTGTCTCGTTTGCCAAGTCAATGTTAACATCATACTTAAGATTCTTTTTCATCATTCGTCTCCATTTGCGGTCTTAGGCTTAATTTCCATTATACAATAATTTAAAGCTCTTGCAAGCTAAAGCACATTCTTCTTTAAATTCTTCTCTGGAGCAGCCTGAATGGTTAAACTGCCCTTGCCATTTTTTCCGTCAAACAAGTAGCGCCATGGAGGGCGCGTCATTTGTTAGCATAAGAGGTTGCGGATTTTCGGCAGAAAACCGTGATAAAAAATGGCAGGGAGGCCATTTTTATCGGGCTTTCCGGGGCTTGCCCTCTCGGCCGGTGCTGCGCACGCGCTACGCGCCCCCTCCAATCCCGGCTAGGATTCTTTTTGTATCGTAAAACACCCAGCACGTTTTTTGTTTCAAAGTAAATTGTTGCCGGGGGTCAGTCCTGCTTTTTTTTCAAGTAATACTTGGCGGTATAATTAAGACCATCCCACTTTCTTGTATTTTGCTTAGTGTATTTATATTCAAATCCAAGTGATTCGCATAGTCGTTGAGATTTCTTATTTTCTTCAAAACAACTGTAAATAAACTCTTTTCCACCGAGTTCTTCAAAAATCATTTTTAAGAGAAGCTGCATTGCCTGTTTTCCAAAACCCTTTCCTTGATATTTGTTCGCTATACAGATTCCGCTGTCTTCAAAAACTCCGTCACCTATATTTGCTGCGCCAAGAAAACCGATAGCTTCATCACTTTCTTCAAGGCAAATATAAAATGCAAGATTTGATTTTTGGTATTCAATAGTTTTTTCTAATCTAATTTTTGCTTCTTCTATATTTTCTACTGGCTTCCAAAGCATATATTTTGCGAGTTCTTTGTCTTGCCAGATATTATTCCACATAGAGTCCAAATCTTTTAACTTTGCTTTTCTTAGGATTAATTTTTCCATTTTATGTTTTTCAACTGTTCTCTTGATATTCTTTTTTAAGACCTTCAAGTTCCTCTTTTAATCGCGTATCATTTTTCTGTATTGAATTATCTGTGATTTTGATTTTGAAAATCGAGAATTATATTTTTTAACAATAAATCTGATAATCCATTATCCTCATTTAAATCTAATAAATAAGCCAAAAAGGACGATATATTAGGTTCTTTTATACTTCCATCATATGATGATAATATTTTAAAAATATTCATCTTTTTTTCTCCAAGCGTTCCTGTGTGGGCATCTGCATAACTTTTTGTTATGCGCTATTACTTTGTTCTGTGGTAGCCGTAAATAATATACGTTCCATTAAGCTCCTTGTATGGAATACTATATTTTTTTAGGACGGCAAGAAAATCCTCAGTCTCATCGATTACTTTGGGGTTGATAAGCCTCCCCTGATGCTTCAGCAAGCGTGGTCGAATTTTAATCCACTCCACGGCATAGAAGGGAACTGCATAAATGTCTCCGCCTAGGTAATTGTCCAGGTACAAGCCCCAATCACAGCTATTATATTCATCCTTGTCAAAGTTATGGAATTCTGTTTCCTGTTCATCGACAGATTTTATTACAAATGGTGGAAGAAACGGCAGTTCGGATATGCCCTTTTTAAATTCCTGCCATTTTGTATTGTTCATAACGGAACATAAAGATTCCTCTTGAATTATTTTTCTGATTTTTGCCTTGTATTTTTCAGTTTCATTCATATTCAAGATATCCACAAAAATCCTCTTATGCGGCTTAATTTATTGTTTCTTAGTATATAAAAAATTTTGCAAAAATAAAAGGAGCCTTTTACCCTTGCAATTTTGCTGTTGCTTTTTTGCAACTATCTCTATAAAATGGGAGAAAAAATTTGCTTGTGGAGCTGGAAAATGATAGAAGTAAAAAACGTTTCCCGCTGCTTTGGAGACTTCCGGGCGGTTGACGGTATTAGCTTTTCAATTCAAACCGGTGAGATAGTAGGCCTTTTGGGACCAAACGGAGCCGGAAAAACTACGACCATGCGCATGATTGCAGGCTATCTTGAACCTACTTCCGGATGTGTGGAAGTTGACGGCCTTGATGTTACGGTCAATGGAGTTCAGACAAAGGCAAAAATCGGTTACATGCCGGAGTCCGCACCCCTTTACAGCGACATGATTGTTTATGACTACCTTTGCTACATTGCAGATACACTCGGAAAAGACAAGAAAGAAAAAGTTCCCGAGCTTGCACGTATCTGCGGCCTAAAAGACCAGATGCACAAAAATATTGGCGACCTTTCCCGTGGAAACCGCCAGCGCGTTGGCCTTGCCCATGCCCTTATGGGAGACCCGGAAATCCTTATCCTTGACGAACCAACAAGCGGCCTTGACCCCAACCAGGTAAGCGAAGTGCGTTCCCTAATCCGTGAAATAGGAAAGACAAGAACCGTCATTATTTCCACCCACATTCTTAGCGAAGTGGAGATGCTCTGCAACCGCGTCATCATCATCAGTGGCGGAAAAAAAGTTGCAGACAGCCCCACAGCCATTCTTAGGCAGAATTACGGACAAAAGGCGGCTGTTGTGCTTACTGTTGGCGGTCCTTCTGCAGAGGATGCAAAATCTGCCCTGGAGACCTTGCCCTTTGTTGCCTCATGCTCAACAGTCATGGAAGACGGTAAAGTGAATGCGGTTATTTCGCTTGACGAAGCTTCCGCTTCCCTTAAGGCCGGTGAAGATGTGCGTCCCTCCGTTGCGCTTTTTGTCCTTGACCGCAAGTGGGATTTGTATTCGCTGGATTTGGCAAAGAACAGTCTGGAAGATGTGTTCAGAACATTAACAACTGGAGGCGAAAGCAATGTCTAATAAGAAAAAGGCTTCTTGGGCGGTCATCTGTTCACGTGAACTTTCTGCTTTGTTCACAAGCCCTATACCATATATTGTTTGTGTCGTGTTCCTGCTGGTTGCGGGAATAATGTTTTTTTCAACTTTCTTCCTTATAAAGCGTGCTGAACTTAGGGGCTTCTTTGAATATCTTCCCCGCCTTTTTAGCCTCTTTATTCCGGCTCTTACCATGCGGGTCTTTAGCGAAGAAAAAAGAAGCGGCAGTCTGGAAACCCTGCTTACCCTTCCGGTAACACCGCTTTCCGTAGTGGCAGGAAAATACCTTGCGTCCCTTGTCTCCTGCGTAATGCTTTTGGTTCCCACTTTGTTTTATGTGCTAACCTGCTGCCTGCTTGGCGAGGTTGATTCAGGTCCAATCATCGGAGGCTACATTGGTGCAATTCTTTTGGCGGCATCTTACTGTGCGGTCGGAGTCTTCTCTTCTTCCGTTACCAAGAACCAGATTGTCTCCTTCTTTATCTCTTTTGCAATCTGTGCTTTCCTAAGCTTCTGCGGAATGTTTGCAGTCCTTATGCCAAGTTCACTTGTGCGCGGAATAAAGTTCCTTTCTTCAACTTCGCACTTTGAGTCTATTGCACGCGGAATAATAGACAGCAGGGACATAATCTACTTCCTTAGCATTACAGCCCTCTTCTTTGCACTAACCGTTGCAAGCATAACAAATTCTAAAAAGAAGATTCCTGTTCTGGACCTGGTTCTCTTTGCGGCAATCCTCCTTATGCTGAACCTTGTTGGCGGAAAGGCATTCGTTCGCGGAGACCTTACGGAGGCAAAATCCTATTCTCTTTCTCCTGCAAGCCGCGACGTATGCGCAACCCTTGAGCAGCCCCTGCAAATAAAGGTATTCTTCTCGGAAAATCTTCCTGCAGACCAGAATGCTGTAAGGCAGTATGTTCAGGATATGCTTACCGAATACAAAAATGCTTCCGGTAAGAAGCTTACTGTTGAATACTTTGACACGGAAAAGGACGAGAATGCTTCCATGGCTGGCGGCTACGGACTTCAGCAGGTTCAGATTCAGGAAATAAAGAACAACGAGGTTGGCTTTAAGAACGTCTTTATGGGGCTTGTCTTTACCTATGCAGACCAGATTGAATGCCTTGACCCGGTAACCCAGGCCAGCGGTTTGGAATACAAGATAACAACTTCAATTTCGCGCCTTATCCGCAACACGAATATCCTTGCCGGAATGAAGGAAACCCCAAAGCTTACCCTTTACAAGTCCAGCAACCTTCTGAACTTTGAGATAAGCGGAATGGACAAGGTTGACCAGATTGTAAAGAACGCATACGAGCTTGTAAACAAAAAGGCAAACGGTCTTATTGAATTCCAGTCAATAGATCCTTCCGGGGATGAATGCCTTTCTTTGCGTGAGCGCTACGGAATTCAGGTGATACGCACAAAAGACGAAAACCGCTCTGAATCCCTTGCAGCCCTTGGACTTGTTTTGCAAAAGGGCGAGTCTTTCCGCGTAGTTCCCCTTCAGATGGTTTCCATGCAGGTAATGCCGGGCGTTGTCCTTAACGCGGTGCAGGGGCTTGAGGAGCTTGAAGAAAACATAAGCGGCGCTTTGGAAAGCCTTGTTGCCCAGACGCAGACAATTGCCTACGTAACTGGCCACGGCTGCCTGGATATGAATGACCCCCAGTACGGTGCGGGAAATTTTGCCTCTCTTCTGAGGGACGGATACACTTTGCAGGAATTGAACCTTGCCACAAAGGACATTCCTTCCGATGTTGCCTGCATAATGATTAACGGTCCAAAAGAAGAATTCAGCCAGGCTGAACTTTACAAGATAGACCAGTTCATGATGCGGGGCGGAAACGTAATGCTCTTCCTGGACCCATTTGTTGAGCAGTACCCCCAGGACCCCAACAATCCTTATGCACAGGTTAAATACTATGCAAACAAAACGGGCCTTGAGCAGATTTTGAGCAAGAACGGAATTGAGGTTAAGCCCAACTACGTCTTGGACAGCCAGTGCTTTAAGAGGCCAATGCAGGGGCTTGGCAACGTGAACTTCTACCATGCCCCTATTGTACAGAAGGAAAATCTTGCCAAGGACAATCCTGTTACCTATAACCTGGGATTCCTTGTATTCCTGCAGGCTGGAGAAATAACTTCTAGCGAAGTTGCTTCTGGCGAAGTTGCAGACCTTGAATTTACAAAGCTTGCATCCGCTTCCAAAAAGAGCTGGACTGTTACGGCAGACGAAAATGATGAAGTTATGATAGACCCGCGCTTTATAGTTCCACCAACGGAAGGTGTAGGCGAACACACACTTGCACTTCTTGCCGAGGGAAAATTCACCAGTTCCTTTACAGGCCCTCTCGCAGATTCTGCAAACGCGGAAAACGAAAGCGCTCTTGAAGGAAACAACTTTATTGCAAAGGGAACCCAGAAGGGAAAGCTTTTTGTTGCATCAACTTCTCAGATAACAGGCCCAAATATTATAAGCGAGAACAGCGGGGAGCCAATTGCCCTATTCCTGGAAAATGTTGTTGACTACATGAACGGCAAGGAAGACCTTTGCTCAATGCGTACTAAGGGACTTAGCCTTAGCCCTCTGCATGTTACAAGTGGACCGGTTGCAAACTTTGCAAAGTATTTTAACGAAGCGGGACTTGCAGTTCTTGTTGCTTTGGCGGGACTTATAGTATTCCTTTTGCGAAAGAGGCGCCGCAATTCAATCCGCAAGGAATTCAGTTCGGAGGTTGAAAAGAATGAATAAGACTTTTTCTAAAAGAAGAATTGTTTTGATTGCAGCACTTGCAGTCCTTGTGCTGATTTATATTTTTCAGGTCTGGTCTTCTTCCAGGACAGGAATCAAGATTGTAAAGACGGAAACTGAACCTTCCGAAATTGTCATCACAAAAGGCATGGATTTGGAAAACGAGATTCATCTTGTAAAGGGTGCGGATGGTGAATGGACTTTGGGAAGCAAAAAATATCCTGCTGATGAGAATTCTGTTTATTCCATTCTGAGCGCGGTAAAAGAAATAAAGGTATTGGGAACGGCATCTTCTCTTTCTGGTGACGGAAGCCGATACGGTTTGGATGACTCTTCTAAGATAACAGTTACCGCAATGGATTCAGGCAAAGTCCTGCTTACACTTGCGGTTGGAAAAAATACTTCCACCGGCAACCAGAGCTACATTCAGCTGGACGGAAAGAATACAGTGCTTCTTGCAAACAAGGCGCTCCACTCTTTGTTTGACACAACGGAAAACGCCCTTAGGAGCAAAAAGGTTTACTCACTTTCACCTTCAGAAATTTCTTCTGTAAGCCTTTCGGGAAAAGACGGAAGCTTTACGGTAAAGAAGGAAACCTTGCCTTCTTCTGATGATGAAAATTCCCCGGCGGCGACAGTGTGGCGGCTTGAAAAATACGAAGGCTTTGGGGAAGAAAAGCTTTCTTCGGAAAAAGTTTCTGCCTGGGTGAACACAATTTCTGCTGTTAACGTTTCCGCTTGGACGGAGCAGCCTTACTCCGGCAAAAAAGATGATGCTCTTGTAGCGGAACTTAGCCTTGTGGCTGACGGTAAAGACTATACAGTCCAGATTGTTTCGGAAGAAAAGATTTCCGAGACGGAGACAAAATATTTGTGTGAGTCAAACCAGACTCCATACCGCTTCTACATAAGCGCATACACTGCTGGCAACGTTAAGAAGACACTAAAAGACTTGGCGGACTAACACAATAAAATCAATTTCCAGAATTGATTCTTATGAAAAGCAATGTAGGAAATCAATTTTGTGTGAAACGGAAGAAAAATCTGGCAGAAATGCCCTTTGCGCGGGCGAACCAGGCAGCGTAGCTTCAAGCCGCGTAGCGAGTCAATACCTTATACGCGCAACTGAGGCGTTTCTGACAGATTTTTCTGGGAGTGGAACACAAAATTGATTTCCGTGGAGCTATAAGATGATAGATATAGACGAGCAGAAAAAAATTGCAGTTTTAATAGACGCAGACAACACACCTGTGAACAAGCTTCGTTCCATCATTCAGGAAGTTGCGGTTTACGGCCACGTGATTACAAAGAGGGCATACGGAGACTTTTCCCTGGACACTCTCAAGAACTGGAAGAAGGAACTTAACGACAACGCCATAATTCCGGTTCAGCAGTTTGCCTACACGCGCGGAAAAAATTCCAGCGACAGCGCAATGATTATAGATGCCATGGATTTGCTCTACACAGACAAGTACGATGCCTTTGTTCTTGTAACAAGCGACAGCGACTTTACAAAACTTGCAACTCGTCTTAGGGAAAGCCAGCTTGTTGTTTACGGAGTGGGACAAAAGAAAACACCCCAGTCATTCGTAAACGCATGTGACAATTTTATCTATATAGAAAACCTTCAGGATGCGGAAGAGGAAGAGACTGAAGAAGAGGAAGAAAAGCTTAAGGAGGTTGAAAAGCAGCCCCACAAGGCAAAGAAGTCTTCCTGCCTTGGCCTTTTCCAGCACCGCTCCAGAAACGAAACTATGACTGACCGCCAGTTCAGAAAGATTTACAAGCTTCTGATGAATGCCTACAACCGCTATGCAGACGAAACGGGATGGGCAGACGTTAGCGCGGCAGGTTCATATTTTAAGAGGCAGGATCCGGGCTTTGACACCCTTGACTACGGCTTTAAAAAGCTTTCTGATTTGATTGAATATCTTTCAGATGATTTTGAGGTTCAGCGCACACAGGGCTCTGGTGGAAGGAGGAGGTTCATCCTTTTCTACCGCCCTGTTGCAAAATAAAAACACAGATGTTAGAATAAGGATATGGGTGGAAAAAAAATCAGCACATTTACAAAAACAAAAGAATTATTTTCTAAGGCAAAGGAAACAGTAATTGGTTCTACTTTAGTCCTGTCTTTGGTCTTGTCTATTATTGCAGCTCTTGCCGCACCTGTAATCCTTATGACAACTCTTACAGGCTGTTCAAAAAAGAATTCAGACCAAAGTCTTTCTGCAGAAGATGAAGATTCTGAGACTGTACAGGAAGAGACCTTTATTAAGATTGAATCAACTTCTTCTACGCTTGAATCCGTTATGCTGGGTGGCTCATTGTGGCGCGAGAATGCAAGCGGCTACATGGAATGGGTGCGCGACGTGCCTGCTGGAACTGCCGTTGGTGCCTACCGCAATCCGGACAAGAACGACAGCTATCCTGCGGAAATAAAGCGCAATGCCTTGCGTACGTCTGACTGGAGCAGAAGGAATTTTGTCCACGTGCTTTACAATTCTTCTGACTACTGGGCACAGGAAATTTTTATCGCGGTAGACGCAAAGCCCGGAATTGTTATAGACGGCGGTTCATTCCTTTATGATTCTTCTGATGCCGCTGCAAAGGCCGGGCGTTGGGTTGGCGAGGGAGTGGAGCTTGCGGTTCTTAATTCCCACGATGCCTCTGCGGAAGGGGCTTCTTCCAAAATGCTTCCTGTTAGCGTTTACCTTCGCGACTACGGTCTTATTCCAAACAAGTTTATGGTTGCAGAAAAAATCAGCACAAAAGCAGACGACATTACGGCCATGCATATTTTGGGAAAGCTTGGGCAGAGGGGCGGAAACGGTCTTCTCTTGATTCAGGACGGAGTTGTTAGGAACGAGCTAAAGGATATTGCTGGACGCTTGGACATAAGCGATTCTGTTCGCGCAAAGATTAAGAACTATTAGGCCTGCCTTTGGGATGAGTGGAAATGAAAAGCATTAAGAAATTTTTTTTGAATACAGTTTTTATTTTGTTGGCAGGGGCAGCACTTGCTTCTGCTCAGGATGCGCTTGATCCGGCTTTTGAAAACACAGAGCCTGGAATTATGATGCAGGACTTGGGTTCGCTTTGGGTGCAGAACCAGAACGGCGTTATGATTTGGGCGGCAAATGTTAAGCGCGGGGAACGCCTTGAGATTTATCTTAGCGACCAGGTGGATGCCTTTGGAAATTTACTGGAAGACAAAAAGACAGCATGGCGTGTTTCCAATGGGGAAAGCGCAAAGAATGATTTTGTCCGCGTGCGCTACAACAACACTGACTACTGGGCAATAAGCAACAGAGTTTGCAAAGCTTTTAAGACCGGAAAGATTTCTAAGGCCTGTGCGGTTTACCGCTCTCTTGACCTTTCCGATGTGCGCATAAATTCACTTGCGGCAGGAACCCTTGTCTGCATTGGCGAAAGCTTTCCTGTTACTGCAAAAATAAACCTTACAGAAGTGACTTTTTTTGATGCACCAAGCTACAGTACTGTTACAGCCTACGTCCTTTCGGAAAAAGTGGCCGAAGACTAGTAGGTCGAAATTCGAGTTTTTTGCACAAAATGTGTCATTATCGGGCGGTTGGTGAGCGTAGTCGAACTACGACCCGATAATGACATGTATTTGCAAAACTCGAAATCGAACCTAGTAGCTTTTTAACGTCTAGGCTTGTTGCTCTGTAAAAAATATTTGATGAAGGAGCCCACTTTGTTTAGCACAACGAAAAAAGTATTTGTGGCGTTTTTTGCAATTTGCCTTTGCATTCCACACGCATTTTCCCATGACGAGAGAAAGGCTGATGTGGTTGTCTATTTGGAAAGTGGCAGGAAGTTAACAAAAATATTCACCGGTAACATTCCTGGGGATTATGACGTTTCTGCCCTGATAGACAATAAGCTGAATGAAAACCTGATTTTGCTGGACGAAAAGATAAAATCCGCAAAAGAGATAGTTGACCTTAAGATTGAAAAAGCTTGCCTTGATGGTGGTGAAGAATATCTTATTGAATATTTGGCAGAAGGAAAAAAATACTCTGTTATAAATGAATATTGGGCTTATGAAGAGAATTCCAAAAAGTTTTACAGGTGCAATTTAATTGAAGAGCTTCGCGCAATCTATTACAGCTATATCCACAATGACTTTATTCTTGCCTATTACAAAAAGAATTCATTGGCCGCAGAAGATTGCAAGAATATAGATTTTGTTAAGATGATTTTTTGTTATGAAACAAATTTGAATATTGACAAAAAGAATGTAGAAATTATAGAAAGAAATTATTCCGGCGGGGTTCCGGTACAGACTGAACAGTTGCCAATCTATTATAGGGTTTTAATAAGTGACGAGGAATATGCCGCATATAAAAAACTGATAGGCAAGTACTACAAGGATGATTGGATGCTTTATAGGGGTGAACTTGTACTTAGGCTTTTAACAAAGTTTGACTTGGGTTGCACAATAAAAAAGAACGAAATTATTTTTGGCTTTTCCAATATGGATATGATTCATCCGTAAAATGGAAATAACAAAAAAATATTTGGTCAAATAGGCAAAAAATCATTATATTTTAAATATGAATCAGGAATTAATTCTTCGCAATACCGTGCGCGACAACAAGGAACTTTTTTCCAGCCCGCAGGCCATTATAGACACTGCCATGGAGTTCCAGCAGCTTTTGATGCTGTACGAAAGCGGGATAAAGCAGATTGTTACTAAATTTGAGATTCTTGAGGATGAATTCCAAAGCAAGCACGAGCGTAACCCAATAGAGACTATTACAAGCCGCATTAAGGAGCCGATGAGCATTGCGGAAAAGCTTCAGCGCAAGGGCCTTGCCTTTACCATGGACAACATGGTGAACAAGCTTTACGACATTGCCGGCATCCGCGTTACCTGCCCCTTTATAAGCGATGTTTACCGCGTTACCCAGATGCTTTTAAAGCAGGATGACATAACGCTAATAGAACTAAAGGATTATATAAAGCATCCCAAGGAAAGCGGCTACAGAAGCCTGCACGTGATTGTAAAAGTTGGCGTGTATTTTTCTGACCAGAAGAGGGAAATTCCTGTTGAAATTCAGATTAGAACTATAGCCATGGACTTTTGGGCCAGCCTTGAGCACCAGCTGCACTACAAAAAGGACTACGCCATGCCTGCCAACATTAGCAAGGAACTGCACTCTATTGCAGAGGCAATTGCGCGTAATGATGAGAGAATGCAGAATTTGGCAAAAAACATTCCCGGCTTTAAGGTCTATGATGATGTGGAGGAGATTCTTTCTTAAAAAGACCTACGCCGCCGTGTAGGGGCGCGGGGGTGCTTGCACCCCTTAGCGTTGCCGCAGGCAATGGAGGCGAATGCCGGAACCCCGAAAGGGCGGTGGCGCATAGGCATGTTCGGTCGAATTAGCTGAAGAGTAAAATGGTAGAGCAAGGAAGGGCTCGTCCATAAGACTTATCTATAACACTTGAAAAAAAATAAAAGTTTACATCACAAAAAAAAGCGTTTATAATAAAATGGATGCATCTTTTATACGACGTTGTATACAATATTATTACGATAATCATAGTATTGTTCATATTGTACAAAGTTAAGTATACCTTAGACCGGCAGACCAACACTATATTGTTCATCAATATACTTTGGGCCACTGCACTGATTTCTGCCATTATTATTGCAAGTGATCTTCTGGTTGGGCGGACTAATAAAATTGCTAATATTGCCCAGACGCTTTTGATAGACATAAGGAATGGAATTTCCGGTATTATTGGTTGCTACTGGTGCATTTACATAATATGCGAGAATCCCCAGCGGCGAAAATGGCTTTTTATGGGAAACCGGTATTACATTATGCATATTCCGGCCCTTTTTCTGATGATTGTTTCCCTGGAAAGTTTTTTTACCGGCCACATAGCTTTTGCAGATCCTTTGACGAATAGAATTGTAGAGGGAAAGTATTATTTTATTCATATTGCCATTACGTACCTTTACTTTACGATTGCGTCGGTTATTGTTCTGATTAGGCTTTTTATGGGGCGCTACGAGAAACGCTTTTGGCCTACCAAGCTGATGTTTTCTTTTTTGCCCTGTCTTGCGGGGCTTGCCCACTTGCTGATTGCCGACGTAGGCTTTGTTTGGATTACCCTTGCCCTGCTTTTGATGATGGAGCATGTTGATTTTGCCAATGCCCAGGTTTCTACCGACTCTCTTACCAGGCTGAACAACCGGGGTGCTTTTGACCGCTACATAAAGACTTCGCTTGCTGAAAATTATGTTAATGTGTATTTGTTTATGATTGACATTGACCTTTTTAAGCAGATAAATGACACTTACGGCCACTTGGAGGGGGACAATGCCCTTATAGAAACCGCAAAGCTTTTAAAGCTTGTGTGTTCACTTAATCCGGAGCTTAAGTCTTGTTTTCTTGCGCGATACGGCGGCGATGAATTTGCAATCGTTATAAATGCAAAGAAACCTGCTGATGCTGAAGATTTTAGGCAGGATCTTGTTAGCCTTTTTGAAAGCAATGGCCGTGTTGAATCCGACAGTGCTAATTTTAAGATTAATATAAGTGTTGGTATGGCACGCGCTTATTCGGAAGATGAAAAGGAACTGATTTCTTCTGCTGACAATGCTTTGTATATGGAAAAAAGCCACAACCACAAGTTGCTTAGGGGTGGTTCGGGACGTAAGTGATAGGGGGAAAACTTATCCCGCTTGTGCGGGACAAGTATGAAGTTTTCTGCTTACCTGCAGATTCTTTCCTGGCATTCGTGGTAGAGGGCAGATGTTTTTTCTACGATTTCTGCTGGGATGCTCTTGATGTTGGGGTCGCCGGCAAGGTTGTTGTTCTTGAGCCAGTCGCGGACAAACTGCTTGTCGTAGCTTGCGGGGCTTGTTCCCACTTTGTATTCTGCTGCGTTCCAGAAGCGGCTTGAGTCTGGGGTTAATACTTCGTCTGCAAGGACTAGGTCTCCGTTTTCGTCAAGGCCGAATTCAAATTTTGTGTCTGCAATGATGATTCCGTTTTTGGCGGCATGTTCGTAGCATTTTTTGTAGATTGCAAGTGCTGCCTTTTCAATTTTGCTGCCGAGTTCTTCGCCCAGGTCTTTTTTCATGTAGTCCAGGGTTACGTTGATGTCGTGGCCTTCTGCGGCTTTTGTGGATGGTGTTACGATGGGTTCGTCAAGCTTTTCTGCCTGCTGGTATTCCTTGTCGAATTTGTGGCCAAGGAATTCTTCTCCCTTTTTGTAAGCTTCGTACATTGAGCCGAACATATAGCCGCGTACGATTACTTCGTATGGTACCATCTTGAGTTTTTTTACCAGGATTGTGCGGCCTTCAAATTCGCTTTTCTGGAATTCGGCTGGCATGTCCTTGAGGTTGGACGAAATCATGTGGTTTTTAACAATGTCTTTTGTGTAGTCAAACCAGAAGTTTGAGAGTGCGTTTAAGACTTTGCCCTTGTCTGTAATCATTGTGGGCAGAATTACGTCAAATGCGGAAATGCGGTCCGTTGTAACGATGACCATGCGTCCGTCTTCCAAATCGTAAACTTCGCGGACTTTTCCGCTGATAATTTTCTTCATATAACGCTCCGGCAAAAAAAGGATGCCTTATATTAACGCTTTGAGGGGTGAATTTCAAGCATGGGAATCAGTTTTGTGTTCCGCTCCCAGGCAAATCCGTCTGAAAACCCGCGGTGTCGCGGAATAGGAAATTAAACTCGCTGCGCTCGTTCCGCTCCAATGCGGGTTTTCAGCCGGATTTCCCTTCCGCTGCACACAAAACTGATTCCCGGTTGCTTTACATAAGGATTAATTTGGAATCTGATTTTGGAGCCCATGAACTTGGCAAAGGGGAGGGGTTATTTCTTGCCGAAGATTCCCATGATTAGGTTGTAGGCTACGCTGCCGGGGTGGGGGATGGGGGGGAGATTGTCTCTTGAGTACCAGCCGGCGTCTTCTATTTCGCTTTCCTGGATTTTTATTTGGCCGCTTTCGTATTCTGCGGTAAAGGCTAACATGAGCTGGTCGGGGAAGGGCCAGGGTTGGCTTCCTTTGTAGACGATGTTTTTTATCTTAAGGCCGGTTTCTTCCATTACTTCCCGCTCAACGCATTGCTCTGCGCTTTCTCCGTGTTCCATGAATCCCGCTATGCAGCTGTAAAAGCCAGAGACTACGGTTTTGCTTTTTGCCAGGAGTATTTGGTCGCCTTTGCTTACAAGCACTATGATGGCAGGTTCTATGCGGGGAAA